>UOGI01000071.1_pt1 | contig 86611 bp, 88 predicted proteins | sample 1989621 | NCBI WGS metagenome assembly UOGI01 (sample SAMEA4712198, study PRJEB27164) | hydrothermal vent metagenome | biome: marine basaltic hydrothermal vent biome; feature: marine hydrothermal vent; material: mineral | place: Pacific Ocean | collected 2011-06-14/2011-07-23 | depth 1691 m
ACGCAATCAACCGAAGTTGACTACGTAATCCGTTCGACTTGCATGTGTTAAGCACGCCGCCAGCGTTCGCTCTGAGCCAGGATCAAACTCTCATCTTTTTTCCTTTGCTCGTTCCTTCTTACTCTTTAAATCAACGGGACCTGCTTTTTAGTTCTCAAAGAACAATAATGAAACTTTATAATTTGCTACATTATGGATAAAAAGGTCAACAGGTCAACAGAATCCTTCTTGTTGATAACTTGATTTATTTTTTGATCCCCGCGATACCTCCGGGAATCCTGGGCCTCTGAGGCTTTTCTCTAAGTGGGTGTCTTGATAAATGTTTCAGGCTTTCCCTCCAGCCTTTTAGAGCTTTCAGGCCTTGCACACCACATTTACCGCTGACTCCCATACCCTGGATGTTCTCTCGAGCCCCTAATAAACCCTGATTAAGGTATTGCGGAGAAAGCGTACAGCTTCATCAGATAATACCCTTCAAAGAACTTCACTTCTTCCTCTTTATAATTTAAGAATATACCCTTAAGATAAATAAGTCAAGAAGCTAAATTAACACACTTTAGCAGAAAAAAGCAAATTTGATATAAAAACTACCCTTCTCTTATAAAATCATGCAAAAGCACCCGAAATTATTACTTGTCAACCTGCTGCCAAACGGGCAAAGGAGAGTAATGGAGAGGGATAGATACCTATAAATATAACCGCAAGTGTGGTTATAAGGAGTGCAAGACCAAGGGAAGGAGAGAGGGAAAGGGTAACAGCTTCCCCTTCAGGCTCAAGCATATACATATACATTACTACCCTGAGATAGAAGTAAGCAGAAATCGCACTGAATATGACGGCAACTACCGCAAGCCATATATACCCCGCACCAATAACGGCCTTAAAGAGATAAAACTTGCCGATAAACCCGGCTGTCGGCGGAATCCCTGCAAGAGAAAACATGAATATAAGCATCATGGCGGCTGCAAGGGGGTGGGTCCTGGCAAGCCCCTTATAATCCTCAAGCTCCTCTCCCTGGAACCCCTTACTCCTGAGCATTATAACAACTGCAAAGGCACCTATATTCATAAAACCATAAATAAAGAGATAATTCATCATGGCAGCGACGCCCTCTATACCGCCTACAATAATCCCAAGAACAGCATACCCTGCATGTGCCACCGAGGAGTAGGCAAGCATCCTCTTTATGTTGCTCTGCTGTATGGCTATTATATTACCAACCGCCATTGTCAGTATGCTTAAAACAATCAATATGCCGGTCCAGTCCGCACTAAGCGGGCCAAAGCCCGTCAAAAAGACCCTCCCGAACGCTGCAAACCCGGCAGCCTTTGGCCCTACAGACATAAAGGCAGTGATAGATGTCGGCGCTCCCTCGTATACATCCGGAGCCCACATATGAAAGGGGGCAAGGGCTATCTTGAACCCAAAGGCAACCATAAGGAATATGATTGCCAGGAACATGGGGATGTTAAGCCCCTTCTCCGCCACCGCTGCCCCTATGAGAGAGATATCCGTTGTACCCGTCAGCCCGTAAATCATCGTTATTCCGTAAAGGAGCAGGGCAGATGAAAACGCACCAAGCAGGAAATACTTGAGGGCTGCCTCATTACTCCTTATATCATGACGGATAAAGCCCGCAAGCACATAGGTGCTGAGGGCCATTAATTCAAGTCCCAGATACAGCACTATCAGGTCACCTGCAGAGGCCATTATCATCATCCCAAGGGTTGAAAACATGATAAGGGCATAATACTCGCCGTGATTTGCCTCCTCAATCACAAGATATCTCATTGAAAGCAGGACGGTAAGGATCAGATTTATGAAGAATATAAATTTAAAAAAAACGCTGTAGCCGTCTGATATAAACATCCCCCCGAATGCCTTGCCAAAAGACTGAGGGATATAGTAGGCCACAATGGCAACAGATACAATGGTCAGGAGCCCGACCGTCTCCTTTTTGTGTATAACAAGCTCAACCAGGAGAACCAGGAGGGCGGAAGCTGCCATGATAATCTCCGGCAGAAGCGGTCCGATTGTAGATATGTTCATATCAATAACCTCCTGTCATGCCCTTGATTGCCATCATGGTATCTGATACACCATAATTAACTCTCTCAAGCAGATGGTTGACGCTCACATGCATAAAGCTCAGGAATGTATCGGGATAAATGCCGATCCAGAATACAAAAACCGATAGAGTCAGAAGGGGCAAGGCCTCTCTCAGTCCCATCGGCTCAATCCGTGCTATGTTTTCATTTAATTCATTGAAAAAGACCCTCTGATATAACCAGAGCATGTATCCGGCACTGATTATAATGCCCGTAGCAGCAAGCACACCAACAAGCTTTTTCGCCTTAAGTCCTCCGAGGATTACCAGAAACTCGCTCACAAAACCATTAAGGCCCGGAAGCCCTATTGATGCGAGGGTAAAGAGCATAAAAAATCCGGCATACACAGGCATAACACCGGCAAGCCCTCCATAGTCAGCAATCTCTCTTGAATGGGTCCTGCTATATACTATCCCCACACAGAGGAAGAGCGCCCCGGTCACGATCCCGTGGTTTATCATATAGAGTATCCCTCCCTCCATACCCTGGGAGTTGAGGGCAAATATACCAAGGGTTACAAAACCCATATGGCTGACCGAGCTATAGGCAATTAATCTCTTCAGGTCCGTCTGTGCAAAACAGATCAGCCCGCCATAAATAATAGCAACTACCGAAAGACCGAGCATCACGGGTGTCATTGCCCTTGCTGCATCAGGAAAGAAGGGAAGAGAGAACCTCAAAAAACCATATGCCCCCATCTTTATGAGGATTGCTGCCAGTATCACACTTCCCGCAGTCGGGGCCTCGGTATGAGCATCAGGCAGCCAGGTATGTAAAGGAAACATGGGAACCTTAACGGCAAACGCTGCAAAAAATGCCCAGAAGAGCCACAACTGCAGGTTATAAGGCAACGTCATCTGCGAGAGTTCAGGGATGTTAAACGTCCCTGTCTTGAGATAGAGGACAATAATACCGACAAGCATGAATACACTTCCCACCAGGGTAAAAAGGAAGAATTTTATCGCTGCATAGACCCTCCTCGGACCTCCCCATACTCCGATTATGAGATACATGGGTATCAGCATCGCCTCCCAGAAGATATAAAAGAGGAAGAAATCGAGGGAGCAGAAGACCCCGATCATGGCACCCTCAATCAGCAGAAGGGAAATATAGAATTCCTTTACTTTTATCTTGACCGAGTTCCACGAGATAAGGACACAGAGGATCGTGATCAAGGCGCTCAGAAGGACAAAGAGGACGCTTATTCCGTCAATGCCGACATAATATTCTACGCCCCATGCAGGTATCCAGGGCTTACGTTCCACAAACTGCATCATATAGGTTGTCTTGTCGAACTCCGTAAAGAGTGGTAAGGAGAGCACGAGGGTAAGGGTACTGAAGAACAGCGCAGTCCACTTTACAACACTCTCCTGGTTCCTTCCTATAAGGAGCATGAGCAGTCCACCAAAAACCGGCAAGAAAATAACCGTTGAAAGCACCGGGTATCCTATTTCCATTTATCTATTCCCCATATCATTTGTCATTTGTACACTATTTACCAATGACCACCAGGACTATTGCCAATATCAGAACCAACCCAAGGGCCATCATTGTACCATAACTCTGCAGCAGACCATTCTGTATCCTTCTAACCTTTGCCCCGAACCGGTTAATAAGTGCCGGCACCCCGTTTACTATCCCTTCAATGATAACACCATCAGTCAACCCGACCAGCACATACCTTGCAAATAACATGGTTGGACGCACCACGATCACGTTATATATCTCATCCACATAGTACTTGTTATACAGTATCTTATGTGTAAGACCATATCTCTGGGCAAGTCTTACCGGTATTTCCCGCCTCTTTATATAAAACAACCACGCAACGGCTATCCCAACCACGGCTATAGCTACGGAGAATGTCATCACCATGGCTTCTGTTAAGTGAGATGCCTCAATCTCAGGATGTCCCAAAACAGGCTTCATAAACTCAGTAAACCAGTTCACGTGTTCAGCTCCTGTGATTGACGATATGAGCGGAGGTATCCCTATCCAGCCCGCTGCAACCGCACCTATGCAGAGTATGATCAGCGGGACAGTCATCGTACCGGGAGATTCATGCAGGTGGTGCCTCTGCTCCTCCGTCCCCCTGAATTCTCCATGGAAGGTGAGGTATATAAGCCTGAACGAGTAAAACGCCGTAAGCAGGGCTGCCAACGTGCCCAAGGCCCAGACAAACCTCCCCACACCTCCTCCATTAAATGCTACCCAAAGTATCTCATCCTTGCTGAAAAATCCGGCAAATGGAGGAATTCCCGAGATGCTCAAAGAGGCAAACAACATGGTCACGTAAGTTACGGGCATATATTTTTTAAGACCTCCCATCTTCTGCATATTCACCTCTCCTCCCATGGCATGCATAACACTGCCTGCACAGAGGAAGAGCAGGGCCTTGAAAAAGGCATGAGTATAGAGATGAAAGATACCTGCACCGTAGGCGCCTACACCACAGGCTATGAACATATAGCCAAGCTGACTTATGGTGGAATATGCTATCACGCGCTTTATATCATTCTGAACAAGGGCTATGGTAGCTGCAAACAGGGCGGTTATAGCCCCGACCACGGCAACAACACCCATGGCAACCGGTGAGAGGCTGAAAATGGGATTAAGCCTGGCTACCATAAAGACACCAGCCGTGACCATGGTAGCAGCATGGATAAGTGCGCTCACAGGGGTGGGACCTTCCATGGCATCAGGCAGCCAGACATGAAGCGGAATCTGTGCAGACTTACCTACTGCCCCACAGAACAGGAGGAGGGCAATCAGGGTTATAAGATTAATATCCATGCCGAAGATATTAATGGATTGGGCAGCTATGCTTCCTGCACTCTCAAAGACAGGGAGGTATGTAAGGGTGCCGAAAGTAAGAAAGACCATGATAACACCAAGGCCGAAACCGAAATCACCAAACCTGTTGACAATAAATGCCTTCTTTCCTGCGTTTGAGGCTGATTTCTTCTCATACCAGAATCCTATCAACAGATAAGAACAGAGCCCAACTGCCTCCCAGCCAAAATATAACTGGAGAAAATTATTTGCCGTCACAAGCATAAGCATGGAAAAGGTAAAGAGGCTCAGGTATGCATAGAACCTGTAATAACCCGGGTCTTCCTGCATGTAGCCGATTGAATAGACATGGACGAGAAAACTGACGGATGTAACCACTATAAGCATGACTACCGTCAGCTGGTCAAACATAAATCCGATGGATACCTTAAAGTTTCCGGAAACTATCCAGACATACAAATCCTCATTGAGGGTCTTGCCTGAGAGGACATCCAAAAGCACCATTACAGAGACCACAAGGGAGCCCGCAACGGCAAGTGTTGACGGCCAGTGTGCCTGCCTTCTTACTACTTTCTTACCGAGTAACAGGTTAAAGAAAAAGGCACCAAGCGGCAATAAAGGTATCAGTAAGTAATATTGCATAATCTCCTCATCTGATTGACAATCGACAATTGACAATCTTCAATTTCTATCATCCCTTCATCTCAGCGATTTCATCCGCATGCAGGGTGGCCTTGTTTCTGAACATGGCTATTATAATGGCCAGTCCAATGGCTGCCTCTGCAGCAGCAACGGCTATTACAAAAAAGACGAGTATCTGACCTCTGAGGTCCTGCATGTAATGACTCAGGGCAACGAGGGATATGTTGATGCCGTTAAGCATCAACTCTATGGATAAAAACATTATTATTATATTGCGCCTTGCAAGAAAACCAAACACACCTATTGCAAAGACCATACTGCCGAGCCAGAGATACCAGTGCAAGGGTACCATGAGTTATAGACCTCCAATTTTTATCAGTTACAAACAAACACAAATCAGCGCTAATTTTACATCTACGGGTATACGTTAAAAAAGTTTAACTTTACGTTACAAGCTTCTTGTTTTACCTGCAACATGTAACTGTTATTCATTCATATCAATTCGTGTATATTCGCAGCTAAATCACGCCCTGAGCCGTTTCTTTGCAAGAAACACGGCGCCTATTATTGCTACAAGAAGAATCAGGGAGGCAATCTCGAAAGGCAGGATATACTCTGTAAAAAGCACCTTCCCAAGCGCTCTTGTATCCGTTACCTTTTCTATAGCCTCAATACTCCAGATTCCTTTAAATCCCACCTTGAATCCCGCAAGGCCCACCTTCAGGATAATCATAATGCCTGCGGCAATCAAGAGTCTGACAGGCCACCCACCTGTAAACTCCTTAACCCTCATCTCCTCTTTCAGGTTCAGCAGCATAACCACAAAGAGGAAGAGGACAAGTATGGCCCCTGCATAAACAATCACCTGGGTGGCAGCCAGAAATTCTGCATTAAGCAGCAGATAAAGTCCTGCCACGTGCAGAAACATCAGGAGCATCCACAGCACACTATGAACAGGGTTCCGGCTTAAGACAACAAGAATGGACAGAAGGATAACAGCTCCTGCAAGGTATCCAAAAAACCACTCAACCACTGAAACCTCCTATTATTCTTCCCTTGAACATCGCCTGACCTTCAGGTGTTTTATAATGGGTATCCTTTGGGTTCCAGAAAGTATCAAAATACCGAAACCCGTCTTCACCCATATATTTATCCCAGTTCTCAAGGAGTATCTCTTTTGTCATATAAATAGCATCCCTGCTGTAGTCTGCATACTCATAATGTGGGGTCAGGGATATCGCCCCATAGGGGCAGGCCTCAACACATAAGGCACAAAATACGCACCTGAGGACCTCTATCTCATATCTGTCCACCACCTTCTGATGTTCAGAGCCCTCCGAGGTATAGACATTGATGCATCTCGATGGACATATCGCTGCACAGAGTCCACAGCCCACGCATTTTGCATCACCTGTTGCCGGGTTACGTACAAGTGCATGGAGTCCCCTGAACCCTAGGGCTGCCGGTCTCTTTTCCTTTGGATACCTCCTTGTCACAGGTTTTGTAAAAAACCTGCTGAGGGTCAGGGCCATCCCCTTTATTATCTCAAGGAAAAAGACCTTTTTTATCAGCTCCTTCAATGTCATCTGTTCTCCTAAACGATCGTTATCATAAACATATTACAGACTATTAAAAACCAGCCCCTGAATTTTCGACCTGCAACTCTCTCAATTCACGGACACCTTTATTATCCCTGTTATCAATATATTCAGCAGTGCAAGCGGAATCAGCAGCTTCCATCCTATAGCCATAAGCTGGTCATATCTGTACCTTGGCAAGGTGGCCCTTATCCAGTAATAAAAAAAGATGGTAAAATAGAGTTTCAACAGAAACCAGACAATTCCGGGAATATATTCGAGGAACGGAAATGCCCCTGTGATAAAATGAGGAACCGTCCAGCCGCCAAGAAAACATGTAACGGCAAGAGAGCCCATTATCATCATTCCTATATATTCTGCAGCATAAAAGAGTGCAAACCTCATACCGCTGTATTCCACAAAGTACCCGGCCACAAGCTCGTTTTCTGCCTCCGGAAGGTCAAAGGGGGACCTGTTTGTCTCTGCAACCGCAGCAACAACAAACACAAAGAATCCGAGTATCTGGGGAACTGCAAACATACCGGTGGGATAGTTGGCCTGAGCGCGAACAATATCTGTAAGGTTCAGAGAGCCTGCCATCATTATTACACCTACAAGGCTAAGCCCCATTGCCACCTCATAACTGATAACCTGGGCAGCAGACCTGAGACTGCCAAGAAAAGAATATTTTGAAGAAGATGCCCACCCGGCAAGGATTATTCCATATGTGCCCACCGATGAAACAGCAAGTATAAACAAGAGCCCGATGTTTATATTTGCAATAACAAAACCATCAAAAAAGGGTATAACTGCAAGTGATGACAGTGCGGCTGTCAGGGATATTATGGGCGCCAGATAAAAGACCGGCTTGTCCGCATTTGTGGGGATGATATCCTCCTTGAAGAAGAGTTTGAGCATATCCGCAATCGGCTGCAGCAACCCGTGCGGCCCCACCTCCATCGGCCCCATCCGCACCTGCATATGTCCTATCACCTTACGCTCAAAATAAGTTGCATATGCAACGTGAAACATGGCCACGGCAATGACAATAGCAATCTTCAGGACAATAGCCCCTATATTCAAAATCAGGTCAAAGCTTCCCGGCTGCATCAAAAACTCAAAGACATTCATCCCCGCACCTTCTCTACTCTCACAGTACTATCCTTAATGTATAGAGACCCGATAGCGGAATTTATACCGAACCCAATTAAACCCATAGCACCGGCCCCCTCAAAGGTATTGGAAAGGAACACCTGACTGTCAGGCACGTCTTCATTCAATTTCACCTTCAGCTCAAGCACCCCCCGTTCATTGCTTATCCTCGCCTTCTCACCCGCTGCAAGTCCAAGTCTCTCCGACATCAGGGGGTTTATCATTAAATAAGGCTCCGGATAAATACTGAGCAGGGCCTTGGATCTTCTGCTGAATGTACCCGAGTGATATAATGATCTCTCTATCATCAAATAAGGCCTTTCGGAACCCTTTATACGGGGAATCCCATCAAGCCCCTCGACTGAAAAATCACCTTCCATGCCCCTTAAGGGTTCGCCATAATAGGGCCAAACAGCCTTCCCGTCTGCAATATCCTCGTACCCGAGCCCGGAGTGCAGGGCTGAGACATGCATTATCTCCTCCCACACATCCTCCACCCTGTGGTATTTCCTTGTCATTCCGAATCTCTCTGCAATATCTGCAATGATCTTCCAGTCATCCCTGCCATAGGATGCCATCCTGCCTCTCCTGGCCTTCCTGACCCTCTGCACCCGCCTTTCAAGGTTTGTAAATGTTCCCTCCTTTTCAGGCCAGGCCGTTGCCGGCAAAACCACATCCGCAATCCCTGCAGTCTCCGTAAGATGAACATCCTGAACCACAAGCAGGTCCAGATTTCCGAGTGCCTTTTTCACCTTTGCACTGTCGGGAATATTAAAGAGGGGGTTCTCACCCATAACATAGAGGGCCTTCAGCCCACCCGTTTCAGCCTCATCTATCATCTCAAAGAGGGTCAACCCCTTATCTTCCGGTGCCTTCAGACCAAGTGCACCCTCTATCTTGTGCCTGAACATCTCAAGCTCAACCGGTCTTCCACCGGGCAGGAAATCCGGCAGACACCCCATATCCATCAGGCCCTGATAATTCGGCCTCTCGGAAAGGAGAAAAATCCTCGCATTTATCAGATAGGCTATGGCACCAAGAAGGAAGAGGTTTTTGGATGCCCTTTCCCTCTGTATGATATCAGGACCTATAACAACAACAGGAGTTGCCATCCCTGCAAGGTCATCAGATGCCCTCGCAATATCTACAGGTGATATGCCCACCGCACTCAGGTCCTCATCTGAAGGTATCCTGAGGCTCTTAAGTTTGGCCTCTACTGCCGTATTCTCACCACTGGGCGCCTTGCCTTTCAGGAGTCTGCCCACAATAGCTGAGAGCACAATCTCCTCTGAATACGGCGTGGGCATCAATTCATAAGCTACAAATCTCTTTAACCCTCCAGGGGCGCCAAGGGTTATAACCTTACCGCCACCTCTACACGAAGCCCTTATCTGAAGCCCGAGTATCGGATTTATCGCCGTAGGGTCGCCACCGACAACAAGGACACCATCTGAATTGGCTATTCCGGAGATAAGGTTTGCCGTAATTCCCTGCCCGAATATCCTCTCAAGATAGGCCTCTGCCGGTGCATAATAATTCCTCGCTGTGGAGTCAATGTTGTTTGAACCAAGGACAAACCTTATAAATTTCTGCAACATGTAATTATCTTCATTCGTGCATCTTCCCGAAGCAACGGCACCAATAGCCCTTCCGCCAAACGCATCCTTTATCTCTTTAATACGCCTTGCTATAAAGGTAATCGCCTCTTCCCAGCTTACCTGCTTCAGTTCTCCGTCCACCTTCATAAGTGGAGTTGTAAGCTGATCCTCACTCTCAACATTTTCATAACCGAATCGACCCCTTACACACAAAAGGCCTTTATTGAACCCGACCCCCGCCCTTGGTATGGCCCTTATTATGGAGTTTTCCCTCATTTGAAATACCATGGAGCACCCCACACCGCAGAAACCACATACGGTCTCTACCTCCTTCTCAACAAACCAGGGTCTGTAAGTATGCCTGTGAAGTCTCGACATGATCGCACCAACAGGACATACCGTGAGACAGTTGCCGCAATATTCACAGTTGTATTTACCCCCGGAAAAGGGCTCTACAAATGAATGACTGCCCCTTCCTGTTACTGATATGGCATACGCACCCTGAGGACCGTCGCACATCCTTACACATCTTGTACAGAGCAGACACCTCTCCATATTCCTCACAATAATCGGGTCATCAAAGCTCTCCGGGTGCCGTCTCTTGCCCTCGGCAAAACGGCCTGCCTCAGGCCCGTAGCGTGCAACAAGGTCCTGCAGGTCACACTCCCCCGCCTTGTCGCAAAAGGGACAGTCAAGGGGGTGGTTGATGAGGAGGAATTCAAGAACTGAACGCCTTGCAGCCTTGATCTGATCAGTCTCTGTCCTGATCACCATCCCGTCTGCCGTCATGAGAGTGCATGAAGTCTGTAATCTGGGAAGCTTCTCTACCTCCACAACGCAGAGCCTGCAACCTCCAAAAGGGGTGAGGCCCTCAAAGTAACAGAGCGTCGGTATGATGATGCCCGCCTGTTTTGCCGCCTCAAGGACAGTCACAGGATTTTCAAGCTCGACATCTCTTCCGTCTATGGTTACCTTAATCATTTTCCTTTTTTTCCGGTTACAGGTTACAGGTCGTGAGCTTCAGGTTTGTAAGCCCATTACCCCTTATTATCCAGTAATCTATTAAGCTTCACTTACCATACATTTTTTATTCGTGATATGATACCTGAACTCATCGGAGAAATTCTTTATAAACCCAAGTACAACACCTGCAGCGCCGTCTCCGAGTGGGCAGAACGTCTTCCCCGTAATGCTGAGTGCTATATCCTGCAGCAGCTCTATATCATTATCGCGGCCGAATCCACCCTCTATCCTTTCAAGGATATTTCTCAACCACCCGGTACCCTCGCGGCAGGGTGTACATTTACCGCATGATTCATGCTCGAAAAACCTCATCGCACGCCAGCAGACCTTCACCAGACATACGGTGTCATCAAAGACCATTACCGCACCTGAACCAAGCATGCTGCCGCGCTTTGGAAGATTAACAAAATCCATGGGGCAGTCTATCCCGTCAGGCGTCAGTACCGGCGTTGAGATGCCGCCCGGTATCACTGCCTTGAGTTCCCTGCCACCCCGGATACCACCGGCATGGTCGTATATAATCTCTTTGAGGGTGGTTCCCATCGGCAACTCGTAAACACCGGGGCGTTCAACACAACAGCTTACAGAGAAGAGTTTCGGCCCCGGACACTCAGGGTTTCCTATTGCAGCGTATTTTTCAGCACCTATGGAGACAATTAACGGTATGTTCGCCAGTGTCTCCACATTGTTGACAATTGTAGGCATCCCCCAGGCACCGACATTAACGGGAAAAGGAGGCTTGATCCTCGGCTGTCCCCTCCTACCCTCAATTGAATCGATCAGTGCAGTCTCCTCTCCGCAGATATAGGCCCCGGCACCCTGATGAACGCCAAGGTGAAATCCAAACCCCTTCCCGGCTATATTATCTCCAAGATACCCGGTTGCGTATGCCTCTTCAATGGCCTTCTCAAGGGCAATCTTTGCATAAGGGTACTCACCCCTGAGGTATATGTACCCCCTTTCTGACTTAAGGGCATGGGCAGATATTGCCATCCCTTCGATAAGGAGGTGCGGATTCTTCTCAAGTATGGGCCTGTCTTTAAAAGTCCCTGGCTCACCTTCATCAGCATTACAGATAAGATATTTCGGAAATTTTACGTCTCTGGAGGCAAAATCCCACTTCATACCTGTAGGAAAACCTGCCCCTCCCCTGCCCCTCAGCCCTGCAGCCTTGACTTCTGCAATAATATCCGGAGGCTCCATCTGAAGGGCCTTGTTCAGGGCCTCATAGCCACCAACCTTCACGTATTCCTCAAGGCTGGCCGAAGCCGGATTTTCAATGTTTTTTAATAGAAATTTTTCCATAACCTTAATTGAATTCAGCTACGAACAGACACGAATTCACACTGATTTTTTAGTAAATAAAATAAATTCATAATCACTTTAAAGATTTCCTGTTGTAATTCGTGGCCAGATAATCCAGGTTTTATTTATACTCCTTAAGTATCTCCACTATATTGTCCTCTGTAAGGTCAGAGTGAAAGTTCGTATTCACAAGCATTGCAGGTGCCCTGTCACAGGCTCCTATACACTCCATTATCACCAGTGAAAACCTTCCGTCCCCTGTCGTGCCGCCGGGTTCAAGTCCATATTTACCCTTCAGGAAGTCCACAAGGCTTTCCGCTCCCATAATCATGCAGGCCACATTGGTGCATAATTGTATAAGATGACGCCCCATTGGCCGGTGTTTGTACATGGAATAAAAGGTTGCAACACCCTTTACAGTGGCTTGCGGCAGGTTCAGGGCATTGGAGACCCTGTCGAGTGCCTCCTGGCTCAGCCAGCCCGCATCTTTCTGTGCAACATAGAGTGCAGGGAGCAGGGCGCCCCTCCGATCGGGGTACTTCTCTGATAAAGCTCTTATCTCTTCAAAAATATCCATGATAAGTTAGTTTTCCTGATTTTCAGCTTTTAACTTTCAGCTTTTTAATTGTTACCTGTCACATTCTCCAAGCACTATATCGATGGTACCGATATTGGCTACAACATCAGCCACCATCCCTCCCTCACAGAGCCTCGGGAGTAACGAGACATGGACAAAGGAAGGAGCCCTCACCCTCATCCTGTAAGGCTTTCCCGTACCATCACTTACTATGTAGTAACCAAGTTCACCCTTTGGAACCTCGGTAGCAACATATATCTCCCCTTCAGGGGCAGCCATCGGTCCCTTTGTTATCAGCACAAAGTGGTGAATCAATGATTCCATATCCGCCAGCACCCTCTCTTTTGGCGGCAACGTGAACTTGGGGGCATCAGGTGTCATCACAGGGCCCCGCGGCAATCTCTCAATGCACTGTCTGATTATCCTGACAGACTGTCTCAGCTCCTCCATCCTGCAGCGGTATCTATCATATACATCTCCGTTCTTGCCCAACGGCACCTCAAAGTCCACCTTGTCATAGGCATCATAGGGAAAACGTTTTCTTATATCATAATCAACTCCGGACCCCCTGAGTACCGGCCCGCTGAGACCCCGGTTTATTGCCTCCTCTGCCGAGATCACACCTATACCCTTTGTCCTTCCAAGCCAGATACGGTTCTTGTCAATAAGGGTCTCATACTCTTCAATCCTCTTTGGAAACTCATCGGTAAATTTATACAGGCTGTCAATGAACTCCTGGGAAACATCATTTCTGACCCCTCCAATCCTCGGATAACTCACGGTCAGCCTTGCACCGCAGAGCATCTCAAAAAGGTCAAGCAACCACTCCCTCTCCCTGAAAGAGTAAAGAAATACGGTCATTGCACCAAGGTCAAGGGCGTGGGTGGCAACCCAGATGATGTGGCTGCTGATACGGGTCATCTCGCAGACTATTGTCCTGATAAACTTTGCCCTGTCAGGTGCCTCGATCCCGAAAAGCCTTTCCACGGCAAGACAATAGCCAACGTTGTTGGACATTGAAGATATATAATCAAGCCTGTCTGATAAGGGCAATGCCTGCAGGTAGGTCATCCCCTCGGCAAGTTTTTCAACCCCGCGGTGAAGATAACCCACATGGGGGGTGCATTTAACCACGGTCTCTCCATCAAGTTCGAGGACGAGTCTGAGAACCCCGTGAGTGGATGGGTGCTGGGGACCCATACTGACGGTAAGTTCTTTGGTCTGAAGCGGCTTCTCTATCCCTTCCACGAAAACTCCTTAAACTTCTTCGCCTTGTCAAGAACCTCCTGAAAGCCCTGCCACTGTCTCTCAGGTCCCCCTTCAGGATAGTCCTTTCTTAGTGGATGGCCCTCCCAGTCCTCAGGCATCAAAACCCTGCTGAGATCAGGATGACCGGTAAACCTTATGCCGTACATGTCGTAACACTCCCTCTCATGCCAGTTGGCGCCAATCCAGACAGGGACCACACTGTCAATGGAGGGCTCATCTTCACCAACCGCAGCCTTCAGCCTCAGCATGTGACGGTTTTTCATTGAATATAATGTATAAACGACCTCAAACCTCACGGGTTTTTTAGCAAGATAGTCCACTCCGCAGATGTCTTTAAGATAGTCAAACCTGAGATCAGGCTCATCATGCAGCCACCGGCAGATTTCGACAATTCTCTCCTTTTTTATCACCACAGAGAGCTGGTCCCTGAACTCGATGATATCCATGACTTCGTCGGGAAATCTATCTTTAATCCTCTCGGTTATCTCCAGCGGCTCCAACGGAAATACTCCTTTCTGATTTTTTCCTGCAACTTTCCGATTCCGTACATAAGTGCCTCGGGTCTTGGTGGACAGCCGGGCACATATACATCCACAGGAAGGAAGCTGTCACAACCCTGAACAGTGCTGTAGGAACGGAAGATACCCCCCGTACACGCACAGCTCCCCATGGATATCACATACCTCGGCTCCGGCATCTGGTCATAAACCCTCCTGACAACCGGGGCCATCTTTTTGGTAACAGTTCCTGCAACTATAAGAAGGTCAGCCTGCCTCGGAGACCCCCTGAAGATCATGCCAAGACGGTCAACATCATAATGACTTGAACCGGCGGTCATCATCTCAATAGCACAGCAGGCAAGTCCGAAGGTGACGGGCCAGATTGAAGAGACCCTTCCCCAGTTGATGAGCTTATCCATAGTGGTGATAATGGTATTGGCCGCGGGAATTACCTTAACCCCTTCTTCAACTTCTACCATTGTGCTCGTAGTATCAATTATCATCGTACAGACTCCTTAGTCAATCCCTATTCCCACGTAAACGCCTCTTTCCGCCATGCATACACATACCCCACAAGAAGCACAAAGATAAAGATAATCATCTCTATGAAGGCAAAAAGGCCAATCTTGTCAAAAACAATCGCCCAGGGATAGAGGAAAATGACCTCCACATCAAATACCACAAATAGCATCGCTATCACATAAAACTTGACAGAAAACCTGTACCGGGGTTCACCAACAGGTGTAATGCCCGATTCATAGGGCATCAGTTTCTCTGCATAAGGTCTCTTTAATCTGAACATACTGCCCATAATAAGGGCACCGAGTCCAAAGGCAAGGGAGATGACAAGAAAAATCAGTACGGGTAGGTAGCTTGATGGCAAATAGCTTCCTGGCATGGGTACATATATACAATAAAAAAGATGGCTTTGTCAATAAAAAAATTAAAGTTCTACCTTGACAGAAAGCCAAAACTATGACTTCACCTTAATATTGAAATCAGAGAACTGGATTTTCAGTTCCGGTTTATAGTAGAGTTTAAATGCAGGGTGTAAATAGTGTAACAAATGAAGCACTTATACAAGTTCTGCATTTCTTCAAGGGGCTAAAAATGGTTATTGATTTCAAGGAAAAAATCAACTTCCTCAAGGAGCTGATCGCAAAAAAATCCCGCCACTCCCTAAGCCTGAAACTAATAGTTGCCATCGGCATCCTGGTATTAACAGGGAGTTCAATCTTCTGGTACATGATAATCATACGCGGTGAGCAGGAATTTCTCAACAATTCCATACACCATACAGCTGCATACACGGCAATGATAGAGAAGAGCATATTTATAAATATGCATACCCACCAGGTTGGAACAATTCAGGATACTATCGAGATTATGGGTTCATCAGAAGATATAATAAACATCCAGGTTTACAATCTTCAGGGAGATGTTCGCTTCTCAAGTGACAGGAAAATGATCGGGAAGAAAATCGATATCAATTCCTCCTGCAGGCTCTGCCATAGCAACCCATCCAGGCCGCATGAAACACTAAAGATGCAGAACAGCAGTATGTGGACAATCATAAAGGGCGATAATGGACGGGTATTGAGGTTCTTACGTCCCATTGTTAATCAGAAAACCTGCTACACTGCATCATGCCATTACCACCAGCCCGACAAAAAGATACTCGGAATCCTGGAAACAGATTATTCCCTCTCCGGAATTGACAGTACCCTCAGGAAACAGAAAATAGAGACCCTTACCTTCGGCATCATCTTCACCTTCTTCTTTTGTATAGTGCTCTGTATCATACTCTGGAAGATTCTGATAAATCCCCTCCAGCTTCTGACCGAAGGAATGCAAAGCGTCTCAAAAGGAGACCTTAACCGCAGGGTAGAGATAAAAACACGTGACGAGATAGGCATACTTGCGGATACCTTTAACTCTATGACGCATGAGCTGAGAAATGCCAGGCAGAAGCTGGAAGACTGGGCAAAAGAACTCGAGGAAGAGGTTGCGAAAAAAACAGAGGAGATCAGGCGGGGACAGGAACAGCTTATACATACTGAAAAACTTGCCTCCCTTGGCCGCATGGCAGCAGGTGTTGCTCATGAGATTAACAGTCCACTGACAGGAATTGTAACCTTTGCATACCTGATGCTCAAGAGGACCCCACCTGAAAACAAGATGGACAGGGAAGACCTTGAGGTGATCATCGAACAGGCAGAGCGTTGCTCAAAGATAATAAAGGGCCTCCTTGGTTTCTCAAGGGCCATACCTGCCGAGCGCGCGGATGTTGACATAAATAACACCATCAGACATACCCTTGAGATCATCCGGAACCAGGCTAAATTTCATAATATAAAGATCATCACCGACCTTTCCCCTGACCTGCCGCGTATTGTAGGTGATGCCTCGCAACTTCAACAGGTCTTTATGAACCTTCTCATCAATGCTGCCGACGCCATGAACGACAGGGGACAAATCACTATAGCAACAAGACAGCTAACCGAAGATGGGAAGGAATTCATTGAGATAGAGTTCACTGATACAGGCCCCGGAATTCCGGAAGAACATATGAGCAAACTCTTCGAACCATTTTTCACCACAAAACCGGTAGGAAAGGGTACAGGACTCGGCTTGGCTGTAACTCACGGCATAGTAAAAAAACATGGCGGACATATCAAGGTAAAGAGCGCCCTGGGCAAGGGTACCGGTTTCTTTATAAGACTGCCCAGGCCCACAAAGGAAACAAATGCCGATAGAATCCAGGGTTCATCCCCAAAAGAGTTGCAATAAGCAAATGCGGGGGTACCATTGACCCACTGAACTCTCTCCATCGACATAAGGGGAGAAGAATCTTAATTTAAAGAATAACGGGCAGACAGGCACTGAAAACCGGATGCAATCAAAAAACAAGGCAAGGGTACTCATAGTAGATGACGAAGATATCGTAAGGGCAAGCTGCAGGAAGCTTCTGAAGCCTCATGGATACAGGGTTTCAGAGGCAGAAAATGCCGGGAGGGCACTGAAGCTTATGGATACGATGAGTTTTGACCTGGTACTTTCAGACCTCAAACTGCCTGACGCAAGCGGAATAGAACTCCTTAAGGATATAAAGGAAGGCTATCCGGACACAGAGGTGATACTCATGACCGGTTACGGGACTGTCTTTACTGCTGTAGAGGCAATGAAGTTAGGCGCCTATGATTATGTAGAAAAGCCTTTCAGGCCGGAAGAGCTGGTATCCCTTGCGGGAAGGGCCATTGAGAGAAAGAGTCTCAGGGAAGAAAATATCCGACTCAAAAAAGAACTCTCTGCTCAATACATAAAAAATATAGTTGGAACCTCAAAGGCGATGGAAAAGGTCTTCAGATTGATAGGCACTGTGGCTCCCACTGCAAGCACGGTACTGATTACCGGAGAAAGTGGGACGGGAAAGGAACTCGTTGCAAGGGCCGTCCATTATAACAGCCCGCGCAAGGACAGACCTTTTGTTGTTATAGATTGTGGAACTTTGGCTGACGAGTTAATAGAATCTGAACTCTTCGGGCATAAACGGGGGGCATTCACAGGTGCGGTTACCGACAAGAAGGGCCTGATAGAAGAGGCTGAAGGAGGAACACTCTTTCTTGACGAGATCGGAAATCTGCCGTTACCGCTCCAGTCGAAACTACTCAGGGTACTACAGGAAAAAGAATACAGGCCTGTTGGAGACAAAAAGGCCACCAAGGTTGATACAAGGTTCATAACTGCAACCAATAAAGACCTGCCTGCCATGGTAAAGGCAGGCACCTTCAGGGAAGACCTCTTCTACAGGCTTGACATCTTCCCCATTCACGTCCCACCGCTAAGGGAGAGGAGGGAAGATATCCCCCTTCTTGCATACCACTTCCTGAAGAAATATTCTGACGAATTAGGAAAAGAGATTAAGAACATCTCAGCGGAGGCCATGAGGATTCTCAGCTCCTGCAGATGGCCTGGGAATATACGTGAACTGGAAAATACAATCCAGCGGGCAATACTCCTTGCGGACAACTCTACCATCAAGTCCGAAATCCTCGGCTTCCTCACGCTTTCGCAGACAGAGCTGTCACGGACAGAGCATATCCCACGGAATATCGAAGAGCTGAAAGAGATAAAAAAAGACCTCAGGGAAAAGTCCATTGAGAAGGTGGAGAAGATATTCATTGCAGAGGCACTGAAGAGAAACGAATGGAATATATCAAGGGCGGCAAGTGACGTAGGAATGCAGAGGTCAAATTTCCATGCCCTGATAAAAAAACACCGGATTTCAAGGCCTAAATGAGATTGAAAGAGATTATCAGGCTCCTCGATGCAGTTGTCATAACCAATTCGCGGGACTCCGAGGCTGAAATCGAATGGGCATGTGCAACTGATCTCATGAGTGACGTCCTGTACTATTCGAGGGGGAACTCCGTGCTTATCACAGGTCTTGCAAAACAGCAGGCAATAAGGACATCCGACATTGCGGACATAAAGGTCGTTGCTTTCACAAGGGGAAAAGAACCGGACACACAAACAATAGAGCTCTCACGAAAGAAAAAGATCACCCTTCTTATCACACCTTACTCAATGTTTACCGCCTGTGGTAAACTATATGAAAAGGGCCTCAGGTGTTGTCCTGAATAAAAAGCAGACGCGTATTTTTAGAGTATTTAGATGATCCCCCCTATCAGGGGGAAATAAAGGGCAGTCCGTTTTCAGATGAAGATGAAGATAGATAAAACCTATGAAGGCAGTTTTCATATCGTAGGAGGAGACTTCAGCCGGGCCGGTGAGGCATCCACTGAACTCAAAACCATCCTGTTAAGCGTCGGGGTTGAAGATGAAATTGTCAGGAGGATTGCTATTGCCACATTTGAGGCAGAAATGAACATTATAATATATGCCCCTGCAGGTATCCTCAGGTACAGTATATCCCCGGAAGAGATACGGATAATTGCAGAGGACATGGGGCCCGGAATTGAGGATATTGAATTGGCAATGCAGGAGGGTTACTCCACTGCACCGGACTGGGTAAGAGAGATGGGGTGGGGTGCAGGCATGGGACTGCCGAACATGAAAAAAAACGCCGATATCTTCAGGATAGACTCTGTTGTCGGTGAGGGCACTACAGTTGAGATGATAATTAAACCATGAAACTAAAGGAAATAGCACAGATATTATCTCTTAAACCACTCACCCCTGCCGGGGGGCTTGAACGAGAGGTAAGCGGTGCCTATGTTGGCGACCTCCTGAGTGATGTGATGGCAAACGCCGGGGAGGGGAACATCTGGATAACACTCCAGACACACGTTAATATTGTAGCTGTGGCAGTCTTCAAAAATCTTTCTGCAATTGTAATAGTTAACGGCCGGATGCCGGATGCCGATACCATGGACAAGGCGGGTTCAGAGGATATCCCAATACTGCTTACCGGCAAATCAGCCTTTGAGACTGCAGGCAAGCTATACCAGATTCTAAATGCTCAGAACTTACAGGGCTGACCTCCATATTCACACCTGTTTGTCTCCATGTGCTGAACTTGATATGACCCCGGCAAGGGTGGTATCAACAGCCATTGAAAAGGGGCTTGACATCATTGCAGTCACTGATCATAACACTGCAGAGAACATACCATCTGTCATTAAGGTGAACGGTGGGATAACGGTCATTCCGGGCATGGAGCTGACAACTGCTGAAGAGGCCCATATCCTTGCCCTATTCCCCGACATGGAGTCTGTCATGAGACTTCAGGAGATTGCCTATAATGACCTTCACTTAACCGGCAACAAACGTATACTTTACGAACAGGTTGTTGTCAACGAAAAGGATGAGATACTCAGGTTTAATGACCGGGTACTTATGGACGCCACAGGGCTTGGAGTCAAAGAGGCCATCGGCATTATACATGACCTTGGCGGTATCACCGTTGCCTGTCACATTGACAGGGAGGCATTCAGTATCCTGACACAACTGGGCTTTATCCATGATTCCCTGAAGTTTGATGCACTCGAGATATCTTTCAGGACAAAAAAAGATAAGGCATTAAAAATATTCGACATATACAAGAGATATCCCTGGATCACCTCATCTGACGCCCACTACGTTTCGGACATCGGTCGTGCTGCCACAGAATTTATAATGAAAGAGGCCTCATTTGAGGAGATTGTCCTTGCCTTATCAGGAATGGAGGACAGGGAGGTAAGGTTCTGAGATGCAGGACATCTCCATGCATATACTCGATATTGCCCTGAACTCAATTGATGCCGGCGCAAGCAGGATAGTTATATCGATTGAAGAAGATACAAGAGGCGACATCCTCAGACTGACTATAAAAGACAACGGCATTGGGATGGATAAAGAAACCCTCAAGAGGTTAACAGACCCCTTTTTCACAACAAAAGGGAAAAAAACAGGGCTTGGCATTTCACTGCTTGCACAGGCAGCCCGTGAAACCGGCGGTAACATTACTGTTCATTCCGAAACCGGCAATGGAACCACCCTTCAGGCCACCTTCTCCCTTGGTCACATTGACAGAAAACCCCTTGGTGACCTAACATCTACAATAGTGGCGCTTATTGCCGGGAACCCTGATATTGACCTCATATTCAAATACAGGATCGACAATAATGAGTATATACTCAATACCGCTGAGATTAAGAGACAGCTCGGTGAGGTACCCATAAATTGTCCAGGGGCACTCTCTGTACTGAGGAAAGATATATCTGAAGGGATAAAAAACCTGAGGAAAGGAGGAAAACATGAGCAAGGGGAGGGTTCTTGTAATAGATGATGAGGCTATAGTCAGGATAAGTTGCCAGAGGGTGTTAACTCCGGAAGCTTATGATGTAGTGGCGACCTCACGTGGAGATGAGGCAATAGAATTGCTTGAAAACGAGCACTTTGATGTAGTCCTGACAGACCTCAAAATGCCCGATATGGATGGCTTTGAAGTGCTGAAGATCATAAAAGAGCGATGGCCGGACATCCAGGTAATAATCATCACGGGTTACGGAACAATAAGCACAGCGGTCGAGGCAATAAAATTAGGGGCCTTCGAATATATAGAAAAACCCTTCACACCGGAAGACATATTGCGGGTGGTCACAAAGGCAAAGCAGGACAAAGGCTTCCAAGATTAGTTTCCAGCTCTATTTTGCAGCTCCAGCTCTTTTTTGCAGCTCATGGTTAAACTGTGTTAAAATAATAAGTTATATGTATACAACTATTGTACAGGACAGGGGAACACTCAGGGAGATTTAAGGCAGAACCTGTTAAGACAGGATGCCCGTAAAAAAATCCCATCCTGAAATTTGAACGCGGATGAGACACAAAAGATATGCCATAGGTGCAGACATAGGCGGAACCAATCTGAGGGTTGCTCTGGTGAACAGGGAAGGAGAGATAGTGGAGCGGGTCAAAACCTCATCCACCGATAATGTCTTCGATTCACTGGTCTCTGCTATTGACAGGTTTTACTCAGATGATATAGCGGGGATAGGGATTGGTGTGGCAGGGGTTATCGAGAGAGAGAAGGGGATTGTAAAACGGTCTCCAAACCTCCCCTCTGTTGAAGGAGTAAGTTTTATAGACGGTATCAGACAGAGATTTTCCCTGCCTGTTTATATCGAAAACGATGCCAATGCAGCAGCGCTGGGTGAAAGGTGGGCAGGAGCCGGCAGGGAGTTTAGATCCTTTGTCCTCTTCACGCTGGGCACAGGCATAGGCGGAGGGGTTGTTTATGATGGACATCTGCTGGATATTGCTGCCGAGCTTGGACACATCAGCATAGAGGCAGAGGGGGTTCGATGCCCTTGTGGAAATAATGGGTGCCTCGAGGCATATGCATCTGCCAGGGCAATGACCGGAAGGGCAGTTGAGTTGATTGAAAACGGAACTGATAGCCTGATGAAGGGTTGCTGTGAGGGAAACGTATACAAAATCTCCCCTGAAGATATTTACAGCTATGCCCTTGAAGGAGACAACCTGGCAAGGGAGACACTGAAGACGGCCGGCAGATACCTTGGTGTAGGGATTGCCGGTGCAATTAATATCTTCAGCCCTGAAGCCGTCATCCTTACCGGAGGGCTTACAGGGGCCTGGAACATATACATAGAGACTGCGATCAAAGAGGCATCAAAAAGGGCCTTCCCTGAACTATCAGGGTCCATAAAAATACTTCCATCGTTACTGAAAGATGATGCCGGGGTGATTGGGGCAGCCTGCCTGGTATTTGATAAAACCAAAAGCTGATGACTGAATATATCAGAAATTTTTCAATAATAGCACATATCGACCACGGCAAATCCACACTGGCCGACAGGTTACTTGAATTTACAGGCGCGCTTACGGAAAGGGAGATGTCAGAGCAGGTACTGGACTCCATGGACCTTGAGAAAGAGAGGGGCATAACCATTAAGGCCCATGCCGTAAGGCTGTCCTACAAGGCAAAAGACGGCGAAACCTACATCCTCAATCTCATAGATACCCCCGGACACGTTGATTTCTCCTATGAGGTCTCCCGCAGCCTTGCCTCCTGTGAAGGGGCGCTCCTTGTGGTTGACGCCACTCAGGGGGTGGAGGCGCAGACACTGGCAAACGCCTACCTGGCCATTGAAAACGACCTTGAGTTAATCCCCGTCATCAACAAGATTGATCTGCCTCAGGCTGACCCTGAACGGGTAAAAGAACAGATAGAGGACGTAGTTGGGCTTGACTGCTCTGAACTAATACTTGCCTCTGCAAAGCAGGGCAGTGGCACCGAGGAAATACTCGAAACAATTGTAAAGAAAATCCCTCCACCAAGAGGGGATAGTTCTGCACCGCTTAAGGCCCTTATGTTTGATTCCTGGTTTGACAGTTACAGGGGGGTTATTGTACTTGTAAGGGTCTTTGAGGGGACCGTACGCCCGGGGATGAGGATCAGGCTCATGTCCTCGGCAAAGGAGTTTGAGGTTACAGATTTGGGGATATTCACACCGGCGGTAAAGAAAACCGGCAGTCTCTCCTCCGGTGAGGTCGGCTACATAGTTGCAGGCATAAAGAACGTCCAGGATACAAAGATAGGTGACACCATCACAGATGCATCAAGACCTGCCGTCAAGCGCTGCCCGGGGTACAAGGATGTAAAACCAATGGTCTTTTGCGGCTTCTATCCCGTTGAGTCATCAAAGTATGAATTCCTGAAAGAGGCCCTTGAGAAGCTGAGGCTTAATGATGCCTCCTTCAACTTCGAACCTGAGAGCTCGGTAGCCCTTGGCTTTGGTTTCAGATGCGGCTTCCTCGGGCTGCTCCATATGGAGATAATCAAGGAAAGGCTTGAGCGGGAGTTTAATCTCGCTATAATAAGCACAGCCCCGACAGTGGTCTACAGGGTAACCGACCAGGAAGGAAGCCTGTACCTTATTGATAACCCGTCAGGAATGCCGGAGAGGCCCCTTAAAATAGAGGAACCCTTTGTAAATGCAACCATTTTTGTGCCACAGGATTTCATAGGAAATATACTCACCCTCTGTCAGGAAAAACGGGGCATACAGAAGGACCTCTCTTATATAAGTGCTAACAGACTGAAGGTTGTCTACGAGTTACCGTTAAGCGAAATATTGTGGGATTTCTATGACAGGCTGAAATCCCTCTCCAAGGGATATGCATCCCTTGATTATGAGTTTGTCGGCTACAGGGAATCAGACCTGATAAAGCTGGATATATTGCTGAATGGTGAGCCGGTAGATGCACTGAGCCTGATAATACATAAGGAAAATGCCTACTACAAGGCAAGAGAGGTAGCTGAAAGACTGAGAAAGGTCATCCCGAGACAACTCTTTGAGGTGGTCATACAGGCTGCTATAGGAAGCAAGATAATCGCCAGAGAGAGCGTCAAGGCCCTCAGGAAGGATGTGATTGCAAAATGCTATGGTGGTGATATCTCCAGGAAAAGGAAACTACTGGAAAAACAGAAGGAGGGCAAGAAGAGAATGAAACAGGTTGGAAGGATAGAGGTTCCACAGGAGGCATTTCTTGCCGTGTTGAGGTTAAAGGAATGAAGAAAAAAAAGGGAATAGTACGGGAGTATGCCGAGGCAATAATAACCGCCCTTCTACTTGCACTCATCATCAGGGCCTATGTTGTACAGGCATTTAAAATACCTTCAGGCTCAATGATCCCCACGCTCCTTGTTGGTGACCATATACTGGTCACAAAGTTCATTTACGGTACAGATATACCCTTTACGGATAAAAAAATACTGATATTCAGAGAACCCCGGCGGGGAGATGTAGTGGTCTTTAAATATCCCAAAGACCCTGACAGGGATTTTATAAAGAGGGTTATCGGAGTTGGAGGAGATGTGGTTGAGGAGAGAAACAAGATAGTTTATGTAAACGGCAAACCCCTTGACGAACCATACATCCAGCACACCGACAACGACATGCGGTCCATTGGCATGGATGTAAGAGACAATTTCGGCCCCCTGTATGTCCCAAAGGGCAAGCTCTTTGTAATGGGTGACAACCGAGATCAGAGCTATGACAGCAGGTACTGGGGTTTTGTTGACCTCAATGCTGTAAAAGGAAAAGCATTTATTATATACTGGTCCTGGGACAGCACGCGGCATCTTCCCAGACTAAACAGGACAGGGAAATTAATCAAATGAATATCAGAAATGAAAGAGGAAGCATAAAACCGGTTTTATGTATTATCCTCCTTGTCGTTTCTGTTTATATCGGATTTAAATTTACCATGCCCTACTATCGTTATTTTACCTTAAAATCCGAGACAAGGGCCATAGCAAGACTCAGTTATAGAGGTCCTGACCGATACAGAGACCTGGTCTATGCGGAAGTCCGTTCCCTGGATATACCGGTCAAACCCTCAGACATATACGTGGTTGTCACGAATAGAGAGGTAAAGATATCCACATCCTGGTCTGAAGTGGTAGACCTTGCCGGATATTATCAGGTACCGCTTGACTTTAAAGTAGATGTTGAGGAGTAGTGATGTTTACAGGAATTATTCAGGAGATGGGAACGGTTTCAGGGATTGATAAAAAGGGCAATATTGCCCGCCTTGGCATAGTCTCCGGACAGGTTGCAAGGACTGCGGATATAGGTGACAGCATCTCCGTCAATGGTGTATGCCTTACAATTACATCCCTGCAGCAGGGGATTATGCTGTTTGACCTCTCGGCGGAAACATTAAACACCTCAAATACCGGCAGACTTAAAAAAGGAGACCGTGTTAATCTTGAACCCGCACTCAGGCCATCGGACAGACTTGGCGGACATTTTGTGACCGGTCATATTGACGGGATGGGCAGCATTAAACGCAGGAACCGTATTGGTAATACTATAGAGATCGAGATAGGGGCCACAGAAGAGGTGATAAAATACATTGTAAAAAAAGGCTCCATTGCAATAGATGGTATCAGCCTCACTGTTGTGGATATTGAAAGGGGCTCTTTTAAGGTGGTAATAATACCTCATACTGAACATATCACCACCATAGGACAGAAGGAGGTTAACTATACTGTTAACCTTGAAGTTGATATCCTGGGCAAGTATGTGGCTAAATTTCTCCACACTCCCGCCACGGAAGAGAAAGATGATAAACTCTTAACAATTCTGGGCAAGTCCGGATTTCTTTAAAGAAGATAAGAAAAGAGATAACATGAACAAATAAAGGAGGCAGGATGAGAAGCAAGTACAAATTTAACACTATAGAAGAGGCCATTGAAGATATCAGGCAGGGGAAGATCATCATACTCGTTGACGACGAGGACAGAGAAAACGAAGGGGACCTCTGCATAGCAGCAGAAAAGGTGACCCCGGAGACAATAAACTTTATGGCAAAGCATGGCAGGGGTTTGATCTGCCTCAGTCTGACCCCGGAGAGGATAGACGAGCTTCGACTCCCCATGATGACCAATGCAAACTCCTCTCCCTACGGAACGGCCTTTACAGTATCCATTGAGGCCAAGAGGGGGGTAACTACCGGCATTTCAGCCCATGACCGGGCAACCACAATCCTTACAGCCATTAACCCGAAATCAGGGCCTGAAGACATTGTCAAGCCGGGACATATCTTTCCCCTCAGGTCCAGGGCAGGCGGAGTGCTGCAGAGGGCAGGTCAGACAGAGGGTTCGGTAGACCTTGCCCGGCTCGCCGGACTCTACCCTGCCGGGGTCATTTGTGAAATAATGGACGAGGACGGCACCATGGCACGGGTGCCGCAGTTGATGGAGTTTGCAGGCAAACACAAACTGAAGATCATAACCGTTAAAGACCTTATAGAACACCGCATGCGCAAAGAAACACTCGTAAAAAGAGTGGCGGAGGTAAAACTCCCGACATCCTACGGTGGAGAGTTCAGGGCGATTGTATATGAAAACATGGTTGACAACAATGTGCACCTCGCCCTTGTAAAAGGAGAGATATCTCCCGAAGAACCGACACTCGTAAGGGTTCACTCCGAGTGCCTCACAGGTGATGTTTTTGGTTCAAAGAGGTGTGACTGCGGAGACCAGCTCCATGCGGCCATGAAGATAGTGGAAGAGGCCGGAAAGGGTGTTATACTTTATATGAGACAGGAAGGCCGGGGCATAGGACTTGCCAACAAACTCCGTGCATATGTCCTGCAGGATGAAGGTCTTGACACTGTAGAGGCAAATATCAGGCTCGGCTTTAAGCCGGACCTGAGAGATTATGGAATAGGTGCCCAGATACTTGTTGACACAGGAGTGAAGAAAATCAGGCTGATGACAAACAACCCGCGCAAGATAGTCGGGCTTGAGGGCTATGGCCTGCAGGTAGTTGAACGGATACCTGTTGAGATGAAACCTGGAGAAAAGAACCGTGATTATCTGAAAACAAAAAAGAAAAAACTCGGCCACCTGCTGGAAAAAGTATGACAATGATCGGTGACTATCAAATAAAATTTTTTATTCTTTAAACAGTCAATTGTCAATAGTCAATAGTCAATTGTCAATCTTAATGGGAGGTTTTCATGAATATTTATGAAGGTGAACTAAGTGGCAAGGGCCTGAAGTTTTGTATTATAACAAGCCGTTTTAATGATTTTATCACCGGCAAACTGACGGAAGGCGCCATTGATGCACTGAAGAGACACGGCACATCAGAGAAGGATATTGACCTGGTGCGGGTGCCCGGTGCATTTGAGTTGCCGATTATTGTAAAGAAGCTGGCACAAAAGGGTACTTATAATGCAATTATAGCCCTCGGCGCTATTATAAGAGGCTCAACCCCTCATTTCGACTATGTGGCTGCCGAGGCATCCAAGGGCATTGCCGTTGCCGGCATGGAGACGGGGGTCCCGGTTTCTTTTGGGGTAATAACATCGGATACAATTGAGCAGGCCATTGAACGTGCAGGTTCAAAGGCCGGCAATAAAGGCTGGGATGCTGCCATGACAGCCCTGGAGATGGCCGATCTGATGAAGAAAATATAGATTATGAAAAGAAGAAAGGCAAGGGAATATGCCCTGCAGATACTATATCAATGTGACCTGACAAAAAACTCTCCCGACAGATTGAATTTTGAGGCCTTCTGGAGGGAAAATCCTGCACCTGATGATGTAAAGGCATTCACCGAGGAGCTTGTCCACGGCACACTCGAAAATCTTGCCCGCATAGATTCATTAATAAAATCCGTGGTCGAACACTGGGAGATGAAAAGGATGGCTGCAGTTGACAGGAATATACTGAGGTTTGCCACATACGAACTTCTTTACAAGAACGATGTCCCTGCTGCCGTTACCCTGAACGAGGCCATAGAGATCGCAAAGAAGTTTTCAGCTAAAGAGTCATCTTCATTTATCAACGGCCTGCTGGACAGGATAGCAAAGAAACTGAAGAAGAGAATGCACTGAGAGATGCTATATGCTATATGCTGTAATCTCGGATGTCCACTCCAATCTTGAGGCACTAAATGCAGTAATCAAGGACATCAGGAAGAGAGATATTGAAAATATCCTGTTCCTGGGCGACGCAGTCGGATATGGACCCAATCCGAATGAATGCATTGAGCTGCTTAAAAAAGAGTGCATGATCCTTCTTGCAGGAAATCATGACCGTGCAGTTACCGGGGATACGCCCTTGGTATATTTTAACGAAAATGCCAGGGCTGCAGTGCAATGGACAATAGAGCATATAACAGGGGAACACCTTGAGTTCCTTGGAAAGCTGGATATCCTGAAGGTGATGGAGAAGGATAATCTCTGTCTCGTGCATTCCACACCAAAAGAACCTGATGCATGGCGTTACATAATTACACTTAATGATGCAGGGGGTAATTTCCAATATTTTGAACAAAAGATTTGCCTGGCAGGTCATAGTCATGCCCCATTTATAGTGGAAAAGCGCCCCTCGGGTGAGCTCATCCTTTACAAGGACAGGGCAACCTTCTCAGAGGCTGCACGGTATATCATTAATGCAGGCAGTGTCGGACAGCCAAGGGACAGGGATACAAGGGCTGCCTATGCAGTCTTGACTGAAGGGAAAGTGGAAATAATCCGTGTTGACTATAACTTCAAAGAGACGCAGAGAAAGATGAAAGAAGCCGGACTGCCCAAATTCCTGATAGAGAGGCTGGAGAAGGGGATGTGAATAATCCGGGGGGCAGGTCAGAAAAAGGTTCATCTTCACTGAATCCACAATAACTTTCTGTGTATCCATCCCTTATCACCAAATTCATCCAGCACCTTTATCCATGTCCCCTTTGTCTTGATCACCTTAAAGGAATCATACTTTATAGCCGGACTCATAGCACTTTTTTTGAACCTTGTTCCCGGCCCTCTTCTAACGTTCGCCTTATCTACCCTGACCACTGCACATCTGATTTTAAAGGTAACCAGTTTCCCATGAATCCAGTGCAGATCGCCATCAACATCCTGAACCTTATACCAGCCTTTTCTTTTGGCTATCTTCTTCAGGGCCGTATATTTGAAGACAAGCCAACTCTTTTCATATCTGGTTCCGGGTCCGCCTCTCAGGTTGGCCTCAGGCACGTTAACACACAATGCAAAGGCAAAATTATTAAAGAGAAACATCAACGAGACAAGCAGTCCATATAGCAGTATCTTCTTCATTACAATGTTAATTATATACTCAAAGCACATACTAATATCAAGCCCTTATCCTGTCCCCCTCATCATGGATTGTCAAACACCGCATACAACCTGTAAAATATAGACTCCGTTTTCACAAAAAAGAGTCGGATGATGGAGGACAGGGAAAAATGATACCACGATACACACGTAAGGCAATGGAGAAGATATGGACACTTGAGAGCAAATACAGGAAATGGCTTGAGGTTGAGATAGCCGCCTGCGAGGCATGGGCGGAGATGGGGGACATCCCGCAGGACGCACTCAACGTCATCAGGGAAAAGGCTGGATTCGATACAGAAAGGATCGACGAGATAGAAGCCACCGTCAAACATGATGTAATCGCCTTTCTCACCTCAGTGTCCGAGCATGTAGGGCCTGAGGCCCGCTATATTCATAAGGGGCTAACATCATCGGATATACTTGACACAGCCCTTGCCCTGCTGATGCGTGATGCAGCAGATATTATTATCAGTGATATCGAGACACTCCTTTACGTCCTTAAAGAGCAGGCATACAGGCACAAGGACACACCCTGTATGGGTCGCAGTCATGGTATTCATGCGGAACCAATGACCTTTGGTCTTAAATTCGCCCTCTGGCATGAAGACATGAAACGCAACCTCGAAAGGATGAAGAGGGCCAGGGAGGTAATCTCAGCCGGCAAGCTTTCAGGCGCTGTTGGGACATTCTCCAACATCCCGCCGCAGATTGAAGAAAGGGTCCTTTCAATGCTTGGGTTAAAACCGGAGCCGGTTGCCACCCAGGTAGTTCAAAGGGACAGGCATGCCGAGTATCTGGTCACCCTTGCCATTGTGGCCGCCTGCATAGAGAAGATCGCCGTGGAGATAAGGCACCTCCAGAGGACAGAGGTGCTGGAGGCTGAAGAGCCCTTTGCAGTGGGGCAGAAAGGCTCCTCTGCAATGCCGCATAAACGAAACCCCGTGGGCAGTGAAAACCTCTCGGGCCTTGCCCGCATTGTAAGGGCCAATTCCATGGCAGCCCTTGAAAACATACCCCTGTGGCACGAGAGGGATATATCTCACTCCTCTGTTGAGAGGGTAATAATACCTGACAGCACAATCCTTGTTGATTACATGCTGAACAGGCTGACGGGCATACTTGAAGGCCTTCAGCTCTATCCTGAAAGGATGAAGACAAACATGATGCGGAGCTTTGGCCTCTACAATTCACAGCGTGTCATGCTCGCCATCACTGAAAAGGGACTCAGCCGTGAGGAAGCCTATGCTCTCGTACAGCGTAATGCAATGAAAAGCTGGGAGGAGGAGAGGGATTTTCAAACCCTTCTCAAGCAGGACCCTGATGTAACAAGACACTTGTCTGCTGAGGAGATTGACACCCTGTTTGACCTCTCATACTACCTGAGAAATGTGGATTATATATTCAAACGTGTCTTTAAAAATGCATAACACACATTAAGGAAAGAATTTTTCTCTTGACAGGAATATAAAAATATAATAATATTTGAATGTATAGGAATAGACTAATAAAGTTCGGGAGTTACGGAGTTGAGGGGTGCAGGAGTGAAAAAAGACTGATACAAACTCCTTAACTCTTAACTCCGGACTCGTTTACTTGTAAAGAGGAGGATATATGCGGTCACTGGGACAGAGGGCAGAGCTATTAAGGGTTATTGCCCATCCGGCAAGGATCAGGATACTTGAGGAGCTCACAAAGGGTGTGAAGTGTGTGAGTGATTTTGAGGAGTTTTTAGAGATAAGTCAGCCCAACATATCACAACACCTCTCTTTACTCAGGAATCACGGAATTATTGACTACTATATGGATGGAAGACTGAGATGCTACTTCCTTGTTGATCCTGTAATTCCGGATATCCTGAAGCTGCTTGAACAGGACTACCACGAGTCACTCCCTGCACCCGCATGTTGTCCTGTTACCAAAAAAGGGAAGTATCCGGGAGAAAGGAGAAGATAAGCATAACGTAACACGTTGAAACTACGAGATTCTGAAATGAATTCAGAATGACATCATATGCGTTTTTCAGAATTGTGACACAGCCTGTTCACTCGGAATGACCATTTTATACAGGAGGACAAAATGCAAAAAGAGATAGTCATGTTTCTCTCCACCACACCGTACAGCTTTGAAAACACCCATACTATTTTCAGGCTCGCAGATGCCGCACTGAAAAAGGGGCATAAGGTAAGGCTGATTGCATCAGGCGATGGGGTATTCTCCATAGTAAAAGGACAACTGCCACAGTCGCTCTCTGTAATGGAGGATCTCGTCGGCAGGGGACTCAAGGTAGATATATGAACCGGCTGTATGCAGAGCCGCGGTCTTGCGGCTGAAGATTCCGTTGAAGGCGGAGAGATGAGTTCTCTAAAAGGGCTCTTCGATGTGATAAAAACCAACCCGGTATTTTTAAACTTCGGGATATAGGAGGAGGCATGGGAGACATCAGCATAATCTTGAGAAGGCCGCCTTACGGCACTGTCGACGCCTCTGAGGCCATCCGTCATGCCCTGGGGGGTGTTGTAGAGGATATTGCAGTCAAGCTCATCCTCGTGGATGGAGGGGTAAACGCAGCACGTAGAAATCAGGATACATCCGACACCGAATATATGAACGCAGGGGAAGGAATCAGAGACTGCATTGATATGGGCGTTGATGTATATGCTGATAAACTTTCATTAAAGGATTCTTATCTTGAGGCTAACGAGATTGAAGAGGGTGTTATTATTGCAAGCAGCTCTGAAATTGCAGAACTCGTGAAAGAGTCGGACACAACAATAATTTTCTAATCTTGATGCACTGGTAAAAAGTCCTGATTGTCACCCTGAACTTGTTTCAGGCGTGGCAAGGCGAATAGACTGCGTCTCATAACTTCTTGATTTATATAGATTTCCCGAACTTGATTCGGGATTCAGGATGACAGAACAGGGTATTTCTGTTTTTTTACAAAACTGTCAATCTTAGGTTGAAAATATTGGAACACTCTATAAAGGAGGCTTTAAAATGCTTGTAATTATAAAGAGTGCACCTGATACCCAGGAAGCTAAAAGGGGAATTAAACTTGCGAGAGATATGGCTGCAGATATCTGCCTGATTCAAAACGCAGTCTATTTCGCCCAGATTGAGAGACTCGAGGGCTTTTGCGGCACGGCTTACGCCGTAAAGGAAGACCTTCAGCTCAGGGGACTTCAGGAAGATGACATCGAGAGAGAACTGAAGATAATCGGTTGGGATGAACTTATCGACATGATGACAGGTGAAGACAAGACAATTGGCGCATTTTAAGCGCTCAGACAGGATATACAGCATGAACATGATATCTAACTAAAATAAAAAAATCCTGTTAATCCTGTCAAAAGAATTTCTAATTTCCTGTACATCAAGGAAAGCTGGTTTGCAGCTTTTTTTACGACTTCATCTTGCCTAAACTTGTAATTATCACCTTACCTTACATTTTTTTCTTGACAAAACCTTAAAATTATGATAAAAATATCTGCATGAGCGCCTCGTTACCTCCCCTAAGCTGCTGTCCGTTACCATCGGGCAGCAGCCTTTTTTAACACCGATCCCTTTAACTTCTATATACCAGGTCGTTATGGCCCTGCTTTAGCTTACTGCAGCTCTTTTGGAAATAACCCTTTGATTGCTTCTCAGAAGTGACAGCTAAAAGGTACGCCTGTTAGCTGCACTTGAGCCATGGTAATGGCAGAGAGAACACCTTATAGGAGGCGGCGGATTACCCCCGCTTCCATGACACCTGCTGCAGCTGGTCTGCGCATATGGATGATCAGGAATGCTGATGTGGTGAACATATTCCCAGGCATTGACCGTTCCATTGTTATAATCATTATCATCAATATGACACTGCCTGCAAAGGTAACCGAAATCCTTGGTTCCGCTACCAACAGTTCCGGCAAGGACGCTCCCGTTAACCTCTCTTCTTATCAAGTAGTCATTGGGTGAGCCATGAGGTTCATGACAGTCAGTGCAGGAAAGCACATACTGGCCATAGTTTATAGGTAAAAAGGGAGGGTCTATATCAATCCCTACTGTTGCGCCATTCTTTCCATGCTTGTCTCCGGATGTTGAAGCATCTCCACCTGCAGTAACCCAGTCAATGGTCCCCAGGTTTCCTCCAAGCGTAGTGCTGTAAATTGTGTTTGTCGTATTATGGCAGTCCGTACAGAAGGAGACAAAGTCCGTAAGGTTAGAGCCATTCTCTGTAGTGGACCCATCGGGCTCAAAAGTTGTGGTGGAATTATAACGGTAGGGGGCCTGATACAATAAACCGCCAACATAGTCGCTCATCTTTTCACCGGTACCATCCCCCCAGAGTCCCCAGGCATTATTATCCTTGCTGTGCAGACTTGGACGAGACACGGGCCAGCCCCTTGAGCTGCTGCTCTTGGCACTGTTAGGGGCATTAATGGGGTCACCCTGGGCAGAGTGTGGATTATGGCAGGCAACACAGGGATTTGAATCAGATGTGTAACTCCATCTGCCGCTAATAAATGTGCTTATATCGTCAAGGTGGTGGGAATTACCGGAAGGGGCATAGTTAAAGGAAAATGCCTCAAGGATATCATTCAGGGTATCTGAGGTCCAGCCGCCTGCCCGAAAGCTGTAACTGCGGTTTACAATACTGCCGCCTGCCTGATAAGAGCTCGTGTCAGTATGGCAGTCAAAGCAAAAATCCGCAGTCTGGCCGGTATAGTTTGTATCAAACAGCATATAGTTATCCGGTCCACCGGTAGGGGTCGGCTCAGACCCGCCGATACTTGCATGTTGCTCATGACAGTGGGCACAGAGCCCTCTCGGATAATCAACGGGAAAACCGGCGGCAGAGCGTTTGACCCCATAGGCGCTATCTCCGTGGGCAGAATCAAGGTAAGGACCGGCGCCTGCCGGGACGGTGTACAGAAAGACCACTGCAACAAGGAAGACAACCGGTAGAATTAATATTGTGTTTTTTCCACGTCTCAATTCTCTAACCTCCAGATCGGCTGATTACTACACGCAACGACCGTGTCATTAATGACTTTAGTTCCTGGACGTATGGCAAACGTTACACCCGTACAGGGCTGTCGGAAGAAAGGTACTCTTGTAGTTCCACCGCAGCATTTTATAGTAGGGAGAGCCATGGGCCCTGTGACAGGAGAGACAGATAACCCTGTCGGTTCCAGGGGTTACGGTACTCACAGCAGAAGCCAGCCCGTCAGTCAGTGATGCTGCCGGCCTTCCAACAGGCACTGTAGCCTTATAAGTAGTCGACATGGAAGTAAACTCTCCTGAGTCCGGAATAATCACGTCTGTCGGGTGTCTCAGCCACGGTGAAGCTGAACCGATACCGCTGCTGCCCCCCAAATGAAACGTCGAATGACATTCAGAGCACAGCTCACTGATTGTTCCCTTCATATTTGCCCATGAGTCAGTAGTACCCCTCGTGGCATAGTCTTCAGCCAGATACTCGTTGTGGTCCGTAGCACTCACGGTAGCCTGCCAGTCACTGTCCTCTGCGCCCTTTATCCTGTAGAGAAACCTGTAACTGGTAGCCACAGTGGCCCCCTGCCCGGTCAGTGTAAAACCGGCGCTGTACTTGAGGATCGAGTCATCACCGTGATGCCCCCCGCTGACTGCGGTCCACTCATCAGAAGAATCCCTGTTGCCGTGACAACCGTTAGACCCGGCACATACCAGGCGGCTGGCAGTACTGAACCCTGTTGTTGAAGGGTCATAGGCGCTGTTATATCCAGGCGGCGTATTGCCGAGTGCAACATCTTCCGGGATTATACCCTGAACATTATGTCCGCTCGAGTCTGCAAGTAAAACATAGGAAAAATTCCCTGCTGCAAGGTCTGTAGGGTCAGAATGGTAGACCTGGGGAATAGTGTTGAAGATATTAGCGCTGCGATTCTGTGCATGACAGCCTATGCAGTCACCACGGAGCAGTCTCTGGTTGGGCGTAGCAGAGTTGTCATAATTCATAGGAACTCCATCCTGGCTGTTGTGCATGGTGTGGCAGTTGCTGCATACGCCGCTAACCTCTGCCCTCACTTCGCCGAACAGCATCAGCACCAGCAAAAGAGTAAAGCAGATTAGTGTATGTATTCTTTTATTCATCAGGTTTTGCAAAACACTCCCGAGATATTATATGCAATAGCCGTACCATAATACTCATAGATAAACCTTGCAGGGCAACTTCTGCCTCTCTGTAAATTATGCAAGCTGATATTGCCCAAAAAAAGAGTCTTTTTTAAAAAACTTAAAACATCCAGGTAATTCTGAACCCATTTCCTCTCTATCTGCAAATGAATATCTAAACACTGTAATTCAGTACATACCTTTGGCCTCATTTTATTTTTTATGACATTGAATACAGAGCTGTCTCTTTCTATCAAAGGCAAGCATAAAATCAGCCTTGGCTGAATGCATACTATGACATGAAATACAGGTAATCGGCTTACCGTTACGCGGGTCTATGACTCCGGCACCTAAAGGATGTGTGATTTCATGCTGTGACTCATGGCACCTGGAACAGGTTACAATATCATTTGTTTTGAAATAAAGAGGCTGATTCGAATGTCGCGGCACATGACATGCAAAACACTTCCTGTTCTTGACAGGAGCACAACGGATGGACTTTAAAGTCTTCTCCATCAGAAGCGTCCTTTTCTCGGTCTTCTCATGGCAGCCGAGACATACGCCTGCTGCATTTACAGTCAGATTCTTCTTTTTCGATGCATGAGGATTATGACACATGGTACAGACATTTTTTGCATCAGCGCCATGAACATCCGCCACCTTGAATGTTGCAAGGACATCTTTATGGCAACCAAGGCACAAGGCATCACCCTTTACTTTAGTGGTTATCTTCCCGTTAGCAACAAAAGGATTATGGCATTGTTCACAATCCTTTTTCAGAAAGGCTGTATGACCATAAGGACCAAGGAGACCTTTAGCATCAGAGGTGTGTCCTGAGTGACATTTGGTACAATTCATTGTTTTTGTGACATAAGTTATGGAGACCCCGCCCGCCTTGCACCGTGGGGCATGACAGCTTCGGCACAGCCTGGCAGGGGCGGCAAGCAACTGATTCTCCTCCGAAGATGCATGTGCATCATGGCATGATGAACATTTCCCCTCCTTGAAAACTGCGTGTATTTCAGGCTTATCAAGTTGCCCCTTAAGGTCCTCGTGGCAATTCCAGCAGAGTTTCTTTTCTGTGCTGACTAAAAGGTATTTATTTTTTCCGCTATGTGGGGTGTGACAATCCGTACACACACCTTCTTTAAGGGCTCCGTGCAAACTGGACTTCCGTATAAGATTCCTGATACCCTTATGACAACCCAGACAGACGGTATCAACCTTGGCTTTCATCAGGCCCTTCGTATCACTTACATGAGAATTATGACATGAAATGCACATACCCTGTTTAAACGGGAAATGGACATACTTGTCAGACAGGCCTTTCTTCAGCTTTACATGACACTGATAGCAAAGAGCCGGCACACTCGTTTTGAGGTCGGACCGGGCATAGGCATTGCTACCCAAGGCTGATAATATAAACGTTATCAGCATGAAGCATGCAGCGATTAAGGTTAATGCTAAAAATTTTCTGTCATTTATGACAGGCTTCACAGTCCCCCCTGGCAAATGGATCATGCTCTATTTTTTTAAGCAACCCCGGTTTTTCTGTTACATGGGGTTCATGACAGCTCAGACACTGCCTGATTTTAGTTACGGACTTTCCGTCATGCACCTTCAATAATCTCTCCGTGTCTGTTGAATGGCACTTAAGACATAACGCCGGGTCCCTGGCACTCAACAAGTCCCTTGATTCAGAGTAATGGGCAGTATGACAACTCAAACAGTCCCCTTTTTCCATATCTATATGCCCCTTTCTGACCGTGGTAGTCACTACACTTTCATGACATGAAAGACAGAGTTCCTCAGGGCGGCTTAAAAGTTGATACTCAACCCTGGTCCCATGTGGACTATGACAGGCCGTACATTTCCCTTCCTCCACTGGCAGGTGCCTGTGTTTGCTGCCCTTTAGCGCGGCCTTTGTGGCCTTATGACACTTGTAACAAAGCTCCGCCACAGGCATGAGAGTGTTTGCCGTGTAATCACTGGCATGTGGGGCATGACAGGTCAGGCACTCCCGGTCCCTGAATGGAGGATGCATCTCCCTTGCTTTAACCTCCGGCAACATACTGTCATGACAATTGAGGCAGAGCTGAGCCGGCGAACTGCTCAGCAAATTCCTGTAATCAGATGCATGCGCCTTATGGCAGGAAAGACATTCTCCTTTATTCACAGGTGTATGGATATAGGTCTTAAAAAACTCTTTCTCCTCCTTTTTATGACAGCTATAGCATAACTGAGCCCGCACAGCCTTAAGCATATCAGGAGTATCGGTGCCGTGAGGATCATGGCATTTTGTGCATTGAAGCTCGGAGAACGGCTTATGCGTGGATATTTCTTTTAACTCCTTTTTCATACCGGTATGACATGTAAGGCATATCTGCCCTTCAGGTGCATTCAGATAAAAAGGATTTCCGGAGCCATGCGGGTCGTGACAGACTGTGCAGCCTTCCTCCTCTTTTATGGGTGCATGCAAGTCAGTCACGTCAATCTTCGGCTTACCGGCATGACACTTTAAACAAAGAGCCTTTTCATCCATAAGGGTAAGCTTCGGATAATCCGAGGCATGCGGACTGTGACAGTCAAGACATTTCCCCGCGCCAGCGGGAGGATGCCTGTAAGCCGTTTTAAACGCCTTCTCTTCTTTCTTATGACAGATATAGCATAGTTTGGCATCCTGAGCAATAACACCAAGTGGATCCGGACCTCCCGAGGGTTTATGACAGGAGCTGCATTGCCCGAGTTCCAGGGGAACATGGACCGATTTCCTGAGCAAGTTGTCATTTGTTGAACTGTGGGGGTTATGACAGCCTGTACATTTACCCTGTTGAACCGGATAATTCTTATGTGCCTTCCTGAAACTGCCCTCAGCAGGGTCATGACACGACCGGCAGAGATCCGCTTCATCCTTTATGAGATTATCCTTATATTTGGAGCCATGGGCTGCATGACATACAAGACATCCGTCTGAAAGGGGTTTATGGCGATTAGCCCTCATAAAAGGTGCCTTGTCATGACAGGTAAAACACTGTTCACTGCCCTTGTTTTTCAGAAAAAACCTGTTTTCGGATGCATGGGGGTTATGGCAGGGGACACACTTGCCCTGCTTCAGGGCAGTATGCACATTCGGTAATTTAGCTATATCCGAGGCCATCTTCTGATGACAGGTAAAACAGAGCTTTCGCTCCTCCCTCTCCCTGAAGGATTTAACAGCAAGCCTTCCATGACGAAGGTGGCATGCCTCACAGTCCCGCTTACTTACCGGAGAATGCACATACTTCTTCTGAAATTCCTTCAGTTGCTCCTTGTGACAATCCAGACAGGGTTTTGGTTCAAAACCCTTCCTTCTTGCCGTATCTTCAGGAACACATGAATAGATGAGGCTTAAGATAAAAAACAGAAGGAGGACTTTTAAGATATTCTTTCCTTTGGGGTTAATCATTCCTCTCATAATTGCCAATCTCTATCCAATCCTTCCCGTTTACCCGGGTTAGAATAATTTATCCCTGACCGGTTTTGTTTGTCAAGGACAAACTATTTCCGGAGCCTTTCCTCAAGTGACTTTACTGCCTTATCATATACCTTTATACGCGCCTTTGCCTTCAACTGTGCTACAAACTTATCCCGGAGGTCATTAAACTGTTCTTTAAAACAGGCCTTGTAAACAGCATCTCTTACTTCTTCGAACCTCCCGATTTCACCCTTAAGCTTTCCCTGCAAACGGATTATTCTGTAAAATGAACCCACCTTGAATACCGGACTTATCTCTCCCGTCTTCAGTGCAGCCACAATCTCCCTTACAGGCCCTGGAAATTCCTGCATGGTAAGCCATCCAACCTCTCCACCTTTTGGACCTGCAGAATCAATCGACTTCTTCATAGCCAGCCATGAAAAATCCGTACCATCCTGCAGATTGCTCAACAGCTCCCTGGCCTCATTCATGGTCTTCACCGTAATCTGCTCGACTCTAAATCTGACAGGTTCGGCAAAATCTTCCCGGTGTTTCATATAGTAGTCTTTCAAGCTCTTATCTGAAATTTTGATCTTTGGGATAATTACTTTATTTGTGAATGCCTGCTTTAATAACTGGTCCTCATAACGCTCTATCTTTTTCTTTAAATCCGGGGCGGTCTCGTAATGCCGGCTGAGTGCCTCATGGTCAACCACCTTACGGTCAATCCAGCTATTAAGGATATTTTCCTTTGCTTTCCCCTTGTAAGGCCTGGCAATGGCTGCAAACTCACCTGCAGTAAGGACCGAGCCATTCACCTCTGCCACTGCCCTTTTATCCTTTGACCAATCAGATGCCTCCTCATCCCCCTTATCCTGGCTTATAGCAGAAAGCAGCTCCTTATTAACCTTAATGGCTGCGCGTTCACGAAGATATTCCAGGTATTCATCGGCACGCTTTTTTTCCTTCTGTTTCCTGACAACCTTCTCTATCTCTTTTCGGACATTTTTAAGTTCTTCATCAGGCGCCTCTTTCCTGCTGACCAGCTTTACTATATAATATTTATCCCGTATTTTAAGAATATCACTCAACTCACCGGGGCTGAGACCGGCTATAGCTTCACCAATATAGGGTGACATGGACCTTCGTGTAAGGACAACATCCACTCCATTTTTCCCGGAACGATGAGTAGAGTACTTCCGGGCAAGGTCACTGAAGTCGGCTCCTTTCTTTAGTTGTCCTGCTATATTACCGGCCTCTTCTTTTGAACTTACCTCAATAATGCCAAGCGAAAACCTCTCATAGTTCTTCTTGTAATAGCCTGGAATATCCTTATCCGATATTGAGACCTTCCGGGAAATTTCCTCATCATAAAGCTTCACGACCGACTCCCTCAGAATATACGCCTTAACAGCCTGTTGTACCTGGGGGTCCTGCTCCATGCCCATACGGCGGGCTTCCTCAATCATCAGCATATCATCTATCAGCTTCTGCACATACTCCGACATACTCAGGCTCCCTGCAGAGGAGAGGTCTTCCCTGCGATGGGTTATCTGAAGCGAATACTTCAAATCCTCTTCAGTAATGGGCTCGCCATCAACAACTGCCAATATCTTTTCCCTTGCCGTTATCTCCCCCCTCTGCCGAAGGGAGACACAACCACCCACAAAAGCAAACAGCAGGAAGAAAACAACAACAGATAAAATTCCTGCATTTATCGAGGCTACAGTCTTTCCCGTATTGGAAGAGCTGCCGGGCTCAACCCCTGACTGTTGACCAGTGACTATGGACTGCCTTTGCGCCATACTGCTGTCTCCGTTTTTTATCATTTTCATTACCTGTACGTTACCGTGACAAGGGCTCTCCTGTTTTTTTCACCTCGGAAGATGGCACTGAAGCGGCAGGAACTGTTGCCCCGCATACTTTTTCAGCCCTTTTTACTAATTTTGAGACTATCCTGGAAGCCACTTTATCCACAGATCTTATCCTTCCCCAGTCAAGGACAATTATATCGTCATCACCCTTTAGTTGACAGCTCTCACACCACAAGACCCTGTTTTTACGGGCATCTACTATTCTGGCGCTAATAGAGACCTCAGGTGGAGAAGACGCATTTAATCCGTCGGAGTAAAGTTCCACAGTCCCGACTAAAAAACCATCCACTCCCAGGGAATCAGAAAGGGCCTTCATATCCCTGTAATCCAGTTCTCCCCTCTCCCTGACTCTTAAATCCACTACCGCCCTTCTGACTTCTCCGTATTCCACCGGTTCAAAAACAGGATTCTTGAATAATTCCACTAAAAACATGTAAGTAGCTATCATACCTGCATCTCTGACTCCACTGTTATTCCGAAACGGCATCACAGCAATTCTGTACGTCTCTTTTGTCTCTTTTGTCTCTTTTCGGGACGGCATTGCGGTGAAAGAGGCAAGCAATCTGTCCGCAACCCTGGGGAGCAGGTTGTCCATGTTTTTTATTCTGCCCAAACCGAGGATTGCCGTAAAATCATCTCCGGTAGCAGAGGCATTATCAGCCCAGAGGATAAGGCCACTGGATGAATCAATCAGTCGGGCTGAAAAACCAACCCCTGGATTTGCTCCTCGTGAAAACAGGTTAACAGAACCGAGCAAAACAGCCTTTACCTTCAATTCCGATCCTATCTTCCTGGCCATATCCCTTGAAATGTATCCGGTAGCCCTGATCCTCTCTTTAAGCAGAAACCTGTTGATGCTATCCTCATCCACTACGTCAAACCCCTTGCCCTCCAGCCGGGCTCTCAACACCGGCATAACGTATCTCAGGGCATCCCTGTCCTCGCTTAGATTCACAAAAGGAAAGAGGGCTATTCTTTCCTTCAAAACTCTCTCCTCTCCACGGGACGATTGGACTGCATAGCAAACATTGGTAATAAAGAAGAGCGAGAAGATAACGATTAGAAAAAAAGACGCGAATCGGTCAGGGCTACGAAGCACGTTTCGTCTCACGGCCACGTTGTTCAGTTTTTTTTTAGTCATTTGTCACATGTCGATAATCATTACAACAGGTTATAAATAGATTATTTTCAGTATTTAGCAAGTGTCCGGATAGCATCTTTTACTACCCTCAACAGTGTCTCACTCATAGTCTCTGTCCTTGCACCAAAATGTCTGGCCATAAACCCGCCCCCGACACCCGTGCTTGTAACCGACCATATAATGCTCCCTGAACCTGTATCCGCCATCATAAGGGTAATGGTTACATTTGGTGCGGAAATACTTCCCATCCTGACCATTCCGAACTGCTCAACCGAGCCGAAAATAAGCGCCTGCACACCAAGGGCGGTCCCCAAGGCCTTTATCTGTTCAGTGTTCAGGGATGAGACAGACTTAATCCCCAGACGGTCAATGGCAGCCTTTACCTCCCCGGGAATCACTACATCAACAAGACCCGAGGCCAGCAGTTCACTTATAACCACCTGCCTTACAGCCTCAGCGGCAAATCTCTCACTGGTCAGATTATTCAAAGGCAATACCGCTACCCGTTTTATAAAACCGAAATCCACATCCTGACGGACATGAAATGAAGGCATGCTGCTGCGACATCCTGCGCCAAGGAGCAATAGACAGAGCATACCTGTCAGGGCATATTTCTTCAGCAAGTCCATATCGTTTCTCCTTTTACTCTTCATATAGTCAACGGCAAATGATTATCCTGTTCACAATTAAGCATTCACTATCTAAAATAATGCATCAATGGTTTCTTTTACAACCTTCCCGGCAGTTTCACTCAATGTAAGGCCCTCTGTACCAAAGTGTCTGGTCCAGAAACCGGGACCGCCTGCTGTGTTCCAGGCAGACCATATAATGTTGCCGGTGGACGTATCAAGCATCATCAGGTGGATTGATACCTCCGGATAAGAGGTTGTAATCCCCCGGCTTATCCCAAAGGCCCCAACCGAGCCCATCATTACTGCCTTTACATTCAGTCTTTCCCCTATTTTCCGTATATCCTCAATCGTTATGCCTCCAAGGGATCTGATCTTTAATTCCCTCAGTACCCTTGTTACCTCACCAGGCTCGATAACATCGACTCCCCTGGTAAGGAGCTCCGATATAACCATCCCCCTGATCTTTTCACCGGCATATTCATCCGTGGTAAGGGTTTCCAGCGGCAACACCGCTATCTTCCTTATACTGCGAATATCAACATCCGGCCGGATATATTGTCCCGGGCTACCACAGCCCCACATGAAAATCAGTAAAAGAGACAGGGCCAGAAACAGAGGCCCGGGAAGCGTCCTGTTTTGCTTTTTTATCTTAACTCTATCAATCATATTCTCATTCCAACCTGTTTCTGCCATTCCCCGAAAGCGTTCGGGAAATCGTTTTTTAAAACTGACTTTAATTATAATTCAGACTTGTCAGAATCTGCAATTCAAATTCGCACCAATCATATAGGTTTCCGTCTTTTTCTCCCTGACACTCTGTGTATAGTTATACGTAAGGCGGATATCAATAAACTTAGTAATATACCATAACCCGTAGCCACTGAGCGAGTCGTCAGTTGAGGAGTCCGGTTCAGAACGGGCATGCTGATAGTTTAAGTTCACTTTAAGGACAGGCACGGGAAGCCAATCAATTAAAACTCCCTTGGAAGTCGTTGTATTGCCGTCAATATCCGAAACCCTGAAACTTCCGGAAAGATTGATAAACCGGCCCGGCCGGTATGTAATTATTGTGCCACCCTCATTTGAATCCGAAGATGTAGTGTCTGACGATTGCCGGTTAAAGCCATATATGAGATTTGCCGTCAGCTTCCGGGTAAGAAATGCATCAAGTGAGCCACGGATAAAACGGGAAATAAGGTGAGAACCTGATGTATAGGATTTCGAGTCCGTGTATCCAATGTCGGTAATCATGTTGACGCCACTGTAAAGTCTCGAACCTGCACTTAACAGCAATGAATTGTTCAGGGACTGTTTCTCACCAAAGCTGAATCTGTCACTCCTGATTAATGCAAGGGTTGTATCAAGGGTTGGCAAAGGAGTAGAGTTAAAGGAGAGGGAATAAATATTGGAACTGATATCCGTCACCTCTTTATTGTCAAATGCCTCGTTTCTCTGAAAACGGAAAGTAGTAGTAAGCAATCTGTGGGTTACCCATGCTGAGGTAATACTGTAAGTCCTTGTTATATTACTAATCAGCCCTTCCGCCTCCCCTGTTGTGGATTTACTGAAAACATTTACAAAAATACCGGCGATAGAGTCCGGAAGGGACACAGTGTTCTGGTCTGTCCTGTCAATATAGCAATTAAAGAGAAGGCTTAACCTTTTTACAGGCATCAGCTTCACACTGAGGTTTAACCCCTGAGTAAAAACCCTCGTCACCTTCGTAACCTTACCTGTATCGGGGACCAAGTCCATACCGTAAGCCTTGATTTCTGTTACCAGAACATCACTTAAGCCGGACTTGACCTGATTGATCACCTTGAAATAGCGTGCATTCTGACCGGCAGAGAACCTTATCTCATACCGGTATACACTATTAACTATATCCGTAGATACCACCACACTCTGGATAGCTACTTCCGTCCAGTCCCCGCTATTATAATCACTCCGGTAGGCCCTCCAGTTATACGGAGTTATAAGGCCGATATCAGCACTGACATCTTTATCTACATAAACATATAATCTGTCTACCTCCTCCGATGATGACAAAACCTCTATACCTATATTATTGTACACCTGGCCGTTACTACCGAGGTTGATTCCGGTTGACGTCTGATAATCCTTGTCAATCAGGGACGGCTTGTTATTCAATATGTCCACTTCGCTTTTATTTGCATCTATGGCATAGAGCCCACTAAGCGGTGTTCGCTCGAAAAGCACGTTGCCCGTCCGGGTCACAAACTGCTGCCTCCTGTTCCGCACATAGTTCCCCTGATAGACTGCAGACACCCTGGTCCTGCCCCGCTGGAAGGAACGGGAGTAACCGATTCTATACAGGCCGTTAAAATTGTCGCCGATTGATTTAGCCAGTATATCAGTCGGTGCCTCGTCCACCGTATGCCTGTAAGTAAGGCTGTAGGAGAGGTCTAAATCCCTGAACGAGTATTGATAAATGGAGCTTCCGGAATATCCGGTATATCCGGTACTGGTTTTGTCTGCTTCATTAACAAGGAAGTGCGTGTAGTCCCTCTTTTTGTCAAACTGCAGGAAGAGGGAAGGCAACTCCAGGGGTTTTAAATTAAGACGGGAATAATAATATTCAGAAGTTTCCCTGCTGTTGTCTCTCAGGTGTGCAGTTGACCACTGCTCCTGACGGCGATAACCTGTACTCAGGTCATAGACGGAGTTCCGGAGGAACAGGTCTATTGCCGGCTCAACCGCCCTCTTGTAAGCGGTGGTAGTCACACCGGCTGGGTCTGTAAGGTCGGAATCCAGCAAACCTGACCTGAAATAGAGTTGATAGGAAAGCATCGGCGTGATTGATTTATCCAGACGCAGATAGAAATTTCGATAAAATGTCTTGTTGACTGATATTTGTTTGTCATCCTCAAACTGCTTCGTAGTAATATGATTCAACTCTGCCCATCCCTTGAGGCCTTCGGCAAAAGCAGGGCCGCCAAGACAGGCACTCAGTAATGCTATTGCGATAATTTTCCATAATATCTTCCGCATAAGCTCGTCAGTCAATAGTCTTTGACAATAATCGCCGACCTGATGTTTGCCATTGACTATCGTTCAGTATGGATTCAAAACCAAACCTGGTTTTAACACTCTAATTCAATCGGTTTCTCTATCTGCATTCTCTGTGCTTTCCGGTTAATCAAATTTTTTATTCCTAATATGGAAACATTGCTATGCCATAGGGATTTTTACCCACAGGGATAATCCTTTCTACTTCTCTTGCAGTTCTATCTACTACAGAGACATTATCGGAACCCCTGTTAACTACATAGAGATTTCTGACCTCAGGGTCCATAATCATGGACCTCGGAGAAGTTCCTACAGGTATGGTACCTATTACCAGGGGCATTACCGTACCCACAGTATAGTAATCCTCCAAAAAGGGTCTGATAATCATTATCTCACCAGGAACCTTCCTCAACAGATAAAGCCTGTCAAAGGACGGGTCAACAACAACTCCTGTGACAGAGGTACCCACATCACTGATATCGCTGACCGCTCCCTTCTCATCCCCTTTAATAACCTTTATGATATCTATGACCGAGAGCCTGTCGGAACCATAATTAGCCACATAGACCTTTCCCCTCTGATAGTCTATAGCGAGCGCCACCGGGCTCCATTCCACACTTAACCTGGCAACCTCTTCAAGCCTGCCGCTCTGCAGGTCCATCCTCAGTACCGAGACATCCCTGGAATCCTTATTAACTACATACACATTAAAATATCTTTCACGGTAATTTCTTAAGATATTAACATCCTCAAGACTGAGAAACCGCGACGCCGTGACAGTCTCTGCCGGTGGGTCTACTGCCACTGCTATCGGACCATTCCCAACATCTACCTTATCTATCTCCTGATAGGTTGCAGCATCAACAACGGATACCGTATCAGAGGCATAATCGGTCACAAAGATAAGGTCCTCCCCCGAGGGTCCCCTGGCTACCGCTATACCCTCCGGGGCACTACCAAACCGGATCGGTATCTCCTGTTCCACTTTATTAGTGGTGGGATCAATCACTGAAATGCTGTTAGAGCCTGAGTTTGCCACATAAACCCTCAAACGGTCCCTCCTCAAACCTGCAGCAATACCTCTGGGTCTCCTCCCCACCCTTACAGTTGCTACAACCTCACCTAATTGTCTGTTAATCACGGAGACATTGTTCGAATCCTCATTGGTAACATAAACGAGAAGACTGCTGAGCTCCGGGACCTGCCCCTTAACAGCAAAAACAGGCTTAAACAGGTATTTATCGGCAACAGATGCATCTGCATCCCAGGTCAGGAACAATGATGTGTCCTGGTCTTTATATACGGTAATATTTACGGCTACCTCTATTCCGCCGGAAGGCAAGGCTAAACGTGCCATCCTGCCTTTTCTCCTGATCAATGCCCGTTTGACAACAAGCCGGAGTTTTTTATATCTGCCCTCCGGTAGACTTTTTTCAGCTAAAAGTATCTGACGGCCCTTCACGGCAATGGAATTTATATTCAGAGGTGTGCTCGTTATCTCTCTATAGGTACCGTCTTCCGCCATAATATCGATTGCGGTCAGATCAAATGAAATATCAACAGAAGTATCATCTGCACCCTTCAGAAAGAGGTCAATCTGTCCCCGGGAATGCCCTGAAACATTCCGCTGTCCCTTAATGGCCGTGCATCCCGTTAAAAGGAAAAACGAGCAAAAGACCAGGAAAACGAAACTCCTCGCTAAAACTGCTGCATCTTTATAAAGATGTCCATTGTTCGACATAAACTCCCGGGTTTCGACAAAATGTTTTTTTGTTGTATTTGCAATCAACATAATTCGCTGATAATTGCTGTATATCTTTCGCCTTACCTTAGTTTTTTTCAGACCTGATTGCCCCCTTATACCCACTGCTATTCCCTGGGCCGATACACTTCCACCCTGTTATTAAAGGTATCGGCAATCAGTATCCTGCCTGTTGAGTCGATTGATATATCCCTGGGGTACTGAAACCATCCTGCTGACAGGCCAAGGCCCCCAAACTCGAACAGATATTTACCGTTCTTGTCATACGCAGAGACAGTATGACGCATATAATCCACCACATACATCCTTCCGTTTCGATTATCTACTCCAACAGCCATCGGACGGCTCAGCTTGCCTGTACTCCCTCCTTTACGGCCAAATCTGAAAAGAAACTTCCTGTTTTTATCATAGACATATATATGCCCCATTTCCTCGCTGACAAGATATATCCTGCCTGCCTTATCCAGGGTCACATCGTTTAATTTCACCTTTCTCCCCTCTTCTTCAGGTGATATTATCTCCAGGAGACGGCCTTGATTACTCAGGACCAGAACACCGGGGAAATAGGATCCCGCCACATAGATATTACCCGCTTTATCCATGGCCAGGCGATACGGGTTAAACGACCCGGATCCCTCAAAACCCTTCAGATAAATATCACGCACCCACTTAAGACATGCATTGAAAACAGAAATTCTGTGTCTGGGGTTATCTTTTGTGGCAGACTGAACAACGTAAAGATTACCTGCAGCATCCAGAGTCAACCCCTGGGGTGATTCAATGCCATTTCTTTTATCAAGGGTAAAGAGGGGGAAAAAATCTGATGTATATATGATAATCCTGCTTTTCCCATCAATAACGTAAACCTCTTTACTGACCGGATCCGCCCACACAAATGAAGGGAAAAACAACCCGTCTTCTTCTGCTTCCACTATGCTGTATGCATGTACTACAGGAACATCCTGCAACTGGGCCTCTATCTTGCGCTGAACGAGAAGAAAGGGCATTACAAAGGAAATAATTATAACAAGGATACGGAACATAAACCTCCTGAATCAAGCATCAATCATACAATCAAGATACGGCATTGACATAATAAAGTTTTTAGAACCTTCCCCCCCTGCCAACTCTTTCAATATCAGGGTATCCATAAAAAACATGGGTATCGTGAGATACCCATGTTTTTTAAATCCAGCCGTTAGCCCGAAAGTTTCTCTTCAATTATATTTAGTAAGCATCTTTCTGTGTATGACACCTCAAACAACCTGTACCGGAGCTCAGACTCGTCTGATAGCTGAACCTCAGACTATCGGGATAAGGAGAACCATGGGGCCTGTGACAGGAAAGGCATATAACCCTGTCGGTGCCGGCGGTAACAGTCCCTATTGCTGCAGTCAACCCGTCAGCCAGTGATGCCGCAGGCCTTCCAACCGGAGTCTCATCACTATACGTAGTTGATACGGAAGCAAACTCTCCTGAGGCCGGGATTACCACATCCGTCGGGTGTCTCAGCCACGGTGATGCAGAACCGATACCGCTGGTTCCACCTATATGGAACGTCGAATGACATTCAGAGCACAGCTCACTGATTGTTCCCTTCATATTTGCCCATGCGTCAGTAGTACCCCTCGTGGCATAGGTTTCAGCCAGATACTCATTGTGGTCCGTAGCAGTCACGGTATTCTGCCAGTCACTGTCCTCTGCGCCCTTTATCTTGTAGAGGAACCTGTAACTGGTAGCCACGCTGGCCCCCTGCCCGGTCAATGTAAAACCGGCGCCGTACTTGAGGATCGAGTCATCACCGTGATGCCCCCCGCTGACTGCGGTCCACTCATCAGAAGAATCCCTGTTGCCGTGACAACCGTTAGACCCTGCGCACACCAGGCGGCTGGCAGTATCAAACCCTATTGATGACGGGTCATAGGCGCTGTTATATCCAGGCGGCGTATCTCCGAGTGTAGCATCCGCCGAGGTCACTATACCCTCGACATTATGACCATAGGAGTCCCCGTTGTTCACAACATACGAAAAATTCCCTCCCGCAAGGTCTGTAGAGGCAGAATGGTAGACCTGGGGAATAGAATTGACGATATTGCTGGAGGTGTTCTGTGCATGACAGCCTACACAGCTACCCCGGAGCAGTTTCCCGTTAGGAGTAGTCGAGTGATCATACGTCATAGGAGCGCCATCCTGGCTGTTGTGCATGGTGTGACAGCTTGAACAAACGCCGGATACTTTGGCATCAGCATAAGAATAAATAAAAATTGCAGACAGGAATACTAAAAGCATTGTCATCAATGTTTTTTTCATCTATACTTTCCTCCCTTCTTTTCGGGGTCTGTCCGGAAATGCACAAAAACAGAACATGCTGTCCTTGCCTGCTGAATGACCCTCTATAACAGCCCACGCATTATTAGCTTATGTACAACATGAAATGCAATAATTATGCCAAGAGACTTCGTTTACATACATAGAGGTGTACGTACTGAATTACTTTTTTAAGACTTTTGCGAAGCTAATATAACACATACAAGGTTTTTTTGTCAAATAACTTAACTTTTTCAGCCCCTTCAGTCCCGGGCTGAAGAGTCGGAGCTATAAATTTAACAGGCAATCCCGCTATTCTGTAGTTTTCTACATAATTTATGTAACATTTTACACAATCATTCCAGCTCTGCTCTCCGCCAATATCAAATAACAACGGTCTATTGCCCCTTCTGCGTATGACACGTAAGACAGCCATCCCCACGGCTCAACATATTACTGCTGTAATCCCACCTCAACATATCCTGATAGGGACTCGCATGTGCCCTGTGACACGAGGGACACATGATTATACTATCCATATCCACAATATTTTCTCTGCCTGTAGGGTTTTTATAGGCAACAGGCGCCTGGAGGCTATAGCTGGTATAGCCCTGAAACTCAGAGCCTACATACCCCCCGCGCACACTGCTGAAGGCAATGTCGGTGGGGTGCCTGAGCCAGACAGTCTCACCAACCTCTGTCTCACCACCAAGATCCGGATTTGGATGAAACTTGCCATGGCATTCACCACAAAGGTAACTTATGGTATCCATAGTGCTGTGACTGGTATCACCCTTATAGCCGTTATGGTCATCCGTGGTGGCCTGATATTCCCAGTTCTTGTGTTCCTTGCCTTTTATCCCGTAAAGAAAGCGATAACTCCTGCCCACAGTTGAACCGTCAATCACACTGTCATCCGCATGATGTGCTCCGTAAATGGACTTGAACGGCTTCTCTACAGTCCTGTTTCCATGGCAGCCCCACGTGCCCGCACAGGTAAGCTGCTGTTGCTGTGGCCAGTATGAAGGCCCGATACCTCCGGGAATCACAACGTTTCCCATAAACCCGGGCGGCGCATCCATGGGGGGAGGCTCCTGAAGTGAAATCCCCAAAACGTTGTGCCCCTTTGAATAATCAGGGTTAAAGTCGTCCGAGACATAATAGAAGTTTCCAGCAGCAAGGTCTCCGTTATCCATGTTATGGATTACCTGCGGGATTCTTGTCTTCCCCATAATTATAATATTCCTGGTACCGGAAGGATCCTGGGCATGACAACCGAGACACCCACCCTTTGTCAGGACAGGATTGGGTTTAACGGCGTGCATGGTGTGACAATTCTTGCACTTCCCCTTCACCCTGGCATCAATGTTTGAGGGAAAAGACAGGACAAGGAACATAGAGAACAGAGTAAAAAACACGGAGCAAAGAGCATGGAAATGCTTCCACTTAAAACCTCGCTCCCTGCCCTTTGCTCTCAACGCTTTACCCATTGCTATTCGCTCTTGCCCGTATGACATATTAAACAACCGCTGCTGCCTTCTTCCCCGGCCACAATGGAATCATAATCCCACCTCAGCATAAACTCATTAGGACTACCGTGTGCCACATGGCATGAAAGGCACATGACAATGTCTGTACCGGGTCTCACCTCCTCACTGGAAACAGCAGGGACTGCCGGCCTCGCCACCGGTGCATCAAGGCTGTAAATCCTTATGCCGGGTTTATCGGGTGGAGGCGGCACATCGGGGTTATAGCTCAGATATTCCCCCCTTTTCGGCAGGACAATACCTGTGGGATGCCTGAACCATGGACTTGCCCTGCCTATCTTGTCCCTACGGTAAAGACCGCTATGGCAGTCGGCGCAGAAGCGGTTGATTGAGGATGTATACTCGTTATGTTTCTTTGAAGAAGCAGTGTAGTCCCAATCCTTATCCTCCAGCCCGGTAACCCCCTTTACTTTAGCGGTTCTTTTCAGAAACCGGTAACTCCTGGCCGTAGTGCTGCCGTCAACAGGAAAATCGTCTGAATGATGTGCCCCCAGAATAGCAGCAAAGGGATTTTCAATATTCCTGTCACCGTGACAGCCATTGGAACCTGCACAAGCCAGGGGCTTTTTATCGTTGAATCCAATAGTGGAGGGATCGGAAAACCTGTCATACCCCGGAGGCATAAAACCGTTTTTTGCATCCGGTGAGGCAATACCATCAACATTATGCCCTCTCCTGTCACCAAAAACCTTAACATAATAGAAATTGCCGCCTGACAAAGGCCTGTCCGGGGCTACCCTGCTGTAGACAACAGGCACCCTGGCACCACCCAGCATTTTTATGGTATTACTGTCAGCATTCGAATGACAACTTACACACATGGAGTTCTGAAGGACATATCTTAACGGTTTACCGGGAGCCGCTGCCTTCATCATTCCGGGATAGAGACTATGACAGACCTCACAATCCCCTACGACCACGGCCTCACCGTCATTTGGAAACCGGAGGACCAGCAACATACAGAAAAAGATAAGGACAGTTACAATAATTACCTGTTTTTTCATAATCAGTATTCGGGTTGATTTCTGCTCTTTAAATCATAAACTCAATTAAAAATAAAAGCAAAAACAGTGCCAACATTTAAGGAGTTGTAAATAACAACCAGGATTCTCTCTTATTATTTTTTGCTTTTCACCGGCCTTTTATGTCCCTTTTTAACCCCATGACAATTTGGGCAGAGCTCAAAAGTACTTTTGGCAGGGTACCTGAAAAGGTGTATATAATCAGAGCTGTGCTGGTTATGACAGCTCGCGCATGTAAGCTCTCCATACCTGGCCTTCGGGTCTTTTCTGCCCCTGACTGGATGCCCTGCCTGAGTAAAGGTGCCTGCCGCATGGGGCGCCTTACCTATACGCGGATGACACTGAAGGCAGAGATCGGTTATCGGAAGATCCAGCAGTGCAACGTTTGAAGAACCGTGAATATTATGACATAGCGTGCACATACCTGCCGATACCGGAGGATGCTGGTTCTTCCTGGTAAAATCCGAACTGTCGTGGCAATTAAAACAGAGTTCCGGCAGCTTGGCAACAAGAAGCTTCTTCACATCACCCTGATGCGGCTGGTGACAGAAGAGGCACATACCTGCCTTAACAGGATAATGATTATATTTCCCCTTAAACTCGGCCCGGATATGACACTTAAAACACAAATCGGGAACATCCGCCAACAACAATTTCTCCGAGGCTGAGGCATGAGGGTTATGACAGTTCAGGCATAAACCTTTCAGTACAGGCGCATGGTGTTTCTTCTTTGTATCCGATATGTACTGATCCTTAACATGACACATAAAACATAGCTTCGGCGGTTTCAAGACAAGAAGCTTCCTGTTGTCACTGCTGTGCGGGTCATGACATGTTGTACACATACCTGCCGCCACCGGAGGATGAGTCGATTTGTTCTTGAATTTTGTCCTGTCATGGCACTTGAAGCAGAGATCAGGAACAGAAGCTCTCAGAATCTTCGGATTATCCGTGGAATGGGGATTATGACATAATAAACACTCACCTCTTGCCACCGGAGGATGGACTACCTTTTTTGTAAACCTGGCTTCATCGTGACACATAAAACACAGCTCCGGCGGTTTCAAAACAAGAAGCTTCCTGTTCTTACTGCTGTGCGGGTCATGACATGTTGTACACATACCTGCCGCCACCGGTGGATGGACTGCGTTTTTTGTAAACATGGCTTTGTCATGACACATAAAACACAGCTTCGGCGGTTTCAAGACAAGAAGCTTCTCGTTCTTACTGCTGTGTGGGTCATGACATGTTGTACACATACCTGCCGCTACCGGCGGATGGACTACCTTTTTTGTAAACATGGCTTTATCATGACAGGCCCAGCAGACATCAGCCCCCTCAGCAAACAGATAGTTCGGGAACTCCGCCCCTTTCTGGTGAGCCTGGGCATGGCATGTTACACATCCCATCTTAACAGCAGGATGCACAACCTTCTTTGCAACCATGTCCTTATGGCATTTTTTACAATCGGTAAATTTCCCTGCTGAGGAAATTAGTGGAACAAGAAAAACGATGACTATAATAGTGGTAAAAAAACTTATAGCATGCTTATAGTTCATAGACTCCTGATCATTAACTTACAGGCAATACCTGTTATAGTCATAAGGATAAAGACCGCCTTCGCTCCCTATCAAGCCAGGGAGTTTCCGTTATGACAGAAAGTGTAGTAGGAGAGGACAAAATCACCATTACACAGCCTTTCCGCTCAAGAAGAAACGGCTACCTTCTCTTTTCCTGTTCTTCCCGGCAGGCTTCTCTACCGGTATACTTTTGTGAATGCCATGATCTCCGGTACAGTTCAGACCCTCATGTTTACCGGCAACATAAAGGCCTGCAGGAACTAAAAGAGATAAGGTTTCTGCAATAGCTGATTTCAAAAACATAACCTTAAATATATCCTGCCTCCCGAGTACGTATTATAATATATATTTTGCAAATTATACGAAAGACAGCTTTCATTCGTCAAGTTTTTTCTCCCGGGACCATCGATCATCCTACCCCACTCTTATACCTCAAAAGCATCAATAATATGGTGAACCTGATAGGTGCCGTCCCTCAGATATAACCCTATAACATCAAATCTGCCACTTGCTCCAAGCATCCTGTGAACCTTCAGATAATAGAGTGCAAGTCTCTTCAGTCTCTCCCGCTTACGCCATGTAACAGCCTCAAAGGGATACCCGTACAAAAGACTCTGCCGGGTCTTCACTTCAACAAAGACGATAGTGTCTCCGTCCCCGGCCACTATATCTATCTCTCCGATTGGAGTCTGGTAATTGGACGCCAGTATCCTGTAGCCCTTCTTCTTGAGGTATTTCACGGCAAAAGCCTCTCCCTCCTTACCGGTTTGCTTCTTCACAGTTCCATGATACTATAATAACAGATATCTATCAGACAGGGCTTACAGGATTTTATTTTATCCTCCTTTTCTGACCTTTACAGCCTTGCCGTGTGCCTCAAGGCCTTCCAGCTCCGACAGGGTCTCTACCACTGAAGAGAGCCTCTGAAACGACTGTTTGCTGAAACTCAAAAGGCTTGATCTCTTTACGAAATCATACACCCCAAGGGGGGAGAAAAATCTCGAGGTTCCACCTGTTGGGAGGGTATGGTTTGGGCCTGCAGCATAATCACCAAGGGCTTCAGGGGTCCATTTTCCAAGAAATATTGCCCCTGCATTCTGAATCTGCGGCAGGAGTTTTTCGGGTTTTTCCGTCATAATCTCAAGGTGCTCAGGGGCTATGAGATTGGCAAGCCTGACGGCCCTTCCGAGCGTACCGGTTACGATTATTGCACCAAAATTCCTCAGAGAAGCCTCGGCAATCTCCCTTCGTCCGAGGTCCTTCAGCTGTATCCTCACCTCTTCACTCACCCTGAGAGCCAGTCTTTCGGAGGAGGTGACAAGCACTGAAGAGGCAAGCTCATCATGTTCTGCCTGACTCAGAAGGTCTGAGGCCACAAACTCCGGAGGGGCTGTCCTGTCCGCAATAATAAGGACCTCACTCGGCCCGGCAATCATATCTATATCCACCTCACCGAAGACCATCCGCTTGGCAGTGGCAACATAGATATTTCCGGGGCCCACTATCTTGTCCACCTTCCTTATTGTCTCCGTCCCGCAGGCCATGGCAGCTATAGCCTGGGCACCGCCAACCCTGTAGACCTCCCTGACCCCTAAAAGGCTTATAGCAGCCATCACATAGGGGTTGGCCTCTCCACGTGGGGTGGGAACACAGAGGGCCAGCTCCCTTACCCCTGCCACCTGGGCCGGAATCACATTCATCAGGACTGTTGAGGGATAGGATGCCTTGCCACCGGGAACGTATACACCAACACGCTGAATGGGGCGGATAATCTGCCCCAGCATGGCCCCACCCTCTCTGTACGACCAGGACTCTTCCTTCTGCCTGAGATGAAAGCCCCTGATCCTCCCGGCAGCCATCTTCAAAGCCTCAACCCCTTCAGGGTCCGCCTTTCCGGCAATTGCCTTTATCTCCCTGAGGCCTATCCTGAGGTTTTCTGTTTCAAGTCCATCAAACCTCCCGGTATATTCCCTTACAGCCCGGTCTCCCCGCACCCTGACATCAGATACAATCCCCGAAACCGAACTTGCAATCTCCTCACTTACACCTCCGGCACGTTCCTTCAGCAGCAGCAGAAAGCTTTCAAGCTCCTCTTCATTCCTGATTATCCTCATTTCCCTTTTCTTCTCCATATCTGTTTTTTAATCCTGTTTTATTTATCGCTGGATTTGAGGTGATCCTTCATAAATACCTTTACATCTCCGATTTCACCACTCTCCTTCCAGACCCGGAGGAGGTCCTTCATGAGCTTATCCGCCCTCTTATATCCGGTCTTCCTCGCCTCCTCAATAACAGACCAGTCGTTACTTTCAACAAAGTGCTGAAAGGCATTCATTATCTCGGGAAAGAGCTCCTTTCTTATTCCGTCCATAAGGACTATATAAAAACTGAGCAAAGACCGCTCTCTCCTTTCAACCATGAATTTAATGGGCCCCTTTTCAGATGTATCTGCAAGGAGGTCTTTTATGCCCCTCAGGTAGAATTCGGTCCATCTATCACTGTTATGGCTGAGGATGCCAAGCCATTCATCCGAACGCCCGGACTCAAATACCTCACCGAGTTCATGAAGAAGGAGTATTTCGGATATCCCGGATGAGAGGGTCTCCATCTTTTCGTGAAATTTCTCTGAGGGCTCCTCCATTGCCTCAATACCGTAGAGAGAAAATGCCTCTTTAAGGACTCCTCCAAATCTCCTGCCCTGCAATTCCCGGAACTTATCCCACAGCAGTGACCTCAGCGGCTCAAACCTTATAAATACAGACCTGCCCTGCAGCATTGCCACGGACGTGGAGAGGTCACGACAGACTTCCCTGCCGATATAATAGACCCGGCAGTTGCAAATCTCTCTTTTGCCCTCAAGCCTGGAGAGGAAAAAGGTTGGTTTGTTAAATCTCCCGTAACCGCCACCGTATACAAGCCCGTGCCTGCCAAGGACGGCATTCAGTTCCTCCACCTCAAAGGGGTCATATATCTCTCCTTCAACCTCCAGTGGACGCAGGTCTTCATCCTCAAGCTCACCCCACAGGGCCTCCCTTGATGATATCCACTCTGAAATATCTTCATTCAGCCCCGGCTCCCACGGCATAAGGAAATGTTCATTTCTGTATAACTCCCTTAATCTCATGAGCATGCCGCACATGGAATAATACCCCCAGAATCCTGCATCAGAGATATTGCAGTTTAACTTCACCTGTTCTGTAAGCTTCTTAATATCCATCAAGTACCCTTCTGTTTAGGATAAACTGCCTGAAAACGAAAAGACAAGGCATGGGAAATTAATGGTAAAATTGCTTTTTATCACCTCTTCAAAATAAAATAAGTGACTCTTTCTCTCAGGGGGTTAATAATGAAGGTCACCTTTACCGACGACAAGGAAATCGTTGTACTCGAAAACGAGTCACTTTATGATGCTTTCAAACGACAGGAGATATATATAACTGCGTCCTGCGGGGGCAAAGGCACATGCGGCAAGTGCAAGGTCAGGATTGTCTCCGGAGACTACAAATGCAGGTCCTATGGAAAACTCTCACAGGAAGACAGGGACAGCGACATAGTGCTTGCCTGCCAGACCTTTGCTGAGGGAGACCTGCTTGTTGATATACCGATTGAATCAAGGCTGTCGGTAGGTGACAAGATCGCCATCTCCAGGTCAAAAGACCTGATTGAACTCCTCAAGACTTATAAGGCAGCAATATCACCCCTCATAACAAGAATCACTTTCAGAATGCCCCCGCCAACAATTGATGACAATATAAGTGACCTTGAGAGACTAAGGCGTGAACTGAATACCAGGGGTATCGAGCTTCGCTATTCAAAGGATTTTGTCTCAGGGATGGCTGATGACCTGAGAAAATTTAACTGGAATGTCACCCTCTGCTATCAGAATGACTCAGCAGAGGCGTTGTTCCTTGAACCTGCAGATGTCAAGAACACACGCTATGGAATTTCAGTTGATATCGGAACAACCACGGTTGTCCTCTACCTCATCGACATGGCTGACGGAGCCGTCGTGGATGTGGCGTCAACATATAATTCCCAGATGCGCTATGGAGACGATGTCATTACAAGGATAGTCCACGCCACTGAAGGGGGCGGGCTTAACGACCTCAGGAAGGTCGTCATTACCGACATCAACGACCTTATCGCCCCACTTACAGCAAGGCATGAAATAGAGCCCCGGCATATTGAATCCGTTGTCATCTCCGGCAACACAACCATGATCCACCTCTTCTGGGGATTCAATCCTGCCCACATAAGGGAAGCGCCTTACATACCCGCAGTAAATTATTTTCCTGTATGGAAGTCTTCCGGGGCAGGGATCAGGACAGGCAAAAACACTCCTGTGTATACAGTACCGTGTGTGGCAAGTTATGTGGGTGGAGACATTGTTTCAGGTGTAATTGCCACAATGATGCATAGAAACCCCGAGATATCACTCTTTATGGACATCGGCACAAATGGAGAGATAGTGGTAGGCAATAACGAATGGATGATGACGGTTGCCTGCTCGGCCGGACCATGTTTTGAAGGCAGCGGGATAAAGTATGGAATGAGGGCTACTGACGGCGCAATCGAGTCAATAAGGATTGACCCTGAAACATTCGAGACTGAAATAAAAGTGATAGGTGACACAAAACCAATCGGCATATGCGGCTCCGGAATGATAGACGCCATCTCCGAAATGTTCCTGACGGGAATACTTGATCAGCGGGGCAAATTTGTCAGGGAAACTGCGTCTTCAAGGATAAGGGATGGGGAGGACGGCACAGAATTTGTGATTCACCATAATGCCAAAGGTGACATTGTACTTACAGAGGTGGATATCGAAAACATTATAAGGGCAAAGGCCGCCATCTATGCAGGGGTGTCCCTTCTTCTCAAAGAGGTCGGGTTCACCCTTGATATGATCGAAAAAGTATACATAGCCGGAGGGTTTGGGAATTACCTCAATGTTGAAAGGGCAGTACTGATAGGTATGTTGCCCGACATCCCGAAGGAGAGGTTCCACTTCATGGGAAACACCTCGGTTGCAGGGGCCTATCTGTGCCTTCTCTCAAAAGATATGCGCAAGGAGGCTGAAGATGTGGCCTCAAGGATGACCTACATAGAACTATCTGTAAAGGGAGGCTTTATGGACGAATTCATGTCAGCCATGTTCCTTCCGCATACCGACATGGAACAGTTTCCGACTGTCCAGGCACTATTGGCAAACAAACAGGGTTGAGGCAGGTTCCTGCAGACCTGTCAATCCCAGCTTATTACCTTAAAAAAGTGTTCATATAAACGGGGCTGTCGGACAGGGTTCAGTTCCTCATCAAAGGCTATACCTACAAAGTAAATCTTTCCCATTCTGGACAACCATACAATCCTGCCTTCTGCAGTATCGTTCTCTTCAATTCCCTTTACTGATATAAAGCTAATCTCCATTGTTACAGGGGTACCCTTTTCTAAAGGAGCATATGCGTATACCCCCATACCTGACTGTGAAATGCTTGAAACCATGGTTTCAACGGGCTGTAGATTTTTGTCGTTTTTTACCTCGACAACCGCCGTTGCCAATATTGGATATCTATGATGTCTACGGAGATTTTGAATCATTTCCTCATACTGTCAGCTTCTCCGGAACGGTCCTTCTACCTTAAATAAGGAGCTAACCCTTTCCGGTTCCGGAATTCAGAAGGTCTCTTAACTCCTTGCCTGTCCTGAAATATACAACCTTTTTCCCGGGAACCTCAACAGACTGCCCTGTCTTGGGATTTCTTGCCTTTCGCGGATTCCGGGTCTTGATCCTGAAATTACCGAACCCCCTCAACTCCACCTTTTCACCCCTGCCAATGGCCTCACTGAGGGTCTCAAAAAAGGTCTCAACTATTATCTCAGCCTGCTTAAGCGTAAAACCCTCCAGTCTCTCGGAGACCTTCTCAATAAGCTCAGACCTGGTCATAACCCCTCCTTGATTATTCAGAATGCATTTTTCGGTTCTAATAATACATGGTATACTTCAGGCTGACGGTGCCAAGAATCTCTTTAAACTCCTTCGGTATACGACTGGTCAGCAGATCAAATATTGATGACTTCTCTTTTTTTGACACCACATTGGGCTCACCTTTAATCCCCCCAAGTCTGGCAGCCTCCATAATGGCATCCTGCATATTACCAAGGGCATCAACCAACCCCACTGCTTTTGCCTGCCTTCCTGTAAAGACACGTCCATCAGCAATCTCCCTGACTCGCTCGTAAGGAATTCCCCTACCCTCGGAGACAGCCCTGATAAACTGGTCATGGACATCATCAAGCACACCCTGCAGGATGGCCCTGTCCCCTTTACCTATCCCCCTGAAGACAGATGCCAGGTCTTTATGTTTACCACTCTTTATCACCTCTGTCCTGATTCCCACCTTATCCATAAGACCCTTAAAGTTCGGTATCTCCATGATTACTCCGATCGACCCTGTAACGGTCCCTGGGTTGGCATATATTTTAGTTGCCGGAGCGGATATATAGTACCCGCCTGAAGCCGCCACAGACCCCATTGAGACGACAACGGGTTTTATCTTCATCAGTTTGCCCACCTCCTCATAAATCTCCTGAGATGGTCCAACGGCGCCTCCCGGGCTGTCTACCCTTAGAACTATGGCCTTTACACTTGAGTCTTTCCTGTATTTCCGTAGTTGCTCGATGGCGCTTCCTGAAGAGACGATAGGGCCTTCTACCCTTACAAGGGCTATCTTCTCCCCTATCGGCATATACCTGCCAACGAAAGTCACAATCAGGCTCAGAAGGATAGTAGCCAACAGCACTATTGCTAATACCATACAGACTTTCTTCATTTGTCTCCCTAAAGAGCTTCAGAGTCCGGTATCAATCCCCTACCAGGACCTGAACTACTCATTCGTTTCATGTTTTAGCGTTTTCAGGCTTAGTCCGATCTTTCGACCTTCCACATCCACCTTGATAATCCTGACAACTATTTCATCCCCATCCTTATAAACCTCGTCGGGCTTTTCTGCACCGGTGTCAATTTCCGAAGAATAGACAAGACCCTCAACCTCACCTTCAAGCTCCACAAAGATGCCAAACTCCGTATGTCTCAGTACCTTGCATTTAACTTCCTCAGCAAGCCGAAAATTTGACGGTATTTTCTCTTCCCAGGGGTCCGGGACAAGCTGTTTGAGACCAAGGGCCATCCTCTCTTTTTCAGGCTCCAGGCTCAGGATGACAGCTTCGATCATCTGTCCTTTACGCAGGACCTCGGATGGATGCCTGACATGCTTCGTCCATGACATATCAGATATATGAAGCAGGGCATCCACTCCCTCCGGCAATCCGATAAAGGCTCCAAATTCCGTCAGGCTTCTTACCCTGCCACTTATACGCTGACCAACCTCATATCTCTCGGCAACGAGTTTCCAGGGCTTTGGCTTTAACTGCTTGATCCCCAGAGAAACCCTCCTCTCCTTTGGATCAACCTTCAGTATCTGTGCATCTACAAAATCCCCGATCTCCATATAATTTGAAGGATGCCTGGGTCTGGGAGACCAGTCGAGTTCAGAGACATGCACCAACCCCTCCACCCCGTCTTCAACCTCAACAAAGGCACCATAATCAGTAAGACTTACCACCTTGCCGCTAACCACCCTGCCGACCGGATACTTGACTTCGATATCAAGCCATGGGTCGGATATTTTCTGTTTATATCCCAGAGTAACCTTTTCAGTCTCAGGTGCAAAGTTGAGCACCATCACCTCAACCTCCTGCCCAACATTAAAGACATCGGATGGGTGTCTTATCCTGCCCCAGGATATGTCGGATATGTGAAGAAGACCATCAATTCCTCCAAGGTCGACAAAGACGCCATAATCAGTAATATTTTTGACAACTCCGGACAGGACGCTCTCGGGCTTGAGATTGGCAAGGGTCTTTTCCCTGAGTTTAGCCCTCTCTTCCTCTAATATAACCCTCCTTGAAACAATCACGTTTGTCAACTTGCTGTTAAATTTCAGGACCCTGATCTCGATTTCCTGTCCGATAAGGCTATCAGGGTCTTTTAAAGGTTTCAGGTCTGCCTGGGACCCCGGCATAAAGGCCCTTATACCTGCAATATCCACATTATATCCACCCTTGATTCTCTCTACAACTATCCCCTCAACAGGTGTACCGTCTTTCTGCGCTTCCTCCAGCCGCTGTAATGTCCTTATTCTCCTCGCCTTCTCCGGAGACAGTATTACGAGACCGTCAGCATCAATCCTTGATACATATACCTCTATCTCAGAGCCTTCGCAGAGTCCCCCCCTATCCTTTTCTGCAAATTCCTCTATGGATATAAAACCCTCGGACTTATATCCGATATCAACAACCACACTGTCTGATTTTATGGAAATAACCTTTCCTTTTAATATGGTTCCTTCAACAATATCAGGAATTGTTCCGGAGTAAAGTTCGTCAAGCTCCCTGTTATGAGTCTCCATTAGCAAAATAACCTCCTGTATAACCTAAGATTCCCGACCTCTGGAAGTACATCCCAGCTCTCCAATGGCCTCTATTTTTTTTACTATATCATTTATTATCCAGTCAGGGGTAGAAGCTCCGGCGGTTATGCCGGTTTTTTCCACCCCGTCAAACCACTCCGGACACAAATCGCCGCCAGTCTCAACATGGTATGTCCTTACCCTGCTATCATTACATAAAGTGACAAGCTGTTTTGTGTTTGCACTGTTTTTCCCGCCAACAACGAGCATAAGGTCTACCTTCCTGGTCATATCCTCTGTCTCTCTCAACCTGAGGGCTGTTGAGTTACAAATGGTATTATATACTTTTACCTCTTTTACTGTCTTTATAACCTTGTCAAGCAACTTTTTCAAGGCCTCAACAGGCTGTGTGGTCTGAACAACAATGCCGACACGTGAATTAAGTACGGGCATTTCAGCGGAGTCTCTGACAACAATGGCGCTCTCACCGGCATAGCTCAGAATTCCTTTTACTTCGGGGTGGTCCTTATCACCGAGAATAAGCACCTGATAGCCTTCTTCCCTGAGAAGTTTAGCATATTGCTGCGCCTTTTTTACAAACGGACAAGTGGCATCAATAAGCTCAAACTTTGCATCACGGAGACTCTCATAAAGGCTGACCGGAATTCCATGAGTCCGCACTATAAGTATATCCACATCCTCTGAAATTTTATTCAGTGGCCGCACACCGGCCTCGCGCAGCTTCTCCACAACCTGGGGATTGTGGATTATGGGTCCGAGTGTAGCCACCCTCTTTGCAGACCTTTCAGCTGTTCTAAATGCTATATTAACAGCCCTTTTTACGCCAAAACAAAAACCGGCTCCCTTTGCAATATATATATCCATAAATAAAACCCCTGGTTATAAATTTGAGTTACGCATTGTGGGTTCCGGCTTAAGTTCCCTGATTTTATCCATAATCTCATCAGCTATCCGTTGCTGAAAACCCTTGCTTGTTTCAGCGCCTCTATATTCAATGGGGACTCCAAAGGTCACTTTCACTCTCGTCGGTCTTAAAAATCCGGCACCTACAGGCAAGGCCCTTTCCGTACCCTCAATCAATGCCGGAACAATCTTTGCATGACTCAGGGCTGCAACCATGGCAACCCCTCTCTTTCCTCCTCCAACCTCTCCCTCCATACTCCTTCTGCCCTCCGGAAACATCACAAGAACCTTACCCTCTTTCAATTGCCTCACTGCCTCCTTTATTGCAGAGGGTCTGGCCCTGTCCCTATCAACAGGAATGGACAAACGTCTCACAAACCATCCGATTACAGGCACATGGAAAAGACTGCTCTTGGCCATGAAGACCGCCCTCCTCCTTATACATGCACCGATAAGTGGGGGGTCGAGATAGCTCAGATGATTTGCAGCGATTATAACTCCCCCCCCGGCAGGTATATTCTCCATCCCCCTGACCTCACAACAAAAGAATACTTTATAAATTATCTTGAGTACAGCTCTTAATATCCAGTACATAATCAGGTTACAAACAGGTAACGGATTTCAAATCCATCACCTGTTATCTATAAGGAACTCTAACATCTTTTTAATGGTCTCTTCAATCCCCATGGATGTGGTGTCAATATAAATTGCGTCCTGCGCCTGTTTCAGGGGAGCCAGCTCCCGGCGGGAATCCCTCTCATCTCTCTGCTGCACATCCTGCAAGGCCTCCTCCGTTGTAACAGCTATCCCCTTTTGCACTAACTGAAGGTGCCTTCGCTTTGCCCTTTCCTGTTGGGAGGCGTCAAGAAAAAACTTCATCCAGGCATCAGGAAAAACAACAGTCCCCATGTCCCTGCCTTCAACAACCGTATCGTATTTTTCAGGATAAGCCCTCTGTATGGCAAAGAGGAACTCTCTCACAGGTCTCCTTGCAGAAAATACCGATGAGTAATGCCCTATCTCGGGAGTCCTGATAGCCTCGGACACATCCTCTCCATTTATAAAGACCCTGCCTTCAGAGAAGCCTGTATTCAGCCCCTTCAGAAGTTGGGTTAATGTCTCGTCATTAACATCTTCGCTGAGTCCGTACCGTCTCAGATAGAGTGCAACCGCCCGGTAAAGGGCCCCTGTATCAAGATACCGGAACCCCAGACTGTCTGCCAGCAGCCTGGCAACAGTACTCTTGCCGGCCCCTGATGGGCCGTCTATTGTTATAATCCGTTTCTTAGTCATCTAAAACCAGGTGGCTTGTAAAATTGTAACTCTTAAGACTTACTGCGAACAACAGACATCTCGGCTCTATCACCCCGTAAGCTCCAGAATCCGGTCATAAAAGCCCGGAAATGATATATCAACAGCCGCTACACCTTGCACTGTAGTACAGCACTCTGCCACAAGTGCAGCCACTGAGAGGGACATTGCCACACGATGGTCGTTATGAGCCTCCAGCGTCGTACCCCTCAGATTCACAGGACCGCTGATCTCCAGTCCGTCCGGGTATTCAGTTACATTAACCCCCATCTTTCCCAGTTCAGAGGCCATAGCGGCAATCCTGTCGGATTCCTTTACCCTGAGTTCCCCTGCTCCCCTGATGGTTGTCGTCCCCTCAGCCCTGGAGGCCAGCACACAGAAAACCGGAAACTCGTCAATCATTGCAGGGACATCCTCCGGTGTAATCTCTGTTGCAGTGAGCTTCCCGGAATATCGGCAGAGAATATCGGCAACCATCTCCCCCGAAACACTCCGCTTATCTATAATCTCCAGATCCGCACCCATCCTCTTCATGATATCGAACAGGCCTGTACGGGTCGGGTTAATCCCAACATTTCTTAGCAGAATCTCCGAATCCTTTATAATTGCCGCTGCCACCATAAAAAAGGCTGCTGATGAAAAATCGCCGGGAATCGTCATTTCAAAAGCCCTCAATTCATTTCCCCCCGAAACTATAATCCTGAGTCCCTCAACCCTGAGATCTGCTCCGATAGCAGGCAGCATCCGCTCTGTATGGTCCCTCGACTTTCGGGGTTCCTCCACAACCGTTTCACCCGCCGCATACAGGGCGGCAAGCAGGACGGCAGATTTTACCTGGGCCGAGGCAACGGGGCTTTTAAAGTGGATCCCCCTCAGCCCCCCACCCTTTACAGCAATCGGTGCAAGCGTATCCCCTGCCCTTCCATACATACGTGCCCCCATCATCCTCAACGGCTCTATAACCCTCTTCATCGGTCTCTTCCTGAGGGAACCATCACCTGTCAGCACAGAAAAAAAAGGCTGTCCGGACAAAAGACCTGCAAGCAGCCTCATGGTGGTACCGGAATTACCGCAATCCATCACATCCTCCGGCTCCCCGAGACCATAAAGGCCCTCTCCACAGACCTCTACTGTCTCCCCGGAATCCCTTATTTCCACGCCAAGTGCCTTCATGACATTAAGGGTTCTCAGCGGATCATCAGCCCTCAGAAGATTACGGATAATGCTTTTACCCTTTGCAATGGATGCAAAGATGAGGGCCCTGTGAGAAATGGATTTATCCGGAGGTGGCGTAACCTCACCCCTGAGTGGGCCTGACCTTAAAAGTTTAATGCTGTCAACCATTTTTGTTATTCCCCAATATTAAAGATAAAAAAAGCGTACGGGTAATGAAAAGGAATGATATGATAGACCCTGAACGGTTTTAATTTCGCAGTAACTTCACCCGGATGGTGAAGTGCGAAATTACCTCGGAGTCCCGACAGGACGCCGGGACGAGAATGAGTGAAGGGTCTATCGTATTGTTCCTATCACCACCTCATCGCTAAATAAGGCAAAACACATCTATTTAAGTTTTTGCTCAATTTTCCGTACAACTCCCAACCCAAATAACGGATAACATCTATAAAAGTTTGCCCCTCAAGCTCTGCGCCTTCTCAAACAGGGCTTCCAGACCTTCAGAGTCATTCCTCTTCAGTGCATCGACCATACCGGCGAGACTCTCCTGAAACCTTTGCACAAGATCAAGAAGGTTTTCCTTATTTTTAAAACAGATATCCCTCCAGAGCTCGGGAGAACTGAGGGCCACCCTTGTAGTGTCCTTAAAACCCTTGCCCGCATAATGAACATACTCGGGATTAACATCACTTACCGTATTGACAAGGGCATAGGCGATGAGATGGGGAAGATGACTGACAAGGGCAAAGACCAGGTCATGCTCTTCGGGAGAGAGGAAACAGACCTCGGCCCCGATTGCGGTCCAGAGTTCGGCAACCTTCCTGACTGCCTCTTCAGGTGTATGCTCCGTAGGGGTTATAATACACTTCGCACCGGCAAAGAGATCCTCAGTGGCGGCATCAATACCCGAACGGTCAGAGCCTGCAACAGGATGCCCGCCAACAAATGTGACACCCTCGGGCATCAGCCCTTCCATCTCCCTTGCGAGTCTCCCCTTAACACTGCCCACGTCTGTAACAATAGCTCCCTTTTTGAGAAAGGGCTCTGTCTCTTCAATTACTGCCTTAAAGCATCCAACCGGGGTGGCAAGTACAACAAGGTCCGCCCCTTTCACTATCTCTGAATGCCTGAGGCTGTAAGAGTCTATCACACCCTGCTGTATTGCCTTTTTAAGGTTGCTCTCCTTGCGGCCCGACCCCCTGATCTCGGCAGCAAGACCATATTTCCTGAGGGCAAGGGCAAGGGATGATCCTATAAGCCCGACCCCTATGATTGCAACCTTGTTAAACTTGATCATTTCTGTATCCTCAGACTTCCCTGCCTATGGCCCCGGCAATAAGCCCTATCTCCTCCATCAACTGTTTGAACACATCCGGTCTGAGTGATTGCTCACCATCAGAGAGGGCCTCCTCCGGATTGGTATGTACCTCTATTACAAGCCCGTCAGCTCCTGCTGCCACAGCTGCCCGTGCCATTGGGATAACAAGTCCCCACTTACCCACACCATGGCTCGGATCAACCATCACGGGCAGGTGCGTAAGATGCTTCAGCACCGGGATTGCTGAAAGGTCAAGGGTGTTTCTGGTTGCTGTCTCAAAGGTTCTGATCCCCCTCTCACAGAGGATAACATCAAGATTACCCCTGGACATTATATATTCCGCCGCCATGAGCCATTCCTTTATTGTGGCTGAAAGGCCCCGTTTAAGAAGCACGGGCTTCTTTATCTCTCCAACCTCTAAAAGGAGTCTGAAGTTCTGCATATTCCTGGCCCCGATCTGGATAATATCAGTGTACTTGGCAACCACCTCTATATCCCTTGGGTCCATAAGCTCTGTAACCACCGGCAGACCCGTAGTTTCCCTGGCCTGGGCAAGTATCTGGAGACCCTCTTCACCAAGGCCCTGGAATGTATACGGAGAGGTCCTTGGTTTAAATGCACCTCCACGTATAAAGGTAGCGCCTGCTTCCTTTACCTTTTTGGCTATATTGACAAAAACGGTCTTGTTCTCTACTGCACAGGGTCCGGCCATAACATGAATTCTCTTGCCGCCGATAACATTCCCGTTAATATCAATAAGGGAGTCTTCCTTTTTGAAATCCCTGCTTGCAAGCTTGTAGGGCTTAAGAATCCTCATTACAGTCTCAACACAATCGATTGCCCTTATTGCATTCTCTTCATCCTCCGAGACCCTTGAGGTATCTCCGATTACGCCGATAATCGTCCTCTCCGTACCACTTGATATATTGGCCTTAAGCCCTTTTCCTGCGAGCTTCTTGATAATATGCCTTATATCTTCTTCTGTTGCAGAAGGGTTCAACACTATAATATCCATATGATCCTCCCTTTCGTTTTCCGATATCAAAATTAATCCTGAAAAAAACAGAAATTGTATTTACACCGCAATACTCACGAAATCAAAATCTTACCGATAACAGCCCCAAGGGCCTCAACAAGCAACCTGTTTTCTTCGGGAAGACCTACTGTAATCCGTACTGCAGCAGCGCCTATGGGCCGGATGATTACCCCCATCTTCAACAGGTGATTATATAGCTCTACAGGACGGTCAAATCCCACATATATAAAATTTGCCTCTGTGGCAACGAAATCCAGACCCAGACTTCGGAACTCCTTATATAAATATGCCTTACCCTCCTCATTCAGGGCAATTGACCTCTCTACGTGTCCGGAATCTCCTACAGAGGCAATGGCGGCAGCCTGGGCAACGCTACTGGTATTAAAAGGCTCCCGCACCTTGTTCATCTCTCTTACAATCTCCTCCCTGGAGATTCCGTATCCTATTCTGAGTCCTGCAAGGCCGTAGACCTTTGAAAACGTCCTCAATATAAGGATGTCCCGTCCTGCCTTCAGGTACTCCATGGCATCGGGGTACCTGCAGTCCTGTACATACTCCCTGTACGCCTCATCAACAATCACCAGGACACCATCGGGCACCCTATGCATAAATTCATCAAACTCATCGGTATGGTTTATTGTGCCTGTCGGGTTATTCGGGTTTGCAACAAAGATAATCCTTGTCCTCTCCGTAATCTCCCCTGCCATGGCATCAAGGTCATGCCTCCACTCTTTCAGCGGCACCTGTACAGCCTTTGCACCAACCGACTGAACAGCCATGGGATAAACCACAAACGACGGCATACCCATTATTGCCTCATCTCCGGCAGTCATGAATGTTCTGACCGCAATATCTATGAGTTCATTTGAACCATTGCCGATAATAAGCCCTTCCGGCCTTACAGCTAACTTCTCTGATAACGCATTTTTAAGGTAAAAAGCACTGCCGTCAGGATAGCGGTTAAGTCTGCTAATCACTTTGTATACGGCCTCTACAGCCTTTGGAGACGGACCTAACGGGTTCTCATTGGATGCAAGTTTAACTGCATCCTCTATTCCGAGTTCCCTTTGAAGTTCCTCTACCGGTTTCCCGGGCACATAGGGCTTGATAGACTGTATATGCTCGGGAGGTCTGATCATACCTGGATATTAATATCATTTCTGTCGGTTCGCGGATAAGAACCGAGGACCTTCAGAAAGATGCAATCCTTCTCTATCTCTTTAAGGGCTTTCTTTACCTTCTTGTCCTGGACGTGACCATCCATATCAATAAAGAATATATACTCCCAAGCCTTCCTCTTTGATGGACGGGACTCTATCTTTGTCAGATTCATCCTGGCCTTTTTAAATGGGGTAAGCACCTCATAGAGGGCCCCCGGCTTGTCCTTGATTGATAACATTACAGAGGTCTTGTCTTTTCCTGTAGGCGGTGGAAATTCTTTTGATACAACAAGAAACCTGGTATAATTATTCTTGTTGTCTTCAATATGTCTCTCGACAAACCTCAGATCATATATCTTTGCAGCCAGTTCACTCGCAATAGCAGCGCTATCTTCATCCCTTGAGGCGAGCTCAGCTGCCTTTGCAGTGCTTGTTGCATCAATAATGGTGGTGGTGTGCGGCAGGTTCCGCTCTATCCATCGTCTGCACTGCGCTATGGCCTGGGGATGAGAGTAAATCTTTTTAATCTTCCTTATGTCTCCCGATACCGAAAGAAGATTATGGTTTATCTCCAGCATAATCTCTGCAGCTATCTGAAGGTCAAAATCCATAAACATGTCAAGGGTATAACTTATGACACCCTCATTGGAGTTTTCAATAGGGACAACACCATACGCCGCCTTGCCCTCCTGCACACTCTCAAATACATCCTTTATGCTATCAACGGGAATGAACTGTGCTGATGATCCAAAATGCCTCAGTGCGGCAAGATGCGTAAATGTAGCAAGGGGGCCGAGACAGGCCACCTTAAGGGGCTCTTCAAGGAATAGGGAGGCCGAGAGTATCTCCCTGAAAATTACCCTGAGTGCATCATTGGGAAAGGGGCCGGGATTCATGCCCTGCAGACGCTCAAGTATCTGCCGTTCCCTCTCCGGAGAATAGAACTCCAGACAGGTATCCCTCTTCACGCTGCCTACCTCAAGGACAACCCTTGCCCTCTTGTTCAGGAGATTCAGTATCTCCTCATCTATGCTGTCAATAGATACCCTTAATTTTTCCAACTTTTCCATCCTGACTCCCCGCCTTGAAATGATTTACATAATTCATGGAAACGATTTACATAATTCAATGGATATAGAGTCTGACTCTAACAGATTTTCCAGCATTTTTTCAAGCAATTGTCATGATTTCCCAGCAATTCTCTATACTGAAAACCATAGCCTGCCCGCTGCAGGGAGCTTCAAAATTCATTTTTGCAGCTCCCTGCTCAACAACGGATTAAAGTTAGCTTCCCGCTGTCCGATAAGGTATAAAAGCTTTAAGGAGGTAATCCGTGTTGAGTCCGGAATTAATACTCAAGGAGTGCAGCTTGCCCGCCATGCCCCAGGTGGCAGCCAGGATATTAAGGCTTGCAAATGATCCTGCCTCAAGGGTAGACGAGGTTCAGCATGTCATATTTGCCGACCCAGCCCTTACTTCAAGAATACTGATGATAGCAAACTCCGCATATTATGGCCTCCGTCGTAAAGTTGACACTGTATCGGATGCACTTTTTGTCCTTGGTTTTGAGGCAGTTAAAAATCTCTCCATCGCTGTTGCCACCAAAGAGATATACAATACCCACGGCTTGATAGAACAAAAACTCTGGGAGCATGCATTGGGAGTATCAATAGCGGCAGGTCTTGTGGGTGGAAGACAAAAAGCATTTAAACTCCCTGTCGAGGAATGCGTTGTGGCAGGACTCTTGCATGACATAGGCAAGGCTGTAATGAACCAGAGTCAGCCACAGAGGTATGCAATGGTTGTAGAAAGGGTATATGATGAACGGATTCCCTTCCACACAGTGGAAAAAGAGATATTCGGGTTTACGCATTCCGAAGTCGGGGCGCTCCTCTTTAAACAATGGGGACTACCGTCTGAATTAATTGAAATGGTAGCCAACCACAATAACTGTCATGAAGTTGACGGAACACACGAAGCAGAAGGGCTTTGCAGGGTCGTAAGCCTTGCTGACGGTCTGTGTCTGAGACTTGGCGTGGGATATCGCGGCCCAATGCCTGAATTGTGCCCTGATGATTCTGTGAAAACAAAAGCCCTCGGACTGACCCCGGAGGATGTTGAAGAGATAACTGAAAGCTTTAAGAAAAAGTATATTGAGGAAAAATTATCTTTTATGGTTTAGACAATGCCGGTGGACGGGATAAATAAAATAAACGAAACACCTGTGGTCAGGGAACGTCCCGAGATAACTTCCTCAAAAGACAAGAAACCGAAAAAGAAAAAAGACAAAGGTAAGAAGAAGAAAAGAAAAGGCATCGTGGATATAATGGCTTAGACGCCGGTCACCGGCAGATTCAGGAGGTGAAATAATGATTAAAGGGATTCTCAAGCAACGGAAAAAACCCGGAAAGATAAGGGAGGCAGACAAACTGCTGCAACTCGAACTCTCCGAAATTGAAGAGCTTTCATCTCTTCTCATGAGCCGTGTAGATAAAAGGGTCCGGGCATTGAATGAGGTTGAACAGAGACTGGATGAAAAGATCGAAATCCTCGAAAACCTGTTAGTCCAGGCAGAAAACATACTGCAGGAACCTGAAAGCACACTGGATTACCGTTACAAAGAGGTAGTATTGCTATCCCGCAAGGGACTGAAAATTGAAGAGATAGCAAGCCTCCTTGATATACCCGGTGGAGAGGTTGAGTTTATAATTAACATGAACGCCTGAGGAGGGGGAAGTTTTTTCCTCCTCCAGACAAAATTTTGCCGCCAATATTCACCTGCCGGTCTGACTCCTGATTGGCAGCCCGCCCTGATACCCCAAATCGTGTCTCAATTGTCACCATGAAGCTGTCCCGGGGTTCCGGATGGAACGTAACGCATTGAAAACACAGCATTCCTGAAGTAAATTCAGAATAACATTATACGCCTTATTTTCATAATTTATGACACCATCTGACTGCCTGGAGTCCTCGAATCAGTAGTTCTAGACCAACATCAGACGACTGGCATAGCTCTTGCTCTAATAAAACCCATCATGTACAAAGGCATCTACATAGCGGCATCAGGCGCCATACTCAAGAATGCAGAACTCTCACTCACTGCACGCAATATCGCCAATGCATCAACTCCCGGCTATAAAAAAGAACGGACATCCTTCAGCTCCTATCTCCTTCCCTCTTCTGAAAATATCTCCAATCCTGAACGCGTCATGGTAGAAAAGGGGAAGACCCTCACTGATTTTTCAGCCGGAGAATTCATTAAAACCGGCAACCCCCTTGATGTCGCCATTGAGGGTGATGGGTTTTTTGTACTTGAAGGTAAAAAGTACACAAGGAGAGGGGATTTCAGGCTTGATGAAGAGGGCAATCTCTTAAACACTGAGGGATTCAAGGTGATGGGAGTGGATGATACCCCGCTTCAGCTCCCTCAGGGCAGGATGGAAATAGGACCCGGGGGAGACATCATGGTTAATGGTACAACAGCGGGAAGGCTCAAAATCGTTGACTTTCCCCAGCCCTACAAGCTCATTCAGGCAGGAGACGCCACATACCTGGCCCCTGCGGAGTCAAAACCTGTTGAGTCATCTTCAAGGGTCTCCTCAGGTGTGATTGAGGGCTCCAATGTAAATTTAATAAAAGAGATGGTCGGAATGATACGGATAACAAGGGAATTTGAGACTTACCAGAAAATGATACAGGCATTTGATTCCGCCACATCGAAGGCACTAAATGAGATAGGGAGGATATAACCATGATAAGGTCACTTTTTATTGCGGCAACAGGGATGGAAGCCCAGAAACTGAACATTGATGTTATAGCCAACAATCTTGCAAATGTAAATACAACCGGATACAAACGGAGCAGGGCTGATTTTCAGGAACTGATGTATGAGGAGATAAAGGCCCCGGGAGCGGTTTCTGCCGATGGCACACAGTTGCCCTCGGGCATACAGGTCGGGCTCGGCGTCAGACCGGTAGCTGTTCAGAAGATATTTGAGCAGGGAGATTTTACACCCACGGGGAACCCCCTTGATATGGTCGTAGAGGGAGAAGGTTTTTTTCAGATCGTAAAACCGGATGGCGAGATTGCCTATACAAGGGCTGGTGCATTCAAGCTGGATAGCGAGGGCAGAATCGTAACATCTGAAGGATACCCCATGGAACCCGAGATAACCATCCCCTCAGATACAACCCAGATAACCATAAGCTCGGACGGAAGTATAAATGCAACACAGCCCGGCAGTGCTGTTCCCACAGAGGTAGGACAGATTGAAATTGCAAGATTCCCCAATCCCGGCGGCCTGAAATCAATTGGAAAGAATCTCTTTGAAGAGACCGCTTCATCGGGCGTGCCAACCACCGACAACCCCGGCACTGAAGGTCTGGGGACAATACAGCAGGGGTTTATTGAACTCAGTAATGTAAATATTGTAGACGAAATGGTCCAGATGATTGTAAGCCAGAGGGCCTATGAAATTAACTCCAAGGTAGTACAGGCTGCGGATGACATGATGCAGATAGCAAATAATCTGAGAAGGTAAGGTCAAATTGATGATATCCCTGTTGATAGCCTTAACAATCGTCTCCGGATGGGCTCCCGAGGCCGTTATTCAGGATTACCTCATGAATAATTATCCCTGGCCGGAGATTCAGGTACAAAAAGTTGTCTCAGAGGAGGCCCTGCCCAAGAACAGACCGGTTGAGATTCTAACTGAAAGGGGGCCCCTCGGCAGGGCAGCTTTCATCTTCCGGTTTGCTGATAACAGGGAAGTGCGAATAAAGGCATACATAACGGCAAGGGAACAGGTTGTAAGGACCAGAAGGGCCTTAGACAGAGGGACGGTTATCAGCAGTACTGATGTCTATACCACATTGATGGATGTCAGAAAGATACCAAAGGGTGCAATAAGTGACCTGAAAGGTGTGAAAGGAAAGGTACTGAAAAGGTCATTGCCTGCCAACAGCACCTTAACAGATGCAGTAACAGGTGAAAAACCCCTGATCAGAAAGGGACAGCGTATTACCATTCTGTACAAAACCAATTCTCTCCGGGCAACAGCGCCGGGTATTGCCAGAGAGGACGGTTATCCTGAAAGGGAAATATCCGTGATGAATCTGAGATCAAGAAAGACGATAACCGGGATTGTAGAAAGCAGGGGAATAGTAAATGTGCAACCATAGTCCGGACAGGAATAATGTCTTGCTGTCAGCCTTAAGCATATTAATACTGTTGTTCTCGGTGGGGTGTGCATCCACGAATACGCTTCCGCCACCATCACCTGACTATATACCGGAACCGGTTACACCAGGGCACCCCGGAGGATATACCACACCCGGGTCCATCTACCGGGAAAGTGCCAGCCTCTTTGAGGACAGAAGGGCCCGGAGGCTCAACGACCTGGTAACCGTACTGATCGTTGAAAACGTATCAGGGAGCAAAAAGGCTGAGACGATAACAGGAACGGATTCAACCCTGGATGCAGGCATAGATACTTTCTTTGGCGCACCCCTCAACATGAACCTTAACAATCTCTACGGAAAGGGCAAGACCTTTTCGCCATCAGTAGGCAGCTCGTTCAAGAATGATTTTCAGGGTACAGGGGAGACCACAAGAGAGGGCTCTCTAAAGGGCACCATCACGGCAAGGGTCATTAACGTCCTGCCCAATGGTAACCTCGTTATTGAATCAAGGAAAGAGGTGACCCTGAACTATGAAAAACAGGTCCTTGTGCTGAAGGGCATAATAAGACCCGACGACATCTCGACCAACAACACTATTTACAGCACAAAGGTTGCCGATGCCCGGATATTCCTCGTAGGCGACGGAATAATTGACAGCAAGCAGGCCTCGGGCTGGCTTGGAAACATAGTTGGCAGGATATGGCCGTTTTAGGAATGACTATTGACTATTGACGAATGATTATTGACGAATAAAAAATGACAACTGATGATTTATGCTTTTCCAATATTCAATTGTCAATAGTCAATCAAAAGGGGTGATAAGGGATATGAAAAAAATTGCATTCAGTGCCGTCCTCGTCCTTATTCTGGTATTACCAAACCAGGCAGTTAATGCCGACAGGATAAAGGACATTGCATCTATTGAGGGTGTAAGGGAGAACCAGCTTGTCGGGTACGGACTGGTTGTAGGCCTGAACGGAAGCGGGGACAAAGGCAGGGCCACCATGCAGAGCATGGCAAATATGCTGGCACGTATGGGACTCACAGTCAATCCAAGGGACATAAAGCCAAAAGACACGGCATCCGTAATGGTCACAGCAACCCTGCCCCCCTTTCCAAGGGCCGGCAACCGGGTGGATGCACTTGTCTCCGCCATGGCCGATGCCAAGGATATACAGGGGGGAACTCTCATTATGACCCCCCTGAAAGGACCTGACGGAAAGGTCTATGGTATTGCGCAGGGTCCTGTCTCAATAGGTGGCTTTGCCGCAGGCACCGGGGGCACCGGCGTCCAGAAAAACCACCCCACAGTGGGAAGAATACCAAACGGCGTTATTATTGAAAGGGAAATCTCCAGGTCACTGAATTCACTCACTGAGGTAAAAATAATACTTCACAATCCCGACTTTACTGTTGCCTCAAACATGATGAGGGAGATAAACAGGGCGCTAAAGAACGGTTATGCAGCGGCCCTGGACCCTTCCACCATAGCCCTGAAAGTCCCTGAATCATATAAAGGACGAATAGTTGAACTTATGAGATTTGTTGAAAATATAAATGTTGCTGTTGATATGCCTGCAAAGGTAATAATCAATGAAAGGACAGGCACTGTGGTCATAGGTGAAAACGTCCGCATCTCTCCTGTAGCAATTGCCCATGGAGGTCTCACCATAGAGATCAGCACTGAATATCAGGTCTCCCAGCCACCTCCGTTCTCAGCGGGAAAAACAGTGGTGGTTCCTTCAAGAAGGGTAACGGCAAAGGAAGAAAAGGCCCATCTGATACAGGTCTCGGGGGCCTCGCTTGGGGAGGTGGTGAGGGCGCTGAATGCAATGGGTGTTACATCACGCGACCTGATAGCCATCCTTCAGGCCCTTAAGGCCTCGGGGGCTCTCAGGGCGGAACTGGAGATTATCTGATGATGATGATTGATCCGTCTATTCTGTCAATTTACAGCACAGGGCTTCGCGACCTGGATAACAGAACAGAGACCGGAAACAGGACCAAAACGTCTGAAGCGGAAACAAAACGGGTAGCCCGGAAATTTGAATCCCTCTTTATCTATGAACTCCTGAAGGGCATGCGTGGCATGAGCGGTAAGGGGCTCTTTCAGGGAGGACTGTCCGGTGATGTATTTCAGACGCTCTTTGATATGGAACTCTCAAAGACCCTTGCTGAAAGGGGCACGGGAATCTCTGAAATGCTCATGAAATCACTCCGGGGGAACGAAGATTAAAGTTTCTTTTACCTCCGGCCGATAATATTTTATAGTATTAAGGTTATAGTAAATTTATTTAAGGAGGATTTAAATGAAGATCTACGGTGGAAAGCCTCCTGAGGGACAGGATGTTTATCTCAGGGCTCAGAAGGCACAAGGCAAGGATGCCACCGGAAAAAGCGAGCAGTTACAGGGCAACAAGAGAGTAGCTGACCGGGTGGAAGTTTCAGGCAAGACAAAGGAAATTAACGAGATGAAGGCAGAGATTCAAAGACTCCCCGAAGTAAGGACCGACAGGGTTGAGACCATCAGGCAGGCCATCGAGTCCGGCACATACGGGATAGACCCAGGAAAGATTCTCGGCAAGATGTTAGAGGAGATATGAAAGACTCAGCTCAGATACTGAAGATACTCGAAGAACAGGTAAGGAGTTACTCAAGGCTCTACGACCTGCTGAAGGGGGAAAAAAAGGCGATCGTCTCCTTTGACCCTTTAGCGGTTGAAACCCTGGCCAAAGACAAAGACAACCTCGTGCTCCAGTTAAGACTCCTCGAAGAAGAGAGGAAGAGACTTGCTGATGAATTTTTCGGAGACAGGGAGGGAGGACAAAGTATTTCCGACCTTCACAGTATTACCGGGAACAAAAGATTCCTCGATCTCCGCTCTCAGCTCATCAGTCTTATACAGGGCATTGGAGAACTGAATGAAGTCAACAGGTTGCTTATAGAACGGGCATCCCTTCATCTCAGGGTCTCATCCGCCTTTTTCCAGACCTTTGACGTTAAAGCCTCACCTTCACGCACCATCTCAAGGGAGGCATGATGGTAGCAGATAAAAAGCCCCCTGTGGAGATAACACCCTGATGGCAATATTCGGACTCTTTGATATCGGAAAATCCGCCATCTTTGCAAGCCGGGCTGCCCTTGATGTAACGGCAAACAATATTGCCAACATCAATACCCCGGGTTTTTCACGCAAGGAGGCGATTCTCGAGATACAAACACCGGGAAGAACCAGGGCCGGGTTCATTGGACGGGGCGTTACAGTCGGGCACATAAGACGCCATTATGACAACCTCCTGCAAAACCAGATACTCCTTCAGCAGCAAAATTTTGCCAGGTCGAACAGCCTCGGAAATGTATTCAGTCGGGTCGAAGAGGTATTTAATGAACAGCAGTCCCCAAAATTCTCCGGTTCCTTCAATGAATATATAAATGCCTGGCAGGAAGTAGCTGATAACCCTGAGGCCCTGCCACAACGCTCTGTACTTTTGCAGAAGGCCAAGGGATTAATATCCATGGCAAAGGATACGGAACGCTCACTCAGGGAGACTGTAAAACAGACAAACAGTGAGATAGAAGATTCGATCGGCAGGGTAAACAGTATAACCAGCAAGATTGCATCCATGAACGGGATGATAACAGAGGTAGAGGCCGGTTCCTCTTATGAGGCAAGTGACCTGAGAGACAAACGGGATATCCTGATGGGACAGTTGAGCGAACTGATCGGGTTCAACTCTTTTGAAGATGACTCCGGACGGGTTACCATAGTGATGGGGAGCAAAAACCTCGTTGAAGGAGAACGCTCTTTCAAACTTGCTTCTAAAGTAAACCCTGACGGCACCATAGACATAACGGCCGGCAATGACCGGGTTAATAATTACATCTCCAGAGGTGCCCTTTCAGGACTGCTTGCATCAAGAGAGGCGATTCAGGAAGGCCCGCTGAAGAATTTCAGGAGCCTTGTTGCCTCCATTATAAAGGAGACAAACCTGCAACACCGGCAGGGATATGATCTTGGAGGGTCAACGGACAAAGACTTCTTTGCCCCGCTTCAGTTGTCTACAAAGGACTACTCGGACGGGGCATCCGTAAGCTCTAAAACCATCTCCGACTTAAGCCAGCTGACGCTCCACGAATACGAAATAAGGTTCAGCGATTCATCCACATACAGTGTAGTTGACCTTGCAACGGATACGACCGTCGTTCCCCCGACTACCTACACCTCCGGCAACACAATAGCATTTGACGGTATTGAGACAGTAGTAACAGATGATGCCGGCGGCCCCCGGGGAGGAGATAAATTCCTGATAACTCCCCTTGCGCTATCCGTAGAGAATTTTGCCCTCAATATATCTTCTGCTAAAGAGGTGGCAGCATCAACCTATGATTACACACTGCCGGGGGACAACCGAAACGCACTTGCCATGACCGACCTCTATCATAAGAATGTTTCAGATATAGGAAACAGTTTTAACGGTTACTACAGTACAATAGTAACCCTTGCCGGCACCATGAGCAGCACTGCACAGGACAGTACGGACTTTGAACAGAGCCTGCTTAATGAGCTGAATATGAGAAGGGAATCAGTATCGGGGGTTAACCTTGATGAAGAGGCTGCAAACCTCATCAGATACCAGAAGTCTTTTGAGGCAGGGGCAAAACTCATAAAGGTCACCGACGAACTGCTGAAGGTTATACTCAACTTATGAGGATTTCAAGCTTTACAGTATACGACCGGCTGACAAGGGCCTTGCAGGAGAACCTCAGAAGACTTTATGATGCCCAGGAATCTCTTGCCACCGGAAAGAAGATAAACAGGCCGTCTCAGGATATTGTCGGGGCCTCGAAGGCACTTGACTACAAGGTCAGCATTAAAGAAACTCAACAGGATATAAAGAGCATAGAGGGAGTCACAGCTAATCTTGGAATCACCGGGGGAATCCTTGGAAATGCCACCAACGCCCTTTCAAGGTTAAAAGAGCTGTCTCTTTCGGCACTGAACGGAAGCACGAGCAGTGAAGATAGGGCGGCAACAGCAAAGGAGGTTAAAGAACTGAAGGAGCACCTGCTCAGTCTTGGAAACTCCTCGTTTCAGGGCAAATACATATTCAGCGGACTCCTGACGGACAGGATGGCTTTTGACCCCGACACTTATAATTACCAGGGGGATGAAAACAATCTGGAAATAAAGGTTGGTACCAATGCAAGGGTAAAGGAAAATCTGACGGGAAATGAGGCGTTTGCCTACATTCAGTCATCCCACAAAGTAGTTACCCTTGAGGAGGGGACAAAATATATTCACTACATCCCCGGGCAGGTTATCGATGCAACCTATCCCCCAAACAGGGTGATAATAGCCATTTCCACTACGGACGACAAGTCTGCTGTGGAGACAGAGCTTCAGGGCGGCCCGCCGTATACTTCAGTAGAGGACACCTTTTCTTTCGACAACATGATTCAGATGACCGGACAGTTGCAAAGCGCCCTTGAGAGCAATAATACCGACAGGATCAATGCAATACTGACCCCGATTGACGATTCTATCGGACAGGTCACAGATGTAAGGGCAGAGTTAGGGGCAAGAATAAACTTCACAGAGACAGAGCACGGCAGACTGGATAATGCGGTTCTTGGTTTACGGACCCTCCTTTCCGGAACAGAGGATGCAGACCTTGCAGAGGTAATATCCGAAGTATCAAAAAACCAGGTAGCGCTTCAGGCATTAAGGAATACAGGGGCAAGGTTACTGAGCCAGTCCCTGCTGGATTTCCTGCAATGATTATTAAACCGGCAAATAAAAACAAAGTTTTTAAAAGGAACACCCTCTTAATCCCCTCTTTTTAGAGGGGAAAACAGGAAGCATGAACTCTCCCCTCTAAAAAGAGGGGGCAGGGGGTGTGTAAAGAGCGGGTTTTCATCTGGTTAACTGTTTGATATTGCAGACGAACATGTCTCTCTGAATAAATGCCGGGTTAAATTAAATCTGTAGAAAACAAGAGGAGGCAGGATGCTGGTATTGACAAGGAGGTCAGACGAATCAATCCGCATTGGTGATGATATAATCATCAGGGTGGTGGAGGTAAAGGGAAATCAGGTAAGACTCGGGATAGAGGCGCCAAGGCACTTCAGGATTTACAGGGAAGAACTATACCAGAAAATCTCCAGGGAAAACAGACTCTCTGCAATGGCGGGGCTGGATGCCTTTGGTAAACTAAAGGAGGTCTTCAGAAAATCGTGATCAGTTTTTCAACAACCAGATTCGGCAGTATAGAGGTACCGGAAGAGCAGGTCATTCACTTTCCCGATGGGCTTTTCGGGTTCCCAAACCTTAAAAGATATATCCTCATGGACCATAAGGAAACGGAAGTTAAATGGTTGCAGGCAATTGATGACACTGATGTGGCCTTCATAGTAATCAATCCATTTCTAATGAATCCCTCCTATCAGTTTGAGGTCCCGGATACGGCAAAAAAACTCATCGGGCTTGAAGACGTTGACGACCTCGCAATCCTCGTAATTGTCAGGGTTGAGAACAACATGGTTATGGCAAATTTCCAGGGACCGCTTATTCTCAACTCTACCACCAGAAGGGGCTTTCAATTAGTTGTTGAAAGCCCCGGAGTTCATGCTTATACCAGGGAACTACATGATAAGACTTGAAATGGAAGATTTTAGCCCTGAGAGGTTAATGGGGCCTGCCGAAGTGGCAAAATGAAACCCCCGGATTTCAAAAAAAGATTCTGCTCCCTTGTCAGACCCGGGACATCTGTATAAAATCACACCAGCCCTGCAATCTCCCTGAAGAATTGTTCATTTTCAGCATAAAGCAGACCTTTTTCAAAGGTGATCAATCCTTCCTTGTAAAGATTTGCAAGAGCGCTGTCAATAGAGGAAAACTCCTCTGTCCCTACCTGCATCTGCGACCTTATCTGGTGGATCTTCTCCTCCCTTATAAGGTTCCTTATCCTGTAACTGTTTATCAGTTTTTCATAGGCAAGTATCCTGCCGTCACCCTCCTTAAGGGAAACCAGCCTCTGTGAAAACACAAGCAGGAGGGTATCGGCAATCTTTGTCCTGGTCAGGCTTTGCTGGTGTGACGGAAACATATTAATGATCCTCTCAATTGCCGAGGTGGAATTATTTGAATGAACCGTGCTTAAAACAAGATGTCCGGTATCAGCTGCCTGCAAGGCTATTTCAAAGCTCTCCTTGTCTCTCAACTCCCCAACAACTATCACATCGGGGTACTGCCTGAAGATACGTTTCAGCCCCTCGGGGAAGGATTCGGTATCCAGCCCGATCTCCCTCTGGTTGACATTGCTGTTTTTATGCTTGTGTAGATATTCGATCGGGTCTTCAAGTGTAACAATGTTACATCGCCTGTCAGTGTTGATAATATCAATCATTGCAGCAAGGGTGGTGGTTTTACCATGTCCTGTAGGACCTGCCACCAATATCAAACCCTGAGGCTTCAAGGCATACTCTTTCAACCACTCCGGCAGGTTGAGTTCCTCCAGGGTAGGTATGATTTCCGCTATATGCCTGATGGCAACAGAAACGGAGTTCCGTTGTTTATAAACACTCACCCTGAATCGTCCGATTTCAGGATAAGTAACGGCAAAGTCCCGGTCACCTTTCAGGATAAATCTTCCCCAGTCCTCTCCGGACATCATTCCCCTCGCATACCTTTCACAGTCAAGGGGAGTAAGCGGGGCCATGGCAGCCCTCTTTATATCATTGTGAATCTTTAAGGAAGGGGGAACACCCGCTGTAAGCAACATATCAGTTGCAGGCGACTCTACCAGATAGCGCAGCAAAGATAGCAATTCAGGCGCTTTTTGTGTCTCTGCCTTTTGTGCCTCCTTTTCAAGGACCATACCTCTAAGCCCTTTATCAGGCTCTGACATCAGGCTTTTTATCGCAGTCTCCATCTGCATGGCAGGCACTACTACCGGCTCTACCTTTTTCCCGAGGGAAAACTCGATTTCACTGAGGGTTACCATGTCACGGGGATTTACCATTGCAAGGGTCACCGTATTATCATCAACCGCAAGGGGAACAACCTTCATGCTCTTGATCTTTTCCAGCGGCAGGAACCTTAATATCTTCGGCGGCACGTCCAGTTTAAACAGATTTGCCGAAGGGACACCAAGCTGCTTGCTGAGGAAGTCCAGAAGCTCGTCCGTTGTAATAAACCCCAACTCAATCAGGATGGACCCTATCTGTCCGCCTGCCTGAACCTGCCTCTTCAGCGCCTCTTTCAACTGATTTGTATTAATCAGACCATGCTCAACGAGTAACTCTCCAAGACGCTGCCTTTGCTCGGCCTTACCTGTCTTCATACTTAAGTTTTATCACATTTCACGATGATTGTCAAATTAATCGCTCTTTTCCCCTGTCAGTCTTATTTTGATCCCGTACTTCTTGATCTTATACCCTATCATTCTCTCCGGTATAAGTGTTCATGAATTGCCGGTTAATACACTCGTAAGGTTGACAAGAATATCCGTTCTGATAAATAATATAAGTTAGCCGAAGTGGTGGAACCGGTAGACACGTGCGCTTGAGGGGCGTATGGGGAAACCTGTGGGGGTTCGAATCCCCCCTTCGGCACCATCCAGACAATGACCATTCGCGGACAGACAGAAGCAATTGAGAAAAAAACCCTTCATCCCGGGGCCGCTCTCAGCACAGGCAGTAAGGGGCGGACAAGGCATGAAAAGGAAGGGGAAGTCCGCACCTGCTTTCAACGTGACAGGGACAGAATAATCCATTCAAAGTCATTCCGGCGGCTAAAACATAAGACACAGGTCTTTCTTGCGCCAAAGGGGGACCATTACAGGACAAGGTTGACGCATGTACTCGAGGTTTCCCAGATTGCACGTACTATTTCCAGGGCGCTCAGATTGAATGAGGATCTCACGGAGGCCATAGCCCTGGGACACGACCTCGGGCACACGCCTTTTGGCCATGCAGGAGAGGCAGTCCTGAGAGAGATATATCCAGGGGGGTTTGACCATCATAAACAGAGCCTCCGGGTGGTAGACTTTCTTGAAAACAACGGCAGGGGACTCAACCTCACACATGAGGTAAGGAACGGCATAGTAACCCACTCAAAAGGAAAGGGACCAATAATGCCTGAGGATGGGAGAGGCCTTCCCGAGACACTTGAAGGACAGGTTCTAAGGGTATCTGATATAATTGCATATCTGAACCATGACCTTGACGATGCCATCAGGGCAGGAGTGATAAAAAGGACGGACATACCGGCTGAAGTTATAAAGACCATAGGAAACAAATATTCAAAGCGTATAGATACAATGGTTAAGGATGTGATATATTCAACAATAGCCACTGATTATGATCATATTTATATGGGAGAAGAGGTTTCCGCTGCAATATACATTCTCAGGGACTTCCTTTTTAACAGTGTCTACGAGAGCGATCAGATAAAGATGGAGTTTAAAAAGGCAAGGAAGATACTCCGTGACCTTTATGAGTACTTTCTTGACCATATTGAGCAAATTGAAGAGGGGTTCAGGAATATTCGTGCTGAAAAAAATATGGACAGGCACAGGATGGTCTGTGATTTTATAGCGGGCATGACGGACAGGTTTGCCCTGATGACATATGAGAGACTCTTTCTGCCGCAGGAGTGGCAACCGGGGTACAGCTGAAAGTCACTTGATTGAGGGTTTTATCACTGGATACGGGTTTATTGCCAACCAAAAAAAACCGATATGGAGGTGAACACATGAAAAAGAGAAACAAGGTCATTGCACTGCTTCTGGTGTTGATTGGTATAGTTGTCGGTCTCACTATATCGGCAAATCTTGATGTTCAAAAACTTACGTTTGCAGATCAAAACAGGGTTCCCGAAAAAGCTACCGAGTTCCTTGGCAGGTTGAGTACGTCACTCTCCGAGGTTGCTGAGGTCGTAAAGCCATCCGTTGTTAACATATCCACCACGAGGACCGTTACATTGAAAAACAACCCCTTCAGTAAATTATTTAACGACCCCTTTGCCAAACGGTTCTTCGGTAATGATTTCAGGTCCTTTGGTCCTGAACGGAAATTCAAATCCTCAGCCCTCGGCTCAGGGGTGATAGTATCTGAGGATGGCTACATACTCACCAACAATCATGTGATAAAGGACGCAGATGAGATAAAGGTGGTACTCTATGACAAGAGGGAGTTCAAGGGCAAGGTTATCGGCACCGACCCCAAGACAGACCTTGCAGTGATAAAGATTAACGCTGAAAAACTGCCTGCCATCAAGATAGGAGACTCTGACAGCCTGAGGGTGGGAGACCTGGTTCTTGCCATTGGAAACCCCTTTGGCCTGAACCAGACCATAACCATGGGGATAGTAAGCGCAGTCGGCAGGTCCAATGTGGGAATTGCCGACTACGAGGATTTTATCCAGACCGATGCCGCCATCAATCCCGGCAACTCAGGCGGTGCACTTGTAAATATACGGGGAGAGCTTGTAGGCGTAAATACTGCGATATTTTCAACAAGCGGCGGCTATATGGGTATCGGGTTTGCCATCCCCTCGGATATGGCAAAGGCGGTAATGCAGAGTATAGTCAAATACGGCAAAGTCATCCGTGGATGGCTTGGGGTTACCATTCAGGGTCTTACACCCGAGCTTGCCAAATCATTTGATATAAAAGAGGACAAGGGTGCCCTTGTGACAGACGTGGTAAAGGATAGTCCTGCTGAAAAAGCCGGCTTTAAGCGGGGAGACCTTATTGTGGAGTTTGACGGCAAGATGGTAAAGGACGAGACATCCCTGAGAAATATGGCTGCCAACACACACCCTGGAAAGACTGTACAGGTAAAGGTTGTACGGAATGGCAAGAAAAGGATACTGACGGTTACCCTCGGAGAGTATCCCGAGACAGAGACAACAGCCGTGAAAGAAGGCTACAACAATGTCCTGCGTGGCGTCTATGTTCAGGAACTCACTCCCGACCTCAGGGCAAGCCTCAATATACCCGAAAAGGTAAGGGGGGTTCTTGTATCCAATGTTGAAGCGGAAAGCCCTGCCTCCGGGGTTCTCAAGAGAAACGATGTCATTCAGGAGATAAACCGGCAGGTAATAAGGAAGATAAAAGATTACAAGCAGGTGGTATCCAGGATAGGTCCTGACGATAACGTGCTTTTACTTATTTACAGGTCGGGAGGTTACATCTATGTGACCATCAGGCCATAACAAGCAAATAACCGGTTCCCTCTGACCATGCCGGCTTACGGTCAGAGGGGACTGCATTTCCTCGTTTTTCGGTGCTACCGACTGGGGTTGCAGTCTCTGAGAAAAGCCTGATCTTCACTGTTTCCATCTATTTAGATGATGTTTATATAAATAACTTGCACTTTGATAATAGGTTATCGCATCAGATTCATCCTTCTTTAAAGGAGTAATTTCTTTATATTTGATACTTCCAAGACCCTGATTAACTATATTATACTCATGAACACTCCTGTCCGGTTCCAATATAAGAAGCCTTCTGTTTCTTAAAAAACCCAACTTCTGGTAAGTTCCGATAAATGCCCTTTCACGAAATTTCTTGTCAAGTATATCCTTGCCGTAAAATTTACTTTCATAGCTCCAGTTCATAATTGAAAAAAGAGTAGGCATAAGATCGATTTGGGAAGATACTTTATTTATCGTATTCGGGGCTATAATATTCGGCGCATAGATTAAAAGAGGAATCTTGTATCGCCATGCAGGTAATGATGTCTTTCCGGCACTTCCTCCATTGTGGTCTGCTACTATGACAAAGATAGTATTTTTAAACCAGGGTTTGTGTTCTGCCTTTTTCAGGAATTGTTCAATAGAATAATCCGTGTATTTCACACCTCCTGCCCTTCCCGTATGCGATGGTAT
>UOGI01000356.1_pt1 | contig 35609 bp, 31 predicted proteins | sample 1989621 | NCBI WGS metagenome assembly UOGI01 (sample SAMEA4712198, study PRJEB27164) | hydrothermal vent metagenome | biome: marine basaltic hydrothermal vent biome; feature: marine hydrothermal vent; material: mineral | place: Pacific Ocean | collected 2011-06-14/2011-07-23 | depth 1691 m
AATAATCGCAAAACAGTGATTGAGGGATAAACAGGAAAAGGGTCCTTACCATAAAAAGAACAGAAGACCGGGGTACCTTGCAGAGCGCACCTCAGAGGTAGCCCGGTCCTTCTGAATGTCAATAAAATCTACTACAACAACTATTCCTCAAAATCAATCTTGTAAGCAACATTCACGGCGCTGCCTGAAGAGTCAAGTGCATGGTAGTACTCAATCTCTATTTTGCCGGACGTCACAGGAAGCTGGTCTGCACAGATAATCCGGTCTGTATCTCCTGTTTCATACTCAATCCTCGTCTCCTGCGTAATGAGAACGGTCACACCTGAAACCGTTAAGGAATAGGCACCTGAGTCAAAGGTATATGCCGTTGATTCCAGATCAGGCTGCACCGTCAGACCGGTGAACCCGGTTACACTCCTGTCAGGCAGATCACAGACTGCTGCAACGATATCATCGTCACCATCGACCTCAACCTTCGTGGCTGCGAACTCTGTACCATTCCACGTTCCGTCCACCTCAACCTTCATACCGACCTGCAGATCAGAGATACCCGAAATCCCGCATATTGGCCTCTCGTCATCGTCATCACAGGTAAATTGAACAGTATCCCCGGCAGACACGGTAATGATATTACTGTCGGGAATAAAGCCCTCTGCCTTTAACACGGTCAGGTCAAACCCTCCGGTGGTAAAGGACTGGATAATCCCCTTAAGCTCATAGTCATCTTCCTTGATCTCCTGGTAGTTGTCGTAGTCGGAACCATCGGCATCGAGCACCACCTTTGCAGTCACGGTCTTTGTTAAAGGGTCGTACACAAACTGCTTCAGGTCAAAATCAAGCACCACCCGTTCTGTACTCACCACATTGGCCGCTCCGGAGATATCAATAACGCATGTACCGTCATCACTGCAGGAGGTCCATGCGTTCTCACCGAAGGTGGGTTTTACGACATCGCCTGTTGTCTTGTCAACGAGTATCAACTCCTTACCAACGGTGATACGGACACTACTGTAGCTGCCCTCAGGCAGTGTTCCGAGCTTGTCGAGCACACCACTTAACTCGCTCAGATCATAGGTGAGCCCCGGGGAGTCATCAAAGACCGTCACAGCCGAACCATCCACGGCATTCACAAACTCCACCTTGTAGATAGTCACAATAACCTGGTCGAAAGCATCCGTAACATCATCGGTAATGTAGACACTGGCTGTACGCGTGGTGGTCTCACCGCCGCCGCATGAGTAGAGCAGACCGGCAAAGGCCAACAAAAACGTTACAAGAACAACCGCCCTGAACCTTGATACCATTAAACGTTTCATCTTTCTGCCTCCTTTTGATTTATTAATCGTTTCATAATTGAACCGACATCAATCTAAAAATCTCCCCTCACCCCTCTTTGCCAAAGAGGGGAATAATCTCCTCCCTTTGGCAAAGGGAGGTCAGGAGGGATTTGTTTAATAAATATGTCCACACTATTATGAGACTTTTAATAGTTAGATATTTCTTTACAGCAACCTGACAAAGTCAGTTTATCCTCTCTATCTCCACCTCATCGGCAACAAATACGCCGCCTTGATAGAGCCCGCCTACCTCAACGATATCACCGGGGTCCTTGGTGTCGTCAATCGTGCTAAAAAATTCGCTTGCCGTAATGGAGGTGTCGTTTTCGTTTTCGAAGGTGACGTTCTGGTCGCTGACGTTAACCTGTACGCCGAGTATATAGAAAGACCCCGCGGACTCTGACACGGCATCAACCGGCCCGCTCAGACTGTACTCAGGCTCTGAAGGGTCCTTCCTCTCCACCTTCACCGCAACAACACGACCGCTGTCGTCAATAAAACCACCAACTTCGATGAGGTCGTTGAGCTTGATCTTGTCAAGGGAAAAGTCCCTCACCTGCTGCCCTGATTCGTCATTAAAGATAGTACTGCTGTTGACAGATATCACGATACCGAATACACTAACCGCAGAGTTTTGAAGGTCCACCTGCTCCACGGCCCCTTCAATCCCGACCTCCGTTTCCTCATGGGAGAGGAACTCGACCTTCTCCGCCAGGAGCACACCGTCATCAATAACCGTCCCTTCCACTTCCAGCTGGACATTCACGGCAACATCACCCTGCAGGCCGTTTTCATATACTGTCTGGTCGTCCGTATAGACCCGCAGGCCGTTAACCTCGAAATCGTTCAGGGAGCTAACGGTTGTCACAATCCCCTCAACAGCCATCTCATTGCCTGGAAGCGCCGCTTCAACAGGGTCCTCCACTTCGATATACGACGCAACAAGCGTACCTGCTGACAGGGTCCCCTTCACTTCAACAAAGTCACCATTCTGAAACTGTGGCGGATCAGTCAGACCACTGTAGTCAACGGACAAACCGTTTATCACAAACGTGCGGGAAACGGCATCAAAGGCCGATACCACACCCTTGACCTCCTCACCTGATGTCAGGGACTTCAGTTCTATAAAGACAGCCCTTATATTGCCGGCAGCGTCAAAGAAGCCGCTCACAACCACGGTATCTCCTGCAGCAAGGTCAAGTATGCTGCCGACCCCCTTGAATATCGTAGTTCCCTGGATCAGCACAGTCTGTCCCATAACAACAATCTGATCATTCACCGTGTCGATAGACTGAACCGGCCCGATCACCTCTGGATCAAATGCAATGCTCAGGGCATTGGTCCCGCTCGCCTCGACTCTCACCTTCATACCCACATCAAGGTCGGCCTCCGTAACACCGGTATCATTGGCGGTTATTGCAGCCCCGGTAGTGCTGAACTCCACCCCGTTGACAAAGACACTGCCGAATCCCGTAATGACACCGTTGTAAACCCCTGTTCCACTGACTCCGCCTCCGGCAAGATCCCCGCCGCCACCGCTGCACGAACCCAGCAGCCCCAGTGCCAGGACAACAACCATCAAACTCTTCCAAGCCGATTTCAATCCAACGTTTAACATGCCGAAAAACCCTCCATTTTTATTCTTCAAAATAAAATACGCCTAACCCTAACTTTTTTCGTCCTGTACCCTGAACAGATGGATTCATATCCCTGTCGTATTGTGAGATAACCCTGTCCATTGACTCGACAAACTCAGCCGCCATATCTGAAATGCGGCTTCTGACCTCAGGGTATACTTCAACGGGAATATTGTCATATGAGACCTTTCTCTGAAAAAAGGCATCTTCAGGAGCACTTGCAATATTGTGATGTATAGTGGAGATGAGCTCGCTGACGTCCCTGCCCATAATGCCGAACTTTTCCACTTCTCCCTTTTTCACTATATAACCCCTGTTCAGTAATCTCACCTGCCTGTCGTTCATCTCCACAACTCCGGCCCTGAGCATTTCATCAAGGATTGCCCGTGGAGGAACATCTCCACTGTAAGCCCTGACAAGGACAGAAAAGCTTTTAGCATCTCCCTCAAAAGGAAGCCGGGCCGGCTTCCCCCCGCCATCAAGAAACCGCGGATCCTTAATCCATCCGCTTATCACCCTGGCTGCCCGGTTGTAACGCTCGGCAGCCCCAAGGTCATAAGGTGCCTCAATCTCTTTCATCTTCTTCACTTCCTTGCGGGAGAGGCCGGTAATAGTGGAGATACGTGATATGGTCTGTTTTCTGCCAGGCACACCAAAGTCTTCCGAGGCAACATCGACATAAACCCACTTGGCGATATCAGCAAAAGTACCGTATGGAATATTGTTTTTTAAAAGAACACGCATGAGTGGCCTCAGTAATTTTATCAGTGTTGAGGCTATTATCCGCTTTACGTTGTCCATATTTGGTATTATATTCCCAAATTTTAGGTTTGTCAAGCAAAAGAAGATTAAATTTTTTTAAGAAAGCTCTCCTTGGGGGGTCTTTTGGGTTGAATACGCGGGTTTGTTGTTTTAGCAGATAACCGGTAAATCAATAGCGGATATAGCAGATTGTTATGTTACCTGGTGCCTGGCTGGTGCATTTCGGGGATTCAGTATACCCCTCTATCCAGAGTCCTGTACTGGATGGCCTCCGATATATGATGAGAACGGATATCGCTGCTCTCCTCAAGGTCCGCAATGCTGCGTGACACCTTCAGTATCCGCGAGTAGGCCCTTGCACTAAGGCCGAGTCTCTGCATGGCGGCCTCCAGGATGTCCTGTGCATCTTTTGTCAAAATACAGTATTTCTTGATATGCCTGGTCTTCATCTGTCCGTTACAGTATATCCTCTCCCCCCTGAATCGTTCCTGTTGAATCCCCCTTGCCTTGACAACCCTCTTCCTTATCTCTGCTGAACTCTCCTCCTTTTGGCTGGAGGACAGCTCCCTATAATGAACTGCAGGCACCTCTATATGGATGTCTATACGGTCAAGCAACGGACCCGACACCTTTGTCCTGTACCTGTGTATCTGCCCCGGTGTGCATGTGCACTGGTGCTTTGCATCACCGATGTAACCGCAGGGACAGGGGTTCATGGCAGCAACCAGCATAAACCCTGCCGGATATGTAACAGAGGCTGCAGCCCTTGACACTGTCACCTCTGCATTCTCGAGAGGCTGCCGCAGGACCTCAAGTACATTTCTCTTAAACTCGGGCAGTTCGTCAAGGAAAAGTATACCGTTATGTGCGAGAGATACCTCGCCAGGCCTTGGAAATTGCCCGCCGCCAATAAGGGCCACGTCTGATATGGTATGGTGAGGAGACCTGAAGGGCCTGGCCGCAAGCAGGGAATGTCCCGAGTTAAGGGTGCCTGCAACACTATGTACCATAGTCGTCCCAAGTGCCTCCTCAAACGTCATTCCCGGAAGTATGGTCGGAAGGCGCTTTGCCAGCATGGTCTTTCCTGAACCGGGGGGGCCTATCATGAGAATGTTATGTCCTCCGGAAGCAGCAACCTCAGTTGCCCTCTTTGCGTGTTCCTGCCCCCTGACCTCGGCAAAGTCCTCCTCATACTGCGAGGCTATATTTAAAACTTCTTCAAGGTCTGTCAAGTATGGCTCTACAGAGATATCTCCCTTTAAAAACTCTATAACCTCAGTGACATTACTCATTCCATATGCAGGAAATCCATCTACCACTGCGGCCTCCGGTGCATTCTCTTCCGGCAAGATAATCCCTTTAAGCCCCATATCCCTTGATTTTATGGCCATTGACAGCGCTCCCCTTACGGGTTTGAGCCTTCCGTCAAGAGATAGCTCTCCCGTCACCATATAGCCCTCCAGGGATTCTGATGCAAAAACTCCTTCAGAGGCAAGAACCCCAAGTGCAATGGAGAGATCAAAGGAGGAACCTTCCTTTTTCAGGTCCGCAGGTGCAAGATTCACGGTAATCTGTTTCAATGGAAAGACAAAACCCGTATTCTTCAGTGCTGCCCTCACGCGGTCCCTGCTCTCCTTGACAGCTGTATCAGGAAGTCCAACCAGGGAGAAATGAGGCAGGCCTTTTGAAGTAATATCCACTTCCACCTCAACAGGATGTGCCTCAATGCCAATAAGCGTAGCGCTCAGAAGTCTGGAAAGCATGTTCTTAATTATATGGAGAACGTGACATTATTTCAAGTCTTTGACGAAGTCACCCTTTTTTTCATAATATAAAACTCTGATACTTATTGCTATACTTTAAACGTCTCAAGCGGAGGGCTGGTGAAGATCAGGGTATTTAATCCCAAGATGAAGAACAGAATAGGTGTTTTTTTGCTGGTAAGCTCTGATATCCTTACGCTGTCAGCGTTTTTCTATTTATCGGCCTTTATAAGAGACAACATCATTCCCCTCGTATTCCATGAAGTACCGGTGTTTGAATACGGGATAGGCATGTATTACTGGATTTTTCCGATATGGTTCTTCATACTCGCATATGAAGGTGCTTACTCAAAAAGGTTTGCCTTCTGGGATGAAGCAAAGCTGCTGTCAAAGTGCACCCTTTTTGCCTCGCTCACAATTTTCACCGTCCTTTTTATCGGAAAACAGGGGGCAGCATTCTCAAGGATACTGCTTTTGACCATGTCCCTCCTGTCGCTTCTTCTCTTTCCCCTCATAAGAACCAGCATAAAGAGACTCCTGTACTCTTTTGGACTAATGAAGAGAAAAGTACTGATACTGGGAACCGGCGAGGCTGGAAGACTTGCCCTTGCAGCACTCAGGAATGAACCCAATCTCGGCTATGACGTGGCCGGCTTTATTGATGAAGAGCCTAACGGCCAGAGGGATATTGACGGCGTAAGAATACACCGCTACATAGACAAGATAGACAGGTACATAAAGAGGGGGGTCATCCATGACATTGTGATAGCCAAGCCTGAACTCGACAAGCAGAGGCTTGTGAGGATTATAAACGCCATTCAGCATAAGGTGGAAAACACCCTCTACATCCCTGACATATCCGGTATCGCAGTGCTCGGCACGGAATTGAGGCATTTCTTTAATGAACAGACCATTGTAATCGAGATAAAGAACAACCTTGCAAGACCGTTCAATTACATGGCAAAAAGGCTTTTTGATTATACTGCCGGATCCATACTCTTCCTGCTCCTGATAATTCCCATACTGATTATCTCCATACTCATAAGAATAACATCTAAAGGTCCGGCCATATTCATGCAGCAACGGATAGGGAGGGGGGGAAGACCCTTTATGTGTTACAAGTTCAGGACGATGTATCAGGATGCAGAGGAACGATTGAAGGGTATCCTTGAAACTGACTCCAAGGCAAGGGCTGAGTGGGAGGAATACTGGAAATTCAGGAATGACCCAAGGGTAACAGGGCTTGGTAATTTTCTCAGAAAGACCTCTCTCGATGAACTCCCGCAGATATTCAATGTATTAAAGGGAGAGATGAGCCTTGTGGGACCAAGACCGTATCTTCCAAGAGAAAGGGATTTTCTCAAAGAATTTGCTGAGGTAATTTTGAGTGTTCCTCCCGGTATAACAGGACTATGGCAGGTAAGCGGCAGGAGCAATACTTCTTATAAATACCGTGTATCCCTTGATGCATGGTATGTAAGAAACTGGAATCTCTGGCTGGATATTGTTATACTGATAAAAACAATCAGGGTTGTATTAAAAAAAGAAGGGGCATCTTAGGTATAATGTTTCTGAACACACAAAATCTGAAACCCGAGGAGGAGTAAATGAAAGCAAAGCTGATTGTCGTTATGTTTTTAGGTATTTTTCTTGTCTCCGGAGTAACCGCTGTCTCGGCGGATTTACTGCAGAAGAAGGACATTAACAAGGCCACAATTGAAACCCTGACATCAGTCAAGGGAATCGGAGAAAAAAAGGCATCAGTCATTTTAGGGTATCTGCAGGAACATGGGCCTGTTAAGGATATGGATGAACTGCTTAAGGTCAAGGGAATTGGAGAAAAGGTTTTGGAAAAGATAAAGGAACAGTTTGAGGTTAAGGATAAGGTCAGGACTCCCTGAATCAGCCTCAGAGCAGTACGCAAGCGCCATTTTGTCCCCGTTCGGAAACCGTACCAGGAGCCGCTTTGCAACAAGGTGTGTGTTTACAACTCCCAAACGTCGGCCAAAGCGCCTCTATTTAGAGTCGTGTATAAACTGTAGTCATTTGTCATTCCCGCGAACGAAGTACGACGGGACTCCTTCTTAAAGAACGATTCCGGACAAGCCGGAATGACAGAAAAACAACAATTATTCGACTTTATACACAGACTCTATTTAGGATACTAACCCTTTCCCTGCCCTCATTGGGGCATAGGACAGCTCGGGAGTTCGGACTGTTCCTTTCTCACCGGTATATACCACAACAGGCCATCCACAACCATGAATATCCCCGCAACAATAAGGATGACATCAAATACCGATAAAGAACTGAGCCCGAAATAGTGTAGCAGGCCGAGGCCAAGACTTGCAAAGGAAAAACCTGTCCGGATTAAGGCAAGCCCTGTTCTTGCCCGGGCATAGATGGTGCGGTAGCACGCAGCCATTGTCCGTTGTGCTCCAAGCACGCTCCTCTCCCGTGCAAGATGGGTGCGTTCCTTGCTGGATGGAGACGGGTAGAGAATTGTGCAGTGGCTGGACAGCAAATCTGCAATACGGGCAAGCATGCTCTTCTTCATGGATATCTCAACATCAGTGGTTTCAATAAGGTGATAGCCCTTTAGAAAGCCCATGGTTGCAGAGGTCATTCCCACAATAGTTTGGCGTTCCGGGGGATTCATTTCAGATCTCCGTATCTTCAGGTATTTTGATAAGCCAAAGAACCCGAGGAAAAATCCAGCAGCAATAATCGACCAGTAAAAGGGATATGTAATCGGCAGCTTGTGGGTTCGCATAAGGGTATTTGCTACGGCAATAAACCCGAGTCCCCACCTGAGGAAGGCAAGCCCGGTCCTTGCCGTTGCCATGTCGGTCCTGTAGCACGCCAGTCTCGTCCGCCACTGGGCCATGGTGGTGCGCCAGAAGGAAAGACCGGTCCTCTGGGTACCCCAGAGATAACCCGGCCTTGCATGAAGGAAGTCCTGGATAAACCACTGGATATCTTCTGCAAGGGCCACCCGGAATTCGTATTTCTCTGCCTTGATAAACCTTTTGGCCTCATCCAGCACCCCCGGATCTTCGGGATTGTTTGCCGCTATAATTACCGTATCACCATCCATGATGACCGGAAACCACAGGCTTATGGAAAGCATGTCTCCATTCACCGCCGATAATAATCCGGGCGGTATGAGCATTCTCTCGTCATACTCTATAGTGGGGCATTGATAATACTCCGAAAGCGCCTTGAGCAAAATAAACCGCGGCACATCATACTCTCCGAGCAGAACTCTTTCAAGGTCGATACTCCTCGCAATAGCCGTATGCTCTGCTTTACGGAGTTCCTCATCCGCCAGGATACCCCGTTCCACCAATATGAGAAATCTCTGCGATCCTGTGTTAGCGAGCATCATGATTGAACCCCACCGTCTCCCAATAACGTGCCGGCCGGCCGTAATCAGGAATAATTGTTTCCATATCTCCAAGACAATAGGGGAATTGTCTCCTTATCTTTTCAGCCGGGATATTCCAGTAAAGTCCATCTGCAATGACTACCAGCCCGATCACTATCAGTGCAATATTAAATATGGCCCAAGCAACATCCGCGGTGCCGAAATAAACCAGAAGCCCCATGCCCACCGCGCATATGCTCCTCCCGGTCCTGATAAACGCCATTCCCGTCCTTGATCGTGCCATAACCGTGCGGAGTCTTGCCATCATATTTCTTCTGTCTGCGAGCACTGTCCTTTCAAGGGCAAGTCCCGTGGTAGCCCATATGCCCGGCCGGCAGGAGGCCTTTACCTGGAAAAAACGCTTATGGAAATCGCCGGGACCTCCAATCACCCTGTGAACAGGAAGGGAAATGAAATCCCAGGCATTCCGGCTCTTTTTTCTCCTCTTCACTGACTCAAAACCCTCGACACCGGCACGGCGGCCGGGGAAATACCAGTAAAAGCCTTCCATGGCCATCATAATACCCGTCAGTATAAGGGCGGCATCAAATAACGTCCAGCGACTGACGGGGAACTGCCTGAACAGCGCAATCCCAAGCCCGATAAAGACAATCCCCGTACGGGTAAAGGCAAGCCCTGTGCGCGCCCTTGCCATCATCGTTCTGTAACATGCAAGGACCGTTCTTTCCTCAGCAAAATCCGTCCTGTCACTGGCAAGAAATCTGCGTCTCATCACAGGAGTAAGGTTATCCCAGTCAGCACGGAGTTTATCCGCTCCGTTAATGGTACTGGTGCGCGTAAAGAAAGGGTTGTTACCGGGGTTTTGAACCTCAAGCACCGTGGTCGCCCAGGTCGGCACTGTAGCAGCACAGTTTAAACGTTTCTTTCCGGCCTTCCGGGTCGGCAGGTAGCATCTGAATCCATTCACTGATAAAACAACCCCGGCTACTAAAAATAATGCCTCGATTACTATTAAATACCCTGCACCGAAAATCCTGAGAAGCAGCAGGGCAATGGCTATAAAAGCTATCCCGGTGCGGAGGAAGGCAAGCCCTGTTCTGCCCTTTGCCATAGATGTCCTGTAGCATGACATCAGGGAACGCCTGTCCGCAAGGAAAGTCCTGACCTTGGCAAGGGGGGTCCTGCCGCCCGAAAAAGGAAATCCCGGATTCACATCATTGTTGTTTTCAATAATCCTGACGAGGTCTGAAGGCAGGGCCACAATGAAATCGATTTTTTCCACGCCGAGGCTCTTTTTTATATCTTCAACTACCGCTGTGTCATCCGGCCTGTATGCAATCACCTCGGCCCTGTCCTGCATAACGGAGAGTGGAAACCAAAGCGCTTGCTTGAGCTTCTCCATGTCCATGCGTCTTGTGAGGAGGTAAGAAGCCATAACCTCCTCATCATACTCTACAAAGGGATAACCGTAGAACCCGGAAAGACAGAACAGGATTTCATGCTTTGGAATACCCCTGCTTATCAAAAGTTCTTCAGGGTATTTACCTGAATCTTCCGATTCCTTTATGATCTCATCCAGATCTTCCCTGGTCAGTAATCCCCTGCTGACAAGTCTTTCAAATTTAGTATCCTGCATAAACTCTTAGTATACTACAACATGGGACTTCAAGGAAATTCCGGGCTCAACCCCTGTTACCCATTTCAGCTTAAGGCTGTTTTGGGTAACGGAGCTGACCTTGCCAGGTCAGTCTGACCACATCCTGCACAGACGATTGTAATCCCCACGCATCCTTGTGCAAAAACTTTACCGCGGGATTGGCAAAACACTCCTCATGCCATTCATACAGATGGTCACTGTATGCCTGTTTTTTTTATAAAAGGGGTATAATAGTCAGCAGAAAGATATCCGGGCGCTGCCGGGAGAAGTTTATCTTTATGCCGCTACCGGTTGACACCTATCCACACTTTTAAAGATGAACATAATAGAAGAATTTATAGAGAAAGAATCAACAAGTGGCATATTGCTGATACTTGCGACTGTTTTGGCATTGGCATTCAGTAATACATCATTATCGATATGGTATGAGTCATTCCTGCATGTCCCGGTAGGAATACATGTTGGCACATTAAATCTGGAAAAATCTCTTTATCACTGGGTAAATGATGGTCTGATGGCTATTTTCTTTCTGTTAATCGGCCTGGAAGTAAAGAGGGAAATAGTAGAAGGTCATTTATCATCTTTAAGACAGGTTGCACTGCCTGGAATTGCAGCCGTTGGCGGGATGGCTGTTCCAGCGGTAATCTATTTAATATTTAACCAAAACCACCCAATCGCTGTTAACGGGTGGGCAATACCAACTGCGACTGATATTGCTTTTGCATTGGGTGTTCTCTCCCTGTTAGGCAAGCGGGTTCCGGTTTCACTTAAACTGTTTTTAATGGCTTTGGCAATTATTGATGATTTGGGGGCAATTATAATTATTGCCATATTCTATACAAGCAAACTATCCATGTTATCCATCGCGGTTGCAGCAATTTCTTTTGCAGTTTTAATCACTCTGAACAGATTTGGTATCTCAAAGAAAGCGGCTTATTTCATCGTTGGCAGTGTATTGTGGGTTAGTGTTCTTAAATCGGGAGTCCATGCAACATTGGCTGGAGTGATATTGGCATTTACTATTCCACTGCACGCAAAGGGTGAGGACAATAAACCCGTATCACCTGCAAAAGAGATAGAACATGATCTTCATTTCTGGGTGGCGTTTCTCATTCTGCCCTTGTTTGCCTTTGTTAATGCAGGTGTGAACGTTACGCAAATATCCTTTGTCCAAATGTTTGGTTCAGTCCCGCTGGGCATCATCCTTGGGTTATTTGTTGGTAAGCAACTTGGTGTTTTCGGTTTCAGCTGGCTTGCAATAAAGTTCAAAAAAGCAGAGCTTCCAAAAGACAGCAACTGGATCCAGTTCTATGGGGTATCGGTATTAACGGGCATTGGATTTACCATGAGCTTATTCATCAGCTCATTAGCATTTGAAGATGCACGCGTTTTCCAATATACAGATAAGCTGGCAATACTTATAGGGTCATTCCTCTCGGGAATTGTTGGTTTTTTAGTGCTGAGATCAGGTAAAGGCAGATAACGCCGAACCAGGACTTGCAACAAATGATTGTTGGGTTGCATATTTCCGCAACATCACTCTAAAGTTGATATGATATTGCCCTCCCTGTCCATACGCCACTCTATATGGTAGTAACAGCCCTCTTTTTGAGGAAAGTCCGACCTGTAGTGAGCCCCGAGACTGCAACGTCTAAGAAAAGCGCCTTCTGTAACAAGGATGGCTGTCTGAAGCATGTTTTTGAGCTCGAGTTCCTCTCTTGTTCTGTATTGGTGTTTAAGAATCTGCACAAAGCAGGACAACTCCTCCCTTGCTGCGCCAAGGGACTCGGCACAACGGATTATACCCACACGATCCCACATAACCCTCCGCAAACGTGTCCTTATCTCCTCATAATCGTCAATCCTCCCATACTCTGAAAAGACAGTCGCTGATAACTCATCCGGATCAGGTATTCCCGAGATTGTTTCACCGGCAGTCTGGCCTGCCCTTGCACCAAAGACAAGCCCTTCGAGGAGGCTGTTGCTTGCAAGACGATTTGCCCCGTGAACCCCTGTGCAGGTAACCTCTCCTGCAGCGTAAAGCCCTGCAATGCTTGTACGTCCAAATGTATCGGTCTTGACCCCTCCCATCATGTAATGGGCTGCAGGTGATACAGGAATTCTATCCCTCGTTATGTCTATATCGTACTGAAGGCAGGTCCTGTAAATCCTGGGGAACCTCTTCTTTACAAAGCGGGCATCAAGGTCTGTAAGGTCAAGATAGACATACATGCTTTCTGTCCTGACCATCTCGGATATTATTGCCCTTGATACCACGTCCCTTGGGGCAAGTTCAGCATCGGGATGATACTTTTTCATGAAAGACTCACCATATATGTTCCTCAAAACACCACCCTCACCCCTCATTGCCTCACTCAGGAGAAACTGGGGTGCAGCAGGTGCAAAAAGCACGGTGGGATGAAACTGGACAAACTCCATATCCTCCATCACGGCGCCGGCCCTCAGAGCAATCGCCATTCCATCAGAAGTGGTCACCTGGGGATTGGTAGTCCTGGAAAATATCTGGCCACCCCCCCCTGTTGCCAGCACTGTAGCACGGGCAAGCACCTGATGCATCCTGCCCTCCTTCAGGATGTAGGCCCCGCAACAGACGCCGTCCTTCATAACAAGGTCTACAGTCATCGCAAAAGGAAACTTCCTGACACACTTCAGGGAGACAACCTTGTTAATCAATACCCGCTCTATCTCTTTACCTGTTGAGTCACCCTGGGCATGAAGCACCCTCCGCCTTGAGTGAGCAGCCTCAAGGGTAAAATCAAGCTTTGTCCCTGCCCGGTCAAACTCCGCCCCCCACTCAATCAGCTCAAGTATCCTTTGAGCGCCCTCCTCAACCAGCACCTTCACTGCTTCCTCCCTGCAAAGACCATCACCAGCCTTCAGGGTATCTTCAAAATGAATTCCAACCTTGTCTTCATCACTCATGGCAACAGCAACCCCACCCTGAGCGTACTCCGTGCTTGATTCTCTCAGGACATCCTTTGTCACCACAAGGACCTCCCCATGAGACGCAAGCTCAACAGCAGCCCTGAGTCCGGCCACGCCGCTTCCAATAATCAGAAAATCGGTTTTTTCTGTCTCCATTATTTAAAGCCTACAATATTTATTTACCGCAGAGCACGCAGAGTCCGCAGAGATTTTCACTAATAGTAAAATAAAAAATTTTCTTATATTTACCTCTTTCTCTGCACTCTCTGCGTGCTCTGCGGTATTTTACTTTATTTTATCACCCTACATCGAACAGATTATCCTGCCGAGGACCTCTGTCAGTCTGAGGTTTTCGGTATAATCAACCGGGCAGTCAATCAGCACAGGTCCTTTTTCGCTAAAGGCATCCTTCAGCATGATCTCAAGATGGTCATCCCTCTCAACCCTGAAGCCCCTGAAACCGAAACCTTCAGCCAGCTTAACCCAGTCAGGGTTTCCGAACCTTGTGAAAAACTCCCGCTTGTAATTTATCAGCTCCTTCCACTCAATAAGGCCCAACCCTTTATCATTATAAACAATAATGACAATATCAAGGCCAAGCCTCTTTGCAGTCTCAAGCTCTCCAAGGCTCATCATCAAGCCTCCATCCCCTGTAACTGCAATCACTTTTCTTTCAGGATACAGGAGTTTTGCAGCAATCGCCCCGGGGATGGATATACCCATTGCGGACAATCCGTTTGAGATAATCACCCTGTTTTCCCTCAAGGGTCTCAGGAATCTTGCAAGCCATATCTTGTGGGCGCCGACATCCGAGATTACAATATCATCATCATTAAGCACTGACCTCAATGCCTTTACAATTCTTATTGGTTTCAGTGGATATCCACTTTCCGGAAAATCATCCTCGCATATAACCATATCCCTCAGCGTATTGTAACAGGAAGGGTCCTTTGGAGCAGTTATGTTCTCAGTCAGATAATCAAGGGACTTGTTGATATCACCCACAACCTCAAGTCCACAGTAATGAGAGTCCACTTCTGCCCCTGTTGTGTCAATATGAATAATGGTTTTATTTCCATCAGGGTTCCAGTACTCCGGGGGAAACTCTACCGTATCGTATCCAATAGTGATTATCAGGTCAGCCATCTCAAATCCGCAGGATATGTAATCACGGCTCTGAAGTCCCACTGTTGATATAAAACATTCATCCTCTGAGGCAATCACACCCATTCCCATAAAAGTCGTTGTTACACCTATGAGTGATTTACTTATAAATCTCCTTAATGCCTCAGCCGCCCCTGACCTTACGACTCCATTACCCGCAATAATAATAGGGAATCCTGCATCATTGATAAGCCTTGCCGCCTTTTCGAGCAAGGCCTCGGAAGGCGATGGATATACAATCTCTTCAGGGCGGAGTGGCCGTGCATCCGTATGCTTCAGCGCGATATCCTCAGGGAGTTCTATATGCACAGGTCCCTTCTTCTCCGTCCTTGAAACCTTGAATGCCTTTTTTACAATCTCGGTCAATGTCCCGGGCATTGTGACCCGTGTATTCCATTTGGTTATTGGGTTGAAAAGGGAAAGGATATCTATGTATTGATGCGACTCCTTATGTATCTTTGACAGCGCTACCTGGGCCGTAATTGCAACAAGGGGTGAGAAGTCAAGAACTGCATCGGCAACACCTGTGATCAGATTTGTTGCGCCGGGGCCGAGTGTACTCAAACAGACACCGGGCCTGCCGCTCAACCTGCCATAAACGTTTGCCATGAAGGCAGCGCCCCGCTCGTCCCTTGTGAGTATGAATTTTATATTCGAGGAAGCAAGGGCGTTGAGGAACTCGAGGTTCTCTTCGCCGGGAATACCAAAGATGTATTCCACTCCCTCAGCTTCAAGACACCTGACAAAGAGCTCCGAAACCTTCATGCAGACATTATAGCAAAAACAGGCGCTGCTTGACCCCGAAGACATGTGAAAGGACAAGGACATGGAGTTTTCACTCATTCTCGTCCCGGCGTCCGGCCGGGACTCCAAGGTAATCAATCGGATTCTCCCTCCGGGTAAATCCTGTCGATTGATTAAAACCGTTCAAACTCCATGTCCTTGTCCTTTCACCGAGATTGACAGGTCTTCTGCACTTGAGTTTTAAAAAGCTTTACTGATAAAGTAATTCATGATGCGGATTGCAGTCGTAGATGGACAGGGCGGCGGTATCGGGAGCACGGTTGTAAAAAGGCTGAGGGAAGAATTTGGAGCCGATGTAGAGATATTGGCCCTTGGCACAAACTCGGCAGCCACCTCAGCGATGATGAAGGCCCGGGCCAATAAAGGCGCAACAGGTGAAAACGCCATCATTCGCAATACCGGAAAGGTGGATGTAATTGTAGGACCACTCAGTATCGTACTTGCCAATGGAATGCTTGGGGAGCTGACACCGGGCATTGCAGAGGCCATAGCTTCTTCAATGGCAAGGAAGATACTTCTTCCAATCAACCAGGAAGGTGTTGAGATTGCCGGTATACAGAGGGAACCCCTTCCACACCTGATAGAGAAGGTGGTAGAATATTTAAAACCCGCAATAAGAGGGAGGTAATATAATGTGTGAAGCGAATGCCTATATTGATGACAACGGTGAGGAGTCTCTGTATCTTGAAAATGTGGATATCCTCAGACCTGAGGGAGACAGGATTTTCATGCGCAACCTTTTTGGGGAACAGAAGGAATTTGAAGGGAGAATAAAGGAGATATCACTCATCAAACACCGCATTGTACTGGAAAAAATAAAAACCTGAAACCAAAGTTGAGGTAAAAATGAAAAAAACCATTGTTATAATGATGACTATCCTTACAGGCCTGGCACTACTGTTTGTTGCCGAAACAGGAGCATCAGCCTTTGGTGGATGTGAACAGGATTGCGGAAAGTGTCACTCCTTATCAAAGGGGGAGGCCCAGGAGACGTTAAAGCAGCTGATTCCCGACATTAAAGTCCTCGGGGTCAGGATGTCCCCGTCAAGGGGGCTCTGGGAAGTATCACTGGAGACACATGGCAAAAAAGGTATTGCCTATATGGACTTCTCAAAAGAAAATGTCATCATCGGACAAATTGTTAAGATAAAAACGAAGAAGAACCTCACCAGAAAACGGCTGATGGAGCTTAACAGTGTGGATTTTGCACAGATTCCCCTCAATGATGCCCTTGTTATGGGTGACCCGAATGCAACTTATAAGGTCGTTGTCTTTGACGACCCGGACTGTCCATTTTGTGCAAAACTCCACAAGGAGCTAAAAAAAGTTGTTGAAAAGAGAAAAGACATAGCATTTTTTATCAAACTCTTTCCCTTAAAAATGCACAAAGATGCCTACCGGAAGTCCGTGGCTATCCAATGTAAGAAGTCTTTACAGCTTTTAGAGGATGCCTTTGCAAAAAAGGATATCCCTGACCCTGAATGTAAAACAGATATTATAGACAAGAATATTGAACTTGCCGGGAAACTCGGCATAACCGGCACACCAACCATTGTACTGGAGAACGGCAAGGTCCTTGGTGGTGCAATAAAGGCAGGGCAGCTTATAGAGCTTATTAACGATAAAGGGAACGGCTCCGGAGCAGATGAGACAAAAAAGTAAATATTCAGCTTTTATTTATGGCCCTTGCAGACCTCTGAGAGGTCTTTTTGTGAATTCTCCCCCTGTCGTATAAAAGTTCCCTGTCATAAGCAAAAAGACAGCTACTCATCTGCCTTTTTGCTTTTTTCTTGACTAATAATTTTTTGAACAATTATTATAGCTGTGCTGTTGAATAATGCAATGACTATGTTGCGTTTAAAAACGTTCTGTGGAGGTTTACGTGAAGGCAAAAGATATTATGGAGCAGGTAAAGGATTATTTATCTCCTGACGACACCATCAGGAACGCCGTAAACAAGATGAGAGTTGTGAAGAGAGACGATGGTATAGTTGGCTTGAAAGGTATGATAGTGCTTGACAGCGAAGGCAACCTGGTCGGAATGGTTTCGGTTAAAGACATACTCAAGGCGATTATACCTTTTTATATGACGATGACGGAACTTGGGGAGTTTACATGGGAAGGTATGCTTGCGGAGATGACAAAAAAGGTGGCCGACAGGAAGGTGGAGGAGATAATGGTGAAGGATGTAATAACAGTTTCCGGGGATGCCCCGCTCATGGAGTGTGCCGATCTTATTATCAAACATAATCTCCAGAGGGTTCCTGTGCTAAATAAAGACAAGAAAGTCGTTGGCATCATCTACGTGCGGGACCTCTATCATGCAATTGTAAAAGTTCTCCTGGATGACAAGGGGGAGGGGGTACATAATCTATGACTCACGAAGCTGCCGCGGCATCCCAGCCCTTTGTAATGGACACAACCTTCTGGACTGCCACGACCATATTCCTGATCTCCTACGTTGTCATAATATCGGAAAAGGTACACAAGACAGTGGTTGCAGTCTTCGCTGCATCCCTGATGCTTGTGTTGAAAATACTTTCGCAGTATGAGGCTTTTCACGTTGAGGAATTAGGGGTGGACTGGAATGTTATCTTCCTGCTTATCGGAATGATGATAATAATCAATCTTATGCGACCGACCGGTTTTTTTGAATATATAGCCATTAAAAGTGCAAAGGCCGGCAAGGGTGACCCCATGAGGATAATGATCATATTCGCGATTGTCACGGCAGTGTTGAGCGCGCTTCTTGACAATGTTACCACAGTGCTCCTTCTTGCCCCGGTCACCCTCCTGATTGCAGATGCCCTTGAGGTTGATCCGATACCGTTCCTGATTGTTGAGGCCATTGCATCCAATATCGGAGGCACTGCCACACTTATCGGTGACCCGCCAAATATCATGATTGCCTCAAAGGCAAAACTCAATTTCATGGATTTCATATACAATCTTACGCCGATTGTTATCGTATTGATGGTTGTCCTTGTCTTGATTATCAAGCTAGTTTTTGGCCGGAAACTGAAGACCAGAGAAGAACTCAAACAGAGAATAATGCAGATGAACGAAAACGAGGCAATAAAAGACCCGTTAATGCTCAAAAAATCTCTCTTCGTCCTCGCTCTCGTACTTGTCGGGTTTGTATTTCATGGAACACTTCACCTCCAGCCTGCCACAGTAGCACTCTTCGGTGCAGGCCTGTTGCTTTTGCTGTCGGGCACCCATGAACCACACCACGTCCTTGCCGAAGTCGAGTGGCCCACCATATTTTTCTTTATAGGTCTCTTCATACTCGTTGGTGGAGTGGTAAAGGTTGGGCTCATTAAATGGATGTCTCTAAAAATGCTCGCCCTGACACAGGGCAATCTCCTTGCAACAAGCATGATCGTGATGTGGTTCTCTGCCATAGCATCTGCAATCGTTGACAATATCCCCTATGTTGCCACCATGAATCCCCTGATAATCGATATGGCAAAACAGATGTGGCCCCAGGATACAGGACTGGCCCTCCTCAGGCATCCAGACCTGCTGCCTATCTGGTGGTCACTGGCACTCGGGGCATGTCTTGGGGGTAACGGCTCACCAATTGGCGCCTCAGCAAACGTAATAGTAGTTGGCATGGCCGAGAAGGCAGGGAAAAAGATATCCTTCATGAGATTTGTTGCATATGGATTCCCGATAATGCTTTTGACTGTCTTTATCTCCATGATATACGTGTGGCTGAGGTATTACGTCCTTAAATGGTAATATCCCGCCATTGATAATCCGGTTAAAATAGCGCCCCCCCTTCAGGGGGGCCTCAACGGTTTGAACTCCTTCCGTCCTGCCAGCCTATAATTTAGTTTTAATCTCCTATAAAAAATAAAAAATCCCACTTGCTTGACTAAGGATTTCCCTTGGCATTATGATATCCTGTATAGTTGCGTAATGCAATATTTTGCGTAATGCAATATTTGCTGTTTCAGTAAATCACAATCAAATGGAGGGTCATGTGAAGGCGAAAGATATAATGGAACCGGTTAAAGATACCTTGACCCCGGAGACCACCCTGAAAGATGCGGTTAACAGGATGAGGGTTGCCGGAAGGGGCGATGGCCGGGCCGGAGCAAAGGGTATGATTGTCCTTGATAATGGGAAGCTTGCAGGTATTGTCTCAATCAAGGATATCCTTAAGGCTATTATACCATCATACATGACCCTAACCGAACTCGGCGAGTTCACCTGGGACGGGATGCTCGAGGAGATGGCAAAAAAGGTCTCCGACAAGAAGGTAGAGGAGATCATGACAAGGAATGTAATAACTGTTTCAGAGGACGCCCCGCTCATGGAGTGTGCCGATCATGTCGTTAAGTACAACCTCCAGAGGATTCCAGTGCTGAATAGAGAGAAGAAGGTAGTTGGTATTGTATACGTCCGGGATATCTATTATGCGATTGTCCGGGCCCTTTTTGACAAGTTTGATAAGGAGGGAAAGAGATGACACATGAAGCTGCCACAGCCTCACAGTCTTTTGTTATGGACACAACCTTCTGGACAGCCACTATAATATTCCTCCTCGCCTATGCATTAATTATTTCAGAGAAGGTACATAAAACGGTTGTAGCCATCTTTGCTGCAGCCCTGATGATTGTGCTCAAGATACTGGAGCAGAAAGAGGCCTTTCATTCTGAAGTGTTAGGTATAGACTGGAATGTCATATTCCTTCTCCTTTCAATGATGATAATAATCAATCTCATGAAACCAACCGGTTTTTTTGAGTACATTGCCATTAAAAGCGCTAAACTGGGAAAGGGCGAGCCAATGAGGATAATGACCATATTTACAATTGTTACAGCTATCCTGAGCGCCATTCTTGACAATGTTACCACAGTGCTCCTTCTTGCCCCTGTTACCCTGCTCATCGCAGATGCACTTGAGGTCGACCCGATACCCTTTTTGATTGCCGAGGCGCTCGCCTCCAATATAGGCGGCACCGCCACACTTATTGGTGACCCTCCAAATATCATGATAGCCTCAAAGGCACATTTTGATTTCATGGACTTTATCTATAACCTGACACCTGCAATCATTGTAGTAATGGCTGCCTTCCTCTTTATCCTGAAAATAATGTTCGGCAAGAAGCTCCATGTCAGGCCTGAACTGAAACAAAGGATATTGGAAATGAATGAAAGAGACGCTATAAAAGACCCGCTGATGCTTAAAAAGTCGCTCTTTGTCCTCTCAATTGTTATAGTTGGTTTTGTCCTGCATGGCATGTTCAACTATGAACCGGCAACAGTGGCCCTGTTTGGAGCAGGACTTCTACTACTGCTTTCAGGCACTCACGAACCACACAAAGTCCTTGCCGAGATCGAGTGGCCGACCATATTCTTTTTTATGGGACTCTTTATCATCATCGGGGGTGTCGTCAAGGTCGGGCTTATTAAATGGATGTCCATAGAGGTGCTTGCAATTACGCATGGAAACATGTTTGCAACGAGCATGCTAATAATGTGGTTTTCAGCCTTTGCCTCGGCCTTTGTGGATAATATCCCCTACGTTGCAACAATGAATCCCTTAATAATCGATATGGCTCATCAGGTCTGGCCGCACCTTCAGGGCTTAAAACTCCTGCATAATCCTGAACTCTTGCCCGTTTGGTGGTCTCTCTCTCTTGGCGCATGTCTTGGGGGTAACGGCACGGCTATCGGGGCATCTGCAAATGTGATTGTAATCGGGCTGGCCGAACGGGCAGGAAAGAAGATATCCTTTATAAGGTTTATGGCCTACGGAATGCCCGTTATGATACTAACGGTATTTATATCTACTATTTATGTCTGGCTGAGATACTATATATTAAAGATATAGGAAATATCTTGATATCCGGACCTATAACTTCCCTTTAATATCCTATAAAAATAAAAAATCGCCATTTTCTTGACATATCTGCTAACAGAAGATTATCATATCTTTGCAATTGCATATTGCAATATTGTTGTTACAATAATCAACAGTAGTGAATAGATGACGAAGGAGGCTGGCACAATGTCACGCACTTTGCGAAAGTTTCTCTTCCTTTTTGCGGTAGTGGCTATAACAACCATTGGATTTTATAGCGTTGCATTTGGTGAAGAACAGGTAGTAGAGGTTGCTCAGAACGGAAGCACCATTGTCTGGTGGATGTGGCCGGTAATCCTGTTTGTCTTTACCTTTTTTCTCGGTATCCTGGCAGTTGTTGCAGGTGTTGGAGGCGGGGTGCTGTTTGTTCCTATAGTAAGCAGTTTTTTTCCCTTTAACCTTGATTTTGTAAGAGGCGCCGGCCTGCTGGTGGCCCTTACAGGGGCGCTCTCTGCAGGTCCCGGATTGCTCAAGCGCGGACTTGCAGATCTCAGACTCGCACTCCCCATGGCACTTATAGCCTCCACATGTTCCATCTTTGGCGCAATGGTGGGCCTTGCACTCCCTACGAATGTAGTCCAGACCGCGCTTGGGGCCACGATCATAATGATCGTTATCATTATGGCTACAGCCAAGCGCTCGGATTTTCCGGAAGTTAAGCAGGCTGATACACTCTCTTCAGTCCTCAGGATAACAGGCGTTTATTATGAGGAGTCTGCCGGCAAACAGATTAACTGGCAGATTCACAAAACACCCCTGGGTCTCTCACTCTTTATAGTAATAGGCTTTATGGCAGGCATGTTCGGCCTCGGTGCCGGATGGGCAAACGTACCCGTCCTTAATCTTCTCCTCGGCGCACCACTGAAAATCTCCGTGGCAACGAGCGTATTTCTGCTTTCCATAACTGATACAGCAGCAGCATGGGTATACATTAACAAGGGAGCGGTGCTGCCATTGATTGCAGTCCCTTCCGTTGCAGGAATGATGCTCGGCACAAGAATAGGTGTTAGAATACTGGCAAGGGCAAAGCCCAAGGCAGTAAAATGGATTGTCGTAACCATTCTCTTCCTTGCCGGATTCAGAGCGCTCTTAAAAGGTCTTGGAATATGGGGGTGACAAATTATGAGTAATAAAACGAAGCCATCGGAAGAACAGCTGAAATATGCATCCGTCCTCCAAACAATATCCCTTGGGGGGTTGGCGCTCCTGGTCGTCGGGTTTTTTGTTTATTTAAGCGGCATCCTTCCAACCCTGATTCCGGCTAATGAAATCCCGGAATACTGGGGAATGAGGGTACACGATTTCGTTGAAAAAACAGGAATGCCAACCGGATGGGACTGGGTACCTTTACTTAATCATGGGGATATAGTAAGTTTTCTGGGAATAATCCTGTTGGCTGCAGGCACACTCGTCTGCTTTGCAGTTATACTTCCTAATTTTATACGCAAAAAAGATACGCCTTTTGTGATTATTATCATTGTGCAAATCATGGTCCTCTTGCTTGCAGCAAGCGGGTTTATTACAGGGGGTCATTAAATATGAATACACTTGATGCGTGCCCGGATATAAGGCTTGAGAGACTCCTCTTATGTACAGACGGTTCGGAATTCAGCGAGGGTGCTATCAGAGAGGCTATAAGCATTGCAAAAAGATGCAATAGCAAACTGTATGTCATCTCTGTAGTGGAAGTAAACCCTGAACTTGAGGCGTATGCCCCCGGACTTGCAGAAAAGATAGAAGAAGAGACAAGAACACACCTCGATGACATAAAAGAAAGGGCTGAAAAAGATGGGGTTACCTGTGAAACAATAACACACAAAGGCGAGGAGCCTTACAGGTACATAGTTAAGGAGACATCCAGAACAGGGGCTGACCTGATCATAATGGGCAGACACGGCAGGGCAGGCGTTAACAGACTAATGATGGGAAGCGTTACCGCAAGGGTCATTGGACATACTGCATGCAATGTTCTTGTTGTGCCAAGGTCGGCAGTCTTTAAGTGTAAAAAGATACTGATTGCCACCGACGGTTCGGAGTTCAGCGATAAAGCGCTCCATAACGCCCTTGATATTGCAACGGCGTGTGAGAGTGAGGTTGTTATCATATCGGTGGCTTCAAGCGACTCCGAAATCAAGGAAGCAGAGACATTCGTCCAGGAGGCCCGTAAAATGGCCGGGGAAAAGGGCTTAAAGGTTACGACCGGAACACCCGTGGGCACTGTCTATGAGATAATCATTGATGTTGCTGAAAAGGAAAATGTTGACCTTATCGTTGTCGGAAGCCATGGAAGAACAGGGCTTAAGAGGCTATTGATGGGAAGTGTAGCAGAAAGGGTTATCGGTCATGCCTCCTGTACGGTATTGGTAGTCAAGTAATAATATATTGCAACCTATTATTATTTTTCCATGTCATATCTCTTAATCTTTCTCCAGAGGGATACCCTGTCTATTCCAAGCACCTGGGCTGCCTTTGACTTATTGCCACCAAACTCTTTCAGCACCCATTGTATATATGCCTTCTCCTGGTCTTCAAGGGATGGGACTTTTCCTCCACGTTTCCTGAACGTCCTGATACTCAATTCCCTGAGATTATCAGGGAGATGTATGGTTTCAAGGGTTTTTCCTTTAGAGAGTGCGATCCCCCTCTCGATGATATTCTCCAACTCCCTTACATTGCCCGGAAAGTTGTAACTGTTAAGCACACCCAACATATCCTCGGAAATATCAGACACATCCTTTCCCATGATCGAGGAGTATTTCTTGAGGAAGTGATAACACAGCAACGGAATATCTCCTTTTCTCTCCGAGAGTGGCGGCAGGTGGAGCGTTACTACATTCAGACGGTAATAAAGGTCCTGCCTGAACTCACCGCTCTCGATAACTTCCTGTATGGTCCTGTTGGTGGCTGCAATGAACCTCACATCCACCTTTACCGGTTCAGTGCCCCCAACACGCTGGTATTCTCTTTCCTGTACAACCCTCAGGAGTTTTACCTGCATGGATGGGCTCATTTCCGTAATTTCATCCAGAAACAAAGTACCCTTGCTTGCCACCTCGATAAGACCTTTTTTAAGGAATGTTGCACCTGTAAATGCCCCCTTCTCATGTCCGAAAAGCTCGTTTACGAGGAGTCCCTCTGAAAAAGCCCCGCAGTTGATGGCAATAAAGGGGCCTTCAGACCTCCTGCTGTAAAGGTGGACATACCTTGCCACCAGTTCCTTACCCGTTCCGCTTTCACCCGTGATAAGGATATTACAGTCGGTCGGCGCAACATCCCTGGCTGTATCCAGTACCCTGAGCATCCGGGGGTCCTGGGTGATTATCCTCACCCTGTCCGTGATGTTCTCAAGACTCTCCCTGAGCTGCCTGTTCTCTTTCTTGAGCCTTACCTTTTCCGATGCTTCCCTTACGACCTTTTTCACCTCATCCAGATTAAAAGGCTTTGCTATATAATGGTAAGCGCCATGTTTCATTGCCGCTATGGCAGTCTCAACCGTGGCATATCCCGTGATCATTATTACCTCTAAATCAGGGTTGGATTCCTTGCATCTTTTGAGTATCTGCATTCCGTCAACCTTCTCCATCTTCAGGTCGGTCAGGACAACGTCAAACTCATGTCTACTTAATAATTTTAAGGCGTTCTGCCCGTTTGAGGTTGTTTTTATCTCGTAACCTTCCTTGTTCAAGACATGCTCAAGGTTCTTTATGGCTATCTTTTCGTCATCAACAATCAGAAGTTTTATTCTGTTTTCCATCCTCGTCTCCTTTCAGCGGGAGTTTTATGATAAAGGTTGTTCCTGCACCCGACCGGCTTTTCAGGTCTATAATCCCGTTTCTTAACAAACATATAATATAGTAACATTCGATATTGCAAATTGCAACTATAGCGCTACATCCAAAACTTCGGATATGATACAATATATATAGGAGATAGAGTTTTTGTAAGGCTCTAAACCCGGCGAAAATGGATAATATCTTCATTAAAAGAAAAGGAACTTAATAGGTCCGTGTCGATAAAAAAGAAAATAATTCTCAGTTTCTTTATCAGTTTTTCAATCATTGCAACACTTGCAATAGCAGCTTATCTGGACTTTCGCGAGACCAGAACCGAGTTTAAATATCTTGAACTTGCAGAAAGCATCAGGGGCAAGACCTTACAGTTAAGAAGGCATGAAAAAAACTTTTTTCTTTACGGAGACAGCAAGGAAATTGATCTTATTCACAGATATATAGGAGAGATTGAAGCGCTTATTAAAGATGCCAAGCCTTATACCCGCAACGACAATCTTGATAAATTGAATGTCAAACTGAAGGAATTCAGTCTGCAGTTTGAAAACATTACCGCCATGGCTTCCGGTTTCCATGAAGAGTTGGCAAGCCTAAAGCCAAAAAAACCGTCATATCTTTTTTTAATACCCATAATTAAAGCCACTTTTCTGGAACACCCCCTGCAAAATGCACAACTCCTGAAGCGATTTTTTTATATATCCAAAAAAGATGACTATATTACATTCCTCAAAAGACTGGGGAATGAGATTAAGGATATGAGGAATACCGGCGAAAAAATTATCGAGATATCTAAAGAACTGGATAGGGGTGCCAGGGAAAGGGTACAGAATATTATTAATGTTACCAAGGTAGCTGTTCTGGTATTCTTGCCTATATCCTTCCTGATCGGGTTTGTCTCTCTATTTTATATCAGCCAGAGCATAGTTAACAGGTTGAAGAAACTGATGGTGACGATTGAAAAAAGCGGTGCCGGTTTCTTTTCTCCCATGCCTTTTCCGGCAGGTCATGACGAGGTCAGCACATTAATAAGGACATATAATAATATGGCAGAGGCATTACATGCGCGGGAGGAACTACTCAGGACAAAAGAAGAAGAGTTGATTCAGAGTAAAAAGCTTGCAGCCATAGGCACCCTTGCATCCGGAGTGGCTCACGAATTAAATAACCCCCTGAATAACATTCATATATCAGCACAGATATTGGCAAAGGAAATGGGTGAGGACTGTACAGGTATTATAGAGGAGACAGTTGATGATATATTGAGTCAGACTTTCCGGGTAAAGAAAATAGTTGCAAATCTGCTGGATTTTGCAAGGTCAAAGGAGCCGGACTTTCAAGAAATAAACATTGTTGATATTATACAAAAGACATATGCTCAGGCACAGAAAATAACGGCATTCAAGGATATAGAGTTTGTATTTGAGTCTCCACCTGAAGTCTTCCTCCAGGCGGACCAGGTCCAGATTGAACGGGTCTTCGTCAATCTTTTCACCAACGCAGCTGATGCCATGGAGGGCAAAGGAGAACTTCATGTGAAGGTTTTTCCCGAAGAAGATACGGTTAAAATAGAGGTAACGGATACAGGTAACGGGATACCCCCCGAGGTTAAAGACAAGATTTTTGACCCTTTCTTTACAACCAGGGACAGGGGAACCGGTCTCGGCCTGTCCATAGTATATAACATCATCAAAAACCATGGCGGCAGTATAACCGTGGAAAGCACGGTAGGAGAAGGGACCACATTCAGAATCTTTTTGCCGAGGTATAAATGAGCATTAAAATCTTTATTGCAGAAGACGAAGAGATAACGCTGAAACATCTGATGTATGCCCTTGGAAACGAGGGATATACAGTTTCCGGGGCAAAGGATGGTCTTGAGGCATGGCAGAAAATCGAAAAGGAGCATTTTGATATTGTTATTACGGATATAAAAATGCCCGGACTTGACGGCATGAGCCTGCTTGAAAAGATTAAAGAAAAAGGGATGGAGACGGATGTGATCGTTATTACGGGTTTCGGGAGCATTGATTCAGCGGTGGAGGCCATGAAAAAAGGGGCATATGATTATATAACCAAACCCTTTAATCTGGATGAATTATTATTAAGGGTCAGAAAGATATGTGAAAAAAAAAGCCTTGAAAGAGAAAACATAGCACTGAAGACCTCACTCGGTATAGATAAAGACCTCCCCACGTTTATTGCAAAAAGCAAAAAGATGAAAGATGTGATCAATGTTATCAGGAGCATAACTGCGTCTGATTGCAATGTTATCATCACAGGAGAAAGCGGTGTTGGCAAGGGACTTGTTGCAAAGCTTATTCACTATACAGGGACAAGGGTAAACAGGCCTTTCCTTGCAATCAACTGTGCAATCTTTACAGAGGAACTCCTTGCCAGTGAACTTTTCGGCCATGAACGGGGGGCCTTCACAGGGGCGGTAACCACAAAAAAGGGTCTTTTGGAGATTGCAGATACAGGGACTCTTTTTCTCGACGAGATAGCCGAGATGTCACCGTCCCTGCAGGCAAAGCTCCTGAAGGTCATTGAGGACAGGGAGTTTTTCAGGGTTGGGGGCACAAGACCTGTGAGGGTGGATGTCAGGTTCATTGCTGCCACAAACCAGGACATAAACGGACTTGTCACCAAAGGCACGTTCAGAAAGGATCTGTTCTACAGGCTCAATGTAATGGATATCTACATACCCCCATTGCGGGAAAGGAAGGAGGATATCCTGCCCCTGAGCAAATACTTCCTTGAAAAACACGCCAAAAAGGCCAGGAAAGATATCAAGGGGTTTGCAAGGGAGACAATGGAGATACTGAAATCATACAGCTACCCTGGAAATGTCAGGGAGTTGGAAAATATTATCGAAAGGGCAGTGATTCTGGAACAAACATCGCTTATCCAGCCTAAAAACCTCCCGGTTACCATGCAGATGTTCCAGATTGAAACAATAGACCCGAGCAGATTAAGGACAATTGACGAGCTTAACAGGGAATATGCCTTGAAGATTCTCGATCACCTTGAAGGGAACAAGACACGGGCTGCTAAAATGCTGGGTATATCAAGAACCAGCCTCTGGCGGATTCTCAGAGAAAAAGATTAAAGCTCAAAAAAACTTCTTTTAGCCTCACGATTTAAAGGAATCAAGCAGTTTCTTTCTGTTTCAACTCCATCCCTCCATCCCAAACAGGACAGCTTCCGGCTTCTCCAACCAAAACCGTTCAGCACCGTTCAAAAATGAAACACCAGACACCACACCTCATCCTTAAAATATCCTTTAAAATTAAGCTATTAGCAGTTGGCATCAGATTTGATATATGTTAGTAGTAATTGAATAAATCGCATGAAAGGAGAAGGAGCATGAAAGGCAGGGTTTTATTCGTAACAAAGGAAGATGAGAATTTCAGGGATGGGTTCTCATATGTAATGGAACTGTCAAAAATAGTGAAGGGAGGTATATACATCCTGTTTTACCACGATAAAAACCTTATCAAGAGATTTGAAGATGATATGGCAGCGGCTGCCCTTGCCGAGGCAGGCGAGTTTGAAACTGCGAAACAGATTATTCACGAAGAAGAAGTCCTTACCAGGGCTGATGCAAGCAAGAAGGTTGCTTTGCTGAGGCAGGAATGCTCTGACCCTGAAATGCTTGTGGATTACCGCCTCGCTACAGGCGATCTCGTCTCTGCAATAAGGGGTGTCCTGCAGGATAAAGCAAGTATCGAGATGGTAATACTCAGCCCCTCACTAATGGACAATGGCAAGGCTATCAGCCTGAAGAAATTAAGAAGGTATATAACAAGACCTATTGTGACTATGTCAAGACCTGCAAGTGCCCAATAGGTATCAAGAAAGGAGGAACAAAAAATGAAAGTCTTAAGAAGAATGTTAAAGAGATTTGAAGGTGAGATGGCGGCTGTAGCATTTGCAGAAGCCGGTGAATTTGAGACTGCAAGAGAAATTCTGAAGAGTTCTGTGAGTGAAGAAGTATCCAATGGCAACAGCGTTTTTGACAGTGAGGAAAGCCAGGGATTGAATATCTTAAAGCACGCTGAAAGCAAGTAAAAGGAGGCAGTAAAAATGGGCATGTTCTATGTATTGTTGACCCTCGGGGTTGCAGGTGGTTTTCTCTCAGGTCTTCTGGGACTTGGAGGGGCAATTATCATGATCCCTCTCATGTTAACTGTTCCGAAGATACTGGGGGTAGGCGCACTTTCGATGAAAGCGGTTGCCGGACTATCCATGATTCAGGTGGTATTTGCATCTTTATCCGGTGTTGCCCGACATAGAAAAAACAAGTTTGTCAGCATGAAGCTTATATATACACTGGGAATAGCCATGGCGATTGGTTCGGGATTTGGCTCCATAATCTCAAAGTATATGAGCAACCAGGTGTTGATGATTGCGTTTGGCTTTATAGCGGTGATAGCAGCTTTGATGATGTTCATACCACCGAAGTCTGAGGGTTCTGAAAGTATTACCAATCCTGATGACATACAGTTTAACAAACCACTTGCCGCTGTACTTGGGGTAATAATAGGAAGCCTGGCGGGTATGGTTGGCGCCGGCGGCGGGTTCATATTGATTCCGGTGATGATTTACGTCCTTAAAATCCCTATAAGAATCACTATAGGTACCAGCCTTGGAGTAGTACTCATCGGCGCAGTTATAGGCGCTATCGGCAAAATGGTTACAGGACAGGTAGATTGGTTACTTGCGTTGGCTCTCATTATCAGCTCGGTCCCATCCGCCCAGTTAGGCAGTCTTGTGAGCAAGAAAACCCCGGCGCTGATTCTGAGATACTCACTCACTCTCCTGATAATTTTAACAAGTGTTGAAATATGGTATAAGATTATCGTGGTATAAATTACGCTCACTCCACTCCACCACGTCAAGAGGAACACACAGAGGTGAACGCCTCTGTGTGTTTTTTATTTTTCATTTTTTGCCTTTAAAATTTATCCCAACCCTTTTTTAGGATTTGAACATCGAAATCTCTCAAATTAGGTTATAATTTAACAATGGAAAAGCGTTCAAAAATACTGATTCTTGATAACTCAAAAAATACGGAAAACCTGTTAACTTTTGCAATCCAGTGGGCAGACTTGATAAATGCATCCATAAAGGTTATCCGGGTTATAGATGAAAAGGTTATCAAGAACACCACTATGGCAATTGGCGCCGTTGGCGCTATTGCCCGAATGATCAAGGATGATTTCATAAAAGAGGCCGGCGAACAGATCAAAACCCTATCCGAAAGATACGGTGTTAACGTCTTGCTGAACATAGAGGTTATAGTGGGCAATACCCTGGAGGAGATTACCCGGGCTATAGATAAAGCTGAAGCTGATTTTTTAATCCTGACCCCTGCACTTAAAGGCCCCCTGGGAAGCATTGCATCGGAAGTTGTTGGATACAGCAAAAACAACTGTATTGTCCTGCCCACGGGAGTTCACTATTTGAAGTGGGACAGAGTTCTACTTGCAACCGACTGTTCAGATAAGGCAGAGAGTGCCACGGAAATGGCTATAGAGATTGCCGAAAGGTTCAAGGGCAGGCTCTTTATCCTGTCGGTGGTTACTTCTAATGAGGAAGTCCAGATACATGCACCTGCACTCCTCGATAAAATGGCTGACGAAAGGAAAGGGATGGTAACAGAGATAGTGAATCAGGCCCGGAAGAGAGGAGTATATGCAGAAGGGATAGTAAAGGATGGCATAATTTCCAATATCCTGATTGACCTCAATAGAACCATACGCCCTGATATAACCATTATGGGCAGCGAGAGCAGAACAGGGTTAAACAGAGTCTTTATGGGAAGCGTCGTTGGAAGTATAATCAACAAGGTTGACCATCCGATCCTCGTAATCAAAAAACCCTTTATATTTAAAAACGAACAGAGAGAAAGGCAAGACTAAAATAATGTGACGAGCTGCTATAATATCCCACAGTGAAAAACGAATATACATCCAGAAAGCTATCACCACACCAACTCCTTGTCTTCGGGTTTACAGGCATGATACTGCTGGGAACCGCTCTCCTCATGCTTCCCTATTCGACAACACAGGGGATTACTGTAACCGATGCCCTTTTCACCTCCACATCTGCTGTCTGCGTCACAGGACTGATAGTAAAAAACACGCTGCTTGATTTCACGCCATTCGGCAAGGGGGTCATCCTCCTGCTTATTCAGATCGGAGGACTGGGCTACATGTCAATGGCAACCTTTCTGGCCCTCCTGATCGGCAGGAAGATCGGTCTCTCCGAGCGAATTCTTATAAAGGAATCCCTGAATATAGGAACCCTTGAAGGTATTATCAGGTTTATGAAGGGGATGCTCCTCTTTGTGTTTTTGGCGGAAGGCACCGGGGCCATACTTTTAACCCTGAGGTTTCTGAAGGATTTCCCTTTAAAGGAGTCCGTCTTTCAAGGTATATTCCATTCCGTCTCTGCTTTTAATAATGCCGGGTTCAGCCTTTTTCAGGACAGCCTGATACGCTTCAGGGGTGATATTGTTGTAAATCTTATTATTATGAGCCTTATTGTTCTTGGAGGAATTGGTTTTCTGGTCGTTGATGATCTTTACGGATGGGTGAAAAAGAGGCAGAAAAAGCTGATGCTTCACACACTCATCGTCCTCACGTCAACAGCCTTTTTGATTATTGTCGGCGCCTTTCTGTTTTATTTTATTGAGAGGAACTACTTCTTTGCACATTCAGGTCTGAGCCGCCTTGAAACCGTCACCACATCCATGTTTGCCTCGGTTACTGCAAGAACGGCGGGATTCAACACAATCGATTACTCCGTTCTTCAGCCTGCAACCATTTTTCTCACCATCATCCTGATGCTCATAGGGGCTTCACCGGGAAGCACAGGCGGCGGCATAAAAACCACGACGGTTACTGTTGTGATTATGAATCTATGGTGTACAATAAAGGGGAGAAAGGATACGGTTATGTTCAAGAGACGGGTGCCGGAGGCACTGATATCGCGCTCCTTTGTTGTCCTTGCCCTTGCAGTGATCTTTATAAATATCATAACCCTGGTAATCATCGATATAGAGCATACAGGGTTTCAGCAGACCATGTTTGAGGTGGTTTCGGCTTTTGGAACAGTGGGGCTGTCAACCGGTGACGGAGGGGCAAGGAGTTTTTGTGCAACATTTTCCGATCTCTCAAAGATTATAATAATATTCACAATGCTTGCCGGAAGGCTTGGGCCCTTAACACTCTTTATGGCCCTGATAGGCCAGAGAGAAGAACGGATCCGCTATCCGGAAGGGAGGATCATGATAGGATGAAAAAACAATTTGCAGTAATCGGGCTTGGGAGGTTTGGCTCGGCAGTGGCGCTGACCCTCTCTGAAAGCAACTGTGACGTAATAGTAATAGACAGAAACGAGAATAAGATAAAGGCAATCGCAGACCATGTAACCCTTGCAATACAGATGAATGCAATTGATGAGGCTGCATTGAAGGAGGCAGGCGTACAGGGTGTGGATGTGGCGGTGGTGAGTATAGGAGAAAATGTTGAGGCGAGTATCCTTGCGGTTATGATACTCAAGGAGATGGGCATCAAGGAGATTATAGCAAAGGCCGTAAATGACCTTCACGGAAGAGTTCTTGCCAACCTCGGCGTTGACAGGGTTGTACACCCTGAAAGGGATATGGCACAGAGGGTTGCCCGCAGTTTGATAAAACCCCAATTCCTTGAGCATATAGAGCTCTCTCCTGAATACAGCATTATTGAACTGCCGGCACCGAAGTCCCTGTGGGGCAAGAGTATTAAAAATACCAACCTCCGGGCGGAATACGGCATAAACATAATTGCAATAAAAAAAAGATATACGATTAATGAGACGGAGAAAGAGACCTGGAACATCAACCCCTTGCCGACGGATGTGATTAAAAAAGATGATGTCCTGGTCGTCCTTGGTACAGACAGAGATATAGAAAGGCTGAGGTAAAACAGCGTATGGCAGAGTAAAGAAGCGTTAATTTGACAATGTTGAGTCTTTTAAATGAAATTTGGCCTCATATCGTCGGAGGGCTTACCTTGCTTGTCACGCTTGTGGCTTCAGGTCATGCCGTTCTGAACAAGCGGGATGCACGTTCGGCAGTAGCATGGGTTGGGGTGATCTGGCTGGTCCCTGTCCTCGGAGCCCTGCTCTATCTCATCTTCGGGATTAACCGCATCAGGAGGCGTGCCAAGGCATTACGCAGTGATCAGAACCATCTGCCGTGCCACCCTCAGTGCGTAAGTAAATATCAATGCAAGGTTGACGCCGATCAGGTACTCAATCAGCACAGACGGTTCATCTCCCTGTCGCGGTTGGTGGAAGGAATCGTACACAAACCCCTCTTGCAGGGTAACAGGATTACCCCTCTTGTCAATGGTGATACTGCCTATCCGGCAATGATCAGGGCCATCGACGGGGCAGAGCATTTCGTTACGCTTTCTACATACATCTTCGACAACGACAAGGCAGGCAGGCTGTTTCTCGACGCCCTTGCCCGCGCTGTCGGTCGCGGGGTGGATGTGCGGGTGCTTGTCGATGACGTGGGGGCACGATATTCATGGCCTCCGATGACACGTATGTTGCAACGTGCAGGCATTACGGTTGCACGCTTTCTCCCAACCTCTCTCCCCTGGCGGATGCCCTATATCAATCTCAGGAACCACCGCAAGATACTGGTGGTAGATGGAAAAACAGGGTTTACAGGAGGCATGAATATACGGAAGGGGCATATGCTGATGGAGAACCCCAGGTATCCTGTGCAGGACCTTCACTTTCAAGTAGAGGGCCCTGTTGTTGCACATTTACAGGAGAATTTTGCAGAAGACTGGGCCTTTTGCACAGGTGAGTCCATGCAGGGAGAACAATGGTTTCCATGTATTGAACCAAAGGGCACTGTAGTGGCACGCGGCATTCCTGATGGACCTGATGAAGATTTCGAGAAGTTGCTCTGGACCGTCCATGGTGCGCTTGCCTGTGCAAGGAGGTCCGTGCGGATCGTGACCCCATACTTTATTCCTGATTCCACCCTGACTACATCGCTGAACCTCGCTGCAATGCGCGGGGTAGATGTGGAAATTATTCTCCCGCAGGAAAATAACCTGAGAATAGTCAAGTGGGCATCCACCAGCCTGCTCCTGGAGTGCCTGGAACATGGATGCCGTGTCTGGCTGACCGCACCTCCCTTTGATCACACGAAGCTGATGCTCGTGGATGATGTTTGGGTCTTGTTCGGCTCTGCAAACATGGACACCAGGAGTTTTTTGTTAAACTTTGAGTTCAATGTGGAGTGTTATGATCACGGGTTGGCTGCGGAGATGAATTCACTCATAGATACAAAGCTTAAGAATGCTCACCAGGTGACACTACAAGAGATAAGGAACCGGAAGCTTCCGGTTAGATTGCGCGACGGGGTTGCCCGGCTCTTCTCACCGTATCTGTGAAATGTAATGCTATGGTCCATTATGGTAATAACTCCTTACCGAAATCCGTTCCTGTCCGTAATAATAACAAGGATAAAGAACAAGTCAGCGTAGTCAACAGGATATCCCATGAGTTGTTTGTGCAGGTAACCGCTATCCAGGGATATCAGCATTCTATGCAGCGCATATCCCGTATTTCGGAAGCACATCATGCAAGATGTCAAAACGGTGCGCTTGCAGGGCATCATGGAAATATTTCCAGTTAGACGACATGAAGGCCTTCCTGAATCTGAATACTTCCCTACCTGTATCTGATGCCGCCAGTTGACTGATGGACTTATACTTCCAGGAGCCTCTCCCTTTCGCTATGTATTCCATATCCGCCTGACCAAAGGAGAAGCTGCCTTTTTTGATCTCATCGATCCAGTTTTCATGCCGTTTCTCCCCGCTTTTATCACGATTGGATTTGATCAGAGAGTATATCTTCCTTGCATCCTTTTCGGGCAGCCCGGGCATCGATTCAATATCCATGGATAGGTCTTTTCCTCGGAAACATTGCATCGCACGGCACATCTTGTCCACCGCATCCATGAAGATTGCCGGGTTGTTTCTTCTTATCTTTTCGTTCAGGCCGTTGCGATACTCCCAAACGAGTGACGGCTGGTCAGGATAGCTGAGAGCCGCACCATGCCCCAGCGGGAACGACCCGCTCAGGAAAAAATTGGCAATCTTGTTCAGAAAGTTCCTGTCCTCCGACTTGTTGTTGCTCTTGATGTCGTCAACCTCGTTGATCTCGTGGTTTACTCCGGCAAAGCCCTGATGTGACCATGTATCAGCGTAGACATGCATCGTTATTCCGAGCCTGTGCAACGCGTATGGTTTCTCATGATCATTTACACATGCCAGGAGCATGTCCATGGCTACATGGCTGTCAGGATGACACACTAATTTCCTTATGAAGGTGCCTTCGGGGTTTTCTCCGGCAGGTTTCCCGCCGTTGCCAGGCAGAAAATGAAAAGGAACCCATACCCTATGGTTTGCCAGTTCAT
>UOGI01000178.1_pt1 | contig 34820 bp, 33 predicted proteins | sample 1989621 | NCBI WGS metagenome assembly UOGI01 (sample SAMEA4712198, study PRJEB27164) | hydrothermal vent metagenome | biome: marine basaltic hydrothermal vent biome; feature: marine hydrothermal vent; material: mineral | place: Pacific Ocean | collected 2011-06-14/2011-07-23 | depth 1691 m
CCAAGGGAGTCTATTTCAACGGCTATCTCTTTTTGCGAACGGCTCTTTGTCCCTTTAAAGAGCATGTGTTCAAGGAAATGGGATATCCCGTTTTTCTGCCTTGTCTCATATCTTGAGCCCACCTTTACCCAGATGCCGAGGCATACTGACCGGACACCCTTTATACGTTCCAGCAGGACGGGTATTTTGTTATCGAGATATTCTTTTCTGAACATGGTCTTTGCTCCAAATGGTTGCTGTAAATAATCTTGTTTTACCTTTCCCCGGCGTCTGTCTGTGTGTTGCCTGCAGACAGGGGAGTGAGGCAGGGGAGCTAAAATTGAAGAAAAAAGTTATAGGTTGAAGGACAAATCTCAGAGGCCTGCTTTTCAAACAAGCCTCTAAAATTCAGAGCATGCTCTGTCTATCCCTTTGTCTTTTCTTTGGCCTCTTCCCGAAGGGCTTCTTTTCTGCTTAATTTGAGTCTTCCCATATCATCAATCTCTATGACCTTGACAGGGAATTCATCTCCGTAATTGATCACGTCTGTAACCTTTCCAACCCGTTCATCCGATATCTGGGAAATATGTAAAAGCCCTTCCACTCCGGGCAGTACTTCCACAAAGGCGCCGAAGTCTACAACTTTTTTGACCTTTCCCATGTATATCATACCAACCTCTACATCCTGTACAATTCCCTCTATAATCTCTTTTGCCTTCATGGCGGATGCCTCGTCGGCAGAGGCAATATTAATAAGACCTGTATCGTCTATGTCGATTTTTACGCCTGTCTGCTCGGTTATTCCCCTGATCACCTTACCCCCTACGCCGATTACATCCCTTATCTTTTCCGGCTTGATCTGCAGGCTATATATTCTTGGCGCATTGGGAGCAAGATTCTTTCGGGGCTCAGGCAGTGTCTCGTTCATCTTCTCCAGTATGTGGAATCTTCCCGCTCTTGCCTGCTCAAGGGCCGACTCCATTATCTGCCTGGTTATACCGCTTATCTTCACATCCATCTGAAAGGCAGTTACGCCTTTTTTTGTTCCGGTAACCTTGAAGTCCATATCTCCAAGGTGGTCTTCAAGACCAAGTATGTCCGAGAGTATTACGGATCTGTCACTCTCATGTATGAGCCCCATTGCAATACCTGCCACTGCTGTTTCAATGGGTACCCCGGCGTCCATGAGTGCAAGGGTTGCCCCACAAACAGTTGCCATGGATGATGAACCATTTGATTCCAGAATATCAGAGACTATCCGTATGGTATATGGAAATTTTTCCTTTGATGGTATCACCGGTTTCAGTGCCTTCTCTGCAAGTGCGCCGTGACCGATCTCTCTCCTGCCGGTGAATCCAAGTCTCTTTACCTCGCCGACACTGAAGGGAGGAAAATTATAATGGAGCATGAAGGATTTAAATGTTTCACCTTCAAGTGCGTCTATCCTCTGCTCGTCCGCTGATGTGCCAAGGGTTACTGCGACAAGCGCCTGGGTCTCGCCCCTGACAAAGAGGGCTGAACCGTGCACTTTCGGCAGGAAACCAACCTTGCCGTAGATGTGCCTTATGTCCTCGGGCCTTCTCCCGTCGGCCCTTACACCTTCGTCTATGATCATCCTCCTGACGAGGTCTTTTTCAATATCATGCAATATCCCGGATATCTCTTTTGCCCTGTCACCTTCTTCAGAGCCAAACTTTTCAAGTACCTCCTCAAGCAGAAGGTCTAACTCCTCCTGTCTCTTCATCTTTGAGGGTATCCTGAGGGCCTCTTTCATCCTGTCAATTACAAAAGACCTGACATCTTCCCTAAGTGTCTCATCAATCACGGTTGGATTGATTTGTCTCTTGGGTTTGCCGCATACCTCTGCAAGTTTTCTCTGAATTACGTTTATCTTTTTTATCTCTTCATGAGCGGCATCTATTGCCCCCAGGACAATCTCCTCTGATACCTCGATTGCGCTACCCTCAACCATCATGACGGCATCGTCTGTTCCGGCTACAACAAAGTTCAGCTCCATCTTTTCAAGTTCTTCCAAAGAGGGACATACTACAAACTCTCCGTCGATCCTTCCCACCCTTATTGCCGATACAGGACCGTCAAAAGGTATATCCGATATCATAAGGGCAGAGGATATCCCGGTTATTCCAAGGACATCCGATACATTCTCATCACCAAACGAGATGACCGAGGCTATCCCCTGTGTTTCTGAACGGAAGCCATCGGGGAAGAGTGGCCTGACGGGCCTGTCGATCAGGCGGGATGCAAGCACTTCTTTCTCGGAAGGTTTTCCTTCCCTCTTAAAAAACCCTCCTGGAATCTTACCTGCCGAGTAAGCCTTTTCCTGATAGTCAATAGTTAATGGAAAGAAATCAAGGTCTTTTCTTTCCCTCTTTGAAGCTACTGCTGTGGCAAGCACCACAGTGTCACCATAACTTATTAAAACCGAGCCATCAGATTGCTTTGCAAGTTCTCCAGTTTCAATTATAAGCTGCTGTCCCCTGATCTCATGTTTTTCTCTGTGTGGAGCATCAATTTCCGACATCTAGGTTGTCACCTCTACTTTCTTAATCCTAAGCGCTCAATGAGCTTCTCATACCGCTGTTTGTCGCAGGTTTTCAGGTATTTAAGGAGTTTTCTCCTCTGGGATACCAGTTTCAGTAATCCCCGCCTTGAATGGTGGTCTTTTTTATGGACCTTGAAGTGCTCTGTGAGATAAGTTATCCTCTCAGTAAGTAAGGCTACCTGAACCTCCGGGGAACCGGTATCCTTTGCGTGTACCTTGAATGCTTCGATAATGCCGTCTTTTTTCTCTTTTGTGAGAGGCACCATATCACCCCTTTCTTTAAATTATTGGAGAGCCGTACACAAATTATAAACACAATAATTATGCGCCGGTCTCTTTATTGATTTTCATTAACCTGCATTAAAATAGGCTGCTATAAAGAATACCATAGCAGCGCTTTAGATGTAAAGGATATCTGGCCATCCTAAACCCTGTTCCTCACAAGCTCTTCTACAACAGATGGATCGGCAAGTGTTGAGATATCGCCAAGGTCCCCGGTCTCTCCGCCTGCAATCTTTCTGAGTATCCTCCTCATTATCTTGCCGCTGCGGGTTTTTGGCAAGCCCGGGGTGAACTGTATCCTGTCCGGTTTTGCTATCGGGCCGATCAGTTTCCTTACATGATTCTTGAGTGACTCTGCTAAGGCCTCATCAGACGGGACCCCCTCCTGCAGTACAACAAAGGCGTATATCCCCTCCCCTTTTATCTCATGGGGGTACCCAACCACTGCAGCCTCTGCCACTTCTTCATGGCTTACAAGGGCTGACTCAAGCTCTGCAGTACCTATTCTGTGGCCTGAGACGTTCAGGACATCGTCTATCCTGCCCATCAGCCAGAAATCTCCGTCTTCGTCAATCCTTGCCCCATCCCCTGTAAAGTATTTGCCGGGGAACCTGCTGAAATAAACCTCCTTGAATCTCTTTCCATCAATATCTCCGAACATCCCCCTGAGTATGCCGGGCCAGGGTTTTTCAATGACAAGATACCCGCCTTCGTTTGTCTCGACAGGCGTACCGTCGTCTCTAACTATCTTCGGCACCACTCCGGGGAAGGGCCTGTTTGCAGAGCCGGGTTTCAGGGTCATGGCTCCCGGCAGGGGAGTTATAAGAATTCCGCCTGTCTCTGTCTGCCACCATGTGTCCACTATGGGAAGCTTCTCCTTACCCACATGGGTGTGATACCACATCCATGCCTCAGGGTTTATCGGTTCTCCGACTGTGCCAAGGAGTCTGAGGCTTGAAGTATCATGCTTGTGTACCCACTGCTCGCCCTCCCTCATCAACGCCCTTATTACGGTGGGTGCAGTGTAGATTATGTTTACCTGGTGTTTATCCACTATATCCCAGAATCTGCCCGGGTCGGGATAGTTTGGAACCCCTTCGAACATCAGCGATGTAGCCCCGGCAGAGAGGGGGCCATAGACAATGTAGCTGTGGCCTGTTATCCATCCAATATCTGCTGTGCAGAAATGAATGTCTTCATCGCGGTAGTCGAATATCCATTTAAAGGTGAGATTTGTGTATAAAAGATAGCCGCCTGTTGTATGCAGGACCCCCTTTGGTTTTCCTGTTGACCCGGATGTATAGAGTATAAAGAGGGGGTCCTCAGCATCCATCTGCTCCGGTTCACAATAGTTGGATATATCCGTTGCTGCCATCTCTTCATGCCACCAGTAGTCCCTCCCGGGTTCCATATCCACATCGCCGGAGGACCTTCTGACAACTATTGCCTTCCTGACAGTCGGACACTCAAGTAATGCCTCATCAGCATTGGCCTTAAGGGGCACTTTTCTTCCAGCCCTTATCCCCTCGTCTGCTGTGATGACGAGCTTTGCCTTACAGTCGTTTATCCTGTCCCTGAGAGATTGAGATGAGAAGCCGCCAAACACAATACTATGAATGGCCCCGATCCTTGCGCAGGCAAGCATGGCTATTGCCAGCTCGGGTATCATGGAGAGATAGATCGTTACCCTGTCGCCCCTGCCGACTCCGTGTTTTTTCAGGACATTTGAAAACCTGTTGACTTCATGGTAAAGCTGCTGGTATGTGTAGGTCCTGTACCGGCCTTCATCCGACTCCCATATAATGGCCGCCTTATTCCGCAGCGGAGTGCTGATGTACCTGTCAAGACAGTTGTATGAGGCGTTCAGTTTTCCACCGGCAAACCACTTTACAAAGGGTTTTTCAAAGTCATACTCAAGCACCCTGTCCCATTTCCTGAACCAGGAGAGGTTCTTCTCTGCCATCTCTGCCCAGAATCCTTCGGGGTCTTCCACAGAGCGGCGATAGATCGCCTCATATTCAGCCATAGTCTTGATATGGGCCTTACGTGAAACCTCCCCGGATGGTGGAAAACTCCTCTGTTCCTCAAGTAAGACGGAAATCCCCTTTTCTGACATCGTGACCTCCTTGTTTGATAAATCAGAGATATACTTTTAAATACTTTAGCAGAAAATAGCGTTCAGTTCTTCTATTTTATAGGATGGATTTGTTTTTTTTCTCATTTTTTTGGTTTTTTGTGATAGAATTTTTCTGAGGTACCGGTTCCAATAACCATATTATCACTGGATTCGGGTCATGGAAAGGTGTAACAGTCTGTGATATAATCAGACTATAGTTTTATGAGAGCCTTCTCCGCAGGGGGCACAGGGAAGGGTATCACACTCGTGGTTACCTGTGAATGCAGTCAAAAATATGAGGAACTTGTAATAGATACTGGGGGGTAGAGTGAACAATGGATTGAATCATAAGAAGAAAATATTCAAAATCCTTATTGTTGATGGGGATGAAAAAGATATAAAACTCTTGAGGTCATTTTGTGAAGACCACGGGTATGAAACGATTGTAGCCAGGAACGGCCACGAGGCAGTGGAGCAGACCCTTCAGCACTTACCGGACCTTATACTTATGGATGTGATGAAGCCTGAAATGAAAGGGCTTGAGGTTGCGGAGAAACTCAAGGCCCATGAGCTTACGGAGCATATCCCTATTGTTATACTCACAGCCCCTGGCTCATCACCGGAACGCAGTACAGGTATTGCCAAAGGTATTGATGATTTTCTTGTAAGGCCCGTCGATTCAGTTGAATTTACCCTGAGAGTGAAGAATCTGTTGAAACTCAAGGAGTGCCGTGATTTTTTAAGACACCATAAACAGTTGCTTGAGGAGCAGGTGGCAGTCAGGATAAAGGCTTTTGAGGGGGCCTTTGAGAGGCTTGAGAAGGTATACAGGAGGATCAGGGCGGGATATGGCGAGACGGTTTACCGGCTCACCCTTGCCTCTGAGTACAAGGATGAGGATTCCGGAGCGCATATAAAGAGGATCAGTTTATATACAAAGGTGCTCGCTTCTGCTCTGGGTATGAGCAAGGAGTATATAGAGACTATTTATTATGCCTCACCAATGCATGATATCGGGAAGGTAGGTATTCCCGAGAGTATTCTCCTTAAAAAGGGTGGGCTTACTCCTGAAGAATGGGAGGTTGTGAAGACGCACACCACTATTGGTGCTAAAATTCTCAGGAATTCAAACTCCCCCTACCTGAAGATGGCTGAAGAGATTGCACTGACCCATCACGAAAAGTGGGACGGGACCGGTTATCCAAAAGGGCTTAAGGGTGAAAATATTCCGGTATCGGGAAGGATAATGAATATAGTTGACCAGTATGATGCATTGAGAAGCAGAAGACCCTACAAACCGGTAATGGACCATGAGAGCGTTGTCGATATCCTTACTGCCGGGGATGTCAAAACCATGCCTAAGCATTTTGATCCACAGGTATTTGAAGCTTTCATGAGGTCATCCGATATGTTCAGGGAAATTTATGAGGTACGCAGGAATGATGTTGGCTAAAAGCAGGAAATCTGAACCGGTTATCTGTATATGATATAAATCATGGGTCTTCTCCGGATATCATGGTATAATTAGATTATGAGTAACTTTAATGAAGGATGTCCCGGCAGCGTAGAGATAAAGAGCCCGTTTCCCGAGGAGCTAATCTGCATTTTTTGCGGCAGTACGGTTGAGATATGGTCAGACGAGACCGAGGCTGTATGTGGTAACTGTGGAAAAGTTGTTACAAGGGAGATGAGGCAAACCTGTCTTGACTGGTGTCCTGCTGCAAAGGAGTGTGTCGGGGCGGAAAAGTATGAACGGCTCATGAAAAGGAAGAAGAAAGGCGAGTAAAATCATGTATTGTATTGACAGATATCCCTGCCTCATGACCTTTCTTTCAACTCTCTTATAGCCTGTTTTACCTTCCGGGTATCAGAGACATCGGGAGAGAGTTCAAGATATGCCTTAAATTCGGTAATTGCTTCCCCTGTCCTGCCCAGGTCATAAGCCAGCACAATGCCGAGATTTCTATGTGCATAAAGGTTTTTAGGGTCATAACTCAATGCCTTTCTGTATGCCCCGGCAGCCCTTTCAGGGTCTCCCGAGTTTCTGTAGCATGTGCCCAGATCTACCCTTACGTTTACATTCTCCGGGTTTCTCACAAGTATTTTTTCGTAAATCTTTATTGCCTCCCTGAACCTGCCGTTATCCATAAGGAGGTTTCCAAGTTCGATCAGGGCATTAAGGTCGGCGGGTTCTTTACTTACGGTCTCCCTCAGCCTCTTTATATCCCTGTCAGCACTAATAATGGGTGAATGACTGACCCCCTCCGGGGGAGGAGTAGCCGGGGGTGTGTCGGACTTTTCCGTACAGGAAGCTGTAAACAGTATGATGACGAGGATGCATAGGAGAGGGAGCCCCCTATGGCGCAAATATCCTTGAGCAGAAAAGGGAACAGCAGGATTTATAAGACCATTTTTACGCATTGGCGGAAATATTATAACACAGAAAATTGTATTGCGGCTATTCAGGCAGATTCCTCAATCCTCCAGCCGGGATGTTTTCTTTATTTTTATTTTGTTTCGGGGTATAATTGTTATATGTAGCAGTCGCTTTGGGGGTGAGTCTTAATTCAGGGGGGAGAAAGATGAATCAGTGTCTTGCACGCTGCTTATCCGGGGAAGATGCCATTTATCTTCTTGAGCTGATCCACAAAAGTCTTTCCTGTAATACAAAAGAGGAACTGGCGGAACTAATGAAGAAACTGAGAGGCCTGGTTCCATACGACTTTGCCATTTGCCTGCTTGGTAAAAAGGAGGTTGGCGGTATGGTAAAGATATATAATCCTGTAAACATAAACTATCCTGCCGAATGGATTGAGCTTTACTTTGAGAGAAATTTCCAGGAGGTTGACCCGGTTGCCAAAGAAAACTTTACTCATTTCAGGTTGCAGCGATGGTCTGATACGTATAGACTACACGGCCCTCCTCCGGAATTCCTCTCACTTGCTGAGGATTTTGGACTTAATGAGGGCTATACACACGGGGCGAGGAATTCCAATGCAACCGAGGGGAGTCTGTTTTCGCTGTCCGGCAAATCCATAGAACATAACAAGCGCACTGATGCTATATTAAAACTCATTGTGCCGCACTTTCATCAGGTCCTCGTACGTATTGTAGCCCAGGATATGAGAAAGAACAGGATTATGCTTTCTCCAAGAGAAAGAGAAGTACTCAGCTGGATAAGAGAGGGTAAAAATACATGGGACATATCAATAATTCTTGGTGTGAGTGAACGTACGGTGAAGTTTCATGTCTGTAATGTTATGCGAAAGCTCGATGCTGTGACCAGGACGCATGCTGTTGCCATTGCAATTGAGCAACAGCTGATTGATATTGAGTAAACCATCTCATCATTTTCGGCCGTTTCACTGAACCTGATATTTCAAATTCCCTCCAGTCCATTATTACTGCCATGGCAGTAACCCCGTCAGGCATTGTTTTTGGGCAGCCTATCAATCTGTAAGGAAACCCCTTTGCACAAAAAAGCCTGTATACCTTCTCCTCAGCAACAGCGTAAAGATATCGTATGCCATTTTTTATACACCAGTGATAGACGCCTTTAAAGAGAAAGGTGGAAATGCCGTAGGTGCCGGAATTGCCTGCAACTTTGGCATTTCTGGCCTCGGGCGCTACGCAAAGTCTTGAGATTTCGGCCCGGTTGCTTTCCCTTTTGATTTTATGTTCTGGTCCAACGAGCGGCAGGAATTCCTTCTCTATCATGAAAGGCTTTTCAGGCATTATGAGTCTCAGATACGCTAATAGTCTGTTTTCTCTGTCAAGCACACCAAAAAAGACTGCATAGTTATCATAGTCATCAATTTCCAGTAAAACTTCTTTTTCACTTACCCATCTTAACTCCCGGCAGAATATCCTGTATCTTAAGTGATATGCCTGTATCTCCTCTCTCTCATATGCCAGGTTTTTGACAATAAAATCCCCCTCGCAGATCAAGATAGAAGAGTCAACAGAATTGCCGGTGTTATTACATCTGTTGCTTTTAACCGGTACTATTTCCCCGCCCCCTCATCTTTATTGAGTACGAAAAGGTGAATAAAAGTCACCTGTTCTTTTGGACAGGTGACTTTTATAATAAAACGTGGTACATCTAAAGTTAGAGTTGTAAAAGGGGAGGGCAAATCATGGGGGAAGAATTTTCTATATCAAAATCTGCAGTTATCGATGCGAGTACAGGTTCGGTTTGGCGGGTTGTGGCAGATCCATTAAATGTAGCTATTTACCTTGATCCTGTAATCAATGTTAGAAAAGTAGAAGGCAATCTATATCTGCTGAGAGAAGTTGTTGCCCCTGAAAGAGAGGGAAACGTGACAATGAATGAATATCTTATGGAAGTAATCGAGGATGTCGAGGATGAAGAAAAGAGAAGTCTTATGTTCCGTGTTTATCTTGATTCTGTCAGACAGAAGGAGTTTGGTTTCCGGTTGGAGCCAGAGGGGAAAGAAAAGACAAAGCTTACCTGCAGGATTAAAACGAACTTTGTGATCGTAAAGAACGGAGAAATCGGCAGGGAGATTGATTCAATAATAGATAAGATTGCAAAGATGGCGATGAACAAGTCCTCCTCTCGCAGGGTTTCAAGATATGAAGGGACCTTTTAGTTTACAGTATGTTGTTGGATTCAGGACTCCTGCCTGTAAGTTTGCAATTTTTCAGTGAATTGTACAACCACACACAATTTTCTGAAGAGTCATAAAAATAGCTGTGAAGCGGAAGATGGAGGTTTTGAAGAAGTAAGTGCTGGAGTGTATGGCGGGGTGGACGGGACTCGAACCCGCGACCTCCGGCGTGACAGGCCGGCGTTCTAACCAACTGAACTACCACCCCTGAACCCTTAGTAAAAAAAAATAGGTAATCTTTTTAGGTAATCTTTTAAGGATTACCGTTCAAGGTTGTCTATTTTATATGTTATAGGGAAATGAAGTCAAGGCTTCGACTTGAGTTTGGAACTGAAGAATCATTAAGGAAGGCGAGGTAACCTCGCCACTACTATATGGTGTTTGAGTGTGACAAACTATTTTATACTGTTCCTGCCGACACAATAATAATTAAATCCCAGTTCCTTCATCTTGTCAGGTGCATAGATGTTCCTTAGATCAAAGAAATTCGGGGACTTCATGGTCGACTTTATCCGTGCAAGGTCAAGGTTTCTGAACTGGTTCCATTCGGTCATAAGCACCAGGGCGTCGACCCCCTTAACCGTTTCATAGGCATCTTTTTTATAACTGACCTTCGGGAAAACAGCCTTCATGTCCGGGGTTGCAACAGGATCATATGCCTGCACTTTGGCGCCTTCGTTAAGGAGACTTTCTATCATATAGAGGGAAGGGGCCTCCCGGATGTCGTTTGTGTTGGGTTTAAAGGAGAGGCCGAGGATACCTACCTTTTTGCCACTGACATCACCAAGCGCTTCCTTCAGCCTGCTGAACATAAGTGCCCTCTGCTTCTCATTGGCCTTCACTGCTGCCTCTACCACACCAAGCTCGGCATCCCTTTCCCCGGCAAGATGAAGCAGTGCCACTGTATCCTTTGGAAAACAGGAGCCGCCAAACCCAGGTCCTGGATGCAGAAATTTGGGGCCGATCCGCTTGTCAAGCCCCATTGCCCTTGCAACAATATGGACATCAGCGCCTACGAGGTCACACAGGTTTGCTATCTCGTTGATAAAGGATATCTTGACTGCAAGGAAAGAGTTGGAGGAGTATTTAATGAGTTCCGCAGTCTCAATATTGGTAATCACAAAAGGTGTCTCTATCAGATAAAGGGGCCTGTAGAGGTCCCTCATAATGGCAATAGCCTGGGGACTCTCTGCACCGATCACCACCCTGTCCGGCCTCATGAAATCCCCGATAGCAGAGCCTTCACGGAGAAACTCAGGGTTGGAGGCAATGTCAAAGTCAACATTACCGTTCATTTTTTCCTTTATCCACTTCCTGATCTTCTTGCCCGTCCCCACAGGTACGGTACTCTTTGTCACAATAATCTTGTAGTCGTCCATGTAACGGGCTATCTCCTCGGAGACCTCCTTAACATAACTGAGGTCAGCGGTACCATCACCCCTTGGGGGGGTGCCAACCGCTATAAAGATAGCAAGGGATGACTCTATTGCATCCTTCACCTTTGTGCTGAAGTTGAGTCTGCCCTCTGCAACATTTCTCTTGACCAGCTCCTCAAGTCCCGGCTCATAGAATGGGATATCTCCCTTCTTCAGTGCCTTGACCTTCTGCTCATCCCTGTCCACACAGGTAACGGAAACCCCGAACTCGGAAAAGCATGCGCCTGTTACAAGCCCTACATACCCTGTTCCAATAATGCCTATGTGCATTCGTCCTCCAATAATTCAGCTTATTTCCAGTAACTCAGGTTTGTTTCAGGTTTATTTTCAGAAAACTATGATTATACTATTAAGAATAACCAATATCAGCCCTTGGAGTCCATCCCTGTCCAGCATTCGCAAGGTTTGCCATTATGTCAGAAGTCTCCTCCAACAAGCTCTGCCTCTATATAACCTACGGCAACCTTTGTCCTGATAAGCACAGGAATGTGCCTTTTGTCATCAGTGAGATATATAAAAATATCACCTTTTCTGTCAAATATCCCCTCTGACTTCATATTGGGTTTAACCACTATTGTCCTGAATTTTCCGGCAGGGGTTTCCACTTCTTCTTTTTTCAGTATATCCACCCTTACATCCCAGACCTTCTTGCTGTCAAAGATCGTTATATGGACAGGCCGGTTAACTTTAAGGAGTCTCTTTCTCAGGAGAAAAAAGCCCGAGAGGGGATCAAATGTATTCTCCGGAACACGATATATCTCTTTTTTATTCTTAAGGTGGTTTATATACAGGACCGTTCCGTTTTCAGGGTCAAATATCACCTCCTTGTCTCTCCTGTGCCGACCCTCTCTTATCTTCAGCCTGTATCTTCCGGCAACCCAGTGGTTTGCTCCTTTTGCAGGATTGTTCTTCTTCAGAACCATACTCTCCACACGATCATCCACCTTGTAGAAGACAGAAAGCCACTTTGCAGATTCAGCCCTCGAAACTATCCTCAGGGAATCGCCTTCCTCTATAAATTCAAGCCGTGCCTTCCCCGCCTTTATCCCCATCCAGGTAAGGTCATAACGCAAACTCTCGGAGGCAGAAACGGTGAAAGGCATGAAAAGCAAAATAGCGATGGTAAACAGCAGGACGGATAACATCCCTGAAAATCTTGATCTCCCTGTATAGCAAACTACTGTTTCCATTGCTCTATCTCCTCATGAAGTCTTATAAACCGTTCAATTGCAGGCTTTCCAATCCCGGGAATATTTCTGAATTCCTCCAGTGCCGCTTCAAAGCCGGTCTCCCTGTTACCCTTGACGAGATTATCGGCATATGCCACGATCTTCTCCTCAGGTGTCTGCGGAACGTAATCCTTATCGGGAAGACCGAGGGCGCGGGCCTCATCTGCAGTAATCCCCGCCCCTATATGCCTTTCGATAATCCTTACAATGCGTTCATCCACTCCCATCTCCCTCGCCATTTCAGCGCCAACCACAGCGTGCTCAATCCCGTGGGTCCTTGCCCTGCCGATATCATGCAGGAGTGCGCCCATCCTGACCAGTTCCCTGTCCACAGGGATACTTGTTTCATCGGCAATCCTGAGGGCAACCCTTTTTACGGCAAGAATATGCTCTATGACTCTATCTGAACATCCGAGTCTTTTTAAAAGCTCAATATCTTTTTTGTCCTCCATGGCCTCACCTCAATAATCTGTTTAAAATCCGTGTTGGGCTGTTCATGATATCGAAATTCTGAAAAGGGCTTGCTTTTATATGCCTTTATATATTAAATTATTTAACACCAATAATTACAGGAATCATATGGAGGCACAATGGCAAACAAGAATCTCTCTGCCCTGAAGAGAGTAAGACAGGCAGAAAAAAGAAGGCTCAGAAACCAGGACTATAAGACCAGGATAAAGACCTGCGTGAAAAAGGTCGAATCAGCAGTAGCCTCAAAGGATGCGGATGCAGCCCTGAATTTCCTGCGTGAGGCAATCACGGTTATTTCAAAAGGCTCATCCAGGGGTATTATTCATCGCAATACTGCTTCAAGAAAGATTTCACGCCTGACGAAAAAAGTCAACTCTGTTGTTAAATCTGAAGCAGCCTGATAAACATCTCCTCAACTGGATATTCACCTCCTGATGTCTTTAATCTCCTGTCAGCCTCTGACAGACACCTGAAGACTTCAGAGAAATATCCCTTCCTGCGGCCACTGGTCCTCTTTGACAATTCTGAATACTTCCAGTTTATCGCACCAAGAACGGCAAACGGGTCAAGGCTGTCACGCATTGCACTGTAAATTTTGAATACCCTTGTCCGGTCTTTTGTTACCAGCGCATCAACGAGGGTGAAGACACTGTAGGAGGCTGAACCATGTATAAGCTCACTTATGTCATTTACGTCAACTCTTGACCTGCCAAGAAGGGAAGCCTTTTCCGTTTCCTCGTACAGGACCCCCATATCACTGCCTGAAGTAGCCATGAGGAGGCCAATGGCGTCGGATGTTATCTCCACCCCCCTCTGCCGTGCAAGTTCCGTAAGCCACGCCTTTATCTCCTGAGCCTTCATATCAAGCGAGAACACATTGACCTTGCCTTTAAACTTCTCCTTCATGACCTTGTCGGGGGGCTTGAGCGAAAGCATCGCAAAAACAGAACCCGAAGAAGGGTTGTCGAGATAGCTAAAAAGAAGTTTGGTTTCCTTCTTCTTCATCGTCTGCATGTTTCTCACTATCACTATCTTCTTCTCACCAAAAAACCCGGGGGTATTCAGGACATCTATGATCGTATACACAGGTGGTGCCGAATCAATATCATAAACCATGACATTAAACTCTCTCCTCTCCTCAGGAACCAGCGCTCTGATCCTGTCAACGGCATCTTTCAGGAGAAATGAGTCTTTTGCATACAGATAATAGACAGGGGATGGAAGGTTGTTTTCAATCTCTTTTAAGAACTGTTTCTGACTCACCTGATGCTCCTTTATAAATTATTCACCGCTAAAAATTATTCACCGCAGAGGACGCAGAGTTCGCAGAGAAAAAAGACTGAGTAAAATTTTAAAAAGAAACAGAAAATAAAAAATTATTTATTCTCTCTGCGCCCTCTGCGGTGAAACAAGCCTTTGTCCTCATCTGAGGTTTGTATTGTAAATCATCTCGGCAATAATCCTCTGGCTCAGGTCCCTGACGGCCTTCTTTGTGGCGACTTCTCTTTGAGACTGAATGGCCTGAATATTGTCTGCAGAAACGAATGTCTCCATAAATTCGGAGCTTATCCCCTTCATCTTCCTCGTGGTGCCGTCAGGTAACCGGAGGGTAATATCAGCGACAATTCGTATGCTGTATTCAACAGAAAGATCATTTTTAATACTCAGTGTATCAAGCTTGTAATCCGTCAGGACTGCTGAGAAGACATATTTGGAGGTTTCAGAGGAAGATATTCCGCTTCTCAACAGCTCCTCTGTAAAGACGTTGATAAATAAATCCTGAAGCCCTGGTTCAAAAGTATGGTTTTCAACACCACTGATCCTCACGGATTTAACCGGCAGCCCGGATGTCCTGTGAACTGTGTAGCCGCAGGAAAGCAAAAAAGAGTATTGGAGAATGCAGATTATAAACATCAGGTTGCGGGATAATTTTTTGCAGTTTACAACTCTCATTTTCTCCAGTTTCTCAGGTGTCTTATTCCTGAATTAAACCTTTCGAGGAGTTTTCTTGCCCATACAAACTCACCTGCCAGTATAGCAAGGGAAAGGGGAATTACCACTGTTGCAGGCCCCGGAAGCACGATAAGCGCAATACCCACCAACAGCAATGTAAACCCGATAACAATTTTTGTAACCCTTTTGGCCTGGGGAAGGGTCTTGACAGTCAGACGACTGACGAATAATTTTAGCGCCGTATTCATTTGTTAGTTTTATTATAGAGGTAAAAGAGTCCCGAATACAAGAAAACTACCGGAACGGGATATATTTGTGCTAAAATGGAAACTATGCTTTATACGGTAAATTCTATATCCTTACTCCTGATTGTTCCATGAAAACATATAAACCGCTCTCTTTAAAACTTATCAGGAGATACTCTTTAAAGGATAGAAAGAGTAAGGTAGAGGTATCAAAGGCGGCCGGAATTTTTCCGGAAGGGGGCACATTTAAGGAATTCATGGACTCCCTGCCTGATATTCTTGCCGGCAGAGACATCAGGGAAGTGATTAATGCCATAGTCAGTGCCCGGCTGAAAGACAGGCCTGTTGTGCTTGCAATGGGGGCTCATCCGGTAAAGGTAGGCCTCTCACCCCTCATCATAGATCTTATGCAGAAGGGGATAATAACAGCCATAGCTGCAAACGGCGCCACTGTAATCCATGACTTCGAACTCTCCTACACGGGAGAGACCTCTGAGGATGTGGCATCAGAGCTTGAAGACGGGACATTCGGCATGGCAAAAGAGACGGCGGTTATGATAAACAGGGCGATAAAAAGCGGGGCAAAGGAGGATATCGGCCTTGGAAGCGCAATAGGCAGACTCATACTGAAGGGAAGGGGCTTTCACAACAGAAGGATGAGCATTTTTTCCGAGGCATACAGGCTCTCAATCCCCGCTACAGTCCATGTAGCCATAGGTACGGATATTATACACATGCACCCTGAGGCAAGCGGAGAAGCCATTGGTAAGACCAGCCTTCTTGATTTCAGGACCCTTACATCCGTGGTATCCGACCTTGAAGGAGGGGTCTTTATTAACCTCGGCTCTGCAGTCGTAATGCCCGAGGTCTTTTTAAAGGCCCTTACAGTGGCGAGAAACCTCGGCCACAGGGTAAAGGATATAACTACTGTTACAATGGATTTTAACAGGCATTACAGGCCCATGGAGAATGTTGTACGCCGGCCTACCGCATCAGGGGGCCGGGGTTATTATATCACGGGACACCACGAGATCATGTTTCCGCTTCTTGCAGGAGCGGTAAAAGAAGCATTATCGAAATCGAAACATAAACAACAAAACAATTAAACTCAAGAGAACCGGTATGGACATAAAAAGACTCCTTGAAGACTCCTCAAAGTATCTGATGAATACTTACAACAGGTACCCCCTTATCCTGAGAAAGGGCCGTGGAACCAAGGTGTACAGCATAGACGGCAAGGAATACCTTGATTTTGTGGGAGGTATTGCGGTTAACATCCTCGGGCACTGCCATCCCAGAGTGGTGGTGGCAATACAGAAGCAGGCCCAGAGGCTCCTTCACGTTTCCAATCTCTATCACATAGAACCACAGATCAAACTGGCCAGATTACTCGTGGAAAACTCATTTGCCGATAAGGTCTTTTTCTGTAACTCAGGCGCAGAGGCCAACGAGGGGGCAATTAAACTCGCCAGGAAATATGCAAAGGAACATTATAGTGAGGAGCGGTTTGAAATAATCACTGCCCTTAACTCCTTCCACGGACGAACGCTTGCAACCCTTACGGCAACCGGTCAGGAAAAGTTCCATAAAGGTTTTGAACCCCTGGTGCCGGGATTCAAACATGTCCCCTTCAATGACCTTGAAGTATTGACGGAAACAATAAACGATAATACCTGTGCCATAATGCTTGAGCCAATTCAGGGTGAAGGCGGGGTTGTGGTGCCTTCCCCCTATTACCTGAAGGAGATCAGACGGATCTGTGATGCAAAGGGCATCCTCCTCATACTCGATGAGGTCCAGACCGGAATGGGAAGAACCGGTAAACTCTTTGCCTATGAACACTTCGGTATAAAACCGGATATAATGACCCTTGCAAAGGGTCTTGGAGGCGGAGTTCCGATAGGGGCACTGCTTGCCCGGGAAGAAGTGGCAGAGGCATTTGTTCCGGGCAGTCATGCATCCACTTTTGGCGGCAACCCGCTCACAACCCAGGCTGCAATTGCAACAATCGAGACAATCCTTGAAGACGGTATCCTCCTTGAGGAATGTCAGAGACTGGGAAAATATTTTATCCGAAGGCTGACAAGTCTTAAAGATACGTTTTCAAGTATAATAGTGGATATAAGAGGGCTGGGTCTCATGATCGGAATGCAACTGACAAGGGATTGTGTCCCTATAGTCAAGGCCTGTATGGAAAAAGGGGTGCTGGTTAATTGCACTGCCAACAACACGCTGAGATTTACCCCTCCACTGATAGTAACGGAAAAAGAGATAGATACGGTGACGGATATAGTTGAAGATGTCCTTGCGAGGCTGTCATGAAAAGAGATTTTCTCAGACTGTGGGACTTCAGTTCAGAAGAGATCAACAGTATTGTTGAACGGGCAATCGACTTGAAGGCCGGAGCAGATGCCAATAGATGCCCGTTAACAGGCAAGAGCATGTGGCTGCTCTTTGAAAAACCCTCTACAAGGACGCGGATATCCTTTGAGGTTGGTATTTATCAGCTCGGGGGACAGTCCATTTATATGAAACCCTCTGAAATCCAGATCGGAAGGGGTGAAAGTACTGCCGATACTGCAAGGGTGCTTTCAAGGTACCTTAACGGCATTATTATAAGAACATTTGAACATACAAAGCTTGAGGAGTTTGCCGCCAACTCCGATGTCCCGGTAATAAACGGCCTCAGCGACCTTCATCACCCCTGTCAGGTACTGGCTGACCTTATGACTATCAAAGAAAAGAAAGGGGAACTCGAAGGTATAAAGGTCGCATATATCGGTGACGGAAATAATGTTGCAAACTCCCTTATGGAAGCCGCCGGAAGGATGGGGCTGGTGCTGAATATTGCCTGTCCCGAAGGCTATGAGCCGGACCTTGATATCCTTGAGCAGGCAAGGAGCGGCAAGGGAGAAATTATTGTTCTGAGAGACCCGAAGGAGGCAGCAGGCAGGGCGGATGTAATATACACCGATGTATGGGTAAGCATGGGACAGGAAGATAGCGCTGAAAAGAAGAGAAGTAAATTCAGCGCTTACCAGGTTAATTCCTCGCTGCTTGCATGTGCAAAAAAGGACGTGATTGTTATGCACTGTCTCCCTGCACACAGGGGCGAGGAGATTACGGATGAGGTCATAGACGGTCCGCAGAGTGTAGTCTTTGACCAGGCGGAAAACAGACTTCACACACAAAAGGCACTTCTTGAAATACTCATAAAATAAAGCTTCACCTGGAGTCTTTCGGTAACAGGACTGCATAATTAAATATGCCTTGTGAGTGAGCCACTTTACATAATACCCCTTGGCGGAGTCGAAGAGGTCGGCGGGCTGAACATGACCGTCCTGCAATACGGCGATGACCTTATAGTCGTGGATGCAGGACTGATGTTTCCTGAAGACGAGATGCTCGGCATTGATTTCGTCATTCCCGACCTTACCTATCTCATAGAAAATCGTGAAAAGGTCAGGGCGGTGATTATTACTCACGGGCACGAAGACCACACAGGAGCGCTGCCTTTCCTCATCAGGGAACTTGGCGGTTCAGTACCTGTATACGGCACCCCCCTTACACTTGGTCTTCTTAAGGAAAAGCTCTCTGAACACAAGGTTTCTGCGCCCCTCCATACCGTAAAACCCAGGGATACCGTTAAACTTGGAGAGTTCACTGTAGAGTTTATACGTGTAACTCACAGCATTGTTGATGGAGTGGGACTCGGGATCCACACCCCTTATGGTCTGATCGTTCATACAGGTGATTTCAAGATTGACCCGACCCCTGTGGATGGCGAGCTGCTGGATTTCTACAAGTTCTCTGAATTTGGCGACAGGGGGACATTACTCCTGATGTCCGACAGTACCAATGCTGAAAAAGGAGGATTCACATATTCGGAAAAAGAGGTCAGGAGGGCCTTTGAAGACATATTCTCCGCTGCCCCCGGACGGCTCATTATTGCCACCTTTGCCTCCAATATACACAGGATACAGCAGGTAATCGATGTGGCCGTAAAACACGGAAGGAAGATAGCCATATGCGGTAAAAGCATGGTATCAAATGCCGAGATAGCCCTTGACCTTGGATATCTCAGGCTCCCGGCAAAGACATGGCTCGGTCTGGATGAAATCAGGAAACTGCCTGACCGGGAGGTGGCTATAATCACAACAGGCAGTCAGGGTGAGCCCATGAGTGTTCTGTCAAGAATTGCAACGGGTGAACACAAGACCATCAAGATCAAGCCGGACGATACGGTTGTACTTTCTGCAAAGGTAATACCCGGGAATGAGCGTTCCATAGGAAAGATTATAAACCACCTCTTTCGCCGGGGAGCAAATGTAATTTATGAAAAGGTCTCCGAGGTTCACGTCTCGGGACATGCATCAAAGGAAGAGCTGAAACTGATGCTCAACCTTGTAAGGCCAAAGTATTTTATGCCTGTACACGGTGAGTACAGGCACCTCATCTATCACTCAAAATTAGCTGAGAAGCTGAACATACCTAAAGAGAATATATTTATAATGCAGGACGGGAATGTCCTTGAAATCAACGCTGAAGGGGCAAGAAAGAATGGAAAGGTTCATTCCGGGAGGATATTTATTGATGGAAAGGGCGATATTAAGGATATAGTGCTCAGGGACAGATGGAGGCTTGCCCATGACGGCATAGTCCTTGTTCTCATATCAATGGAAAAACCATCAGGCCACATTACCTCGGGCCCGGACATAATATCAAGAGGATTTATCTTCGAGGAGGCCTCAACCGACGTAATCTCCGATGCAAGAAGGGTGGTTGCCGAGACAATAACAGGCCTTGATCCGGAAGTGCTCCAGGACCTCACGCTCATGAAGGCCAGGATAAGAAATACCCTGAAGAAGCATATTTACAAGACCATGAACCGGAGGCCCATGATAGTGCCTATCATATTTGAAGTATAACCTGATATTCCGGTAGCCGTTCACTACATGATATAATCGGGAAGATGAAAAGAAAGTCAGGGAGTGGTGGAGTTGAGGAGTATAACGGGATTTTAAAGAGTACCCTGATTATCCTGTCTGAAAAATAGTTAAACCATGATTGAAAATCAGCAAAAGGGGTCAGAATGAAACTCCGGCTATTTGTTATAGCAGCCCTGTTGCTCGGGCTGACCGTTCTGTATGCATGCACTGAACTGAAGAGATCAAAGCCTATCCTCCCGCTGAACGAATACGAAAAGATGATAGCCGGACGCCTTGATGCAGAATATGTGGGAACCGAAACCTGTCTGTCCGCCTGTCATGCCCATGATGCAATCAGGGCCGCTTTTGATGCAAGCACAATGGGGGCACAGCTCAGGAGAGACTCAGGGCTGCCCCTTGTTGATTGCGAATCATGTCATGGTCCCGGAAGTCTGGCAATCAAGGGCATAACCCGGGAACTCGTTGAGGAGAACAATAAAAAGGGGCTCAAGACGGAATGTAATTACAAGACCCTGATCGATATTAATAAACTTCCGGCAATTGCAAAAAGCCTTATCTGCCTTAAATGCCATACAGGTAATGCCACCTTCAACCTCCATGAATGGAATGCCGGTATTCACGCAGTAAACGATGTTTCCTGTTCAGACTGCCACAGGATACATGAAGGTCCTGACCTGAAGGTAAAACCAAAGGATACAGCCGCCATGTGTTTTAAATGTCATCAGGACATAAAGGCCTATTTTAAGATGCCAAGCCATCATCCTGTACCTGAGGGGAAAGTCTACTGTACCGACTGTCATAATCCGCACGGCACAACATCGGAAAAGCTCCTGAGGAAGCCAACGGTTAAAGAGGTCTGCACCCGCTGCCATGGGGAGAAGGAAGGTCCCTTTCTGTATGAACATGCCGACCTGACGGAGGATTGCCTCAATTGCCACACTCCTCACGGTTCTCCAAATAATAACCTCCTTGTCGTGAGGGAGCCGTTTCTGTGCCTGCAGTGCCATCAGAGCCACAGAATAAACACTGCCACAGGTGAGCCTAAAACCATTGCAATGAAAGGCTTCTTCTTTACCAGATGCACCAACTGTCATAGTCAGATACATGGCACGGACATCCCGTCACCGGGAGGCAAGGGAAGATTCATCCAGTGATGAATATCCACCCGGTAATAAGGAACTCGGATGTAACAAGGGGGTTATGCCTTTATCGGGATATCACCCGTTATCTCTATGTTTTTCTAACCTTTGTCATCCTGACCATACTCATCCCGTCCTCTCCTGTCAGGGCCGAAGAATATCCGGACCAGACATACAGCCCCCGATATTCCCTTGGGATCGGTTATAGCTGGTCCAGCCTTGACGGTTCTCGAAGGGCGATAGAATACCGGTCAGGGATCAAATCACCTGCACTCAAGGGAGGGATTGAGGTTTACCACCTGCCCCACAGATTCTACCTCGATTTTTCCACTTATGAAAAAGACGACCTATACCTCGATACAGGCTATGCATACAAGGAGGTTATGCTTTCAAGGCTGATCCTGAGGGAACTCCTGCATAATCTTGACCACTACAGATTCCCAGATATCAATCCTGATGAAGTCAAGAGAAAATATAACGATAGAGATATAGAAGGAAAGTATCAGGCGGATATTATGATAAGTGACTTTTTCCTGAGACTTAAGTCTCCCGACTATCCTGTCCATCTCTATACCAGATACTTCAGGTATGATAAAAAAGGCGAAGTTCAACAGAGGTTTCTCATCGGAACTTTTAATGACATGACTGTAACGTCTCAGGGCAGGCAAATTGATTTCAGGACAGAACAGTTGACTATAGGCTCCAATGGTCATTTTGGACCTGTAGAGATTGAGTATTCCCATGGAGAGAAAAACTTTGTTCCCAGGGGAAATACAGTTCTTGCAGACCTCTACCCTGCAAACAGTCTCAGACCTGAGGACGTGTATCCACACAACCGGATACCGGAAACACGGACATCTTCCGATTATATAAAGGTCCATTCATCTTATACAGGACGTATTACGGCCTCGGCATCAGTGGGCAGTGTCAGACAATCAAATCAGGATAGCAGTGTAAAGAGGGATATGGTTGTTGGTGCAGGGCAGTTAAGTTATATCCCGATGGATGAACTATCCTTTTTTCTCAAGTTCAGTTACAGGGATATGGACGAGGATGCTCCTGCAACTACCGTACTTAAGGGTCTCAGCAATGAGCTGACTTATGAAGTACGTCCCGCCCTGGATGTCAGGCGCAGGAAGGTCTCCCTGGATGTCAGGGCACGGCCCTTGAGGGGTATTAATCTTGCAGGCAGCTACTCTGTCAGCAGGGAAGACCGCTCTGATACAGAGGAGTGGTTGCTGGTTAACAGGAATACAACGGTTAATACCCTTACCCTTAAAGTCTACGGGACATTATTGAAGGGGGTAAAGTTCAGGACCCGCTATAAATGTAGTGACCTTAAGAATCCGGTCTATAACACAGAGCCGGACCTGTCCCATGAACTCAATTTTTATACAAGTTACTCTCCTTTTCCCGGAGTACTGACCGTTCTGACCTATAACCTTAAAAAGGACGTGAGGGACAACCTCAGGTTCATCGACAATGCCACGGATATTCCTTTGGAGGCAGGACAAAGGAATAATACCACCAACAATATACTCGGCCTTATCATGCTCACACCGGGAGAGAAGACATCCCTTACCATGGGATGCGGATACTACAGGAATAATCTGAGACAAACACTGATGTATTCCACATTTTCAGGCGACGGCTCTTCCACACCCGGTAATGCCATTATTGAAAACGGTGTGCCTTATAGTGACGAGTCAACATCGTATTCTATCGGCATCACTCACCGTATCAACGACAGGACGGATATTTCTGCCGACATGGGACAAACACATTCAAAGGGGAAATTCCGAACCGGTAATCCACTGTCTGAAAATATTGACTCGTTCTCCATGCTCAAGGTAACAGAGACCGCTCTCTCCATCAGGTGCAGCTATGCAATAATCAACGGCTTTGGTATTGAGACAATGCTGGGTCTCAGAGACTATAATGACAGGATAGACGACTATAACGATGGTAGATTCTACCAGGCAATCCTGATTCTGACGAAGAGGTGGTAAAATAAAACGGCTTATTCTATCAATCCTGATCCTTTTCTCAGTCCTTGCGAGCACTATCCATGCTGCAACAAAGGAGAAGATTATTGCAGGTGTGGTCTTCTCGGGCGACCTGCCCTTTTACCGGGAAATACACGAGGAACTCGTCAGGGAACTGTTTGAGAAGGGATATGCCCGGAAGGTCCGGTTTATTATACAGAGACCCAACCCTGATGCACTTGCCTGGAGTAATGCCATAAGAAAGGTAATAGCCTATGACGCCTCCCTCATAATCGTTTATGGTTCCGGAGCTGCCCGTGCTGCACTATATGAGTCTTCCTCGATTCCAATTATCTATGCTGCGGTATATAAGCCTGAAGAGTCGGGAATAAAAGGGGAAAACATAAGAGGGGTTGGTTACAAGGTCCCTGTGTCAAGCATCATAAGGTATCTGAGGAAGACGGGGAATATTAAAAAAATAGGGGTTTTATACTCAGACTCCGAACCCGGCACCAAAACCCAGTATAACGATGTGAGAGATGTATGCAAAACTTTATCCCTTGATGTTGTAAAGATTCCTGTAAAGAGGGCTCGGGAGATTGGTAGAAAGTTGAAGCTTTTATCCTATGACAGCCTCTTCCTTACAAGCAGTGCACTTATAAATAAATATTTTCCGGACTACATTATGATCTTCAGAAAAAAGTCTGTTCCATTGGTCGCAATCATGCAGGGACTTGAGGAGTATTCGCTTATCACACTTTCTACCGACCCCCGCAAGCAGGGTGCCATACTGGCAAAAAACCTCATCCAGTTCATAAACAACAGGGATATTGACAGCATTAAAAATACAGATATTTTAAAAAACTCCCTTACCTTTAACATGAAACTTGCCATAGAACTCGGACTTGATATCCCTGTAGAACTATTAACGGAATCAGACAGGGTGATAAAATAATGATGAGATTTATTGCCATAGCCGCACTGTTCTGTTTTATCCTGTCCACGCAAACACTCAGCGCCCATGCAGAAGACAGGGAACTGCTGATAGGACTCATCCCCGAGCAGAATATATTCAAACAGATAGAGAGATATAAACCCCTTGCCGGGTATCTTTCGGAAAAGACGGGGATAACGGTCAGGCTGACGATACTCAGCCGTTACGGTGATATTATAGACAGGTTTGTTCAGCGGGGTCTGGACGGCGCCTTTTTCGGGGACCTGACAGGCGCTCTGGCCATTGAAAAACTCAATATAGAGCCGGTGGTGCGCCCTGTAAATTTAGACGGCTCGACTTACTCCTATGGTTATATAATCGTAAGGAAGGACAGCGGGATAAAGACTGTAGATGATATGAAAGGAAAGGTGTTGGCCTTTGTGGACAGGGCAACAGTGACAGGCTATCTTTTCCCTATATCCTATTTCAAATCTCACGGGGTAAAAAATCTGAAGGATTTCTTCTCGGAATTTTATTTTACAGGAAGCCACGACTCTTCTGTCTATGCCGTACTTGATGGAAGGGCTGATATAGGCTGTGTAAAAAATACCATTTATAATAATCTCATCTCCAGGGACCCAACGATTAAAAGTGAATTAAGGATTATTGCAAAATCGCCACTTATGCCTGAAAGCACATTATGCCTGAGAAAGGACCTTCCGGCAGATATCAAGAAGATGATAAAAGAAGTGCTTCTGACAATGGACCGCAACGACGAGGGCCGGCGGATTCTTGCAAAACTGCAGGCAAGGCGATTTATCGAGGCATCTGTCGAAGACTTCAAGCCCGTTTATGAAATGCTTAAAACACTTGGAGAGGATATAGCAACATACCAGTACAGGGTCAGATGAAAGGAAATATTTTCAGGTTTTTAACTGCCGGAGCCCATGGATGAGGAAAAAAGTAACGCAATATCTCTTACTCATTTTTTTGCTTTTCGCCCTCAGCGGAGGGATAGCAATCATGGCATTATCTCAGGTCACAAAAGACCTGAAGAGCGTTATAACCCTCCACAAACTCGAGATTATACGCCAAAACCTCGTAATAAACCTGCAGACCGTACAGACCAACCTTTACACCATAGGGACATCTTTTGGCCCGGACCTGGATGTAATCGTCGACAACGTCAACTCCCTTGATAAGGCAATTACCAGTTGCACGGGATGCCACCACAGCGCGGTACTTACCAGGAAACTCATCAAATTGAAGAGATTCACCGAGAAGTACAAGGAAGCGCTCAGCGCCTTCATAACTACCACAGCGAATCCCGAGCGGGTAAAGAGATTGCAGATGGCAACAGCAGAGATAGGAGAAATGCTGTTGCAGAACACGCGTGAGATGGCTTTTATGACTAATCAGAAACTCAAGGAAAAGTCCGGGACAGCCTTGCGTAAAGTTGAACGCATAAAACAAATCCTCCTTGCAAGTCTCTTAAGTATAATGCTGATCGGATGTATTATAGCGGTTAACCTTACAGGCGAGATACTCAAGCCTATACGGGAACTCTCTGAAGCCGCAAGAGCTGTTGCTTCAGGTAATCTCGGTTATACCATAGATTCTTCCGAGACCACCGAGTTTGGACATCTTGCCAGGGTATTCAACGAGATGAGTCTGTCCCTGAAAGAAGGTCACGAGAGGAATATGAACTACATGATGAGGCTCAGCGGATTATACAGACTGACCCTTTCCTTCCATATGGTAACCAATAAACAGGATATCATAAGGGAGATGGTCTTCGGTGTTGCCGAGATCATCAGGGCGGAAAAAGTTCTTGTGTTTTTATATAACAGGGAGAGAGATAGATATGCCTCAGCTTTTCCTGCCTATGGCTTTGCTGACAGTGATGTTGAAAACTGGTCGTATGAGCCCTCTTTCATAAACAGCCTTTATCTCAAAAGCAATAAGAGGTCCATAATCATTCTCCCCGAAGATCATGTAACGAAACAACTCCTGCTGAGAGAAACCGACAATATCCGTAACCTGGCTATAATATGGCTGAAGCAAAAAGGAATACTTACAGGTTTTCTGATGACCATCAACAAAGAGGGGGCAGAGTTTGTTGAAGAAGACATAAGGCTTCTCAGCGTAATTGCAAATAATTTCTCGGTTGCCATGGATAACGCCCAGTTATACAGGGATCTGCACACCCAGATGCAAAAACTCAAGGACACACAGGAACAGCTTGTACAGGCGGCCAAACTTGCCGCTATCGGCGAACTTGCCGCCAATATTGCCCACGAAATCAATAATCCCCTGACAAGCATACTCGGATATGCAGAACTCATGAGGGAGGAAGAAGATATTGAGAGTATCATGCGTGATCTTGAAATTATAGAATCCGAATCTCTCAGGGCAAGAGATATCGTCCGGCAGTTACTGGAGTTTTCAAAGAAATGGCCCCTCAAAATAAGCAAGGTTGATATAAACAGGTTACTTAAAGACGTAATCGATCTCATCTCTCTCAATCTCAAGGATTCCGAAATTAATATCGTTGATGACTTTTCAGATATCCCCCAAATAAGTGCAGATGCAAGTCAGCTTAAGCAGGTCTTCCTTAACCTGATCAACAACGCCGTTCAGTCAATGCCAAATGGCGGCACTCTCAGCATCAGGACTGCAAAAATAGATAATTCAGTAATGATTGAGGTCTCTGACACAGGCACAGGCATTCCCGACAATGTAGCCCAGAAAATATTCGAACCCTTCTTCACAACCAAAAAGGACAGGGGGACAGGACTGGGGCTCCCAATAAGTTACAGGATAATTAAAAAACACGGAGGGAAAATAGAGGTTAAAAAGGGGGTGGATAAAGGGACAACCTTCAGGGTAATATTGCCGATCAGGATATCTTCTTTACAAATATCTCCCTAGCAATATCAATATCAATCGCAACAGTGGTTTCATCAACCTGAACCACCACCGAGGGCCATTTCTGAAGGAGCTTTAATTTGGAACCGGCATTTATGCCTATGGAATTCAACCTGTTAAGACGTGATGGATTTGAAGGAACGATATAGACAATCCTGCCCCTTTGCCCCACTTCAAAATCAGCAAGCCTCATAACCAGAGGTTCCACATCCACCCGGTATTTCTTGCAACACTCCCCTCTTGGAATGGGCTTGTCGTGGGGACATGTAGGGGGGTGGCCAAGAAAGGTGCAAACGCTGTCAGTCAGTTCCTTGCTAAGGATATGTTCCATCCTGCAGGCATCCTCATGAATATATTCTTCTTTCATCTCAAAGACATCCGCAAAAAGCCTCTCGGCAAGCCTGTGCCTCCGTACTACGCCCCGGGCAATCTCTCTGCCTTTGGGAGTGAATTCCACGTTTCCCCCATCAACGATGATAAGCCCACTGTTCTGCAATTCAGCAACAGTCTCATCTATGTTTTCATCATCAGAACAACCCTTGAGACGTTTGAGCCCACCTTTTTCCTCTTCTTCAAGAACCCACAGAAGTTCCAGCGCCTCTTCCAATCTTTCCTGTTCCGTTTTTTCCATTATAAAATATTATAACCTATCAGGGCTGTTCTTTTATTTTCGCGGTTATCAGAACTGCTGAGACGAGAGGGCAAGTACCGGTCTCTTCTTATGCCAGTCTGTTGACTGCTCATAGGCATAGGAAACCCTTAAAACAGTCTCCTCATCAAAGTGTTTTCCGATAACCTGAAACCCGACGGGCAGGCCTTCAGAGGTATATCCGCAGGGGATGGATATTGCAGGCACACCGGCAAGATTAATGGATATGGTAAAGATATCAGTGAGATACATCTGCAAGGGGTCCGAGACCTTATCCCCAATCCTGAAAGCAGCAGTGGGACTTGTCGGAGTCACTATAACATCAACTTTCCTGAAAGCCTCTTCAAAGTCTGTCTTTATAAGGGTCCTCACCTGCTGGGCTTTTTTATAATAGGCATCGTAGTACCCGGCCGAAAGGGCGTAAGTGCCGAGCATTATCCTCCGTTTCACTTCAGGGCCGAATCCCTCAGCCCTTGTCTCCATATACATATCAATCAGGTCCTTACCGTCCGCCCTGAATCCATATTTCACACCGTCAAAACGGGCAAGATTTGAGCTTGCCTCGGATGTGGCAAGGATATAATAAGTAGCAACTGCATATCCGGTGTATGGCAGAGATACCTCAATGATCTCTGCGCCAAGCCGCTCAAGAGCGTCTATGGCATCCTTGATGCCCTGCTCTACCTCGGGATCAAGCCCTTCTATAAAATATTCCTTTGGCACCCCTACTTTCAGTCCCTTGATCTCATGGCCGAGTCCTGCTGTAAAGTCAGGGACCTCAACAGGTACGGATGTGCTGTCCTTCGGGTCATGGCCTGAGATGACATTGAGAAGCAGTGCGGCGTCCCTTACATTCTTCGTTATGGGCCCGATCTGATCAAATGACGATGCAAAGGCAACAAGCCCGTAGCGCGAAACCCTTCCATATGTAGGCTTGAACCCTACCACTCCACATAAGGCAGCGGGCTGCCTTATGGAGCCACCGGTATCGGAGCCAAGGGCACCCAGGCACTCGTCTGCCGCCACCGCTGCAGCAGACCCTCCGCTTGATCCGCCCGGAACCCGCTCCAGGTCCCAGGGATTATGCGTAACAAAATATCCTGAGTTCTCAGTGGAGGAGCCCATGGCAAATTCGTCAAGGTTTGTTTTACCAATGAGGATGTAGCCGCTCTTAAGAAGACTTTCAGTTACGGAACTTTCATAGGGAGGAGCAAAACCCTCCAGTATCTTTGAAGCGCAGGTTGTCTTAATCCCTTTTATGCAGATATTGTCTTTTATAGCGAGTGGAATACCGGAAAGAATGCCTCTTTTTTCATATCTCTTCAGGTCTTCCATGCGGTCATATGCCCTGTCCCTTGTTAAGGAGAGAAAAGCCCTTACCTTGTCGTCAACGGCTTCAATTCTGCTGAATACAGAGTCCAGTATATCCTTTGAAGATATCGCACCGTCCGCTAATAAATCCATGGCATCAGCGATGCCGAGCCTGAAAAGTTCCAATTAGACCCCCCATCTGAAATTAGTGGTATTAATTATATAGTCTCAATAAAGAAGTTTGCAAGTTCTGCACCTTCTGAATTAAACTATCTGTAAATATGGATCCTGTAACTCATATCCTCACAGGTACGCTGCTGTCCAAATGCTTTCCAAAAAGGAAGGGTTCTCTTGCAACGCTCGTATTTGCAGCTAATGCCCCGGACCTTGACTATATAACATACCTGTGGGGAGCGGATGTCTTCCTGAGGTATCACAGGGGGATTACTCATGGCATAGGGTGTCTTGTCCTGTTTTCCCTGCTCATGGGGTTTTTAATGCATGGAATCTTCAGAAAGGGATTTATTTACTTTTCGGTGATATCATTTGCAGGTTATGGAAGTCATCTCATACTGGACCTCTTCAACCGCTATCCTGTAAGAATCTTCTCTCCCCTTGACTGGTCAAAATACTCGCTGGACATCCTCTTTGTCATTGACCCCTATATTACAGGGGCGCTCCTGGTGGGTGTGATACTGACCATGAAGAAAGATAACATGAGGCGGCTGATAGCCGTGGCAACGATGATTTTAATGTCCCTTTATGTGGCCGGCAGGTTCTATCTCAAAGGAATGGCCGAGGATTTTCTCAGAACACGCATGGACGAATATCATTACCACCTCTTTCCGCTGCCAAACGATTTTTTGAGATGGTGGTTTGTCACGAATTCGGGAAAGATATATAAAGTGGGGACTGTTGACCTGTTTACAAGGAGGGTCAGCGTTAATGACAAGTTCATTTATTCAGAGAAGGCCCCCGAGATAAAGGAATCAAAGCAGTTACGGGTTGTCAGGAACTTCCTCTACTTCTCGAGATTTCCCCTGCCGGGGATCAAAAGGGAAGGGGATGAGACCATTGTAACCTGGCGTGAACTCTCATATTCATTCCTCCCCGGAGAGCAGTTTATTGCACGGGTAAAGTTTGATAAAACGGGAAGGGCCGTGCAGGAGTACATTAAATTTTAGGGATATCTTTCGGGGGAGGAGGATTGGAGGAATGGAGAGGTTGGAGGAATGGATATACTGAAAAAAGTAAAGCAGACGATAAAAAAACATTCCATGCTGAAAGGCGGAGAGCGGGTGCTTGCAGGTCTTTCGGGCGGGCCTGATTCGGTCTCCCTTCTGCACATACTGAATGAACTGAGGGAAGAGTGGAGACTCTCCCTTTATGCCCTTTACGTTGACCATGGTCTGAGGCCTGAAAAAACCCCATATGAGATTGATTTCTGCACTGAACTGACAGAAAGATTGAAAGTTCCCTTCAGTGTTAAAAAAGTAGATGTGAGGGAGTTTTCGGATAAGGAGAACCTTGGCATACAGGAGGCTGCGAGACATCTCAGATACCTTGCTTTTGAGGAACATGCCTTTCAGGTAGAGGCCGACAGGATTGCAACAGGACATAATGCCGATGACCAGGCTGAAACCCTTGTCATGCGGCTTTTACGAGGGTCCGGGCCAAGAGGACTCTCAGGTATACCGCCTGTCAGGGGAATGTTTATAAGACCTTTGATCATGGTGAAACGAAGTGAAATCGAGAAGTATTTGGATGAGAGGGGCATCGGGTTTGTTATTGACACATCAAACCTGAAACAGGATTATCTGCGCAACAGATTGAGGCATGAAGTCATGCCGCTCCTTAAAAAGTATAACCCGAATCTAACAGGAACCCTCTGCAGGACAGCTAATATCCTCCGCGAGGAGAATGAGTATATGGAGATTGCAGTAACAAAGTCCCTCATGAGGCTTATAAGCCGTAAAACAGGCGATAAAATAGAACTCTTTATCTCGCCCCTTGAGAATATGGAGAAGGTTATCCTCAGGAGGGCGCTCATCAGGGCTATTGAAGAAACAAGGGGCTTGCGGGGGATCGGGCTTGAACACATTGAAGAGATTATATCCCTTATAAGGACAGGCTCAAGCGGTTCGAGGATTTACCTGCCGGGGGGACTCCGGGTTATAAAGGATTACTCAACGTTGATCATTACCTCGGCAGCACCCCGGAAACTGGGTGAGCATGTATTGCAGGTTCCGGGGGAAACAGTATTGAAGGAGTCCGGTCTTGTCCTGATATCAAGTGTCAATGACGATTCAGCCGGCACGGGAGATGGAAAAACCGAGGCGGCTTTTGACTTTGACATGCTCCGCTTTCCACTCAAGGTGCGCTCAAGGCAGGCAGGAGATTTCTTTTATCCATCCGGGTTTGGAAAGAGAAAAAAACTGCAGGACTATTTTGTTGACGAGAAGGTGCCGAGAGACACAAGAGACACAGTCCCGCTGCTTCTTTCAGGAGAGGATATTATCTGGGTAGTTGGATACAGGATGGATGACAGGTACATGATAAGTCCCTCATGTGCAAGGACCCTGAAAATAATTGTGAAGATGGCAAAATAGCATCAGTCGCAAGAGGTCTGATCCAGCCCGGTTTGTGGTATAATTTTATCAGGGAATATGAAGAGGCACACACCCCTGCACCCCTCTTGATAGAGGGGAAATGCCTTGAAATCTGCTAAAGAGATATAATCTCACCTTGCATTTTATCTATATCAACTACTGCAATTGTTGCCTTGCCATAGAGCCAGTGACCTGCCTCTCCCGGGTTTACCATCAATGTATTGTTAATCTTTTCAATCTCTGCACAGTGTGTATGACCATAAACTATCAGGTCAAAGTGTCCACTTGCAGCAAGATCATCAACGAGGTCAGGCTCATGCATCACCACTATCCTTTTCTCCGAGAACGTGAACTTATGCGGCTGACGGTGAATCCTGCCCCTTGAACGGTCCCTGAGCAGCAGCCTGTCTCCGTCGTTATTTCCGTAAATACCGACAAAGTCGGCCTTCAGCTTTTCGAATGGTTTTAAGGAAAACGGGGATGTGAAATCCCCGGCATGAACAACAAGGGCAACCCCTCCTTCATTAAAGACAGATACAGCCTGCTCTATCCTGTCTACATTATCATGGGTATCAGATATCAGTCCGACTAACATAAATCCTCCTTGTTGAAGCCATCATTTTATGAACCTTAAAATAATGAATCCTCCAATTAAAATAGCGGTAAATCCATATGTAAGAAGGTTAAAATACCTGTCAATGAAATTTCTGATATGTTTGCCGAAAAGATAGATTAATCCTCCGACAAGAAAAAACCTTGCACCTCTGCTCAGAAACGAAACCACCATAAAGACCCAAAAATCCACCTGAAAAAAGCCTGCAGAGATGGTAAATACCTTATATGGGATCGGGGTAAACCCGGCTATCGCAATCGCCCATGCCTCATAGTTCTGAAAATAGGTCCGGACCATCTCGAATGTTTCCTTACTCACATAATGAAAGAGAATTTCCTGGCCAACGGACCAGAACTTCATCCCTATAAAGAAACCAAGGGCGCCACCGGTAACGGAACCGACCGTACAGACTGCTGCGTAGTAAAAGGCCCTTTTGCGTAATGAAAGGCTCAGGGCAATCAGGAGCACATCAGGGGGGACAGGGAAAAAGGATGATTCGGCTACGGCAAGCAGAAAAAGGGCTGGAATACCATATGGTGTCTCTGCCCAGTGTAAAACCCAGTCATAAAGCCTCCTCACTATCTTCACAATATTAATAATAAACAAAATGAATTAGAATTACAAATATCACCCTTTCCCCCTTCATATTGACTCTGAAAAAAGATAAATGCTAATTTAGTGCATTGCTCTCTGCATCAGACGATGCTATCAGCTTCTTTAAAGGGAGGACAAAAATGAATGGCAGTCCGCTTTTAATGCTTCAGAAATACGGCCAGAGTTTCTGGTATGACAATATCAGCAGGGGGATACTGAAATCCGGGGAGCTGAAGAGGATGATAGAGGAAGAAGGGCTCAGGGGCCTAACTTCAAACCCCACAATATTTCATAAATCCATCCAGTCCGGTAATGACTATGATGAACAGCTCCATCAACTGCTCGGCAAGGAGGCCTCGGAGAAGGATATATTTTATGCCCTTGCAATACGGGATATCGTTGAGGCCTGCGAACTGCTTATGCCTGTTTATGAGGAGAGCAACGGATTGGACGGATATGTGAGCATGGAGGTTGACCCTCATCTTGCTTATGATACTGAAGGGACCGTCAAGGAGGCAACCGAACTCGCTGAAAGGATAGGAAAGCCGAATCTTATGGTAAAGGTCCCGGCCACCAGGGAAGGCCTTCCTGCTGTTGAAGAACTCCTGTACCGTGGTTATAACATCAATGTCACACTCCTCTTCTCTACAAAACGGTATGAAGAGGTTATAGACGTTTATATGAAAGGGTTGGAGAGAAGGGTCTCGGAAGGCAAGACTATTGACAGGATTGCCTCTGTTGCAAGCTTCTTTGTAAGCAGGGTGGATACCCTTACGGATAAACTCCTTGAGGAAAAACTGAATATGGCAAGGGATGATAACGAAAAAGAGCAAATAAAGTCCCTTATGGGCAGGGCGGCCGTTGCAAACGCAAAGGTAGCCTATCAAGTCTTTAAGGATGCCTTTTCTTCACAGAGATTTTTTGTCCTGATGGAAAAAGGGGCAAGGATTCAGAGATTGCTCTGGGGTAGTACAAGCACAAAGAATCCGGTATACCGTGATGTCCTGTATGTTGAAGAACTTATAGGCCCCGGTACGGTCAATACAATGCCCGATGCCACCTGGAGGGCTTTTAAAGACCATGGAAAGGTTGGGCGAACTATTGACGCGGATATTAAAGCTGTGATAGCAACCCTTCAGTCAATAGACGAACAGGGAATCAGCATTGCCCGGGTTACAAAGGAACTCGAGGATGAAGGGGTGAGGCTCTTTACCGAATCCTTTGATGCACTGCTTGACCTGATTGCCGGGAAAAAGAGGACAGGGACCTGTTAACCCTGAAACTACTATGAGAACCTGGATTTTAATCATACCTGTTACCCTCTTCCTCCTCATCTCCTGTGCAACGCCGTCATGGCAGACGAGACAGAATGAGGCAGAGGCTCATTTTAAACTCGCCATTTCTCATCTGGAAAGAGGTCAGATGCAGGCAGCCTTTGTAGAGTTACAGAAGAGCGTAGAACTTAATCCAGGGAATAAAAGGGTACATAATGCCCTTGGTACCGTATACCGTTATTTCGGCAATACGAAGAAAGCTGAAGAGGCTTTTAAGACGGCAATCAGTATAGATCCGAAATACTCGGAGGCATATAATAACCTCGGTGTGGTCTACATGAAGACCAGGCAATGGGACAAGGCTATCAAGGCATTCCGGAAGGCCCTGGATAACCTGTTGTATCCTACACCGGAAACGGCCTTTACCAATCTTGGAAAAGTTTATTACAGGAAAGGTGAGCTTGACAAATCGATACGCGCGTACAAAAAAGCCATCAATCGGGCACCGGGCTATAATGCCCCTTATTATGGATTAGCACTCTGCTACAATGCCCTGGCCAGATATGGTGATGCCTCTGAGGCACTTACCGAGGCCATCAAACTTGATTTCGTTTTTAAAGGAGACAGGGAGAAGGCGGAAAAAGAGCTGATCAGACAGAAACTGAAGGCTGTTGATATGGATGAGGAACAGGATTATATCAACCTGCTCGAAATTCTCCATTACTGAAAAAAGATGGAAACAAATGAGTATGTGGAGCGGCTTTACCTTGAGGCCGTAAAGGTCATGAAAAACGCAATTGCACCTTACTCCGGGTTCAGGGTCGGGGCAGCATTGCTCACCACTGAGCACAAGATATATACCGGCTGCAACATGGAAAACCCCTCCCTTATGCTGAGCGAGTGTGCCGAAAAGGTGGCCATACTTAAAGC
>UOGI01000129.1_pt1 | contig 29960 bp, 23 predicted proteins | sample 1989621 | NCBI WGS metagenome assembly UOGI01 (sample SAMEA4712198, study PRJEB27164) | hydrothermal vent metagenome | biome: marine basaltic hydrothermal vent biome; feature: marine hydrothermal vent; material: mineral | place: Pacific Ocean | collected 2011-06-14/2011-07-23 | depth 1691 m
ACAAGGTCAGGCCTGATCTGTATTGCAGTATCTATCATTTCCTCTGTGGCCGCCATCTCAAGGTTCAGCTCCACGGGCACGACTTCCCTGAGCAGCCTCAGGTCCCTGTCCTGAATATGTCTGCGGTCCTCCCTGAGGTGTACGGTTATTCCATCAGCTCCACCCAGTAAGGCCAATGTGGCAGCCATAACAGGGTCCGGCTCAAAAGTCCTGCGGGCCTGTCTCAATGTAGCAATATGATCAACATTAACTCCAAGAATCATCTCAAAACCTCCTCAATCCATCAATCCATCAATCCATCAATCCATCAATCCATCAATCCATCAATCCATCAATCCATCAATCCATCAATCCATCAATCCATCAATCCATCAATCCATCAATCCATCAATCCATCAATCTCATGAGAGTCCCCGTTTTCCGTGCACCATACCTGAAGACCGTTACCCCCTTGCATCCCTTTTCATATGCCAGAAGAAACGCCTTCTCCACATCTGTCCTCTTTGCGCTCTTTGGAAGGTTAACCGTCTTTGAGACTGCATTATCAGTATACTCCTGAAAGGCTGCCTGCATCTCTATATGGTCTTTCGGCGGGATCTCATGCGCTGTCTTGAAGAGCCTCTTTATCTCAGCCGGCACCTCTCTTATTCCCCTCAGCCTCCCCTTCATTAACACCTTCTTCTCAAGCTCCCGAGAATAGAAACCGAGCTTCCTGGCAAGTGCAAAAAAGTATTTATTCACCTCAACCAACTCTGTATCGAGTATGAGCCTCCTGTAGGCGAGGGCAAAGATGGGTTCTATGCCGCTTGAGCAATCTGCAATTATGGAGATAGTGCCTGTGGGCGCAATTGTTGTTGTCGTTGCATTCCTCACCTTTGGCATACCAGGGGCATCATAAACCGACCCCTTAAAGTTAGGAAAAACACCCCGCTTCCCTGCAAGCTCTGCTGAAGCCTCCCTTGACCTCGTCTGTATAAATCTCATCACCTCTCTTGCAAGACTGAAGCCCTGATCTGAATTATACCGGATACCGAGGAGAACGAGCATATCCGCCCACCCCATCACCCCAAGACCTATCTTCCTGTTACCCTTGTGCATCCTTTCAATCTCGGGCAGGGGATACCTGTTAGTATCGATGCAGTCGTCAAGAAACCTGACAGCAACCCTTATATCCTCCCCAAGACTTTCATAATCAATGACAGGGCTGCCTGCAGGGTTATCAACTATTGAATTACGAACATATTTTGAAAGGTTCATTGAGCCGAGCACACAGGCCTCATATGGCAGAAGCGGCTGCTCACCGCAAGGGTTGGTGCTCTCTATCTCACCAAGGTGGGGGGTGGGGTTGAATCTGTTTATACGGTCTATAAAGACAAGCCCGGGATCTCCTGTCTCATGGGCGCTACTTACAATCGCATCAAAAACCGTACGGGCACGGAGCCTGCCAACCGGCTTGCCTGTTCTTGGATTAACAAGTTCATACTCCGTATCTTTTTTAAGCGCTGCCATAAAGGCATCGGTAACAGCCACTGAAATATTGAAATTAGTCAGTTCTCCCTGACTCCTCTTGGCCTCTATAAAATCGAGTATGTCAGGATGATCAATCCTCAGGATCCCCATATTGGCACCCCTTCTGGCACCACCCTGTTTTATCACCTCGGTAGCGGTGTTATATATCTTCATGAAGGAGACCGGACCGCTGGCAATCCCTCCGGTTGTCCTGACAATATCAGACCTGGGCCTGAGCCTGGAGAAGGAAAAACCTGTTCCACCCCCGCTTTGCAGGATGAGGGCAGTGTTTTTCAGTGTATCAAAGATACTCTTCATCGAATCATCAACCGGCAGGACAAAACAGGCAGCAAGCTGTCCGATCTCTTTACCGGCATTCATCAGCGTCGGGGAGTTTGGCAGGAATTTAAGTTCAGTCATCAAAGTGAAAAACCTCTGTTCCCAGGCTTGGGTCTCCTCTCCATAAAAACCTTCTGCACGTGCTACATGGGAGGCAACACGGCGGAACATTCCCTCCGGCGACTCAAATACCTCCCCCTTCTCGTTCTTAAGTAGATATCGGGCGCTCAGCACACGGAGCGCATTCCCGGTAAGGTTAAGCATGGATAAATTATAGCAGAAAAAGGAGAGGGAGTTCAGGGGGGTAAGGGAGGTGGGAAGCATATTGTTTCATGATGCCTTTTTCCTGATAGACGGGATTTAAAAAGTATCCTGTTAATCCTGTCTAAAAAAGAAAGAGTATCCTGTTCTTATCTGTTATCCAACTGATCCTGTCAATTTTGTTTTAAATACCGGGAGAAAATCTGCGGAAATCTGTGTAATCTGTGGATAGATATTGGCTGTATCCGGTAAGGAACAGGGATATAAGTAGCCGAGTAAAACAGTGGCTAAATTATAATTATAGATTCCTAATCTCTGATTTCCTTGATATCCTGAGGAAGGATTAACTTTACAACATGGCCCCTCTTTCCGGGAGCCCCTAGTTCTCTGCCATCAAAAGTCAGTTTTATACCACCTGCATTGCCTACTTTGAGAAGGAACTGCCTGTCTCCTGTCCATATCCTCTTCTGGCCCGGTTTCAGAATCATCGAGTAACTCAGATTATCGTCAATCTTGAGAAATATCCATGTATCTTCTATGGCCCTGATCTCAAGGACATGCTTGTTTGTGTAATCAGCCTCAGCAGGTGCAACAGGATTAGGTATCATGGTTACAACCCTGTCTATGTTACTCTCTCCTTTAACTTTTCCAGCTAAATCACCGGGGCTTTTAGTATAAGAATACAGCATAATCATCGGAACAACTATTAACAGGACAACTATTGGATACAGAAGAACCTGCGGGGAAAATCTTATTTTGGGTGGTGGTGGTAAAGGCTTCTCAGCAGCTAAACTCGCCTTCTTTTGTTCGTTATAAAGCCTGATAGCCTCTGATGGCTCAATTGAAATGGTCTTCAGGAACTCTTTTATATATCCCCTGACGAAGACTTCACCCGGAATCTTCTCAAATTCCTCATTTTCAAGCGCCTTCAGATACTCACAGCGTATTCTCGTTATCAAGGATATCTCTTTCAGGGAAAGATTAGCCTCTTCACGGTGTTTTCTGAGATACTCTCCTAACAAAACTCCACCTTAATTTCAGGGATCTTTTATGTCTCAATTAAATTATATATAAGTTCCCGAGAAAAATCAAGGATTTTTGATTAATTTTCGGGAGGTTAACAAAAATTAATCAAAGGTGGGTTAAAAATTTCACATCGGGTACGCAGTCAAGATAGAGGAGCTCCCTCCTCTATCTTGATTTGAACTCCGCCCCTTAGCTTTATTCTGTGGAATATCAGACAGGATTAATACATAATAACGTTACTATATATTGAGGATAGCAAAGAAAAAAACTTTTGTCTACACCTAATCGTTAAAAAATGGTTCGATTTCGTAAAAAGATATTGTTGAATATAAAAAATAATCGGATTGAATCTTTCTGTTCATGTAAAGATTCCCAACACTATCACTATCGTGAATATTCTCACAGATCAAAACCCTTTGAAAAGCCTAACAAAAACAGGAATCATAGATGTCGGCACAGATATTGCATACTAACATGTTTTATAGTTATGAGTAAATAAACATCCATGATGCTAAACCGGAACAAAAGGAAGTAAAATCCTGCTATAATCAACCTTCAGTAACGGGGAAACTATAGATGAAGCAAGCACAAACCGTTGACTCACAAAAACCGGACTGCCTAATTATGGCTAAAATTGTTTACAATAATTATTCGATGGAAAACCAGGAGCTCTTTGAAAAGAAGTTCTCAATACTTCAGGAAATATCCAGCGCTATAGTTATCACTGATGACATCACTGCTATAGCGAACCTCATGCTTGACCTTGCAATCAACTACACAAATGCCGAAAAAGGCTCCCTGATGTTAACAAACGACCGGGGGGAACTGTATATCCTTGCCGCGAGGGGTATAGATATTCAACTCATCAAGACTTACAGGATAAAGATCGGAGAAGGAATAGCAGGTACCGTGGCAAAGACTCTCGTTCCTGTACTTGTTGAAGATATAGAGAACGATACAAGATTTAAAGAAAATAAGAGGGACCGTTATAAAACACTGTCTTTTATTTCATGTCCAATCGTAAGCAAGAACAAACTGCATGGTGTCCTCAACATAAACGACAAAAGGGACGGGACACCTTTTACAGAAGACGAGTTCGACCTTATCACAATTATTGCGAACCAGGCAGCCATTGCCCTTGAAAATGCCTTCCTGATGAAGCAACTGAAGTTAAAGGCTACTGAACTTGAGAATATTAACAGGAAGCTTATAGAGACAGATGTAGCAAAGACTGAATTCATTGCCAATATCTCCCATGAACTGCGCACACCCCTTAATTCAATCAAGGGAGCCATATACTATCTACAGCAATCCGTAAAAATGGCAGAGGACGAACAAAAGGAGTTTCATAATATTATCTCAAATGAGACCGGCAAGCTTATCTCCATTGTTGAAAACCTGCTTGATTTTCTCAGACTTGAAGACGAGGTGCGGGTCGTAAAAAAAAGTATTATAAATCTTGCGGACATCCTGCAGGAGATATTAAACTCAAAGTCTCTGAAGGTTATACTCACACGAAAAAACCTGCAACTGAAGATAGATATAAAAGACGGTATATCGGACATTGTCGGAGACAAGATACGGGTTGTACAATTCTTCATCAATCTGATAGAAGGATTAAGTTACTACCTTGAAAGGGGTGACTCCATTGGAATCACTGCTGAGGAGAATGGTTGTGTGAGGGTAAAAGTGATCCTTTCCAGGAGGCTGCCACAGGCAATACTGCCTTATCTCATTAACTCAAGGCACCTCTTCCATACGGACCAGCCTGAAGAGAAGTTAAAGCTTTATCTTGCAAAAAGGGTCGCTGAGTTTCATAAATGGAACCTTGCTGCAGAAAATATCGAGGATGCTTTCCTTATATCCATAACCATTCCCAGGAGTAAACGAGAGCATATAGAGGCAGTTGTTGATACCACTATGGAGTTGTTTGTAGAGTTTATATCAGAGTTGTTAGGCCTTAATATCTGCTCCATAATGCTCAACAATGAACTGACAGGTGAACTCAGGATAAAGAGCGCCAAGGGGCTGGATGAGGATGTTATAAAGCAGACAAGGATAAAACCTGGAGACAGGATCGCCGGATGGGTCGCCCTCGAAGGCAAACCTCTACTAATAGAGGACATAGAAAGCGACCCCCGGTTTGACAAAAAGAATATTCTGCATTATAATACAAAATCCCTCCTCTCTCTACCCCTGAAGACGCAGGATAAAGTAATAGGGGTGCTTAACCTTAACAACAAAAGAACGGCAGAACCCTTTACAAAGCAGGACCTTTACATTGCTTCTTTACTATGCGAAAGGATCTCGCACTTCATTGAAAGGCTGTACAGCAATGATTACAATGAGGATGACTTCAAGCAATTCATCAGCTCATTTGACAGCCTCATAAACGCTGAGAAGAGGTACCACAAGAAAAACAGTCTCATTCAGGAACTGATGTCCAGGATAATGTATAAACTGGGGGTAAGCGAGGAAGACAGAAAGGCGGGTATCTATATCTCCATGATATACGACCTTGGTCTTATGCTTATTGATGACAGCATCCTGAAAAAGAAGGGACTCTCACCATTAGAGCATCGTATTTTAAAAGTCCATCCCTATACCTCAGTGGGCCTGCTCAATAGTTTCGAATTCTCCGAGTATATTAAGGCGGCAATCCTGCATCACCATGAGAGATACGACGGCAGAGGATATCCGGATGGATTAAAAGGCGAGGAGATACCCTTAATCTCAAGGAGCCTTTCCGTAGTGGACGCCTTCTGTGCAATGATCACAGAGAGGCCATATAAAGATGCCCTCACAAGGGATGAAGCACTGGAGGAAATCAGGAAAGGGTCAGATACCATCTATGACCCCAAGGTAGTTGTGGCACTTGAAATGGTGCTGCAGGAGCTTCAGGACACACTATAAAGACCATGCTTTTTCATAAGGTCATAGAGGGTTGGCCTGCTAACACCAAGCTCTCCGGCAGCCCTTGCAATGTTCCCTTTATGCTTCTCAATAGCAGCGACTATCATGTCTCTCTCGACTCTGTCCCTTGCCTCTCTCAGGGTCACACCTGTAAATATGGAACTACTTTGCCCCGGTTGCACTTTAAACCCAAGGTCTTCTGGCACTACAACTAAATCCTCAGACATAACAACGGCCCTCTGTATCCTGTTTTCGAGTTCTCTCACATTACCGGGCCACTCGTAGGACTGAAGCATATCTATCGAGGAAGCACTAAACCCTTTCAATTTTTTCCTGAAATCCTCGCTGAATCTCATCAGAAAGAGGTTGGCAAGGAGCATTATATCCCCTCCACGTTCCCTTAACGGCGGAAGGTTAATCATTAAAACACCTATCCTGTAATAGAGGTCCTCTCTGAATTGCCCCTTTTCAATAGCCTCTGATATATCAACATTTGTAGCAGCAATTATTCTTGTATCCACATGGATATCTACCCGCCCGCCTACACGCTGAAGGGTCTTATCCTGCAAAAACCGCAACAGCTTTACCTGAAGATTGGAGGGCAGCTCACCTATCTCATCAAGAAAAAGAGTGCCTTTCCGGGCATATTCAACCTTTCCCGGCACCTGAGTATTGGCTCCTGTAAATGCCCCCTTTTCATGTCCGAAGAGTTCTGACTCAAGAAGGTTCTCCGGGATAGCGCCACAGTTTATCGGAATAAAGGGACCGGCCTTTCTCAGGCTTAATGAATGAATGGCCCTTGCCACCAGTTCCTTGCCTGTGCCGCTTTCACCCTGAATCAGCACTGAAACATCAGATGGCGCCACTTTCCTGATAGTTGAAAATACCTCCGAGATAGCAGGGCACTGCCCCGCCATACCACCCATTTTAATCGTCTTCCTATCAAGGGCATGACGCAAACTGCGGTTTTCTTCCTCAATGTTATAGAGGTGAAATGCCCTGCTTATACTGACCCCCAACTCTTTGAGGTCTATCGGTTTTTGATAATAATCATACGCCCCTACCTGTATAGCCCTGAGGGCATTTTCTCTATCATCATTTCCTGTTATTACTATAACCTTGGTAAAGGGATGAATCCTGAGTATCCCTTCAAGAGACCTGAACCCCTCCTCTGTTCCGTCCCTGTGAGGCGGCAAACCGAGATCAAGGGTTACCACTTTCGGTTGATGCTTCCTAAAGAGTGAGAGGGCGCTATTGCAATCTTCTGCAAGGAGGAGGGAATACTCTTTTTTAAAGCCCCACTTAAGCTGCTCCCTTATCTCTTCACTGTCTTCAACTATTAATAGCTTTTCCATTTGCAATCAATTTCAGAGGAAGGAATATCTTGTTTAACCACTGAGACACCGAGTCACAGAGAAAGAACAGAAATTTCATCTTTTTAAACACAGTGTCTTCCCGAAAGCTTTCGGGATGGTTAATTCTCCTTAATGCACTTCGCGGCTAAAACTACTTTCTTATATCAGTGGTTTCCCATCAAGGCCGTCTGTATTGATGTCAAGCAACTTCAATACAGTAACACCTGCATCAACTATATCGGGAGAATCACAACCTGACGGCCTGTTTATATAAAAGGTGGCATTCCCCCGAGTATGTCCTCCGGTAAAAGGCCCCCCCATACCGATCAGCTCGTTCTTCCTTATCGATCCTTTCAGGTCATAGCCTTCAGTGGGGAGTACAATCAGGTCGGGGGCTTCAGGAAAACATTCCCCGTTATATATATCCTCTTTGAAAAAGACATCCTTTATAACACTCTCTCCATCCATTTTCAACAATAGCAGATCCTCTCTAATTGCATTTCTGAGGTCTTCGTAACCGTTTTTCTCAACACAGCCACGAGCAAATTTATCTTTCAGGTGTATATATACCCTTGACGGATCAAGAACAAACGCCTTTGAATCACTATCCAGGGCCTCAAAAGATTCCGGCTCCTTTTTATTGAAACTCAGATACCCCTTGTCTTTTAAGTAGACATTCAGATAAACCTCTTTTTTTATAGTCGTAAATCCGTGATCAGATAACATAATAAAAGGGGCCTCAGAATCTATCTTCTCATAAAAAGCGCCTATAAACCTGTCAAGCTCCTGATAAAAACTTATAAAAAACTCATGTTGCGGATGGGATGTGTCATCCAGTGCAGCCCAGAGATAATGGTGCAGTCTGTCAGTCTCTGTAATAGCAGCAATAAAGAGGTCCCATTCCTCTGAATCATAAAGGTGGTTTATAACCTCAACCCTTTTTCTGAAGGTCTGGATAATATCATTAGTGAATTCATCCATGGACTTTACCGCCTTCGCGGCATCCACGTCAAGCCTGTATCCGGTCCTGCTCAAATACCGGTACATTGCATCCGGATAGGAGGCATTCCTGAGGTCAAGTGCTACAAAGCCGGAGACAAGCATTCCGTTTAAGGGTCTTGCCGGATAGGTCGACGGGATATTCACTATAATGCTCCTTTTGCCGTTATCCCCGGCTATATCCCAGATTGTCCTGCTCTTGAGGTCATTAAAATTGGGAAACCTCCACGAATAACTATTCTTATCAACCTCCATGAACCCATAGATACCGTGTCTACCCGGATTCACACCAGTCATGAAAGTGCTCCAGGAGGTTGATGATACCTCCGGGATTGAGGCAGTCATGCTGCAGAGAGTCCCTTCCTGCCGCAGTCTTGCCATATTAGGCATGATACCTTCGTCAGCAAACCTGTTCAGTAAGGAACAGGGAACACCGTCAAGCCCCAGAACAACAACCTTTTTACTTTTCTTTTTAAAGAGTCTTCCTAACATAACAGCCGTTTCTCCCTGATTCATCCACTAAAAAACTACACCAGCCTGAATTAATTATCACATATAACCAAGTTCACTAAGGCGTGCCTTGATCTTTTCATCATCCTTTACACTTTCGGGCACATTTTCAGGCTCCTTTTCCTGTGCCGTAATGCCGCCGGTCTTCTTGTTTCTGTATAATGAGGCATCAACTACCTTAATCATTCTATCCGTATCAAGAATATTATCTAAAAAACCGTTCAGGTTCCGGACATTTTCCTGAGGTTTTTTGAGCATATCATTATAATCCACATAAAGGACTTCCAAATTCTGCTGTCCTGAAAGCCATCCCTCTATTTCTTCAAGGTGTTTACTGAACAATCTACGCATCTCTTCATCATCAATATTGTCCTCAGCCCCATTCCTTTCAAGCATCTTCCTCTGCGACAGTAAAATCTCCTCCAGATTCCTCTTCATAAAGATCAATCTATAGTTTTTATCTGAAGGCAGATCATATAATAACATGGAAGCCATTTTAACCACCTTACCCTCAACACCGTCTAACCAGGAAGCATCCTCTTTTAGCTTCTTTACCTTCTCGAATTCATAATAACCCTCAGGGTTATCCTCATCTGCCTTTCTGATGTTATCTATCACAACCTCCATACCACCGGATTGTAACATCTTCATCATCATTGAGGTCCCGGAACGGGGTAAACCAGTTACAATTATTATGCTTTCCGACATTTGCATAATTAAACCTCCTTGCATCTTATTTTAACCTGATTTGAGTGAATTTATCCCCCCAATTACTTAAGGCTTCTGTTAAAACAATGCAGGGGTCTTCTTTCTGTCAACGCATTACTATGCTAACAGTCAGGTGAGGTAAATATCATTGCGGCAGGTAACAGGTGCCGATAAAATCTAAAAATAAAGGAGATGTGGTGTTAAACACCACATCTCCTTTTCAGATCCAAGCAAATTCATCAAAGTTTTAGCCCTTGAATTTTCTCCTCATAAATCCAAGCCCCACAAGACCTGATCCTATGAGCAGGAAGGTTGTGGGTTCAGGAACGTTTTCACTTGGTTTATTGTTAAAACTAAAATTATCCATCACAAACTGCGAAGGTTTTTCAGTGTCGCCACAACACCCCTTGGATGAGCCTTTACCGCAACACTTGCTGTACAAGTAGTATGAGCTAAATGTCAAGTTGTCGATACCTGCCCAATTAGCAGCAAACAACGCTGGCCCCTTCGGACCTACAACAAGGGTTGTGCTGTAAAGTAAAGCGGCCCCGGAATAACCTTTTATGTCTATATTTAATCCTTCATCCCATGCGGATGTGAAATAGGCACCATCCCAATCAAAAACAACCCCATTATTGATGGATACATCATCAGCCCCTCCATTAAATGCAACATAGTCACCAGACACAGTTCCATTAGCATAGCCATCATCACGATCAGTTGTGTTCATATAGTACCAGGATGAAGACCAGTCAAGGCCTCCATAGGGGCTGACGATCTGGGCATAAGTTCCGTTTCCAAGGGCAGGGAGATCGTCAAATGTTAAAACTGTTGCTTTGGCCTCCAATGCAAAGGCTAACACTATCACACATACACTAATTGTCAAAAGCTTCCTCATTTTTTTATCTCCTTTCTGTTTCTTTCTGATTTTCTGCATTCAAGGCAAAACCCTCTGTTTCATTCTTTGAATTAAAAATAACCCTGTTGAATTACCGTCTTCCAGCCATGCGTATCTTCCGCCCTATAAGTCCAAGTCCAATCAATGCTGAACCAAGGAGCAGCATGGACCCTGGCTCGGGCACTGCAGTTGAACCTCCATCTACACCACCAAGTGTGTCTAATGCATACCAGGACTGACCCCATATCTGTCCCTCTTGCCAGTCGTGAAAGATATCTGAAGAATCATACCAGCTTACATTTGTAAGAGCCTCGGAGAAAAGGGTCAGGTTGAGCATTCCACGAATCGATTCCCCTTCTCCTATCGTAGTACCTCCAGTTGCCTGGACATAGTAACTCCCGGAAGACTCGACGACTTCAGCCGTCCAGTCATCTGGAACACTCCATGCCGGATCACCATTGGAAAGGGTAAAGCTATAATCTACAAATATATCCTTTTCAAATTCTACGGAAAGGAAATTCATCTCAGCACCGCTATCGCTGTTAGTGACATTAAAAATATACATCGCATCAAGAGAGGATGTTCCGTCTCCGTTGTTGAGCAGCGTCGAATAATCAGGGAGCACATATCCCTCAACCTCAATGAATGGATATGCCTCTGATACAGAAAACGAAGCAAGCAGCATTATCACAATCCCTACCAGCATAATGTACAGTCTCTTCTTCATTAGTTTATACCCCCTTTATAACGCCGGTTTTAATCTTCACGCATTTATCATTTATAAAATATGCAATTGTTATACCATAAATGTAAGTCTCTGTTTTTAAAAAGAAACCTCAGAAACAGCATATCTACAACAATCCTTTCTGTAAGAAGCTCCGACACCTCCGTTATGAAAAACCTTACAGTCGGTTCCGCCGTAATGACTTTTACTCCTTAAAAGCAATGAAATCTGCCAGCCTTGGAAAAACTTTTCCGGCAAACTCCCTCTGGATAGCAAACGGACTTCTGCTGCCGGACCTGAAGGGACCCGAGAATATCTTTACCAAAGCCACGTTTGTCCTGCGGTTAAGTATGGCATCAATCCCGTAAAGCAGGCGCCCCCTGAACCTTTTTGTAGTAACCCCCCGTGGTGTCAGATACCAGTAAAGCAGTGAGATGTTATAGTCGCCTTTTGCAAAGAGCACTTCTCTTACGGGGAAACTTTCACCCTCTACCTCTATAACCCTCACTCTCTCTTTAACGGAATCCCACATATATCCCGGATATAGATAGTTTCCGGAAAAAACGTCTGACCCCTGGCGAAATTTCCCCCAGTAACCGATATACAGATAGAGGGGAATACCTTCTTCATTTGTATATTTCCTGTAGAGGGACCGGTCTGTATCAGCAGGAAGGCCCTGAGCCTCCCCCGACATCTCACGGCCTGACCATTCACCGATATTGACGGGAAAGAGGGAAAGGTCCAGTTTAAGTGGAACGGAATCACCCATGGGAACCCGGTTGATAAACAGACAGGTTAACCCCACAAGAACAATAACTATTATGTATCTCTGCGCTCTTCGTACCATCTAAGGATATAACCTATCAGGAAAATTGTAATAACTCCTGCAGGAGTCACAAGCCCCCAAGCGTACTTATGAAAATTCATGGCAACCGTGCTGTCGTACATGTAAGAAAGGAGCCCTATTGCAAAGATTCGAATAACATTCACGAATATACCCACAATCACCGCTGCTGCCATGATCGCAATCCAGCTGCGATAGGACTTCAGAAAGAGATAGGCAAAAGCAGTTGAGATAGCAAGGAGTGAAATAACCGTCCTCAACCCGCTGCATGTCTCGTGGACTAACAGGGATATGGAAGTAAGGTGTATAACATTCCCCTCCAGAAAGACGGGTATATTTATAAGCGAAAGAAAAGTTGCCGCCATATAAGCGATAAAATATTTTAGCGGACCAGCTACAGCGAAGTATATCGGATAGGGAATCGGCAACATGAACAACAGAAAGAGAATGGGAACAAGTGTGATTTTGAACAGGTCCCTTCCATAAATGAAGAGAACAGCAGCCGCAATGACAACAACAAATGCAAGGGCCTCGGCAAAGAGGACATACATATATCTTCCGATAATAAATAAACCAAGACCGCAGATTAACAGAACAAGACCTTCCTTTGAAAAGAAAGGCTCATCCCGATTGAACTGCAATCCTCTCAACTTCTCCCTCTGAACCCAGAGAAAATAGGCAGAAAAGAGGGGAATCAGGACAACATAGGAAGACTCCCGTTCGTGCTGCCAGTAGATATTCAGTTCTGAAAAAAAAGGATAAAACAGCAGGACGGCTATTCCTGACAGAATTGAAAATAAAACAAATGATTGTAATTTATCTTTCATATAGTCTTCAAAAGAAACGGTTTTTGCAGGTTTATATATCGAGATCACCCTCTAAAAAATACCAGTTATCCCCTCGAAGCAGGAAAGGGGTCAATGGAGAAGTTTTGTCGCTATAAACCAAGACTCTGCTGTCTTCTTCCCTGACAAGGAAAAACCCGAAATTCCTTAACTGCCTGGCCAACAGGCCGCCCCCAAGATAGCGTATGGAGATGGAACCAATTCCCTCCCGTCTCGTGTGAAGAATGAACTCCGCAAAAAGGGGATATCTAATAGACTCTGCATCAACAAATAACACGTCCGCAATATAACACGCATTATTCTCTATATAGTAAACAATATATCCATCGATATATTGTTTACGGCCAACAAGTGTAAAAATCCTGTAGTCGTGATGAGGAGATTCTTTATACCTCCAGTTCAGAAATTCTGAATTGCGCTCTCCTATTACTCTAAACCGACTTAAAACCTTCTCCCATAACAGGTCAAACCTTTCATCAAAAAATGCCGGCATCTCAACTGAAACATTTCGGGGTCTTTTGTATCTGCTTTCTTTGGAAACCCCTTTCAAGCCAAGGTCTATAATCCCTGAAAATATCCTTGTAACAGGCGCCGGTGGAAGGTACTGTTTATGTTTATACTCTGCCTTCAATATCTTCATAAACCTGTTATATTTTCCAAGCTCAGAGTAACCTATTCTCAGGAACAACGACTCTGATAATTTATTCGGAACGCCATATATAAACTCAAGGCCGTTATCTTTATGAGCTGACAGGATAGTCCTCTGGAGTCTTAATGCCGGACCATATGCCCTGTGTTCCCTGTCAGCTGCAAAATCACCGGCTATTGCACCATATACTGCCTTGCCTTCCACATACATCCTTCGCGGGAAAAGGGATCCCGAGCCGACATACCTGCCTGAACTTTCTTCTCTTGCCAGCCAGCAGTGGGCATTCCCATGGGGCGAGGCAATATAGTTCCAGACATAACGTTCCCCTGAAATGTCCTTAAGGTTTCTCTTCTGTACAGAAAGTAGATCATCCTTGTTCTTTTCTATATCTGCCTTGATAATACTGTATTTCTTCATATACCCAGCCTTTGCCTGAGAATATCCAACTGTTCACTTTGAGGCGGGTCTTTAAACCTGCAAAGCCCTTCTTCCCTGCTCATTATCCCTTCTCTGACCATCTTTGCAATCTCAAATGCATAAGGGTTATACCCGAACTGTTGCTGATGGACATAATTGGCATAGGTATTTAACAGGCAGTTTGTTGAATTAGGGTCAGTATCTTCAGGCCTCACCCATCCAAGCTCACCAAGCCGTTTGTATATCCTCGTTTCATTGTATTCGAGAAAGGCAAGAGGGTGAACGTTATAGGGGAAAAAATCCGTCTTTTTAAAATGATGCTCCTCCAGGAAATAAACATCCACATCATGGCCGAACCTTTCGACAAGAGGCCCCTGAATGGACTTCTGGGCAGCCCTGATCAGTGATGGATTAGTCCGCATTACCGAGGACTGTACAGGGGCCTGCCCGGGTGACCAACCATACCCGACAAAAGGAATCTCCTGCTCTATGGCTATCCTGAGGGCCGTAAATTTCACTATGCTGATGCAGGATGTACAGATTGTGCTTGCCCTTTGAAGCGTCTTTCCGGAATAAAAAACCTCTGTTGCAGCTCTTGCAAATATCTGTTTCAGGAGATCAAACCGCGGTTTAAAAAACAGATGGTCCACACCGATGCCTTCAACCATTCTCCTGATGTTATCCATGGCCACAGGGGAAATGAAGCCATTATCCATGGTTACTGCCAATATCCGCAGTCCGTAACGGTTTTTAAGAAGGTCAAGTGTATAGGTGCTGTCTTTGCCCCCGCTAAAGCATACCAGACAATCATATCCGGAACCTTTGGAACAGCGGGCAATGAGGTCTTCAAACTTCTGCCGGTACTTCGCTTTCTCGCTATTGAGTCTTTCCATACTCCCGGAATTCAGACAATAGTTGCATACTCCTTCCCCGTTGAAACGAATACCTGGAAAAGTCTCCGGAAGAACGCATTTAGAGCAAATCTTCATGGGGTTGAGATTCCTCTCCTGTTGATCTTTCCTGTATCGGTCTTTGGAAGGGCAGAGCAAATCTCCACATATTTGGGTACCATAAAGTCCTCCAGGTGATCCCGGCAATGACGGAGGATATCCTTCCCGGTCAGTGCCGTCCCGTCTTTTGGCACTACTACTGCCTTAATGGCCTCTCCCAGGATTTCATCAGGAACGCCAACAACAACAGCCTCGGCAACTCCTTCCATACTGTATAGTACGTTTTCCACTTCTTTGGGGCTGACCTTCTCACCCCGTGTCTTGATTATATCGTCCTTACGGGAAACAAAATACAGATAACCCTCTTCATCCATATAGAAGAGGTCACCCGTATATAAAACCTTCTCCTCTGAAATAAATCCCGATTTGAGCACTTTCTTCGTTTCTTCAGGAAGTCCCCAGTATCCCTTCATAACGTTGGAACCGCATACCACCAGCTCTCCTGTCACACCAGGGTCAACCCTGTTGCCTTCTTCATCCACTATATAGACATCTACACCCGGCATACCCTTTCCTACCGAGGCCGGCCTCATGTCGATCTGCTCGGGAGGCAGGTATGAAACCCGCTTACACTCTGTCAGACCATACATGGAGTATATCTCTACATGGGACAGTAACTCCCGTAATTTCAATATGTGCTCTGTCGGCAGAACGGCTCCGGTATTAGTGATGTAACGCAGCGAGGAAAAATCGTACTTTTTCAGGTCCATCTGCAGAAGGATGGCAGAGATTGTGGGAACAATCGGGAATCCCGTCACTTTTTCCCCGGCAATCCTCTCGAGCACAGAGTGGGGATAGGTGAAAGAACGCTCCAGCACCACAGTCCCTCCGATCTTAAAGCCCATCAAGACCTGATACAAACCGTAATCAAAGGACAGGGGAAGGACATTAATTATGATATCCTCATCTGTATTCTTCAGATAGGTTGTGATAGACCATGCAGCAGATGATATATTATGATGAGTCATCATTACCCCTTTTGGCCTTCCGGTAGAACCCGAGGTGTATATCAAGGCAGCAAGGTCAAAATCCATACTCCTCTTCGGAAGTGGATGTCCGGGTTGAGTAGGTTGATCCAAAATTTCATTTAACAAGACAAAACGTTTCCCCAGGTTCATGGACATATCGGCACCGTCCATTCCGGCTACAATAATACTCCGGAGGTGAGGGGTTTGAGACCAGCAGTCCTCAATAGAGGCAAGCTTCCCGGCATGGACAACCAGAGCCCTGGCCCGGGAATTATTCAGTAGATAAGTAAGCTTCTCCATCCTGGTGGTGGGATTGACCATCACAAATACAGCTCCCACCTTCAGGATGGCAAATATGGCAAGGACTGCCTCCACTGAGTTGTCCAGGCAGACTGCTACCCGGTCTCCACGATTAACCCCTTCAGCAACCAGGGCATGGGCAAGGTGATTGCACTTCTCCTCTATCTCACTATATGTCAGTCTCCTGTCCCCATATATAAGGGCACACTTATCCGGAAACCTCGTAGCGCTCAACTCAAGAAATTCTTCTACCCTCATCTGTCCTTTCCCGTAAGAATACCTGTTTCCTCATGAACGGCTCATTTTGGTTTTAACGAACCGGACAAGGTTAATAATGGAATCAAGGTTTTCCGGAACCAGGTCCTCATCCTCTATGCCTATATGATATTTGTCCTCTAAAAAGGCCACAAGCTCGAGCACACCTGTTGAGTCTATGATGCCGTTCTCAAGAAAGGAATCATCGTCCATGAATCCATTCTTCTGCCCGAAAAGGAAATTATCAACAACAAACCGCCGCAGTTCCTGATCAATTGCTTCCATAAAGAGAGCTCCCTGTAAAGTTTTTAATAAAACGGTATACAAACAACTGTGTCGATAAGATTCCAACAAATGCCATATTGTCCTTTGCACCAATCGCCTGACCCTTTCTGAACTTATCCACGAGCCTCGCTACCATATCAGGATTAAATATTCCAAACTCTTTAATTTTCTCCCGAGATAGAAGGTCTTCTGTGTATTCAAACCGTGTTCTTCCGGAACCCGACCTGAAAAAGCTCTTCCCATCGGGCGCCCTGTAGGGCTGCTTGGGCCTGTTCCTTACTGAAAGTGGAACCATATCACCGGCACAAAGCTTGAGGATATACTTTTCATTCAAAACCTTCAGTTTCAGTGTGGAGGGAAGACCGGTGGCAAACTCTACTACCCGGTGGTCCAGAAAAGGAAACCTCCCCTCTACAGAGTGGGCCATGGAGACCCTGTCACCCTGGGATGAGAGTATGTATCCCGGAAGAAGATACCTGGCCTCAAGATACCCGGCCTGGGAAAGGCTATCCCAACTGTCATAATCCGAGGGCAGAAGGTTTTTCATATCTTCATAGCTGTCATGGGACATAAGCTCTGATTTTACAGTGTCAGAAAAAAAGACCTTCAGCCTCGACGTCAACCCCCATCGCGGAAGGTGGGAAAAGAAGGGGTTCGAAAGGTCCTCGGGCCTTACATGAAAAAAGGCCTGCAAATATTCAAGCGGCTGCCTCTGCAGGTTTTGCATGTAAGGATAAAGCCTTTTAAGGAGGAGCGGCCTTATTCCTGAAAGCGGCTGCATCGCCCAGAACCTCCTGATTTTTGATTCCTTGAATATATCATATCCACCCAATATCTCATCCGAGCCTTCACCTGTAAGCACTACCTTATATCCCGCATCCCTGACGAGTCCCGAGAGTATATAGAGGGGAGCAGGGGCGGTTCTCAATACGGGCTTTTCAGTATGCCAGACAACGTCCGGAAATACCCGGGCTATATCCTCGCATGAGCAGCTAACATCCTGATGTTCTGTCCCGAAAAAGCGGCTCGCCTCTTTCTGGTAACCGCTCTCATCGAATTCAGGGTCTTTGAAGGTTACAGAAAATGTTTTAAGTGGCGTATCAGTATTTTTTTTTATCATCGCAGTCACCACTGCAGAGTCAAGACCACCACTCAGGTATGCTCCAACAGGGACATCGGAACGGAGCCTTATACGTGTTGCATCAACAAGAAGCTCTCTGAGCCTTTCTGCATAACCCCTCTCATCCATAACCTCTCCGAAGCCCTCATTATCCTGTGCATAATCAAGGTGCCAGTAAGGGGTTGTAATGATTTTCCCATCCTCGACAATCATATAATGGGCCGGGGGAAGTTCCATTATATCCTTGAAAAAAGTCCTCGGAGGAAGGGTAACCCAGAAGGTAAAGAGCTGGTCAAGGGCATAAAGGTCGACCTCTCTGGTGACCCCCGGATGAACAAGGATGGATTTTATCTCCGAACCAAAGAGCAATCTCCCTCCGGCAACAGTATAAAAAAGTGGTCTGACACCAATACGGTCACGGGAAAGAAAGAGTCTTCTCTTCTTTTTATCCCAGATGGCAAAAGCCCACTGACCATTGAAATACCTGAGACAATCCGCTCCTTTTTCCTCGTAGAGATGCAGAATGACCTCGGTATCGGTATCGGTTGAAAACCTGTGACCCTGCTTTATCAGCTCCTGTCTCAATTCCAGGTAGTTAAAAATTTCACCGTTAAAAGTGATCCAGAGAGACCTGTCCTCGTTGTGTATCGGCTGTCGCCCCCCCGCAGGATCAATAATACTCAGCCGGACATGTGCAAGTCCCACACAGTTGTCAGTATAAAGACCGCAGTCGTCAGGTCCCCTGTATCCGGCCATCATCACCATTTCCTTCAGGAGATCCTGATCTATCCCGTCTTCCTTAAAATTAAATATGCCTGATATACCACACATAGATAAAACCTGCACTGAGCAATTGCAATATTGTTATCCAGCCCATGACCGGAAATAAACAGCTCCCTCTCACCCTGTTGCGAGCTCCGATTCCTTAATCAGGGGGAGATAAACCGTAAAAACCGACCCCTTTCCCGCTGCACTGCTTACTTCAATTCTGCCATCATGGGCATCCACTATCTGTCTGCATTGATAAAGCCCTATTCCGAGACCCTTTTCCTTTGTTGTCCTGAAAGGTTTGAACAGATGGTTATTAATAAAATCATCCGTCATACCACAGCCGTTATCTTCAACACTGACATATGTCATATCTCCGTTACTACCTGTCTCAACGCTTATAACCCCATCCGCGCCAACAGCTTCAACAGCATTAAGCAGGATGTTGAATATAACCTTTCTTATCTCCCCGGCATCCACCATGGATACCGCAGATGTCCCGTCATATTCAATCTTTATATCCGGGTTTATCTTCATAACCTCCCCTGCAGTCTTCCCTGCGAGGTAGTTAATATCCGCATGACTCGTATTCAGGTCCTGTTTTTCCGGAACGGTTTTTAGTCTCTGGATAAGGTCCTTCATCTTCGTCAGTGTATTTCTTATTGACTTGATCATGTCTTCCTGAAATTCGGGATCGTCCAGATAATTCCTGGCATTATCAAGAAGCAATGAAAGCGTAGTAGTATGGTTTTTAAGGTCATGTATTACAAATGAGGATATCCTTGCCACTGCCGCAACCTCTCTTGTCTCTGCAAGCTCTTCCGAAAGCCTGAAATTAAGCAGGGCAAGGGCAGCATGTCCGGCAATCGTCTTCATTAAATCAAAGTCTTCGTATATGAAACTTTCCTCGGCAAGTTGCTTCCCAAACACAACAATCCCCTCGATTCTTCCGTTGTTCATCAGAGGCACCAGCAATCTTGCCCCTGTACGCTCAATAAATACGGCCTCATCTGCATCAGGCATATACTCGCCATCAAAGGGGTTGAATACCCTGTCCCTGTCCCGGAAGTACGAAATTAAGGCATCAGAGGGCTTTAGCTCCATCATCTCTCCATACATGGACTGATTTGCAACATGGACATATCGCTTCTTATTGTCATTAAGGATGTAAAGGGATGCACCATTAAGGCCAAAAGTCTCCCTGTATGTGGTGAGAATTACATCCCTTACATCGGCTATGGTCCTGCAGGAGGTAAGCCGTGCGGTAAAATTAAGCCACTCAGTTCTGTAGTCGTGTTTATTGGCATAGAAGTGCTTGTTGATTAATACCTTGGCCCTTCTCCTCAGCCTCTCGGAAAACAGAATGATAAGCATGATAACACCGGCAGTAAAGGCGATAAAGATGGCCAGATCCCTGCTGAAGGATGCCCCTAAATACCTCATTCCCTCGCCTATCAGACCAAGTAACAGAAGATAAAGCCCTACCAGTATGAGAGATAATGACCTGTAAAGGACATACCGTGATACCTCAATCCTTACACCATTGCCCCTGAAAATTCTTGAGTAACCCACAAGAATCGCCGCAATTATAAATGCCCCCGACCTGACGGGGATCAGGTTCATATTTATGCTTCTGTACAATAAACCCTGGCTGAAATAAAAGATTAAAACCGCCAGAATACTTCCAACCCCTATAACCTCAAATTTTATTCTCCATCTGTCAGAGGTGGATGTCGCAGAAAAAGCGGCCTCAAGATGAACAAGCGCTATCACGCAATAAATCATGACCCCCATGTAAAACCAGTAGCCCACTGTTCCGAGAAAGAGCAGCTTTTCGGTCTGAAGGTCAGGGGAGTAGAAAAAATCATTGACGGGAAACAAAAGTACGCATACAGGAAAAACCAGGGCCACTGCCGTCAGTACCCACCAGGAAAAAGAGATAGATTTAACAGACCTCCAACGGGAGTGAGAAAGGGTAAAAAGCATAAGGAAAGCAGGCAGCATTGATTCAAGAAAGAGAGAGAGCCTTTTAAAGAAAAGTGGATTGTTTTGCAGATTGAGTAAAAGCTGATCAGCTATCTCAATCAATGCAAACAGAAATATGACGGCAGAAAGGGCCACATCAGCTGCCGTCCTCCTTTTCAGGAATAGATAGAGAGATAGAGTTAAGAGAAGAACTGAGGCTATGGCAGATACAGTGAGTTCAAACATTTTGTTTCCGTCAGGATAGTTGCCGCTCAGGGCCGATTGCTTAAAGTCCGTGTGTAAAGTACAGTCATTTGTCCTTCTTAAAATACAACAATATTGAAATCAGGCATTCAACCCATTCCCGATACTGGCCTCCGGCACTATCTCTCCCAACAATCTCAAAGTACCTTCCATATCACTTCTTACAATATGCTCTTCCAATTCCTTGATCCTCTGAAAAACACCATTGCACCCATGACCATTTGGCTTGAGCATGGTTATCTTCCTGTTATCTGTTGGAACGATTCCCTCTCCCTCCCAGTAGAGTTCTTCATACAGTTTCTCTCCGGGACGGAGTCCTGTAAATACAATGTCAATATCTTTCCCGGGCTGCAGGCCTGAACGCCTGATCAAATCTCCGGCAAGATCAACGATCTTTACAGGCTTCCCCATATCCAATAAAAAAATCTCCCCACCTTTGCCCATGGCGCCGGCAGTCATCACCAGTTGCACGGCTTCAGGTATGGCCATAAAATACCTTGTAATGTCGGGGTGTGTTACTGTTACCGGCCCCCCTTCGGCTATCTGTTTCTTGAACAGGGGGATTGCGCTACCGTTACTACCTATGACATTACCAAAACGGACTGCGATAAATGTTACTTTATCACCATTTAATCCCTGTATAACCAGCTCGCATACACGCTTCGTGGCCCCCATCACATTTGCAGGATTCACTGCCTTGTCGGTTGAAATGAAAACAAACTTGTTTACATTATTCTTAACAGCCAACCTGGCAACGTTTAAGGTACCAAGTATGTTATTACGGACAGCTTCTAAAGGCTCCCGCTCCATCATCGGTACATGTTTGTATGCCGCTGCATGATAAATCAAATCTACGTTATTAGCCTGTAATATGGCGCTTAACTTTTCCGAGTCCAGGATGTCGCCTATTACCGGCAGGATATGTTGTTCCGGAAACTTCTTTCTCAACTCTATCTCGAGATCATAAAGACTATTCTCATGCCGCTCATAGAGTATCAGCATGCGAGGCCTGAAATGAGCAACCTGCCTGCATAGCTCAGAGCCGATAGACCCCCCGGCACCAGTGACAAGTATGGATTTTTCTCCAATCTCTTCTTTCAGCAATCTGTAATCAGACTCCCGGCGGAATTTCAGAACATCCCTGCCCAGCAAATCATCACATGAAACATCCCTGAGCTGGTTCGTAACGATATCGTCCTGGATCAGCTTTGACAGACTTGGGAGTATCCTTGTCCCGACCCCGGCACTCCTGACAATCTCCGTAATCCGGACCAGATTTTTATAGCTTGATGAAGGAATGGCAACAATGACCTCATCAATCCCGAATCTCTTGACCAGGTCAGGAATATTCTCAATGCTTCCAAGAATTTGGACACCCTGAAGATTTGTCCCCTTTTTATAGGGATTGTCATCAACAAAACCTAATACCTGAAGCCCCATCCCCGGATTGCTCCTGATCTCCTTGAGCATTAAAACTCCAGCTCTTCCAGCTCCGGCAATAAGCACATATTTCCTGATCCTGGGCATTGCCCTCTGTTTGAACTCATAGCTGTAGCGAATCGTAAACCTGCTTCCACCCAAAAACATTAGATTTAATAGTGCCTCCAAAATAAAGACCGAGCGGGGAAACTCATCGAGACCGTAAATAAATACCATGGTAATAACAAATAATACCGATCCAAGCAGGACGGCTTTAAGGGTATCCATCAGATCCGACATACTTACAAACAGCCACGAACCAGTGTGAATCCTGTACACATAATAAGCAGCCATCCGGCAAACCACCAGAAACGGCAAGGTCTCGTAAAACATCCGGAAATACTGGGGGGGCATGGTAAATTCAAATCTGAGGTAAAAAGACGCAGTATAAGAAAGAACTACAAGCATCATCTGAAACAGCAGTATAAAAGAGGTCCTGTATTGCATCAAATTTTTTCTCAAAACTCTGTTAAAAGGCATATAATTATATAGAACTTTGGTCGTCATCTTTTTTATTAGCTGGTAGATAGTAATTCATTGTGTTAATCTCTTTACCTTAAACTTGTTATATTAAAGCAATATCCGTGCTAAAAATTAAATAATTTTAACCATAAAGGCACAACTCTTTGTTTTTAAAAGATTTTCATTGATTAAAAAAAGAAGGGGGAGGCAATTCCGGACCATCAAGTTAAACAAAATGTATCCAAAAGTTACAACTCTCAATACTATTACTATTCCCATGGTATCAATAAAGGATATCAGAAGCTTAAACAGTATTGTATCTATTAGTTACACTTGTATCTAAAGAATACAGTTTCAGGGAACAGAAAAAAGAATCAAACATTATTAATGTACCAATTCATTATATAACGATATATATTCGCCAGCCATAACCTCTGAGGAAAAGTTTTCTTTAACTTTTTGATAGCCTACCAGACTTAATTGTACTGCTTTACTATTGTTACTTATCAACTCTATAATTGATTTTTTTAGTTCGTTAATATTCCCAGGCTCAATTAAAAGCCCTGACACATTATGTGTTATGACCTTTGGAACAGCACCAACCCTTGTAGCAACCACCGGTTTCTTTGCAGCCATTGCTTCGAGCAGTACCATGGGAAGACCCTCTTTTATGGAAGGCAGGACAAAGATATCCATCAGTGACAGGAGCTCAGGGATGTCCTTTCTGTATCCTGCAAAAACAACATGATTTTCAATACCCAAAGTAAACGCTTCTTCCATTAGATATTCCCTCAATGGTCCATCTCCGACAATAAGAAACCTGACTGATTTATCTGTCTCGATAACTCCCTTTGCTGCCTTTAATAGATTGCTATGAGCTTTTTCATGGCCCAGACTCCCTATCGTCCCGATTACTTTAAAATTTCCGTTCAGCCCAAATTCTCTTCTAACCTTTTCAGTTGATATTTCCCTGTTAAACCTGCTCAGATCAATTCCGTTATCAATCACCGTAATCTTTTTTTCAGGAACCCTGTAATTTAACATGTCCTCCTTAACCCCTTCTGAAACAGCAACAATTCTCCCGAAATAACGTATCCACAAACTGTCAAGGAAACAGTATATTTTTAGTTTCCAGTGAGATTTCAGCCAATTATGGTTAGTTGTAACTGTTGCGATATTGCCTTTAGACGCCAATAATCCATAGAAATTTGATTTGTAACCGTGACAGTGGACAACATCAATCTTTTTGTCTCTTATGAATGCCCTGATTGAAGATATAACACTCAGATCAAACTGACTTCTGCAGGGAAAAATCACGGTGTCTATGTTATCGGCCCTGGCTTCATCCACGGTTTCCACATGAGGGTTGTATTCGTTCTTTATAATACCTACAATCGGATGGCAATCGCGGGTCTGCTGTAAGCCCTTTGACAGCTCAAGGACCACCCTTTCCGCTCCAAACAATCCTTTACTGCTTATAAGTTGTAAAACACGCATTTTCTATATGTTAATTCAGGCACGGATGCACACGAATTTAAAACTTTCAGCTACAGAAAACCCATAGGTCACAGAGAAAAACACGAAGCAAATTAGACAGGATGAACAGGATAAAACAGCCACAGACCCTTACTTGACTTTTATAGACCTTTTTGAATTTCTTTGCTGCGAATACGGACCAATTTCCAGGTAAACAAAACAATTTTTGCGCTTAATTTAAGTCTCTTTTCTTCGTACTACTTCGGGCACTTTGCGGCTGAATAGTGAAAGAAGGATAGAATATCTTATGAACTGTCTTGAAGATGAGCCGCAGGTCATAGAAAAAGGAAGCCCTGGCAATATACTCCCTGGCAAGCCTTATCTTTTCCGGCAATAATACCTGTCGATAATAGGCTTCAGGGTCTTTTTTACCCACCAAAACACCCTCTTCATCCCTGTAGGTTATTGATGAAATATCCGTAATGCCCGGCCTGACCTGTAATATATGCTTATAGTCCTCTTTATAAAGTTCAACGTATTTTTCTACCTCAGGTCTTGGTCCTACAAGGCTCATATCACCCATGAGTACATTAATGAGTTGTGGAAGTTCATCTAACTTGTATTTTCTAAGTATCCGTCCAATACGCGTCACCCTCTTATCCCCGCCAACAGTTATCTCAGGTCCCTTTTCAGGGGCATCAGTCGTCATGGTTCTGAACTTGTAAATACGGAAAGGCCTGAAATTTTTACCTATCCTCTGCTGCCTGAAAAAAACAGGACCCCGGCTGTCAAACTTTATGAGGATTGCCACCACTGTAAAGAGGGGCAACAATATAATAAGGCCAATAAACGAACAGGATATATCGAAAAAACGTTTCATTACCTTCTAAACTTCTTTATAACAGAAACAACCGCTTCCACCACCCTCTCCACATCCCCATCTGTCATTTTAGGATATATCGGCAAAGATATGATTCTCTTGAAAGTCTCATAGGCAACCGGAAAGTCTTCGGGTTTATAACCATACGTATCTCGGTAGTATGGATGCAGGTGAAGGGGGATGAAATGTACTGATGTGCCTATTCCCATTGCCTTGAGTTCTTCTATAAAACGGCTCCGGTCTATTGTGAGGCCCTCAAGGTTCAATCTTATCACATATAAATGCCAGCTGTGCCTCGTATGAGGGTTAGAGTGTTTTGAGTTCACAAGGTTTGGAGTCTGGAAAACTGTTGTCATGTCTTCGTCATTGAAAGGCAGCTCAATTTCCTTGATATCCTGGAATGACTCATTATACATTCTCGCAATATCATATCTTCTCATCCAGAGTCTATCGGCTTTTCCTATCTGTACAATCCCGAGTGAAGCAGCAATATCTGTCAGGTTATATTTATACCCTGGGGCAATAATTTCATAATACCAGGAGCCTTCGGCACTATATCTATTCCACGCATCCTTACTGATACCATGCAGACTCATAATCCTCATTCTCTCTGCCCATTCAACGTTGTTGGTTGTGACCATACCTCCCTCACCGGTTGTAATGTTTTTAGTGGCGTAAAAGCTAAAACAAGTTATATCCCCTGTCGAGCCTACGATCTTCCCCTTAAAATATGCGGGCAGGGCATGGGCAGCATCTTCAATCACCTTCAATCCGTATTTTCCGGCTAATGTCCTGATAGAATCCATATCACAGGGATACCCCGTATAGTGAACAGGGATTATGGCCTTTGGCTGTGACGATTGATGATTGTCGATTGTCGAAAGGTATCTTTCTATTTCCTTAACATCGATATTCATGGTCAGAGGGTCTATGTCCACAAACACAGGCTTTGCCTTGAAATAACGTATGACCTCTGCCGTGGCTGCAAAAGTCATCGGGGATGTAATGACCTCATCACCTTCCTTTATGCCTATAGCATCCAGTGCAAGATGGAGTGCTGCCGTACAGGAATTAACAGCAATCGCATGTTTGCAGCCAATGTATTTTGCAAATTCAGTTTCAAACTCTTTTGTCTTTGGACCTGTGGTAATCCAGCCGGACCTGAGCGTGTCAAGGACTGCTGCTATATCCTCGTCTTCAATCAGTGGCAGGGAATAAGGAATAAACTTATCGTATGCCATTATTTTTGTCTTTTCATCCTGTCGTAACATGGTCTTTTATCTGAATCGTCTGCCATTGTTAATAAAACGTTTCACATCCTCCCTTTTGGGCCAGCCATAATAGTTACCTTTATTCATATCAAGAGGATATGTTTCATAATTTCCCCTGCTTATCTTTTCAACGCCTTCCACAACCATCTCTGCCCCGATCCTCTTTGAGCGCCGGATGAAGTACTCGAGTGTATCATCAGCATGAACCGGAAACCTCCTCTGCACAAGGACATCACCGGCATCTATTTTCTCGTTTACAAAAAACAGCGTGCTTCCGGCTTCCTTCTCATTATTCGCAAGAACCCAGAAAGATGGCATGACACCGCGGTAGTCGGGCAAAATCGAACCATGCAGGTTAAGACATCCTTTTGTCGGCAACTCCATGAGCTCACGTTTGAATATCTGGGGACAGGATATGGATATCAACAGCTCGGTCTTCCAACCTTTCAACCGCGCCAGGTTGTTTTTGCTGTTTAAATCATGTTCATACAGACAAGAAACACCGTACTTTTTGAAAACTGCCTTCATGGAATAAAAAGATTCCCCTCTACCACTGAACAGAAAATTCATCCCCTTATAATAAATAACCCTGGAAGACAGGACTGCAGCTTCCCTGACCCCGAAAGTCTTTGCATACCTCAGGACGAGACCAAGCTTCGTGGTATTTTTATAAATCGGCGGGACTATTATCACTTTTATATCATGGCCGGAAGACAAATTCTCAAGGACATAACGGTAAAATTCCGGCAGGTAAAAAGGTTCATCCGGGCTTAGAAAAACCATACGCATAACAGACCCTCCTTTCATGTTCACAATTTGCCACAAAGGAAACAGAGAAAAAACTTTTTGTATTTTTCTTCTTTCAATACTTTTAAACTCTGTGTGCTCTGGTGGCAAAAGATGTTAAGCAGTTATATAAGTTTGCTCCTCCTCCTCTCGAAGTTCTTTTAAAACCCCGGACATGGTACCAAAACCCCCTGCCTCTAAAAGTCTCGCAACCTTTCCCTGAAACTTGCTGCGGCCCACCCCCTGATGCAGGCGGCGATACCCTGGAACGCGTTTTAAGATTTGTTGCCACTCCATGGGATTAAAGTCATAGGGGTGACAATAGATTATGAATGGCTGTCCCTGAAATGCTAATTTTCTCAGGCTGTAGTTCAGAAACCACGAAGGGAATAGACGGAAATACCCTCCTCCACCAACAGGAACCCTGAATCCATTAAACCAGCGCATTTCGAGAACTGACACGGGCAACTCTTCAATATCACCTGAACGGGTCCTGATTATACTGTATCCTTTTGCAAATCCGGCTATACCATAACGACTTGTTTTCAGAGGGAAAACAGAGGAATCATATCGTATTCCACACTCATACATTACTTCAAATGCCCAGAAAGATTCTTCATCAATAGAGAAATCAGGAGCCCTGAACCCGGTGACAGCTTCTCCTGTTATATCCGCAAGTCGCTTTCCTGTCTCTTCCAGTTCTTCCTTAAACTCACCGGGAGTCATGTTGTTGATTGGACGGTGTGAATAACCATGCGACTGAATCTCATGTCCCCCGGAGTGAATCTCCCTTACCAGATGTGGAAATGCCTTGGCAACGAGTCCCTGGATAAAAAATGTTCCCCTTATATTATGCTGGGTGAGAAAGTCCAGAACAAGACGGGTATTATGAACACAAATCTCGCTGACCGGGGCGTTGAAATCAAAAGAAGATTGGTACCAGTCCTCGACATCGAGGGAAAAGGCGTGTACTATTGAATTTATACCTTCCATCCTTTGCCGGGAAACTTTTGGCCTATCTGCTTAACGACTCAAAGTATTGAGGTTTCAAACCTAGAAGACGGCTGACAATTCCGGCAATGAACCCCAGTCCAAAACCTGTATGAATAACGACAATTGCTGTTACAACGCCAGGCCACAACTCAATATCTCTTTTCTTATATGTCAACCGCAGGGATTCGGCGGAAACAGACAGCAGGTAACCTCCCGTGTATAACAGCAACACCGGCAGAAGATGGATATTGAACAAGGTAGCCAAAAGCATTCCGGAGAAACCTGAAACCAGCATTGCCGGAGCGTAGTGTCTCCATGACGCCTGAGCAGGATGTTTTTTTAACACAGACACCTTCCAATAACCGTATTGAAGAAATTGTTTGAAAAGTTGCTTAAAATGTCTTCTCGGAAAGTATTTAACCCTGATATTACCTGATTGAAGCACCTTACCTCCGGACTTCCTTAACCTGAAAGAGAGTTCATCATCCTGGTTCCGCACCATGGTTTCGTCATACATGCCTACATCCAGAAGGCGTTCCCGGCGAAAACAGCCGCCATACACAGCATCGGTTTCACCAACAAAATCTCCCCGGTCACGTAAAGCGCCTCCCAATGCAACAGGGCTTTTATATGCAGCAGCAATGCTTTTCTGGGTATAAGTTTCACCAATCGGAATAAGTACACCACCAACGTTGTCAGCCCCGGTTTTTTCGCTCAGTTTTATTAAATCCTTCAGATAGGTCTTTGGATGAATACATCGGACATCTGTTCTTATAATATATTCTCCCTGTGCCTGCTGAATCCCCAAGTTCATGGCATGCGGAACTGTTAGACGGGAATTATCAATAATACTAAGGCTATTATATTCTTTCTTTAATCTGCAAAGAATGTCACGAGTCTCGTCATCACTCATCCCATCTATGATAATCACCTCAAACCCTCCCTCGGGGGGCTCAAAATCATAAACATTCTTTATGCAATTTTCTATGCTCTGAGCTTCATTGCGGCAGGGAATTAATACTGATACTTTCTTGCGATTGTTATCCATTTACAAACGATTTTCCATTATTTATAAAGATACCGAGTTTTGTATATTTTCAATTTTAGTTTCTTTGGTATACTTGGTAGGTATCAAATAGTTTTTGCGCAATGACTTTCCAACTATATTTATTTTCTATAAGACTTCGCGCTTTTTGACCTATTGTCCAGGAAAGCTCTCTATTTCTTAACAAATACACTGTTTTTTCTGCAAACTCTATTGGCTCATTAGCCAATAGGATATTTTCGCTATCAGCAACTTCAATCCCTTCTGCAGCAACTGTGGAGGCCACTACTGCTTTTGCCTGAGCCATTGCATTAAGCACTTTTATTTTTGTACCACTTCCACTTCTAATTGGAGCAACAAATACCGAAGCTCTTTGAACCAAGGGCCGAATATCTTCTATAAAACCTATGACTTTTATATTATTGTCAATAGAGGCTTTTTTCTGCAATTTTTTAGTAGGGCTGCTGCCAACGAAATCAATTGTTACATCTGGCATTTCATCCTTGACAATAGGCCATATCTGATCCAAAAAATAGTCAACTGCATCTGAGTTGTATGGTCCTGTCATTCCACCTACCCAAATCAAATGCTTTTCTCTAACCTTCTCAGCAGATGGCTTAAAGTAGTCAGTATCCA
>UOGI01000249.1_pt1 | contig 28096 bp, 28 predicted proteins | sample 1989621 | NCBI WGS metagenome assembly UOGI01 (sample SAMEA4712198, study PRJEB27164) | hydrothermal vent metagenome | biome: marine basaltic hydrothermal vent biome; feature: marine hydrothermal vent; material: mineral | place: Pacific Ocean | collected 2011-06-14/2011-07-23 | depth 1691 m
ATAAGGTAGAGCGAGAAGAGTCTGAAGGTGCTCAGGTTACCGAACTTCTTTCCAAGTGGTGTAAGCAGGACCTTCCACCTGATGGTTGATGTAAACAGGGACAGTAAGTATAGCAGCAGTGCGGCAATGAAGCTGAGGGGATTCATCTCCCTGAGAGTGAGATATACTTCCCGAATCCCTGCTTTCCTCAATACAAAATAGAGGATAACAGAGCTTATGGTCATCTTCACCAGGAGTGTTAATATCTTATTTCTCTTTTTGGCCAAGTATCTCCTTGATTACGTAGATTGGTTTTCTCTGACTCTCGTGATAAACCCTTACGAGCATCTCACTTATAAGCCCCATGCCTATAAGCTGAATACCGACAATTATCAGGAGGATACTCAAAAGTAGAAGTGGTCTGCCTCCTATGGATTCTCCGAACAGGATTTTTCTGAATGTGAGATAAAGAGAAAGGGAAAAGCCGATAAAGCCGCAACCCAGTCCCAGGGGGCCAAAGAACTGTATGGGTTTTGTGGAGAAGCTTTGCAGGAATTTTACCGTTATAAGGTCGAGCATAACCTTGACTGTACGGGAGATACCGTATTTTGATTTGCCCCTGAGTCTCGGATGGTGAGTGGTCTCCACCTCTGCCACGCTCACTCCATACCAGCTTGCCACTGCAGGGATGAACCTGTGCATTTCTCCATATAGTCTCAGACTTTTAATAACCTCACGCCTGTAAGCCTTTAAAGAGCACCCGTAATCATGAAGCCTGACCCCTGTTACCCTGCTTATAAGCCAGTTGGCAGCCATTGAGGGGAGCCTTCTGCTGAAATAGGGGTCTTTCCTGTCCTTTCTCCATCCGCTTACAAGATCGAATTCATTGATAAGAGAAAGGAGTTTTGGTATATCTGCAGGATCATTCTGAAGGTCACCATCCATGGTTATGATAACGTCACCTTGTGCAAGGTCAAAGCCGGCAGCAAAGGCGGCGGTCTGGCCGAAGTTCCGCCTCAGGATTAATACAAGTACGTGAGGGTCTGAGAGGGATAAGGTGTTCAGGAGGAGCGGGGTTTTATCTGTGCTTCCATCATCTACATATATGAGTTCATAATCAACACCAAGGGATGGAAGCACGTCGGTAAGTCTCCTGTGGAGTTCTTCAATGTTCTCTTCTTCGTTATAGAGCGGGATTACTATAGATAGCTTTTTTAACCATGCCGGTTTGTTTGTAATATTTTTCTCCTCTTTCAGTTCACCAACAGAGTATTGCAAGTTGATTTCCTTTTTTCCTCCAGGGATTGTGCGGGAATTCCTGGAAATAATCTTTTTCCGAGGTCTGTAGCTCAATTAAATTGCACTTAGTGCCCGAACGGGTCTAATATTTTACACATTTTACAGCAACTAAAACAAACTGTGAGTATCTGCACTTTACTTAATCCGTGCTCTCTCCCGGGAAGGCAATAGTGAACAGAGGTTATAAATTGTGGAGTTGGCTTCTCAATTGGAGTGTCATTTTTTGTCACTGCAGGCCGTTCACCCGGATGCCCGGGGGTTGAAGAACTTAATGGATGCAATGTGTTAGCAGATATTCTTGTTGTATTGACTTTTAAGCCTTTTGTAGCAGGATTAGATTATTTTTAGTTAATGTTTTCGGGTTTTGCAACAGGTTCCGGGAAGCTCTCTTATAACAATGCCTGGAAAGCGGGCACGATACTTGCTTGATTTTTATGTTATATTAAGATAAGTGTAAAGTATGCAGGAAGGGGAAACTTGTTTAATCAAAATCATGTAAAATAAAAACGAACTGCACGACAGATGCAGGCTTGGTGGGTATCTATTATGGAAAACATGCAATCAATTGTAAAAATTTTAATATTTATGGCAGCAGCAGTGGGTGTTGTTAGTCTGTTGATGTATATAGTCGGACTGTTCAGGGAACCTGAACCTGAACCTGAAGAGAAGAAGGATATAAGCACACTCAGGGAGATATCCCTGAGGGACCAGAATATCCGGACGCTTCAGTCCGAGGTACAACGTTTGAATGAGCTTAACAGCAGCTATCTGGTTTTTATGCTGAACATCCCCACGGCGGTCATGCACCTGAACACCACCCTTGATTTCGACAAAATCACTGCCACGATTATTCGACTGGTAAGGGATATCATTGCCACAGATACGGTCGAGCTCTATATCTTTGACAAAGAGGATGAGCTCTTAAAGAGGGTATCCCCGGATGGCGAGGTAGAGGACCATGTTGCGTATGCCCTGGGGGAGGGATTGATTGGCCGGGCCGGACAACATCGAATGCTCAGGATTAAAGGCCGGGGGGATGAAGGATATAACAGGAAAAAGGGTTCCGAGCATGTGGAGACGCCGCTCTATATGGCTGCGCCGATTCATTTCAGCAATCGCCTGCTTGGTGTCATAGGTGCCGGGGAGGTCAAAACCCCCAGTGGTAACGAGGGGAGCCTGCTGAAGATGATTGCAGACATTGCAAGTGTGGCGTTGTTCAATCAGAAGTTTCTGAGCGGTGCAAAAAAAGAGGCGGAAGTCGATCCGCTAACCGGACTCTATAACCGCCGTTACTTCTTCCATATGGTCCAGAAGTTTGTGGAGAAAGCTATTCTGGAGGATATTGCAATCTCGATTTTCCTTTTTGATATTGATAATTTCAAACACTACAATGACACCAATGGCCATGCCGAGGGAGATCAGCTTTTGAAAGAGCTTAGTGATCTGGTAAGTAAATTTACACGAAAGACATCAGTTGTTGCACGCTATGGGGGAGAGGAATTTATTGTCATGCTACCCGAGATTTCAAAGGAGGAGGCATTTGTTTATGCCGAAAGGGTTCGGGAATTAATCGCCGCTCATCCTTTTGCCAACAGGGAAAAACAACCCCTGGCTCTTGTTTCGATCAGCGGTGGTGTAGCAAGTTTTCCAGCTGACGGCAGATCAATCCATGAGGTGATTCAGTTGGCGGATGCGGCCCTTTATCAGGCGAAAAGGGAAGGGAGAAATCGTGTACTTATGCACAAACCATTTCTTTTTTCAGATGATATATCGGATTAGTGCCTGTCGGATTGGACTTCGTCCATTGCCACATTTTTGACGTACATTAATGAATACGGCTGGAAGGCTGAAGGCTGTACCTGATAATCTCTTCAACCATTGCGTCCACCGTAGCGGTTTTCGGCATAATATCCACTTTCAGTCCCGCCTTCTCAATAGCCCTTGCAGTAACAGGACCTATTGCAGCAATCATGACATTTTTCAGCAGACTTCCTGCCTCATCACCCAGCATTTCGCGGAAATTGGTAAAAGTGGCTTTGGAAGTGAAGGTTGCCATGGTAATCTTTCCTTCCCTGAGGAACCGTTTCATCCTCTTGCCTTGACTTCCGGGTTTTATTGCCCTGTAAGTGACCGGAACGTCTATCTCTCCACCGGACTCTCTTACTTTTTCGGGAAAGACTTCCCTTGCCGCCGCTGCACGCGGCAGCAGTATTTTTAAACCCCTGAAAGCATCGGGTCCGCCAAATGCCTTGATAAGTCCCTCTGCCCTGAAGCTATCCGGGATAAGGTCAACCCTGAGTCCGTATTTTCCGACCTCAGCTGCTGTTTTTGTGCCAATAGTGCATATTCTGATCCCAAAGAGGTCTCTCACATCCCTGTTGAGGTCAAAAAACCTCCGGAAAAAGAATCTCACGCCAATTGCACTTGTGAAGACAAGCCATTTATAGGCGCTGACTTTACTGATTGCAGCATCAAGCTCTTCCCATGACTCCGGTGGTACCACCTTGATGGTGGGGAATACCGTCACCTCAGCCCCAAGCCCTTCAAGTGGTTCAAACCCCTCTGAATGCTCCCGTGTAACCAGTACCCTCTGACCAAAAAGCGGTTTCTTTTCAAACCAGTTAAGTTTATCCCGCAGTTTCACAACATCTCCTACGACAACCACTGCCGGGGGCCTTATTTCGCTGCTCTTTATCGCATCGGGTATGTCTCTGATGGTTGAGACAATGGTTCTCTGCTCAGACCTTGTCCCCCAGCGTATTACCGCCACAGGTGTGTTCGGGTCCTTGCCATTCTCAATAAGTCTCCCTGAGACGTCCTCTATATTCTTTACGGCCATAAGAAAGACGATCGTTCCGTTGCCCCCTGCAAGGGCAGCCCAGTCAATACTGCTTTCCTTTTTTGTTGATGCCTCATTGCCGGGGACTACAACAAAAGAGGAGGCATAATCCCTGTGTGTCAGGGGAATGCCGGCATAGGCAGGTGCGGCAATAGCTGAACTGATACCAGGGACAACCTCAAACTCTATTCCTTCCGCTGTAAGGACTTCAGCCTCTTCGCCTCCCCGGCCAAAGACAAAGGGGTCACCACCCTTCAGCCTGCATACATCCTTTCCTTCCAGCGCCTTGCGGACCAGGACGGAATTTATCTCATCCTGTGTCATATCATGGCGCCCGCCCCGTTTTCCAGCATAGATAAGTTCAGCCCCTCCCTTTATATAATCCAGTATCTGGACATTGAGATGGAAGTCGTAAACCACAACATCAGCCTTCTGCAGATACTTCAGCCCTTTTATTGTCAATAACCCGATATCTCCCGGCCCGGCCCCAACGAGAGATACCTTACCTTTTGTCTCTTTCATTATTCACCTCGGTCAGATATAAACTCACTCTTTTTGATTAAGGTGCCAAGTCTCTCCCGTAAACACTATCAAGTATCTCCTTTGCGCCCCTTGAGAGCAGTTCCTCGGCAAGTCTGATGCCGATGGACTCTGCAATATCCTGGTCACCTTCCATTTGTTCCCTTATAATCTTCTCACCGGAGACACTTCCCACAAGACCGTCCATTACAATTCTTCCGTCAATCAGCCTTGCATAGGCACCAACCGGTACCTGACAGCCCCCTTCAAGCCTTTTAAGGAAGGCCCTTTCAGCCCTTACGCAGACAGAGGTCTCCTTGTGATTTAATGGCATGATCAGGGTATTTATAAAATCATCCCCGGTCCTGCACTCAATTCCTACAGCCCCCTGTCCTATTGCCGGGAGGCTTATCCCGGGTGGAAGCACCTCCGTTATCCTTTCGTTCAAGCCGAGCCTTATAACGCCGGCAGCAGCAAGGATTATGGCATCAAACTGTCCCTCGTCAAGCTTTTTCAGCCGTGTATCAAGGTTGCCCCGTAATTGCTCTATTCTTAAATCAGGTCTGATATTAAGCAACTGGCATGACCGTCTGAGGCTGCTCGTTCCGATTACAGCCCCTCCGGGCAGGTCTTTAAATTTCTGAATTTTGAATCCTGAATCCTGAATTTGTGATATAAACGCATCCCTCGGGTCCTCTCTTTTACATATAACGGCAAGATGCAGACCGGCGGGAAACTCTGTCGGCACGTCTTTCATGCTATGAACAGCAATGTCTGCCTCATGCCTCATGAGCGCCTCTTCTATCTCCTTTACAAAGAGCCCCTTACCGCCCACCTTTGCAAGGGGGACGTCCAGAATCCTGTCACCTGTGGTCTTTATCCTGTTGAGTTCAACTTTCAGGTCGGGATAGAGTCTCTGCAGTTCCGACTTTACCCACTCAGCCTGCCAGAGCGCCAATCTGCTGCCCCTGGTACCTATTATCACCTTTCTATTGTGAGCCATTATTCTCCCCTATGCCGTAAAGCCTCTTTATCATTGCAATCAGTATATCCCTGTCTTCGGAATCCTCCTTAAGTGCCACTGTGGGGGGATGAATGAGTTTATTGACCACTGCCGAGACAGTGTATTCAATTGCCTTTCTCTGTTTTTCGTCCACACCTTCAAGCCTGTTCATAAGTTTTTCAAGTTCTGCCTGCTTGATCTCCTCCGCCCTGTTACGGAGGGCCACTATAGTGGGGACTGAATCAAGGGATGTCTGCCATTTTAAAAATTTCTCAAGCTCCTCCTCAATGATCTCTTCAGCCCTCTCAGCCTCTTTTTCCCTTCCCATAATGTTTGAGTCAACAACTCCCTGAAGGTCATCCACATCATAGAGGTAGACGTTGTCAATATCATTTATCTCCGGATCAATATTGCGGGGAACGGATATGTCGATTATAAAGACGGCCCTGTTCTTCCTGCCCTTCATTATCATCTGCATATCCGATTTTTGAAGTATATACGAGGGGGCACCGGTTGAGCATATAATAATATCCGTATTGACGAGTTCCTTTATAAAGTCTTCGAACCTTACGGCCCTGCCGCAAAACTCCCTTGCAAGTTCAACTCCCCGTTCATAAGTCCTGTTTACTACAGATACATCCCTCACGCCGCTTTTGATAAGGTGTCTGACTGCCAGCTCCGCCATCTCGCCGGCCCCGAGGAGCATGAATCTCTTTTCACTCAGGTCGGTAAAAATCTTTTTTGTAAGCTCTACGGCGGCATAGCTTATGGATACGGCATTTTCAGCAATCCTTGTCTCCGTCCTTACCCTCTTTGCAACAGTTATGGCCTTCTTCAGAAGCCTGTTCAGGAGAATACCCGTAGCTCCTTTTGAGAGGGCGAATTCAAAGGCGTTCTTCAATTGTCCCAGTATCTGCGGTTCTCCGACAACCATTGAATCAAGGCTTGAGGCAACCCTGAAGACGTGCCTTATTGCATCCCTGTCAGTATAGAAGTATAGGGAGTTTTCAAGGGCTCCGGGATCAATGGAATGAAATTCCGAGAGAAAGGCCTTTACGGAATCAACGGCCCTTTCAGGATTGCTGACGTGGGCATATATCTCAACCCTGTTGCAGGTGGAGAGTATCATAGCCCCTCTCACCTCCGGTATCTGAAGGAAACTGTTCAGTCCCTCCTCCAGACCGGGGCCGTCAAAGGCCAGTTTCTCCCGTACCTCTACCGGGGCAGTCTTATGATTAAGTCCGGTTACCAATACCCTCATCTTACAAAGCTGTGAACCCCCTTCAGTAACAGGTTTACTCCAAAGAATGTAAACAGCACCACAGAGAACCCAAGGATTGAAAGTATTGCCGCCTTTTTGCCCCGCCAGCCCGCGTTCAGCCTTACATGCAGGACAAGGGCATAGATGAGCCAGGTAATCAGTGACCAGACCTCTTTGGGGTCCCATCTCCAGTAACTCCCCCAGGCACTCTCTGCCCAGATGGCTCCGGTGATGATTGCAAGTGTCAGCAGGGGAAAACCGAGTGTTATGAGTTTGTAGCTCACCTCATCAAGTATCTGGAGGCTCGGTAACCTCTGAAAGAGGCTTCCCAGACGTTTTGTCTTTACAAAATGTTCCTGAACGAGATACATAACCCCTATGCCTGCGGCCATGGCAAATGCAGCATCTCCTAAAAATGCCAGGGCTGTGTGAATGCCAAGCCAGTAACTCCGGAGTATGGGGCTTACGGGTGTTATCTCGCGGGGCAGTACGGATGATGAGAGCATAAGTATAAATACAACCGGCATTATAAAGGAACCAAGCAACCCTATTCTGTACCTGTATTCAACATAAAAAAAGAGGAGCACGATGCACCATGAAAAGAAAGAGGATGCCTCGTGCATATTTGTGACCGGTATGTGGCCGGAGAGGGCACTCAGGACGATATTGGCGGTATGGAGAATAAAACCAATGGCGGCAAGGACAAGCATTATTCTGGTTGTTGCCCTGCTTCCCCTGAAAAGTTCTGCAACTCCTACGATTGTTGCTGCAAAGTAAAAAGTTAATGCGAGTTCAAAGAGAATAACCATTAGAAACAACCAAGCTCACAGTCTGTAATCTTTATATCAAGTTCATCTGCCAATTTACCGATTTCATGATAGGGAAGACCCGTTTGTACTGCTATCTTTCTTGCCAGCTTGCAGGGGATTCGCTTATCTTTTACATGTCTGAGGAGTTCCTCCCCCGGATTGCTTGCAGTCTTCACAGGAGAGCCCGTTTCAATGTGAGACGTCTCTTTCCTGGTCACATTATCAGTCAGATTCACTGAACTCGCTGAAGTATCCGTTTTTTCTATTTTATTCATGATGATGGCTTTGAGTTTGTGAAAGCAATCCCTTTCCCTGATGTCAAAATGGATAGTCTTATCCCTGTATGGTTCGGACTGCTCACGGTTTGAGGGGTCTGAGCTGGGAATTTCATCCTGATAGATTACAATATCGGCTTTTTTGACAATCCTCAAAGCAGATGGCTTTAACCTGCCGGTGTCCTTTCCAAAGACAAATATTACTATATCAGGGGATAAAAACTCAATTGGAGAGTTGCCTTCAACCACTATCCCTTCACAATGTGAGAGCAGATTTGCGGCCATCTCAATGGTCTCTTCAAGGCCGGTATCAGGTGACTGAATCCAGAGCACATCCCCTGCCCCTGCCCGACGAAGGCGGGAAGTGTCCTTATTCTCCGGGGCTTCCGGACTTCGGCGTACAGAGGTGTAAAAGGCGGTCTTTGTATACTTGATTGCACCCCATGAACCGCCCAGCAACCTCAGGAGGTTTTCGGCCACGGTGGTTTTGCCGCATCCACTATGTGCACCACCAATACATATAACGGTCTGTCTCTTCACAGATAATATTTTAACCCATTCATCATAATTTAAATCAGACCTAAAGTTTTACTCAATTAAGCCGATAAATAAGAATAGATTATGTTTGTAATAATTGGAATATTGGTCGTCCTGGGAGCTGTAGTTGGCGGCTACCTGATGGAACACGGCAACCTCAGTGTCCTGATTCAGCCGGCAGAGGTAGTCATCATATTCGGTGCTGCTATCGGTTCTCTCATTATAGCTGCCCCCCCCAAGGTCCTCTCAATGATACTGAAGAGCTTGGGAAAACTCTTCTCCTCGGGGGGAATGGGCAAGACCGGGTATATTGAACTCCTCGGCCTGCTCTATAATATATTTTCCAAAATCAGGAAGGAGGGGCTTATATCAATAGAGGCGGATATTGAAAATCCCGGGAAGAGCCCCCTGTTTTTAAAATACAAGGCTGTAATGTCCAACCATCATGCAGTAAGTTTCCTCTGCGATAACCTCAAGGTGATAATCTCCACAAATGTACCGCCTTATGAGCTGGACAACCTGATGGAGCTCGAGACAGACACCCACCATGATGAGGCAATGATCCCGGCTCATAACATAGCAAGGGTTGCAGATGCCCTGCCCGGGCTCGGCATAGTGGCCGCTGTCCTCGGAGTGGTTCTTACAATGGGCAAGATTAGCGAACCTCCTGAGGTTCTTGGCGAGAGCATAGGCGCAGCGCTGGTGGGGACGTTTCTCGGAGTCCTGATGTGTTACGGCTTTGTCGGCCCTGTAGCTACCAATCTCGAGGCAAAGGTAAAGGAGGATGGTGTCAGCTTTCAGATTATAAGGATAGCCCTGGTATCTTTTGTTGGGGGCTCAGCCCCGCAGATGGCAGTAGAATTTGGCAGAAGGGCAATTCCTACGTCTGACAGACCCTCATTCAATGAACTTGAAGAGACGGTAAGGAAGAAATGAACTATGGGTAAAAGAGAAAAAAGCAGATGAAAGACTCAAAAATAATAATCAAAAAGGTAAAAAAGACCGGCGAAGGCGAACGTCATGGGGGAAGCTGGAAGGTGGCATATGCAGACTTTGTAACTGCGATGATGGCCTTTTTTCTCCTCCTTTGGTTAGTAACGATGGTCTCTCCGGAGAAACGTGCAAGGATTGCTACATATTTTAAGGAGTTCAGTATATTCGAGAAGGGAGGCACATCCTTTATGGATAAGTCCAGCGAGATGTTTAATGAGCCGGGCGAGACCTCTGATAAGGCATTCTCGGACAATTACGGGACCTTCGGAGACAATGGCATAACACCGGAGGCCCTGCAGCAAGCCATAAAAGAGGCAGTTGAAACCCTGCTGGGCGATATAAAGGATCAGATACTTGTGAGGATTGTGAAAGAAGGAGTAAAAATAGAGATTATTGATAAAAACGGCAGTTCCATGTTCCCGTCCGGCAGCGCTGAACTTACCCCCAAGGCCGGAGAGATACTAAAGGTGCTTGCAGATAATATTAATAATATAAATAACAAGCTTTTTATTGAGGGACATACTGATTCATATTCTTATTCATCAAATAGTAATTATAGCAACTGGGAACTCTCTGCCGACAGGGCAAATGCTGCAAGACGTGACCTGGAAAGACTCGGGATAGCTCCGGCAAGGATAGTCCGTGTCGTTGGTTATGCCGATAAGTCCCCGCTTTTTACGGATAGTCCGCGCGACCCGAGAAACAGGAGAATAAGCATCGTTATACTCTTTCCCGACAAAAAGAAAGCCGGAAAGAAACAGGTGGCATCAATTCAGTATCCATGATTGAGAAGAGTATTACCTTGGGCACCGGGCACCGGGCATATGGGGCCGGAGCGATGATCCATACACTGCTTCTGAAATTTGCAATGCCTGTTTATGCTGCAGAACTGAGGTTTTAATCCATATCCTCCAAGTAACATAAGTCTTTTAGTTTGAAGATTTATTGACAACCGTGATTAGTTTTGCTTATACTGAACAACATGATTTAAAATATACCCGGTCTTTTTTTTGGGGGGGAAGTATGAAGAGACGTAAATTTTTGAAATCATTACTGGCTTTGCTTGGCTCAACAACTTTGATATCGTTTGCTTATCCCCTGGTCAGATTCATTTCCCCACCAGGTAAAAAAGTAGAAGTGAAACGATTGAGCCTTCAGAAAAATGGGATACCGGCCGGAGAAGCAAGGGAGATAGTCTTTAACGATACCCCTGCAATTATCATTAACAGACCGGGTAAAGGGTATATAGCCCTCTCAAGGGTATGTACTCACCTTGGGTGTCTTGTAGGGTATAATAAAGCGAAGGGCGAGCTCATTTGCCCCTGTCACGCAGGAATATTTAATTTAGATGGAAAAGTCCTTTCAGGCCCACCCCCGAAACCACTTGCAGAATTCCCACTGCGTGTTGAGGGAGAGACTATCTTAATAGGTTAAGGGAATAGATGCCGTACAGGGTACGGTAATGATTAAAAAAATGCTAAAGCGGAGTCTTTATGTGGCAAAGGATAAAGAAAGGTCTCGAAATAAGAATAGGTCTTGAGGACCTCAATACTAAATTAAGAAGTTATCGTATTCCGGGAAATACGAACATCTTTTACACCCTTGGGGGTGTTGCTCTTGTTGCATTTATAATTCAGGCCATTTCAGGATTTTTTCTCCTTGTTTACTATGTTCCGCACCCTGAGCATGCATTCAGAAGCGTTCAGTATATAATGACGGCGGCACCTTTCGGATGGCTATTCAGATTAATGCATGTGGTGGGAAGTAATCTGATGGTAGCAGTAATCTTTCTCCATATGTTTTCCGTGTTTTTTATGGGAAGCTATAAAAAACCAAGAGAGCTGACCTGGATTGTCGGTTGGTTAATGTTGTTTGTAACTCTCACATTTGCTTTCAGCGGATATCTTCTGCCCTGGAGTCAGTTGAGTTACTGGACCACAACCGTAATCACCGCCATACCTGCTGCTTTTCCGTATGTCGGTGATTATATTGCCAATATACTAAGGGGTGGTGAATTTGTTTCCGGCATAACATTGAACAGATTCTTTGCCCTTCATGTAGCGTTTCTGCCCCCTATTCTTGTAGCACTTATGGTTATTCATGTTTTTTTAATAAGGCGCATAGGTCTTTCTTCACCCCCATTTGATGTATCAGCTGAAGAAACAAAGCCCTGGACCGAATACAGGCACGTAAGTTATCCTGACGGTAATTCATTTTACCCATACTTTGTACTGAAAGAACTGTATATGGTGGCGCTGTATCTTGTTGTAATGTTTTTCATAATTACTTTCATTCCAACGCTGTTTCTGCCCGAGACTTCCAATATTCCTGCTAATGCTCTGATGACGCCGGCTTATATAAAGCTTCAGTGGTACTTTCTGGCACCATATCAGATGCTGAAGCTTATTCCGAATAAATTCTTTGGGATAAGTATACAGATAGCCCTTATAGGTACATTCCTCTTATGGCCGTTTTTTGATACAGAAACAGAGAGAGACATACTAAAGAGACCCCTTCTGCTTGCCACTTTTATTGTATCGCTGGTTCTATGGGTCGTATTAACCATGTGGGGGAGGTCTTCATGAGATATATCCTTTCAATACTGCTGCTTTTAACTCTTATAACTGTTACTACAAGTGCTGATGCAGGATACAGGGATATTTTCGGAAAAGAGTTCCTCACCAAACCATGGGCTGGTGGACTTGTTGAGGAGAATGTATGTATTAAATGTCATACCTCGGATATTATAAAACCCGAGTTTCGTGATATCCCGCAGGAGTGGAAAAAGAGCTGGCATTACCAGAACAATGTTTCATGCCAAAACTGTCATGGTGGTGATCCTGAAGATGCCGAGATGGCAATGTCGCCTGAAAGGGGCTTTGTCGGCACGCCAAAATACAGTGATGTTCCTGACTTCTGTGGTAAATGTCATATCGGCATACTGAAAAACTATCTTGAAAGCGGTCACGGAAAGGCCCTTAAGGCTTCAAAGACAGGGCCAAACTGTGTGACCTGTCACGGCTCTCACAATATTCAGAAGGCGAGTATAAAGATTATAAATGAGTCGCGGTGTTCAAAATGCCATTCCTACGAAAGGGCCAAGATTATGAAGCAGGCGCTTTTTCTCACAGAAAAAAAGATAAGAGATATAGATAATGACCTGAAGAAATTAAAGAGTGAGGGAGTTTTTACCGATGAGGAAGACAGGAGTCTCTTCCGTACCCATGTAGAATACCGTACCCTCTTTCATATCGTTAATGTTAACCTCGTTAAGAAGAGTACAGACAAGTTTGCAAGGAAATTGGGTCTCATTGAGGAAAAGATAGATAAAACCTTTAAAGAACTTGAATTCAGAAAGAACTTCTCTGCCTTTCTCCTGATGGTATTTGCCGGGTTGGCAATCGTCATATTTCTACTTTCAAGGACATATAAAGATTGATGAAGTCGTAAAAAGTCTGAAGCGGAGCGAAGCAATCTCTAACCCTCTGAGTTTAAAACAGATTGCTTCGTTGTTTTGCTCCTTGTAATGGCAATTACGGCTTTTTTACAAAACCGTCAGGATTTATAAAACTAAAATATCTTCGTTCTGTTTTCTTATCTTGAAGCCATTTACGCTTCAACTCCTGAACTCCCTAACTCTCTTTTCAGCTATATCCCGTTTATCCCCTCAAACTTCCCCCACCGTTAAAATATAATCAACGATAACATCGTGTCCTCCGGAAGATAACCTTAAGTATAATATGTTAATATTTATAGCTCTCATGAGCATAATAGACCATAGGCTAAACTTGAAAGGAGTGATAGGTAATGTTCAGGTTGCGTTTTCTTACAGCAGGAGAGTCTCACGGAAAGGGGTTGACAGGCATTATTGAGGGTATTCCCGCAAATCTACAGATTACCCCTGATTATGTGAACCGGCAGCTCAGCAGAAGACAGGCCGGTTTTGGCCGTGGCGGAAGGATGAAGATAGAGTCGGACAGTGTTGAGTTTGTTTCCGGAATCAGATGGGGAGTTACAATTGGATCACCGGTTGCCCTTTTTATTGAAAACCGTGACTGGGAAAACTGGCAGGAGGGGATGTCACCTCTTGCGGAAGAGAGGGGTTCTGTGCCGCCTGTTACACGACCAAGGCCAGGACATGCCGATCTGCCTGGTGCGACCAAATATCATCAGGATGATATAAGAAACATACTTGAGAGGTCTTCCGCAAGGGAGACAGCCATGAGGGTAGCCATAGGTGCAATCGGCAGGCGGTTTCTTGAGGAGTTTGGCATAACTGTTGGTGGGCTTGTTACGGCCATAGGCAATGTCTCCATGAGCGTTGACCCGGCTGCTTTGAAAGAGGAGGACCTGAAGGCTTTCTCCATAAGTGCTGAGGGTTCTGATGTGAGGTGTCCTGATGGTGATATGGCAAACCGGATGAAGGAGGCCATAGAGAAGGCAACAAGGGAGGGCTACTCCCTTGGAGGCACATTCCTTGTCCATGCCGTGGGTGTGCCGGTCGGTCTTGGCAGCCACATTCAGTGGGACAGGAGACTTGACGGTCGCCTTGCGCATGCCCTTATGGGCATTCAGGCCATAAAAGGTGTTGAAATCGGTAGCGGATTTGAGCTTGCAGAGAGACCGGGGGCTGAAGTGATGGATGAGATAAATCCCTCTCCCGATGCTGGATCGCCCATGTCCGTCCTCAGGAAAACGAATCATGCCGGCGGTATAGAAGGCGGGATTACAAACGGGATGCCTGTAGTAGTCAGGGCAGCCATGAAGCCGATCCCGACCCAGCACAAACCCCTCAGGTCTGTTGACATTATTACAGGTGAACCCTTTGAGGCCACCTATGAGAGGTCTGATGTCTGTGCAGTGCCGGCGGCCTCGGTAATAGGTGAGGCTGTTATGTCTCTGGTAATTGCCGATGCCTTTCTGGAGAAATTCGGTGGTGACAGTATGGAGGAGACAAAGAGAAACTACGAGAGTTATATAGAGAATATGTAGACTGATTTTTCAGAAATCCGATATAGTTTTGCGTCCTTCAAGCGGGGAATTTCCTGACGGGATATGGATGAAAAGAGAGTTGGGGAGTTCAGGAGTTAGGGAGTCGAGGAGTAAATAGCTTCAGGATAAGGAACAGAAAGAAGATAGTTTAGTTTTATAAATCCTGAATAATCTTGAAGTAATCGCGAGGCTAAAAAAAGATTCTATAGCTTCACGATGCCTTCAAGATAGCTTCATGATAAGAAAGAGAAAAATCAGTTTTGTAAGTATTGAAGTAATCGTTGAGGATAGAAATGGGTTTTGTAAATTGAATTTCAGGTGAAAAAATGAAAAACATTGTGCTTTCCGGATTTATGGGGACGGGTAAAACTGCTGTGGGCAGGGAGCTTGCCCGCAAGCTTGGTATGAGGCTTGTCGAGCTTGATGAGGAGATAGAAAAGGCTGAGGGTATGACTATCAATGAGATATTCAGCCGTTTTGGTGAGCCCTGCTTCCGTGACAGGGAGACAGAGATGGTAAAGGAGTTTGCAGGGCATGATAACGTAGTGATCTCCACTGGTGGAGGTGTTGTCCTGAGAGAGGAAAACATGAAGGCCCTAAGGGAATCGGGCGTGATAGTCTGTCTTAAGGCAACGCCCGAGACCATCCTGAAACGCACAAGCGCTTCCGGGGAACGGCCCCTACTGAATGTGGACGATCCCCTGAAGAAGATAAGAGACCTCCTTGACTACAGACAACCCTTTTATGATAAGGCGGATATCATAATTGAGACGGATTCCCTGTCCCCCGCAGAGATTGCAGATGAGATTATACGGAAAGTGAAGGAGTTGTCCGAATAGATGAAGAGGGAGCAGTGGAATAGCCAGTTTGGTTTTCTGCTTGCAGCCGTAGGTTCGGCAATAGGGCTCGGCAATATCTGGCGATTCAGCTATATGGCATATAACTATGGTGGTGGAGCCTTTCTTATTCCCTACTTTACGGCCCTCCTGACAGCGGGCATCCCTTTGCTGATACTGGAATTTGCCGTTGGACATGAGCGTATCGGATCAGCCCCACTCGCCTATGCAAAGATAAAGAAGAATTGGGAATGGCTCGGCTGGTGGGCCGTAACGTTTGTGATGTTCGGTATAGTGCTTTATTATATGGTAATAGTTGCATGGTGTCTTAATTTCTTTTTCCTTTCCTTTAACCTTGGCTGGGGCAATGACCCCAACACCTTTTTCTTCAAGGATTTTCTTTCCGTAAGCAAGTCACCGTCAGAGATAGGCTGGATAAGGACACCGATATTTTTTGCACTCCTGGTTGTCTGGTTCATAAACTGGTTTATAGTCCACAGGGGTGTGCAGCGGGGAATTGAGCTTGCAAACAAGATATTCATGCCCCTGCTCTTTGTGCTGACCGCTGTGCTCGTTTTCTGGTCTCTCACACTTGAGGGGGCAATGTCAGGGGTCCGTGCATACCTGACTCCCGATTTTTCCAGGCTCTCGGATCCAAGGGTATGGATCGATGCCTACAGCCAGATATTCTTCACCCTCAGCCTTGGTTTCGGAATCATGATAGCCTATGCGAGCTATCTTCCCGAGAAGGCAAATATTACCAGGTATGCATTGCTGACAGCGTTTATCAATAGTGGATATTCACTTTTTGCAGGGTTTGCGGTATTCTCTGTTCTTGGCTTTATGTCCACCTCGCAGGGTGAACCCCTCTCCGGCGTTGTTTCTCAGAGCATTGGTCTTGCCTTTGTTGCATATCCAAAGGCGATCAGTCTTATGCCGGGAGGGAATATCTTCGGTGCGATCTTTTTTCTCTGTCTTGTTGTGGCGGGCCTGTCCTCCTCCATCTCTATAATTGAGGCATTCACATCAGCCATGGTTGATAAATTCGGGGTCAGGCGAAAACGGCTTATAACTATTGTTTCCATACTGGGTTTCTGCGGATCTGTCATCTTTACCACGCAGGCAGGGCTGCTGTGGCTCGACATAGTCGACCATTTCCTCACTCACTACGGACTGGTTGTTGTGGGAATATTTGAATGCATACTCGTGGGCTGGTTCTTCAGAATAAAGGTTCTGAGGCAACATGTCAACAGGATATCCACCATCAAGCTCGGTTTTTGGTGGGATATACTTATCAAATACTTTGTGCCCCTTGTGCTTGGGATAATACTCGCTGGAGATCTCTACGGTGAGCTCAGAAAACCATATGGAGGATATACCTGGGCCTCGCTCATACTGATCGGCTGGGACTGGATATTATTGACCCTTCTTGCCGCCTTTATTATGGCATCAAGACCCTGGAAGACCGGACATAACAAGGCAAGGGGGAGAAGTTCGGCATAGAATAGAGAATTTAAATTCAGCCGCAGAATTTACAGAGTTTACAAGGACCGGAATAAAGAGTTCAATTGGCCGCAGATTTTCGCAGATAAACGCAGATACCAAGTAAAACTGAGACTAATATTTTTTAATTTTGTTTGAAATGCATTACCCCTGCCCCAGCGATAAAAAGTCTCCATCAACCATTCATAACCGGTTTCGGTATTATACGATTAAAATTCTGTGTATCGCAATAGAAAGCATCACGCACAAAATCATCCCGATGCCTCCTGCAGCCTCTATAATCCTGTCTGCCATCGCCCCATCCTCAAGTTCAATCTCCCGCTTACCTTCTCCGATGAAGGGTTTTTCATTAACAACTCCTCCGTAGGAAACAGGTCCGCCAAGCCGTATCCCGAGAGCCCCTGCCATCGCTGCCTCCGGCAGACCTGCGTTGGGGCTTGAGTGCTTCCTTCCATCTCTCAGCATTACCCTTACTGCCTTTGAAGGGCTCACTTTACCTGAGCTGACAGGTAACAGTACGGCTGCAGAGAATATAATAGCCCAGGCCGTGAGCCTTGCAGGAATGTAATTGGCAATATCATCAAGCCTTGCAGCCACATATCCAAAGTTAATGTACCTCTCATTCCTGTAGCCAAGCATTGAGTCCAGTGTGTTTATTGCCTTGTATGCCATGGCAAGAGGAAGGCCGCCGATTGCAAAGTAAAACATTGGTGCAATCACCCCGTCCGAGACATTTTCAGAGAGTGTCTCCATGGTTGCCCTCAAAACCCCCTCCGCATTCAGTCCCTCCGTATCCCTGCCAACAATATGTCCCAGCTGCCCCCTTGCAGAATCAAGGTCAGACCGTTTGAGTTCGGAAAGCACGTTCCCCGCAGATTCCCTCAGCCCCCTGAGTGCAATAGTCAGGGAGGCGGCCAATGCAATGACGATATCATTTAAAGAGATAATATTTAATATCGAGACGTTCCGGAACACAGAGGATACTGTTTCAGTAAAGAGATAAGTTAAAAGATAGGTTATACCAACCACGAGCGCAACAACCACTCCCCCCGATACCTTTTCAGTCACAGGGCTGTGGCAAACCCTTCTTGCCCGGCCTTCAAGCCACGCTATGAACACCCCGATACACCTTATGGGGTGGGGGATCCATCGGGGATCACCAATGAGAGAATCCACTAAAAAGGCCAATACAAGCTGTGCAGGCACTCCACCAAAGATCATCTTCTATCTCAACCCCGTGTAATGTGTAATATAAATTCAACTCCTGTATCTTAGCCCAATACAGATGATTCTTTCTCTTTTCATGGGTTAATCCTGACAGCAGACTTTCTGTACCTGCTGCATCCCTCTTTCTCCTTCTCCCAAAACCCTGTTGTTGTAAGGGTATTTTTACCATCCATATATTGTCCGGCTTCGGTATAATATTTCAGGATATCCGGTAGCCGTCGGTAAATTTGTGTTGAGTGTGCAGCAAAAAGTCCCGGTTAAGCAAAGAGGAGGGGGAATACCGGTAATTTTTTTTAAACCTGGAACCATGAGGGGGGTTACAATGAGTGAATTTCAGGACAATGTGAAATTGGGTGATGGTGCACAGTTTTGGGCCTATGTATCGCCGGAAAATGAGACTTTAAAGTATGTTACCAAATGGCAGGTCAAGTTTGAACAAGCCGATGGTAATTGGTCGGGAATTATAGATTCTGATAATCCTGAGGAGATTCTGCAGACACCTAACCTGTCAGGGTTATTCAAAGTAACAGTCAGGGCTTCAGGTCATGAATTTGAAGAAAAGACTCTCACCCCGAAACCCGGCAGTAACCCGGATATCGGTTGCAGTTCAAACTGCACTGCTATAGTAGGTATTGTCGCTACGGAAGGAGGTGTTGGGGTTAACTATTGGACAACGTGGAATGCTATATGTTGCTGAATCTGTCGGACATGGTAAACATGTATGGGGAAATAAAGTTTACCGTTCACATAGGTGCCGACGATAACTATTTAACCGGTAAATAAATGCAGGGTTTTTAACTGGATAAGGGAAAATGTCATGACGGATAACTATTTAAAAAACCTCCTGACAGGGGGAGAACCGGAGTCAAGAGACGGCTGGATTTATATGAAGATTGCTGGAGAACCCTACCAGCGCGGCTTTCAGCATGGTTACTACCTGGCTTCTCAAATAAAAGATGCCATAAGAGTAAACAGGTTTCTGGCCAAATGGGATACGGGAATGGAGTGGGATTTTTTCATTGAAAAGGCCAATGAACTTTTCCCCCGGCATATTGACGATGAGTTCACCCAGGAACTGCAGGGCATTGCCGACGGTGCCTGTGCCAACCGTTTTCTGACCAGTTTTGAGGAGATTCTGACCTGGAACAGCTACCAGGAGCTGCTGGGTTACTGGTGGCCGAAGTATAGTAATTCACAACCGCACCGGTTTAAAAATGCACACCGCTGCAGTGCATTTATTGCAACCGGCAATACCACCAAAGACGGCAATATTGTCATGGCCCACAACTGCTGGGACAGGTATGCCGCCTCGGATCACTACAACATAATTCTGGATATCTGTCCGGCTAACGGCTACCGCTTGCTTTTTCAAGCCCCTCCGGGCTATATTGCCAGTACCATGGACTGGTGGATAACCGGAGCAAGGCTGGTTGTGGCAGAAACCACCATCTCCGGTTTTTCCGGGTTTGACAGTAAAGGCGAGCCGGAATTTTATCGTTCCCGCAAGGCATGTCAATATGCCCAAAGCATTGAGGACTGGAAAAACAGAATGTGGAAAAATAACAATGGTGGTTATGCCGGTAGTTGGCTGTTGGGAGATATAAAAACAAAAGAGATTGCAAGAGTTGAGACAGGATTAAAATATCTTGGTTTCGAGAAAAAGGATGATGGTTATTACAGCGGTTATAATGTGGCTGCTGACCTGAGGATACGTAATCGGGAATGTAGCAGCAATAGCTATTCTGATATCCGTTACAACGGTGCCCGTCGCTTGCGGTTTATGGAGCTGCTCGACAAAGAGGGCATTGATGTGGATATTGATAAAGCCAAAGAGATCATATCAGACCATGGGGATGTTTATCTTCAGAAGCAGGATAATCCCTCTTCCCGGACAATATGCGGGCACCTGGAACTTGACGATGCAAAGTATGGCAGTCATGCCGGTCAGGGGCCTTATTATCCGTGGGGAGCAGGCGATGGTAAGGTCGTTGATTCCGTGATGGCAGAGAATATGAGTTTTCAGGCCCGGTGGGGACATGCCTGCGGCATGCCTTTTGACGCAAAGGCCTTTTTACAGGAACACCCTCAATATACCTGGCTAAAAGGGTATATGAGAGACCGTTCCACTCGCAACTGGCAGACTTTTGGAGGTTTGTGAGCATTAACAATACAAGGAGGGTATATGAAAAGCTATCGTAAGGAGCTATGGTTTGAGGTGCCCACCCGCAGGGCCTTTATAAACATTACCCCTGAGGTTGAAGCGTGTCTTGGGGAGAGCGGTATCAAAGAGGGGCTTGTTCTTATAAATGCCATGCATATAACGGCCTCTGTCTTTATCAATGATGACGACCCCGGACTTCATCACGACTATGACGTCTGGCTGGAGAAACTTGCTCCCCATGAACCGGTCTCCCAATATCATCACAATGTTGGAGAGGATAACGCTGATGCCCATTTGAAACGGCAGATTATGGGCAGGGAGGTTATGGTTGCCGTGACTGATGGAAGACTCGACTTTGGTCCGTGGGAGCAGATATTTTACGGGGAGTTTGACGGCAGAAGGAGGAAAAGGGCTCTGGTCAAGATTGTCGGGGAATGATTATATACTGGAGGCGGCGGCCGGATTCGAACCGGCGCATAAAGGTTTTGCAGACCTCCCCCTTAGCCACTTGGGTACGCCGCCATGAAAGCATAGTGAAACTCAAAGACTTCTTTTCAGCCTCTCGATTACTCACGATTTAAAAATGCAAAGCGCATGGAGCAAAGCGTAAAGACAAAGCTTAAGGAGTCATGTGTCCTTCGCGCTATGCCCTAATGCGTCTTATCTTTGACGCTATGCCCTATGCGCTTTGCGTCCTCAACTCCATCACTCCATCACTTTTTTCCATCCGTCTCTTAATTATGGAGCGGGCGACGGGATTCGAACCCGCGACCCCAACCTTGGCAAGGTTGTGCTCTACCACTGAGCTACGCCCGCATGAAGTTATTGAGTTTTCCCTCGAGGGCTTTTAATTAATTAACAGGAAAAGCCTTTCTTTAATTGATATCCGTTCGTGTAATTCAAGTTGTGTATTTTCAGTTGGTCCTCTTTTCCGATTCGAGGGAGTCAAGAATCTTTAAGAGATGCTGCGTTTCCCGTTTGTATTCTTCCAGCTCACTAACCCGTCTCTCGAGTTCATGAGATTTATACTCGAGTATCAGGCTCATCTCCTGGAGCTTCTCGTCATAAAAAGTCTTTACATGCTCAAGTTCGGTCTTGAGGTATCTGCACCGGGTCTTGTAACGAAATAAATTTCCGGTTTCCCTTATACGCTTTGCCAATAGAGTGAGCGCCTTCATGCATATAAAAATATCATAAACCCCTTGATTGTGTCAATTGCTAAAAAGAGCTTTTTATGTTTAAAATAACCTGATGTATCCGGATTACAAGACATTTTTGAGTTTAACGGACACTGGTAACCTTATACCTGTGTACAGAGAAGTACTTGCAGATATGGAGACCCCTGTCTCGGCGTATCTGAAACTCTCTACATCACCTTCTTTCCTGCTTGAGAGCGTTGAGGGGGGAGAGAAGTGGGGAAGGTATTCCTTCCTCGGCATATCAGCGAGAAAGATAATCCGGGCAAGAGGAAACAATGTTGAGGTTATTCAGGATGGCGAGTCAGTAAAAAAGTCGGTATACGCTGACCCCCTGGATGCCCTGAAAGAAGAGCTGTCCCTTTATAAACCTGTTGTGGTTGAAGGACTACCCGGGTTTTACGGCGGACTTGTGGGTTATATAGGATATGAGATGGTTAAGTTTTTTGAGAGGGTTCCGGACAGGGACAAGCCGTCTCCCGGGCTTTCGGATATGTATTTCATGATGCCCGATATTGTCCTCATATTTGATAATCTCAAGCAGAGCCTGAAGATAGTCTGTCCTGTGCATGTTGAGGGTTCTCCGGAGGTGGCTTACAGGAAGGCTGAGGAAAAAATAGATGCTGTAATTGAGAGATTAAAGACTGTTCCCCGGGTTTCAGAGGGTTCCGGAAAACGCTCCCCAGGGGAGAAGTTTGTCTCTTCCTTTGGGCCGGAGGAGGTTTTTGAGGAGGCGGTCAGGAAGGCAAAGGCGTACGTATGGGCAGGCGATGTTGTTCAGGTGGTTGTCTCACAGAGGTTTGAGCGTGAGTGTGCTGTAGAACCCTTTAATATATACCGTGCCCTGAGGGTGATAAACCCTTCACCATATATGTATTTCATGGATACGGGTGAGGCCCGGATTGTGGGTTCTTCTCCCGAGATACTCGTGAGGCTTGAAGGAAGACATATAAAGCTGAGGCCTATTGCCGGAACAAGAAAGCGCGGGCTTAGCGAGGATGAAGACAGGGCGCTTGAAAAGGAACTGCGGGAAGACCCAAAGGAGGTTGCCGAGCACATAATGCTTGTAGACCTTGGCAGAAATGATGTGGGAAGGGTTGCCGAGACAGGCAGTGTGAAGGTCACGGAGTTGATGTCGGTTGAGAGATACAGTCATGTAATGCATCTCGTCTCAAATGTGGAAGGCACCCTGAAGGACGGTCTCGATGCCTTTGACGTATTCCGTTCCTGCTTTCCTGCCGGCACTGTTACGGGAGCCCCAAAGGTGAGGGCCATGGAGATTATCGATGAGCTTGAACCTGTCAAGAGAGGGCCGTATGCAGGTGCGGTCGGTTATTTCAGCTATTCGGGAAATACGGATACATGCATTACGATAAGAACTATTGTTATTAAAGATAGTAAACTGTATGTGCAGGCAGGTGCTGGTATTGTCGCTGATTCCGTTCCTGAAAACGAATATAAAGAGACCGTTAACAAGGCACTCGGCATGATGAAGGCCGTTGATATGGCAGAGGAAGGACTTTGAATAATTGACAATTGACAATTGATGATTGACAATTAAAAAAATCGAAAATAGTCAATAATCAATAGTCAATCCTGACTGACTGGAGTGAGTTTATGTTGCTGATGATTGATAACTACGATTCCTTTACCTATAACCTTGTTCAGTATTTCGGTGAGCTTGGTGAGGAGGTAAAGGTCTACCGTAACGACAGGATAACGGTTAAGGAGATAGCTGAGCTTGATCCGGACAGGATCGTTATCTCTCCCGGTCCGTGCACTCCAGGGGAAGCCGGTATCTCCATAGATGTTACCCGTTACTTTGCGGGTAAGAAGCCCGTGCTTGGGGTCTGTCTTGGTCATCAATCCATTGGTGCAGCCTTTGGTGGAGATATAATTAATGCACCGCGACTGATGCATGGAAAGACATCGCTCATATACCATGACGGCAAGACCATATTTGAAGGATTGCCTAATCCCTTTGAGGCTACCCGGTATCACTCCCTTATTATTAAAAGGGAGACACTGCCGGAGTCCCTTGATGTGTCTGCCTGGACAAAGGATGGTGAGATAATGGGGGTGAGGCACAGGGAGTATGTGATTGAAGGGGTGCAGTTTCACCCCGAGTCAATACTGACGACGGTTGGCAAGGACCTGCTGAGGAATTTCCTTAAACCGGGCAACAGGCCGGAGGTTACTAACCCCCATGACCTGTGAACCCTGCCTAACAGGAGGATAAGAGGATAAAATGATCAGAGAGGGAATTAATCTGCTTGTTCAGGGCATCAACCTTTCGGAGTCCGAGATGGCTGAGTGCATGCGGGAGATAATGGAGGGCAAGGCAACTGAGGCCCAGACAGGAGCCTTTCTTGTTGCTTTGAGGATAAAGGGAGAGACTGTCGAGGAGATAACCGGGGCTGCAAGGGTCATGAGAGAGAAGGCTGCAAGAATAAATGCACCTGACGATGTTGTGGACACCTGCGGCACTGGTGGTGACATGGCACAGACCTTTAACATATCAACAACTGCAGCTATTGTAGTGAGTGCGTGCGGGGTTCCTGTTGCCAAGCATGGCAACAGGTCCATCTCAAGCAGGTCGGGAAGTGCAGATGTGCTTGAGGCCCTGGGAGTCAGGATAGACCTCCCCCCAGAGAAAGTGCAGGAGTGTCTCTTTGAAACAGGTTTCGGCTTCCTCTTTGCCCCCCTGTTTCATCCTGCCATGAAGTATGCTGTTGGGCCACGAAGGGAGATGGGAATCAGGACGATATTCAATATACTCGGGCCCATCACCAACCCTGCAGGTGCAAAGAGGCAGACAGTCGGTGTATTTACGGACAGGCTTACAGAGCCCCTTGCCCGAGTCCTTGGTAATCTTGGCGCTGAGGATGTGATGGTTTTTCATGGTGAGGACGGGCTTGACGAGATCACGATTACCGATGGCTCGAAGGTGACGCGTTTCAGGAATGGAATTACAGAAAATTTAATTATTGCCCCTGAGGACTTTGGTTTTAACAGGGCGCCTGTTGAGTCTATTGCAGGTGGAGATGCGCGGGACAATGCAGAGGCTACGATGACTATTCTTAAGGGTGAGCCGGGTCCGAAAAGGGATATCGTTGTAATGAATGCATCTGCTACATTGATGGTTTCGGGCAGGACAGATGACATTAAGGAGGCGTCCCTGATCGCCCGGGAGGTTATTGATTCGGGTAAGGCATTGAGAAAGCTGGAGGAGATCGTAAAGACGACTCAAAGACTTGCATCATAAAGAGTATAAATAGAGAGGAAAACAGGGATGGGTTTAAGGAAAAGATAGATGAGTATACGGGTAGCGGTTATAGGTACGGGATATCTCGGCAGGCACCATGCAAGGGTTTTTTCAGAGATTGAAGAGACGGAGCTTGTTGGTGTGGTGGATATTGACAAGGATAGGGCAGGGGAAATTGCGGAACAATATGGCTGTCAGGCTTTCGTAAACTACAGGGACGTCCTCCCGCTTGTGGACGCCCTCAGCATTGTGACCCCCACGACCACTCATCATGAAATAGCCATGAGCTCTCTGCAGGCAGGAAAGGACCTCCTTGTTGAAAAACCCTTTACACTGACGATAGAGGAAGCGGAGGGTCTCATTGCTGAAGCGGAAAGCTCCGGGAGGATTATCCAGGTGGGACATCTCGAGAGATTCAACCCGGTAGTCCTTTATATGGAGGAGAAGTTAAAGGCCCCGAGGTTCTTTGAAGCAGAGAGGCTTTCTCCCTTTCTGGGCAGGGGAACGGATGTGGATATAACCCTTGACCTTATGATACACGATATTGATATTATACTCTCCCTCTGTCGCAGCCCCATTATGGATATCAAGGCTGTTGGGGCAAAGGTACTTACTGATAAAATCGATGTTGCCAAGGCCTGGCTGGAGATGGAGGATGGCACAAAGGCCCTTGTTACTGCAAGCAGGCTTTCTCCTGAAAAGAAAAGGATTTTAAAGCTTTTTCAGGACTCGGAATATATAATACTTGATTACCGGAACCTTGAGATATTCAGACACACCAGGGATTCCTCCGGGACTATTCAGAGAGAGGAGATTAAATTGGACTACAGGGAGCCCCTGAAAGAAGAGCTCAGGGATTTTGCAGCCTCTGTAATAAACAGAAGACCCCCCAGGGTAACTGCCCGTGACGGGCTGGAGGCACTGAGGGTGGCGCTTGAGATAAACAGAAAGATAGAGGAGACGATATGATTCCAATGGTTGACCTGAAGCTCCAGTATGAGACCCTGAGGGAAGAGATACTTGAACAGATTACCGAGGTCCTCGAGAGCTGCAGGTATATCCTTGGCCCAAAGGTGGAAGAACTCGAGAAAAATATTGCCGGCTACCACGGCGTTAAAGAGGCTGTAGGTGTGGCCTCGGGGACTGATGCCCTCAACCTGAGTCTCAAAACCCTTGGTATTGGTAAGGATGACGAGGTTATAACCACACCCTTTACCTTCTTTGCCACGGTTGAGGCAATTATATACCAGGGGGCAAGACCGGTATTTGTTGATATAGACCCCGGGACATTAAACATAGACCCCGAAAAGATAGAGGAGAGGATAACCGGCAGGACAAGGGCGATAATGCCGGTGCATATGTTTGGTCAGCCCGCGGATATGGAGAGGATAGGGGAGATTGCCTCAAGGTATAATCTCTTTATTGTAGAGGATTGTGCCCAGTCATTTGGTGCTCACATAAAAGGCAGAAAGACCGGAAGCTTTGGCGATGCAGGGTGTTTCAGTTTCTATCCGAGCAAGAATCTCGGGGCTTACGGTGACGGAGGTCTCATTACCACTGACAATGAGACGATTGCCGGGAAGATGAGGGTGCTCAGGAATCATGGTTCAGAGAAAGGATATGTCCACCAGGCAATCGGGCTAAACAGCAGGCTTGACGAGATTCAGGCAGCCGTCCTTCTGGTAAAGTTCAAAAGGATTGACCGGTATCTGTCGCTGAGGAGAGAGAAGGCACGTTTTTATACAGAGCATCTTGGTTCAGTGGTGCAATGCCCCAGGGAGAGGGAGGGATTCTATCACGTCTACCATCAGTACACTATAAAGAGCCCCCTCAGGGAGAGGATTAAGTCTTACCTCTATGAGAAGGGCATCTCTTCCGTTGTATACTATCCCATCCCCTTACACCTCCAGGAAGCCCTTGCAGGGTCAGGATACAGGAGGGGTGACTTCCCTGTTGCAGAGAGGACTTCACTTGAAGTGCTTTCACTGCCGATATATCCCGAGATCAGTGAGTCTGACCTGGAAAAGGTCTGTGAAGCAGTCAGGAGGGCAGTTGCATGAAGGGCTCAAGCCAGCTTGCCAGCTTGATAGCGTTGCCATGACTGATGTATTTATAATCACAGGTGAGTCTTCCGGAGAGCTTTACGGTGCCCTTCTGGCCAGGGCATTAAGGTCTTTAAAGGGCGATATCCGTATCTGTGGCGTTGGCGGCGAGCGGATGATGGCCGAAGGGGTAGAGCTTGTAGCAGGCATTACAGGTGCCTTCGGTCTTGTTGAGGCCGTCTCATCCATAAAAACCCTTCGGGATGTATTTTCAAGAATAACAGAAAGGCTGGAGCAGGACAAGCCGTCAGTTGTAGTCCTTATTGATTTTCCTGATTTTAACCTTAAGGTTGCCCAAAGGGCCAAATCTCTCGGGATCAAGGTGCTCTACTATGTGAGCCCCCAGGTATGGGCCTGGAGGAGAAGGAGGATCAGGAAGATTAAGGCACGCTCCGACAGGATTGCAGTGGTCCTTCCTTTTGAGGAGAAGATTTACAGGGATTCAGGGGCTGATTGTGAATTTGTGGGGCATCCGATAATGGAGGAGATAGAGAATACAAAGGGGAGTAAGGGCTTTATAAAGGAGAGCTTGGGCTTAAGGCCCGACAGGGAGGTCCTTGCCCTCCTGCCGGGAAGCAGGAGCCATGAGTTAAAGAGACTTATGCCCCTGTTTATAAGTGTAGTTCAGGGCTTTAAAACAGATCATCCCAATTTTCAGTATATCCTCCCCATGGCTCCAAACCTCTCTGCCGTTGATTTTCAGGAATGGTCCGGCGTGCTTGAAGGGCTTGAAGTGAAGGTTGTAAGAGGAATGGCGACCGAGGTGCTTTCCGCCTCTGATCTGGCCCTTATCGCCTCGGGTACTTCAACGCTTCAGGCAGCACTTTGTAACGTTCCGATGGTGGTTGTTTACAAGGTCTCTCCCCTTACATATTTTATAGGAAGGATGCTTGTCAATGTAAAATATATAAGCCTTGTCAACCTTCTGACGGACAGGGAGGTTGTTAAGGAACTGATTCAATACAAGGCGACTACAGAGAACGTTATCAGGGAACTGGATCGGATAATAAACGATGACCAGGTCAGCAGGTATATGACGGAGGCATTCAGGGAGATCAGGTCCTTTTATGAAGGCAAGCGGGCATCCCGGAGGGTTGCAGAGATGATAGGCGAGATGTCGGGGTGGATAAAAGTGGATAATGAGAAGATTTAACCTTATGCTCATGCTATACAACCTTTTTTATACTTTCAGTCTGACCCTGCTTTTGCCGGTGCACTTAATGAAGAGGCCCTCCCATCTGAGGGGGAGGTGGTTAAAGGAGAGGTTTGGCTTTGTCCCTTTAAGCTTAACCCATAAAGG
>UOGI01000266.1_pt1 | contig 26470 bp, 21 predicted proteins | sample 1989621 | NCBI WGS metagenome assembly UOGI01 (sample SAMEA4712198, study PRJEB27164) | hydrothermal vent metagenome | biome: marine basaltic hydrothermal vent biome; feature: marine hydrothermal vent; material: mineral | place: Pacific Ocean | collected 2011-06-14/2011-07-23 | depth 1691 m
CTTAACTGCCGTATGGATAACCTCCATGCAGCCATTCTTGATTTCAAACTGCCTGATTTGGGCAACAGGATAAAGAGACGCCGGGAGATTGCCGCGAGTTATCATGCCGGACTCTCCGGCCTTAAGGAATTAAGGTTACCTCCTCCTCCAATAGAGGATGGAGACTATCATGACGTCTTTCAAAACTATGAAATCGAGGCGGAAAGAAGGGACGAGTTGATGTCGTATCTCAGGGAAAACGGGGTTGAGGCAGTAGTTCAGTGGGGTGGGAAGGCAGTTCATCAATTTAAGGCCCTCGGTTTGGATAATTTTAATCTTCCACAGACTGAAGAGCTTTTTAAAAAGGCATTAATGCTCCCGCTGTATCCGGAACTGGAAGATGAGCAGGTGCTGTATGTTGTGCAGAAAATAAGAGAATTTTATGGGTGATGGATGAAAATATACAGGGATTGTTGTCCTGGATTTATCAGGCAATCAAGGGTTTAATTAATGAAAAACAGGTATGTTGTTGTTATTTTTATTCATCTCCTGCAGGTTGTTCTGGCAAATTATCTTGCCTTCATCCTCAGGTTCGACTCTATCCTGCTGCCTCCGGACTTCAGACGTTACCTCTATTATCTGCCCCTCCTCTTGCTGATCCGCCTTGTATTTTATATTCAGTCCGGTCTTTATAAAGACCTGTGGCGCTATTCAGGTATTCGTGATCTGACCCGGATCGTGAAGTCCGTCACATTAGGAACCATTGTTTTTGTCCTGATTGTCAGGTATTTGATTGGGGATATATCTTATCCGCGTTCAATATATGCACTGGACTGGTTGTTACTGATAATGATTTCGGGTGGGAGCAGACTTCTTGTAAGGGGTCTCAGGGAATATTTGCAGTCTGAGACTTCAGGTAAAAAGACTCTCATAATCGGCGCCGGAGATGCCGGGGAAATGCTCGTAAGGGATATGAAGAATAATCCCGGGTATGCATATGAGCCTGTTGCCTTTATTGATGACGATCCCTACAAAAAAGGGCTTTCAATTCATGGAATCCCTATCTTTGGGCCAAGAAGCATGATTGGCGAAGCCATTGAAAAATACAAACCTGAGGAGATTCTGATCTCCATGCCTTCAGTGAATCATAAGACGATCAATGAGATTTACGAACTTTGCAAGCCTTTCAACTTACCCATCCGGATTTTGGCGGGATTGAGCGATATCCTTGACTGTAATGTCTCTGTTTCGCAGATAAAACCGCTCTCTCTTGAAGACCTTTTGCAGAGAGAGCCCGTAAAAACAAGGATACAGTCAGTGGAAGACTATGTTGAGGGCAAATCTGTGCTCATAACAGGTGCCGGCGGCTCGATTGGTTCAGAACTCTGCAGGCAGATAATCGAATACAGGCCTTCGGTGCTGGTACTGCTGGACAGATATGAAAACGGCCTGTTTCAGATAGACCTTGAACTGAACAAGAAAAAACAGGGGGCAAGGATGTTTCCTGTTGTTATGGATATAGGTGATACCGTAAGCCTTGAACACCTTTTTTCAAAACACAAACCCGATATTGTTTTTCATGCCGCCGCGCACAAGCATGTGCCCCTGATGGAAAACAATCCGCTTGAGGCTGTAAAGAATAACATTTTTGGTACAAAAAACCTTCTTGAGGCTGCAGCAAGACACGATACGGAAAGCTTTGTGATGATATCTACAGACAAGGCCGTCAACCCGTCAAACGTAATGGGTGCATCAAAGCGGTTGGCTGAATTGTTGGGGATTAACATGAATTCCAATAGCTCTACAAAATTCACAACCGTGAGATTTGGAAATGTGCTTGGAAGCAATGGAAGCGTTGTCCATATCTTTAAAGAGCAGTTAAAACAGGGTGGCCCACTGACTGTAACGCACCCCGGGATAAAAAGGTTTTTTATGCTCATACCGGAGGCCGTACAGCTTGTCCTGATTGCTGCTTCGGCAGGCAAGGGGGGAGAGATATTTGTCCTTGACATGGGTGAGCCGATAAGGATTGTTGATTTTGCAGAGAACCTTATAAGGCTCTCAGGGCTTATCCCCTATGAAGATATAAAGATTGAGTTTACAGGTCTGAGGCCGGGGGACAAACTGTGTGAGGAGCTCTTTGATGAATCGGAAAAGATAATGCCCACGTTCCATGATAAATTAAGAATAGCCCTTCCACAAAATGTCCCTTCAATGGTTGAACTCAGCCAACACATTTCAAGACTCAGGCATATCGTTGAAAGCAATTCCGTTGATGATGTAATCCCTGAAATCAAGAAGATAGTTCCAGGTTTTAAGCAGCCCTGACACGACTTATGTTGCTGAATCGGGATATCTTAAATTACCGGATTTGAGAGTTCCCCCCGTTTTTTACAAAATCGAACCAATTTTTTACGATTAGGGGTAGACAAAAGTCTTGCCGTATTGATATCCTCATGGGCACAGGGGCAGGCATCGGATTAGACCATAATAGCGGTGTGTTCGGGATTAATTAAATGTGGGACAAATAAGAGTATTCCCTATAAAATAGAGAGTTATGAACCATATCCTATTGCAAACTACCTTGCCGTTTTTTGCATCCTTTGTAATCCAGTTTATAGTAATAAAGAACTCCCGCGTCCGCTCATTCTGCATTGACCATGCAGATACGGATAAGCCTCAAAGATTTCATGATGTGCCAACCCCGAGGGCCGGGGGGTTGGGGATAGTTATTGCATTGATAGTCGGGTTAAGTATTTTTGGGAAAGAGGGGGAGTATCTTGTTCTGTCTGCACTGCCGGCATTTGGAATAGGGTTTTATGAAGATATGACGTCAAATATCAGTCCGGCTTTGAGACTCTCAATAATAATGGTGGGTGCCGTAGTGGCTATGGTGCTGATGGACAGTATTGTTTATGATATAGGTCTGATGCGTTTGCCGTTGTGGATGGCAATTCCCTTCACCATAATCGGCGTAGCCGGGTTATCCAATGCAATAAATATAATAGACGGATTTAACGGTCTTGCCTCCGGGGTGTCGGTTATTATCCTGCTATCGTTTGCAGCGGCATCATATCTTTACGGAGATCAATTGATGCTGGGAGTGAGCACAGTACTGATAGTTGCGATAGCAGGTTTTTTTGTATGGAATTTTCCGAGGGGCAGAATCTTTCTTGGAGACGGCGGGGCCTATTTAATCGGGTTTATACTTGCCGAGATATCCATACTCCTTGTAAAGAGGAATCCCGGCATATCACCCTGGTTTCCCCTGGTGATACTTGCGTATCCGATATTTGAGGTCTTTTTCTCAATCTACAGGAAGAAATTCAAGCGGGGTCTTTCAGCCTTCAAGCCAGACAGGGTGCACTTTCATATGCTTATTCACAAGCGAATAGCAAGGAGTAATCCAAAGACCTCAGTCTATATCTGGGTATTGGTTGCAATTTTTAATATTATGGCCTTTCCCTTTCATTCAAACACCCCTGCATTAATTTTCATATTCTTTCTCTTTTCAGGCAGTTATCTTTATCTCTACAGAAGAATTGTGAGGTTTAAGCATTGGGGAGTTGGTGAGAGGTTGGTTGCTCCCAGAGTATGACAAACATAAGGATGTCGAGAAACGTAACCCTGATAACTGATTCGGGTTACGGATTTATAAGTTGCGATTTATTGAAGTACGGAGGCTAAATGATAATTCTTGGTTTAAATGCCTATTATGGCGATTCCTCGGCCTGTATTGTGGCAGATGGTGAGTTGATTGCCGCTGCTGAGGAAGAGCGCTTCACCAGGATAAAACACTGGGCAGGTTTTCCGTCTGAAGCGATAATATACTGCCTTAATGAAGCTGGAGTTGAGTTTAAGCATATAGATCATGTAGCTGTTAACAGGAATCCCAGGGCAAATTTTTTAAAGAAGGCGTTGTTTGCTTTTTCTAAACGTCCCCCCCTGAGAAGGATTGCTTACCGTTTTAAAAATGCGGCCAGGACCAGTGACATTGGTGAAGTTGTAAACCGTGAACTCAGTTTCATGTGTCAGAAGATAAAGGCTGAGGTTCATAATGTGGAACATCATGTGGCCCATCTGTCGAGCTCTTTCTTTGTTTCCCCATTTAAGGAGGCTGCCCTCGTTTCGGTAGATTGTTTTGGTGATTTTGTGGGGACAATGTGGGGAAAAGGGGTAGATAATATGCTGGATGTTGGAGACAGAGTTTTTTTCCCGCATTCATTGGGGCTTTTTTATCTCTCTGTTACTCAGTATTTAGGTTTTTTCAAATATGGGGATGAGCCTAATGTTATGGGATTGGCTGCACATGGTGAGCCTGAATTCATGAAAGAAATGAGAGAGATTCTTAAGTTACCCGGCAGGCATGCAAGCTTGAAAGATGGAAAGCTGTTTAATCTCGATCTGGACTTTTTTACTCACCAGTCTGAAGGCGTTGCCATGACGTGGAATGACAGGGAGCCCAGCATGAGAACGGTTTTTTCTAAAAAACTTGAAGACATGTTGGGGCCTGCACGGAAGAGAGGAGAAGAGATTAACGAGAGGCACAAGAACATTGCTGCCTCTCTTCAGAGAAGATATGAGGAAGTATTCTTTCACATCCTGAATATGGTCTATAAGGAAACCAGGTGTCCTAACCTGGTTCTATCCGGTGGTTGTGCGATGAACAGCACGGCAAACGGCAAGATATTTGACAATACTCCTTTCAGAGAGGTCTATATCCAGCCGGCTGCAGGAGATGCCGGCGGAGCCATTGGAGCGGCTTTTTATGTCTGGAATCAGCTTCTGGGTATGCCCCGTTCATTTGTGCTTGACAAGCCTTACCTTGGGCCGGGATATAGTGACTATAAAATAAAACAGGTTCTTGACAGCCATGCCTCTGAAATAGAGAAAGAAAAATGTCATATAAGAAAAATGGAAGGAACGGTTAATCTTTGCCGGGATACGGCAAGAGCTATAGCGGATGGTAGTGTTGTAGGCTGGTTTCAGGGAAGAATGGAGTGGGGACCGCGGGCTCTCGGAAACAGGAGTATAGTCTGTGACCCCCGCAGGCACGATATGAAGGATATCATGAACTCAAAGATCAGGAGACGGGAGTCTTTCAGGGCCTTTGCGCCCTCAATTCAACTTGAGACAACGGGGGAATACTTTGAAACGGATTACCCGGATCCCTTTATGCTCAAAGTTTATAAGATCAGACCGGAAAAGAGGGATATAATTCCTGCTGTTACCGATATAAATGGCTCCGGCAGGCTCCAGACTGTGAGGCGGGAAGATAACCCCCTGTATTGGCAACTGATTGAGGAGTTTAGAAAAATTACTGATGTGCCGGTGGTTCTTAATGCATCGTTTAATGAAAATGAGCCAATCGTCCGCCAGCCTGAAGAAGCGCTGGATTGCTTTTTGAAGACAAAAATGGATGTGCTGGTGATGGGAAATTTCTTTATAAGCAGGACCTGAGGATTTCCATAGAAAAACTCCGGTATCTTTATGTTTGTGTCAATATTCACGTTGGCCTACCATTATAAAGTTAAATTCTGCTATTATAAAAGATAATGATAGGCCGGTAGTCGGAAAACTTCGGGGTGAACTAATAATTCCCTATCAAACAAGAGCTGTTTTTTTAATAAAGAATTTAAGACCTGAAGAATTCTCCCCTGATATAGATAGACCTTAACTGTTGCAGGAATACAAGTAATTCTGTTTGCCTGTTATGTGTGGTTTCTTTATGCAACTGCAAGCTAAACCTTATTAGGAGAAAAACAACCACTAAACCGATAATGGCATATTCTCTAACATTATTCCTTGCTTTTTTTACTTCACTAATACTAACCGTTCTTATTCTGCCCAGACTCTCTAATATTGCCTTAAAAATCGGTTTGCTCGATTTTCCCGGACAGAGGAAAATGCATACTAATCCGAGACCCCTGGTTGGTGGTCTGGGAATGATGATGGCCCTTTCCGTTACCTGTCTTTTATTTGTTCCCTTTTCAAACCTTAGAGGTTTTTATGCCGGGATCGCCATGCTTGCAATTGTCGGGTTTCTGGATGATTTCAGAGAACTGAATCACCGGTGGAAATTTGTAGCACAGATAGTTGCGTCGGTTTTTATGATCTACTTCAGCAATAATGTTGTCCTGACATTTGGAGATGTTTTTGCAATCGGGCCTATAGAACTCAATAGAACCTTAGCTGTTATCTTAACGGTATTCTTCACTGTGGGTGTTATTAATGCAATCAATATGATAGATGGGCTGGATGGCCTTGCAGGGGGCATTTCTCTTATAGCATTTATTGCATTTGCCGTACTTGCGTACATAAATAAACAGACGGAACTGGTTTTATTGAGCGTTGCCTTAGCCGGGGTTGTACTCGGTTTTCTTAAATATAATTGGCCTCCTTCCAGGTTGTTTATGGGGGATGCAGGAAGTCTCTCACTTGGATTTTCCCTGGTTTTTATTTCTATAGCAATAAGTCAGAAGGAAAACAGCCTTGTTTCACCGGTTGCCCCTCTGTTAGTCCTTTCCGTGCCTATTGTCGATACCATAACTGTTATGATAAAACGATTGTTGAGAGGCAGGAGCCCTTTCAGGGCTGATAAATACCATCTGCATCATATTACCATGAAATATGGGTACAGGAAGAAAACTACCGTCAGAATTATTCTTTTAGTATCTGCCATGTTTGCTGCTATCGGTATTATCGGGGTAACACTGGAAATACCCGACTACCGTTTGTTCCTGATATTTTTAGCCTATTTTGTTTTGTATGTTACTGCCTCATTTTTTATAAGAAATCTTCTTGTACTCCGGCTGAGGTTTATAAGAAAGAGGAGACGGGCAGGCAAAAAGATGTGGAAGGTTTTACTGATGTTAATGAAACTGATGGAGACTTTAAAGGCACTAAAGAGGACAAAGCGGTACGATGTAATTCTGCCTTTTTCATGCAACCGAACTAACGGAGAAGAGATATTTACAGGTTCAGTGATAAATATCGGTACATGCGGTTTTGCAGCCAGATTGAAGGAATTAATCTTCCTGAAAGAGAAGACAGACGTGGTTATCTGTTTGCAGGAAGAAGAAAAAGAAGAGAGGTTTTCTGTAACTGCAGAGGTTGCGTGGCTATTCAGGGAAGATGATGGGTACCTGTATGGATTTAAGTTTATCAATATGGACAAGTCTCAGGCCGGGGTTTTACGGAATTATCTGGAAAGCCTTGAAAAGAGAAGTAAAAAAGTTCCCTCTTTATCAAAGGGGAATGAACTATTACAAAAATAGGAGGTTGATGTATGGCTGAGATAACACTTGAGATTGAAGGTATGAGTTGTCAACACTGTGTTATGAGGGTGAAGAAGGCGATAGACGGGATTGACGGTGTAAGCTCTTCGGAAGTCTCCACTGGTTCTGCAAGAGTTATTTATGATGATTCAAGGACTGACAGGGATGCCATAGAGAGGGCAGTGCAGGATGCAGGCTATAAGGTTCAGGGGTAGGGATTAGGGATTAGCTTAGCGTTCTATAAACTCCTGAGCTGCCCCCCTGTCTTTTTTATGAGATATGTGGTTATCTCCTGATGGAGGTAGTCTACCTCTTCATCAGTGAGAGTTCTGTCCTTTGCCCTGCATTGGATGGTGAAGCCAAGAGACCTTTTTTCAGCAGGAATGTTTTTCCCCTGATAGAGGTCAAAGACCCATATATCCTCTATCAGTTCAGAGGGGAAAGACCTGATAAGTGCAAGTATCTCTTCCGAGGCTATTGTACTGTCGACAAGGAGGGAGATATCCCGCTGTACATAAGGAAACCGGGGCAGGGCTGTGTACGTAGTCTTTCTGCCGGTCTGTACGGCAATGCTTGCGAGGTCCAGTTCGAATACCCCTATTTCGGATTTTATATTTTTCAGGTCAAGTACTTTTTTTATCTCTGGTGAGAGGCATCCCACATAACCAACCCTCACATCTCCTGCATGAATATCCGCTGACTTGCCCGGGTGCAGAAAAGGTTCTGTTGTTACAGAAAAGGTGTAGGGACTGATCAGGTTTGCCTGGAAGATTTTCTCGATAATTCCCTTTAGTATATAGTAGACTTCAACTTTATCCTCCCAGAGCTTCTGACCATGCCGGTAAAAATAGATTGCTCCGAGGACGGGTTTTTCATGAGGCAGTTCCCCCCCCTCATCTATGAAGACCCTTGAGACCTCAAAGAGTTTTATATCGCGAATCCCCTGATTCAGATTGTGGATGAGATTTTCAACAAGTGAAGGCAGTAGAAATGTCCTCAGGGAAGGGTTCTCCTTCCTGAGGGGATTTATCAGGGTCACGGTCTTTCTTCTCTCATCGGTCTCAGCGATATTTAGCATATCAAGCAACAGTGGGTTCATGAAACTGAAGTTGATTGTTTCATTAAAGCCTGATGTCCTTACGAGCTCTTTTATCTTGTTTATCCCGCTTTTCTGTTCTGTGCGCTTAACCAGGGAATCCGGAGAAAGCGGCCCAACCGGGGCCAAAGGTATTTGCTCCGGTATCTTTTCGTAGCCATAATGCCTTCCAATTTCTTCTATGAGGTCTGTTTCATCCTGAATGTCTACCCTGTAAGACGGAACGGTCAGCATGATTTCGCTCTCACTTGTGGAAATTACAGAGAAACCGAGCAGCTCTATGATATTCAGGACGTCCTGTCGAGGAACGTCGATTCCTAAAATGCGGTTTATCCTGTTGTATCGAAGCCTTATTTTCTCCTTTTCCAGTTTTGCCGGATAGAGATCGATCTTTTTCGATACAACGCCTCCACAGAGGGTTTTTATAAGATGTGCCGCCCTGTCAAGGGCAACAGAAAGCCCTTCAATGTCAGTACCTCTTTCAAATCTGTATGAAGCCTCTGTCTTTAATCCAAGCAATCTTGATGTCCGTCTGATGGATGCAGGTTTAAAATATGCACTTTCAAGAAAAATATTTGAGGTCTCCCCGGACACCTCTGTCTCCAGCCCACCCATAATACCTGCTATGGCAACAGGCCTTTCAGCATCCCGGATCAGCAGTCCATCCTGAGGTATGGTCCTTTCAGTGTTGTCAAGTGTTTTGAACTGAAGTGGTTTTCCGGCTGTATCGACCCTGATGGTCTTTCCACGGAGTTTATCAAGATCAAAGGCATGCAAGGGATGGCCCAGTTCCATGAGGACATAGTTTGTAATATCCACAATGTTATTTACAGGGCGTATGCCTGAAAGCTCAAGCCTTTTCTTTACCCGGTCAGGAGACTCCCCTGTCCTGATACCCTTTATTATCCTTCCTGTATAGCGGTTGCAGAGGGGAGAATCAATAATAACCTGAAAATCTCCTTCAAATTCATCCTCTACATGATAGTCCGGAAATTTCAGCGCCCTTCCAGTTGCTGCCCTCAGTTCTCTGGCAATGCCGATAACACTCAGACAATCAGGTCTGTTGGGTGTTATGTTGACCTCAAATACGGTAGTGCCGTCTGATGTCTCCCCGCCCTCTACTTCAAGCCCTATCATTGTAAGCATATCAGATATCTCTTCAGGGCTCTCGTTGATTTCAATAAAATCCTTTAACCATTCAACAGGTAAAAGCATGGGCTCTCCTTATTGTCAAATTTCCTCTCTCCTGACAGCATCAGCAACCTTTACTACACGTGCCATCTCTCTAACATCGTGAACCCTTACTATGTTGGCGCCCTTCATAACAGATACGGCTACAGCAGCCGCAGTGCCTTCCAGCCGCTCCGAAGCCGGGGCATTGTTGAGAATCCTGCCGATAAATGATTTCCTTGATGTTCCTATAAGGATAGGCCGGCAGAGAAGAGAGAACCTGTCGATGTTATTTATAATCTGAAGGTTATGTTCAGGGGTCTTGCCGAAGCCTATGCCCGGGTCTATGACAATCCTCTCTCTTGCAATACCACACTCTGTGGCTATATTAATGCCCTCTTTCAGATAATCCGTAATCTCTATAAAGAGGTTGGTATATACCGGATTTTCCTGCATGTTCCGTGGGGTCCCCTTAATGTGCATCAGCACAAGGGCAACATCATACTGTGAAAGGACAGGGGCCATTTCAGGGTCAAACCTCAGGCCGCTTATATCGTTAACCATGGCAGCCCCGGCCTCAATAGCCCGCCTTGCCACCTCCGACTTGTATGTATCAATAGATACGGGTATTTTGAGTCTTCCTGATATTGCTTCAATAACAGGTATGGTTCTTCGTAATTCTTCCTCAAGAGATACCGGCCCGGAACCGGGCCTTGTGGATTCACCGCCGATATCGATTATATCCGCCCCTTCAGCCTCCATACGGAGCGCCCTCTCTACAGCGCTGCTTTCATCCAGGAACAGGCCACCATCCGAGAAGGAGTCGGGAGTGACATTCAGTATCCCCATCACATAAGTCTTTTGGGAAAAATCAAGGGAAAAGTTGCGGAAGGATAGCCTCAAGCCTCTACTGACCTCTCCCCACTTGTCTTTTCTATCAGGGCGTCTATCTCCCTGGAATCAAGTGTCTCTTTTTCAAGGAGTAGCCTGGCCAGGGCATCGAGAAGCTCCGAATTTTCCGTGAGGAGATTTTTGGCGTTGCTGTATGCCTCTTTGATAATACGCCGTATCTCATTATCAATCTCTTCAGCCGTCTTTTCACTGTAATCCTTGTTTTTTGATATCTCTTTACCGAGGAAAATATGCTCTTCTTTTTTCCCAAAGGTGAGGGGGCCAAGTTTTTCGCTCATACCCCATTCGCATACCATCTTCCTGACGAGTTCGGTTGCCCTCTCCAGGTCGTTACCTGCACCGGTAGTCAGATGTTTGAGTGCGACCTCTTCAGCTGCCCGGCCGCCAAGCAGGACCCTGAGTGTCTTCAGGAGATGATCCCTGGAATAAGTATATCTGTCGTCAAGGGGCAATTGCTGTGTTATTCCAAGCGCCCTTCCCCTCGGGATTATGCTGACCTTGTGAATAGGGTCTGTGCCGGGTATAAGTTTTGCGACAAGTGTATGTCCTGCCTCATGGTAAGCAGTATTTCTCTTCTCTTCATCGCTGATAATCATACTCCTCCGCTCAACACCCATAAGGACCTTGTCCTTGGCCTCGTCAAAGTCTGTCATTTCAACCACATCTTTTGACCTCCTGGCAGCAAGCAGGGCAGCCTCATTTACGAGGTTGGCAAGGTCTGCACCTGTAAACCCCGGGGTAGACCTTGCAATAACTTCAAGCTCTACATTTTCTGCCAGTGGTATTTTTTTGACATGTACCTTCAGAATCTCAAGTCTGCCCTTTACATCCGGTGTGGAGACCACAACCTGACGGTCGAACCTTCCGGGTCGCATAAGGGCAGGGTCCAGGACGTCGGGCCTGTTTGTAGCGGCCACGACTATAATCCCTTCCTTACCCTCAAAGCCGTCCATCTCTACAAGGAGCTGATTGAGTGTCTGCTCTCTCTCATCGTGTCCACCGCCAAGCCCTGCGCCTCTATGACGACCGACTGCGTCTATTTCATCTATAAATATGATGCAGGGTGCACTTTTCTTCGCCTGCTCAAAGAGGTCCCTGACCCTTGAAGCGCCCACACCCACAAACATTTCAACGAATTCCGAGCCTGATATGGAGTAGAAGGGGACATCAGCCTCTCCTGCAATGGCCTTTGCAAGAAGGGTTTTTCCGGTGCCGGGAGCCCCGACAAGTAAAACCCCCTTGGGAATCTTCCCTCCAAGTCTTGTCACTTTCTGAGGGTCCTTCAGATACTCGATAATCTCCTGTACTTCTGTCTTTGCCTCTTCTATCCCGGCAATATCCTGAAATGTGATCTTGCCTGACTTGTCGGAGACGACTTTGGCTTTAGTCTTTCCAAAAGAGAGGGCCTTGTTTCCTCCCATCTGCATCTGCCGCATAAAGAATATCCAGATGAGGGCGAGAAATATTATAGGACCCCAGGAGAAGAAAAAGGTTACATACCATGGATTCTGTGCCGGCGGTTTGACTACGATATTTACATTTTTGTTTCTTAGTTCCTTGATAAAATCAGGGTACTTTTCTACATAGGTTTTAAACTTTGTCCCATCCTTGAGTGTGCCCGTTACCTCGTTCTCTTTAATGGATACCTCATCAACCTGTCCTGAGTCCACCCTGGATATAAAGTCTGAAAAGGTTAGCTCCTTGTATGTTTTCCTTGGCGTACTGATAAGGTCAAAGAGGAGGATCATAAGCGCACCTATGAGTAACCATATGAAAATACTTCTATAAATATTCAATTTAACCTCCGTTGTTTTAAGACAGGTAAGACCCGTCCATGATCGGTGACCAGGCCCGGGGCCGGAGAGTATAATAGCAGTGGACCTCAGAGCCGTAAAGTATTACTGTAATTTTAGCATATCTCAAGGGGTTTTTACATCAGGTCGCATTAGCGAAAAATAGAGGTGGAACGGTTATAAGGATTAAATTGAGTGTTTCCTGAGTATCTCTCTATTGTATATGGCTATGACATCACCTCTCCTGAGCATACCTATAACCTTCTTGTTGTTGTCAGGTGCAACTACCGGTATTTCCTCTATGTCCATAAGGGCAAAGTTTTTCATGGCTGCAGTCAGATTATCATCAGGGGTAAGTACCAGGACGTCTTCTGTTGCAAGTTCACCGACTGTGACGATCTCCTTGATATAATCCTCAAACAATACCCTTCTCATATCCTGAAGAGAGATGATCCCTAACATGTCCCCGTTTGCATCCACTACAGGATAATAGAAACCGCCGCCACCGTTTATTACAAGTTCCAGAAACTCCTTCAGGTTTACCTTGTCTCTCACGGGTGTGAAATCTCTCCTCATCACATCCCTTACCTTTATTGTGCTTAAAAGGGTTATTTCCCTGCCGGCATGAATGTTGATTCCCCGTTTTGAGAGTTCGTATGTGTCAATTGATTCACTGAATAAGCGGTGGGCAACAAAGGTTCCTATGGTTGTGGCAAACATTGTAGGGATAATAATCTTGTAATTTCCCGTCATTTCAAATAAAAGGAACATCCCTGTAAGGGGGGCATGAGTAACAGCAGCGAGAAAGGATCCGACACCAACCATGGCATAGGCTCCGGGGGATGATGTGTAAGCCGGAAAGAGGTGGTGGACAACTGTGCCGAAGGCACCGCCTGTCATGGCGCCAACGAATAGTGCAGGGGCAAATACCCCGCCTGCGCCACCTGAGCCAAGAGTAATGGATGTAGCTAATATTTTCAGGAAGATAAGGAGGAACATTATTGAGAAGACCATGTTCCCCTTGAGGGCCTCTGTAATATATTCATAACCGTCACTCATTATCTGGGGTAAGAATATACCTATTACCCCGACCATAAAAGCTCCTATAACAGGCTTTAAATGAGGGTTTATATTTATTTTCTCAAACATATCTTTTACCTTGTAGAAGAACTTAATATAAAGTACGGCCACAGGGCCTATAAAAAGTCCCATAATGAGGTAGAGCGGGGTCTCGTATAATCCTGCCAACTCATACTGCGGGACAATAAAAGCCGGGTTTGAGCCATAGTATATTCTGGATATAACCGTAGCTATTCCTGATGAGATTACGATTACCCCAAAAGAGGTGAGTTCGAAATTTCCAAGCAGTACAATCTCTGTGGCAAACATAACCCCGGCGATAGGTGCATTAAATGTGGCGGCAATCCCTCCGGCTGCCCCGGCAGCAATCAGGAGCTTCATACGGTTGCCGGAGACATTGAAAACCTGTCCGGTAATAGAACCGATCGCTCCGCCTATCTGTGCGATAGGTCCTTCCACACCTGCCGAGCCACCTGAGCCAATTGTGAGAGCGGGGGCAATGATCTTCAGGATTATGGTCTTGAGTTTGATAATGCCGTCCTTGATGTTTACATTTTCAAGGAAGGCCGGGAAACCGTAACCGTTAACCATACCGGGAAATTTATACGATAGTGGTATGAGCAGGAGGGCGCCGGTTATGGGCAGCAGCGGAATCAGCATTCTGTAAAAGCCGCCTTTATGGATGCCCAGGAGTTCCGAGCCGCCATGGAAAATTATGTTCCTGGTCCATTCCAGGGTCAAGCGGAAGAGTATATTGGCCCCTCCACTCAGAGCCCCTACCAATATTGCCATGGCAATAAGGGATGAGTGTTTACCGAGCCGGAGGGATAAAAGTCTCGATGTTAATAACTTGAAGAGTTTTCTCACTGCTTACCGAACTGTTCCTTCAGAAAATCTTTCAATTTGTTCATGGCCCTTGCCCTGTGACTGATCTGATTTTTGGTAGCGTCCCCGAGTTCAGCAAAGCTTTTGTCGTAATCCTTTGGCACGAAAATCGGGTCATAGCCAAATCCGGATTCGCCTTCCGGATGTTCCAGTATACGGCCCCTCACCTCTCCTTCAAAGAAGCAGGGTGTTGCATCGACTACAAGACAGAGGACAGAGACAAACCTCGCCGTTCTCTTATCCCCCGGAATCCCTTTTAAAAGACTGAGGAGTTTTTCGTAATTTTCCTTGTCAGTGGCATTCTCACCGGCGAACCTTGCCGAGAATATGCCGGGCGCTCCTTTGAGTGCATCCACCTCCAGCCCCGAATCCTCGGCAAGTGTCGGCATGGATGCGAGGTTGTAGAAGGTCATTGCCTTCTTCATGGCATTTTCGTGATAGGTCCGGCCATCTTCCATGACTTCCGGGACATCTTTCAATGTGTCCAGCCCGATAAATTCTACACCGATATTGCTGAATATCCGGTTCATCTCCCTGATTTTCCCCGGATTTTTAGTAGCTAAAAGTATCTTCATCAAGTGTACCTTTCTGGATTTCGATAAGCTCTTTAATCCCTGTTTCTGCAAGGGTGAGGAGCCTGTCAAGGGTCTCTCTTTCAAAGGGTTCACCCTCGGCAGTACCTTGAACCTCGACATACTTGCCGCTGCCCGTCATGACGATATTCATATCAACCTCTGCCTTAAAATCCTCTTCATAACAGAGGTCCAGCATTGGTTCCCCATCCACTACCCCGACACTGACGGCAGCGAGGTAATCCTTTACCGGGTTTCTTTCAATAATACCGTTTCTTACTGCATACCGCATGGCATTTACGAGGGCGATATATGCGCCGGTGATTGAGGCTGTCCTTGTGCCGCCGTCAGCCTGAATGACATCACAATCAATCCATACGGTCCTTTCACCAAGGGCCTCAAGGTCTACCACGGCCCTTAGACTCCTGCCTATAAGCCTTTGAATCTCATGAGTCCTGCCGCCGATCTTTCCTGTTGCCGCCTCCCTTGTAATCCTTGTAGAGGTCGACCTTGGAATCATTGCGTATTCTGCTGTTAACCATCCCCTGCCCTGATCTCTCAGGAACGGCGGGACCCTCTCCTCTATGGATGCAGTACATATTACCCTGGTCTGTCCAACCTCGATTAAAACCGAGCCCTCGGCATGTTTGATAAAGTGTCTTGTAACTTTTACGGGTCTCAGTTCGTCTTTCCTGCGTCCATCCTTCCTCATCCTTCCTCCTTTTGGTTAAAGCAAGCTGGCAAGCGTTTGTGCCTCGTTATATTTTACCGCAGAGAACGCGGAGAATGCAGAGTGTTTTTTACTTGATTTTTCAGATTTCCTTTCATTTCTGCGTTCTCTGTGGTCTCAGCGGTGAATCGTTTGCTTTGTTCCCGGTATCTCAACCCTTTCAATATATTCTATCTTATGCCCAAGAAACCTCTCTCCAACCTTCCGGAACCTGTCGGGAGTATCGGTTACAAAGAATTTCCTTTCAGGCGAAGCGTTGTTTCTCCTTAAGAGACCCTCTCCTTTTAAAATATCACCTATAATCCTTGCTGTCTCAACAGCAGAATCAATAAGGGTTATCCCGTCTCCCATCACATCATTTATTATTCCCTTCAAAAGGGGATAGTGTGTGCACCCAAGAACAAGCGTGTCTATATTGCTCTCTTTAAGCCCGGCAAGATATCCGGCTGCTACCTTGCGGGTAACTTCTCCATCAGTCCAGCCCTCCTCTACAAGGGGTACAAAGAGCGGACATGGTACACCTATCACTTCCACATCGGGGTCAAGCGATGTAAGAGCTCTGTGGTAAGCGCTGCTGTGGATGGTTGTCTCGGTCCCTATGACTCCGATCCTTTTATTCCTCGTACTCCTTATGGCTGCCTCAGCGCCGGGGAGCAGAACCCCGATAACCGGGACCTCTGTCTTTTTTTTTAGGATGTCGAGACTTATGGCTGAAACCGTGTTGCATGCCACCACTATGAGTTTAATCTTTTTGCCAAGAAGGAATTCCGTGTTCTCCATGGCATATTTCGTTACCGTCTCAGAGGAACGTATGCCGTAAGGTACCCTTGCAGTGTCACCTAAATAAATCATATTTTCCCGGGGCATCAGGTTCAGTATTTCCCTCAGGACTGTAAGTCCGCCTATGCCTGAATCGAATATACCAACAGGATTTTCTGCAAAAACGTTCTGTCGAGTCCTTTCGTAATTCCCTGACTGATTATTCTTCAACTCTTATCTCCCGGGTTACGATTCTCTTCAGAGGCCGGTTTATCAGAAAGTGTCCGCCGATAGTTTCCGCCTCTTTACCATTAATGAGTATCATTACATCTTTTATGTCGAGGTTGCTCAGCATTGTATTAAAAATGCTTTTCAGGAGCATATATTCATCAAGTACATCCCCCTGGAAATTCCTTGTAAACTCCTGGTTAAAGTCCAGGTAAACAATGCCGTCACTACTTATAAAGATATTATTCAACCTGGTACCCTCGGGCAGGATGGCAGTACGGGATTCACCGGAAAGATTCAGGTACTCCTTTATAAGAATATTCGCCATCTTTATCGGTGACAAAATTCCCGGTACCTTCTTCTCTTTAAGTTCAAGCTTGATACCGGCAGGATAGTATATCTTCAGGGTTGTATAGTCCTTTAATATGTTTTCGTTAATGTCCTCTCTGACCGGCACAGGTTCCGACTGAGGCTCGTAAAAATAGAAATAGAAGACGCCAAAGCCAATGCCGGTCAGGGAGACGAGTATGAGCAGTATTATCAGGAGGTTACCCTTTTTCATATGCAAGAAGCCCCTCCATTATTGAGTTGACGAGCAGTTCAATATTCTTCCCGCTATAATCAAAGAACTCAGCGTTCGGCAACTCGATCAGGATGGCGGGAGAATTAGCATAAGAGAGAATTGGAATGTCCAGTTCCCTGAAGAAGACGCTGATGTTCAGGTCCTGCATCATTGTGGAACCGATCTTTCTTGCAATAAGCCTGCTCGTATCAACATGTACAGTCTGAGAATTGCTGAGTAAGTAACGTTCTTCACCATGTAACTGTTTCGGGGGAGAAGTATAGATTGCTACATGGTTTGATGAGCTCATGTGGAGCGACAGAATGAGGTCGGGGGATTTTTCCCTTGCGTAGAGGATTCGTGCCATCAGCGATTTATATCTGTCATCTCTCCTTGTCAGGAAGACCTTTTTCCGTTTTTTCCGCAGTTTATACCTGAGAGATTTTGAAACTTTAAGATCAATGGACTTTTCACTATAGCTCCGGGTATAAATTCCGAGGTCATAACCCCCATGTCCGGGGTCCAACACGATCGTTGAGATGAGCTTTTTTATTGTTCCCTCTGTCTTATCCTCAGGGACAGGGAGAACCGGTGACAGGTCCTTGATTTCAGGGGGTATCTTCCGGTCAGGAGGTTTCGTGTCAATACCGCTTTTCAGGTAGGCATCTATTACAAGCCGTGGGGGAGATTTCAGTCTGAGAAGTTTAATCCATTTCAATCCCTTGATATTGAGAAAGAGGTTTTTTTCTCTTTTCGTATATTCGAACCCCCCTGTTACCCGGGGTGCGGAGAACTTGAAATCATCAGGAAACTCAACTCTTACAAGTGAATAGGAGGAATGTACTCTTGCTTTCCGGATCATCTCTTTTTTTTCCGACTGCAGAACTATCCGTACCATCTCATCCTGCAGGCTGTAACGCAGGGTAACCTTGCCCTGTTCAGCAATGGAAACATGTGGGAATACTAAAAGGATCAGCAATAGAACAGAAGTTCTCAGTATCAAAAGAAACACACCCCTTAATCCCCTCTCAAGAGGGGAAAACTAATAAATATTAGTTGCTTCGTTATTTATTTTTAACCTGTTACAGAAACAATTCATTAACTGAGCTGAATACAGGACAACTTGTATTATAAACTTCCTTGGCTTTAAAATGCACAGTTCCGGGTGGCAAGCGGGGTCTTGGAAATAGTTTTAAAATTAAAGCCGTTTTCTGAAGGTGGCAAAGAATCTTTCTTTAATCTTTTCACAAAACGGGCGTTTGAGCCATTCATCCAGCTCTATCCTCTCGGACATCAGGATGTCCCTTTCAAAGATACTCAACATCTCCTTACCGAACCTCTCGTCAAGGATTCCCACATTTCCCTCGTCATTCTTCCTCAGGGACTGAAAATCAAGGTTGGCAGACCCTACCATAGACCATACGCTGTCAAAGAGATAGGATTTTGAGTGCAGGATCGTTCCTGAGTAGGTGTATATCTCTATCCCATACCTGAGGAGTTTTGTAAACGAGGCCCTGGCGGCATAATGTGCCGCCGGGACGTCACTCCTTCCAGGCAGAAGAAGTCTTACCCTTACTCCCCTGGCAACGGCCTTTTTGAGAATACTCAACATCCGCAGGCTTGGCGTGAAGTAGGCTGTTGTAAGGTGAATACCTGCTTGTGAGTTTTCTATGCTCCGGTACAGCAGTTTTCTCATACGTCTCCGGCCGCGGGCCGAGGAGGCGAATATGGGGATTACAGGGAAGCCGTCAGGATAAAAAGGGGGATCTTTTCTGAAAATAATCTCTTCACCTGTCCATAGCCGCCAGGCCTTTTTAAAGTAGTCAAAGAGCACCATTGCAGCAGGACCTTTTAAGAGGACGCCGGTGTCTCTCCATGCATAGAGTTTCCGGCCTTTTAGTTTAACGGGATGGTGAAGGAGGTGAAATCCGCTGTATTCGTTTGCAATGTTGAGTCCACCTGTAAAGGCAACCTCTCCATCTATTATAATGAGTTTTTTATGGTCCCGCCTGAGATAGGTTCCCGGTGCTTTCCAGGTAAAGGGATGAGAGGCCCTGACCTTGATGCCTGCCCTTGTCAGTCCTTTCCAGAATGAACGTGGTGTGCCGAATGATCCGAAGTGGTCGTAGAGGACGTAAACATGCACACCTTCAGATGCCTTTCTCCTGAGTATTTCAGCAAGCCTCTCCCCGGTTTCATCATTGCGGTAGATATAGAACTCAAGACATATGATATCAGATGCCTTCTCCAGGTACTTGAAAATAGTCTCAAACGTCTCGGGCCCGCGGTGCAAGAGCAGTACCATATTGCCGTCAATAAAACGTTCCCTGAGGATAGACTCTATCTTTTTTCTGTTAAAAATCATCAGTCTTTAACTCTGCTCATAGTTATCATTATACGGTAACGAGGCCCGTTTTTCCGCATTTTTGCGGAATTACCGTGTTATCCGTTAGGCGGTAACGGTAACGAGGCCCGTATCGTTCAGCGGTTACGTCCTTCGTATTTTGACGTAACCGTCAGACGTCTTACGAAACGGGCTTCGTAACCGTAAGACGTCACCGTATTATTCGTTAAGCGGTAACGGTAACGAGGCCCGTATCGTTCAGCGGTTACGTAGTTCGTATTTTCACGTAACCGTGAGACGCCTTACGATACGGGCATCGTAACCGTAAGACGTCACCGTATTATTCGTTAAGCGGTAACGGTAACGAGGCCCGTATCGTTCAGCGGTTACGTACTTCGTTTTCACGTAACCGTCAGACGCCTCACGAAACGGGCTTCGTAACCGTAAGACGTCACCGCCTGTTAGTCTCCATGAAAACAATATTGACAGTTTTTACCCGTTACTGTTTAAATATACAACATGATTGACAAGACTGAAAAGATATGGATGGATGGAGAACTGGTTGCATGGGATGATGCAAAGGTTCATGTCCTTACACATACAATGCATTACGGTCTTGGTGTATTTGAGGGGATAAGGTGCTATGAGACAGCGGAAGGGCCTGCCATCTTCAGGCTGAAGGAGCACGTTGACAGGCTCTTTAAATCTGCGAAAATATTTCTCCTCGATATCCCTTACACAGAAGAGGAGATCGGGGAGGCCATTATAAAGACCGTGGAGGTCAATGGAATAAAAGAGTGTTATATAAGACCCCTTGTTTATATCGGCTATGGAGCCATGGGGCTTTATCCAAAGGGCAATCCCGTCAGGGTCTCTATTGCTGTATGGCCATGGGGTACATATCTGGGGGATGAAGGCCTGGAAAAGGGTATAAAAGTAAAAACATCTTCTTTTATAAGAAATCATGTTAATTCAAATATGTCACATGGCAAGGTATGTGGTTATTACGTCAATTCCCAGTTGGCCAAGAAAGAGGCTCTCTCATGTGGTTATGATGAGGCGCTTTTGCTTGACACCGAAGGCTTTGTCTCGGAGGGCAGCGGTGAGAATATATTTATTGCGAGGGGAGGCCGTTTAAAAACCACTCCCCTTACTTCCATCCTTGAGGGGATAACACGGAACAGCATGATTACCATTGCCGGAGATGAGGGTATCGGGATAGTTGAAGAGCGTTTTACAAGGGATGAGGTTTATGTCTCCGATGAAGCCTTTTTTACCGGAACGGCGGCAGAGGTAACCCCGATAAGGGAGCTTGATGGAAGGTCTTTAGGCGATGGCAAGCCGGGAGGAATCACAAGGAGACTTCAGGATATATTTTTCAGTATCGTAAGGGGAGAGAATAAAAGATACAAGCAGTGGTTAACTGCAGTTTAGGGATACAGGTTTAAAAATAAAACAAAAGAGGGCTCCTGGTTCAGGAGCCCTCTTTTGTTTTTGGTTAAATATAGTGTGGTCTTATTGCTACTTTTTGTGGCATTTCATACAACTGATTTTTGCCTTAAATGCAATCTTGCCATTATGGCAGGTTCCACAGAACTTACCGGCATAGATGTCTTTCATGGTTATCTTGTCTGCACCCTTTTTCATCTTGAAGATCTTCGGATGGCAGTCAGTGCATTTCTTTCCGGCATCAGCATGTATTTTGCCGGAAAAGACAACCTTGCCCATCGGACTTTTAGTAAACACAACCGTTTTACCCGGTGGAACGGCCAGGGCAGTTCCAATAAAGGCAAGAGCAAAAGCCAGAACAATTCCTAAAATAAGTAGTTTCTTCACCTAATCTCACCTCCTTTCATAGAATTATTTTCTCACCGGCATAAATTTATCATACAAAATTTATGCCAGTCAGTAAAGAATGACAAGACATTTTTAACAAAAACTGATTCTGTCCGAATTGCATGTTTACAACTGAATTGACGATCGCCTTATGCTGCATGGATAGATTAACACTCATAAAGTAACCCCCTTTCCCTTTTACCGATTGAAATATACACAAAAAAAACAGAATATGTCAAGTGGTAACTTTAGGGTGGTAAATTCGGGGTTGTCCCGGGAGTTTAACCACGGGGTTTTGCTATAATCATTTGAAGTAAAGGAATAATTGGGGCGGATAAGAGCATTTAAGCTGCCTGAAGGCAGGGGGGCGATGAAGGGATTTCTGATTGGCGCTGCACACAGCGGTGCAGGCAAGACCACAGTATCTGCCGGAGTGATGGCGGCTCTGATAAAAAAGGGGCTTTCGGTTCAGCCCTTTAAAGTGGGGCCTGACTTTATAGACCCGGGACTGCATGGCCTTGTTAGCGGCAGTAAATCCTATAACCTCGATATCTGGATGGCTGGAGGAGATTATGTCAAAGCCCTCTTTGCGGAAAAATGCGCGGATAGGGATGTTGCCGTTGTTGAGGGGGTAATGGGACTTTTTGATGGTGGCGTAAGTTCTTCTGCAGCGGTTTCAGAGGTGCTCGGGCTTCCTGTCATATTGATAGTGGATGCCCGTTCAATGGCTGAGTCAGCAGGGGCTGTGGTGAGGGGATTCCGGGATTTTCAGCAGGGCCTGAGGCTTGCCGGTGTAATTTTCAACAGGGTAGCCAGCCGGAGGCACAGGGAGCTGATAATGAGAGGGATGGAGAGTGTGACAGGGGTAGAGATAATCGGATTTCTCCCCTCTGAGGAAGCAATAGCAATTCCCCAGAGGCATCTGGGGCTTTATACTGCAGACGAGATTCCGCTGAAACAATCAGAGATAGAGAGGCTTGCTGCATTCATTGAAGAAAATCTGGACCTGGATAAACTCCTTACCCTGACCGACTATAAAAGACCTGAAACCGACAGGTGGAACGTAGAGGTAAAAAAGAGACTTGATTCGATGAGGATAGCCATTGCAAGAGACAGGGCGTTCTCTTTTTATTACGAGGATTTTCTGGAGACCCTCAGGGTTCAGGGGGCTGAGCTTGTCTTCTTCAGTCCACTCAGTGACAAGGCGCTTCCGGAGGAGGTTAATATACTCTATCTTGGAGGCGGTTATCCTGAACTTTATGCCGAGAGTCTTTCAGGGAATTCCTCGATGAGGAAGGCTGTAAGGCGGTGGTGCCTTTCCGGTGGGAGCACCTATGCCGAGTGTGGAGGATTCATGTACCTTACAGAGGGTATCCGTGATTTTGAGGATAATTTTTATCCGATGGCCGGGGTCTTCCCAACAAAGGCCACGATGAGGAAGAAGCGGATGAGGCTTGGTTACAGGGAGATTGTTCTGTCAGAGGATTCCATTGCAGGGGAGAAGGGAGCCCGGGTGAGGGGACACGAGTTCCACTATTCGGATATAGACCCCATGCCTGAAAACATCAAGCGTATATACAGGGCTGCCCATCCCCCTGGAATTGAGTGTGGTGGTTACAGATACATGAATACCGTTGGTAGTTATGTCCACCTTTACCTTGGTGGCAGAGGGTTTTGTAGTGGATAACCTTACTCTTGACAGTATTTGTGGAGTCAGGCTGTATCAGAGTGTAGAGGGTTACAGGTTCTCCATTGATTCCGTATTGCTTGCCGGTTTTGCAGGATGTTCCAAAGGTGTTGGAAGGGTGGTTGATCTTGGTGCAGGCTCAGGTGTGGTGGGGCTTATTCTTGCAAGGAGATACCCGTGGACTGATGTTCTGTTGATTGAGGTTCAGGAGGGGCTTTCTGCCCTTGCACAAAGGAATATAGAGCTCAATCAGCTCCGGCAGAGGGTTCAGGTGCTGAAGGCTGATGTATCATCTCTCCTTCACGATAACCATCCTGACCTCATAGAGGGATTTGATGCCGTTGTATCAAACCCACCCTTTAGAAAACCCGGCACCGGAAGGATAAGTCCTTATGGTGAAAGGGCTATAGCGAGACACGAGATCATGTTGACCCTGACAGACCTTATCAAGACCTCGTCAGCGCTTTTAAAAAACAGGGGGAGGTTTTTAATGGTTTATCACCCGTACCGGCTCAATGAAGTAATTTATACAATGAAGGAGTCTCTCCTTGAGCCAAAAAGGATCAGGTTCGTGCATCCCGACGATAACTCAGAGGCTACAATGGTCCTCATTGAGGCAGTCAAGGGTGGCGGGGTTGAATTAAAAGTGGAAAAACCTCTGTTTATATACGAAAGGGATGGATTATATACAGAGGAAATGGCTGCACTTTATTCCGGTTAGCTTGTCTGTGCCTGTATCTTCAAAGAGGTGGGGTTATGGTAAAATGAGGACAAATACAGATCGCCGGTTCAGCCTTGATTTACAAACCGGTGCATTTTTGCAATAGAGGTTGAATTAAATGAATTTTCAGTCGGTTGGGTGCAGGTCATGAGAAATAGAAGTATAAGTTCCAGGATACGTATACCCATCCTTTTTTTTCTCTTGCTAATCATTGTCTTCATTATTTCAGTTTCAATTTCAACAGTTAACCGGGTCTCCAGGGAATACTTCAGCATCTTCTTTGAACTCCATCAATTGCAAATAGAGTCCATAATCAAATCATCGAAGAATATGGATGATGCCATAAAGTTGATAAAAGAACATCAAAATAACGAAGGTATCACATATGCGATATTTCACGATGGCATTCCCGTTTTAAGTAAAGGTGACATATCTGGAGCAAAGGAGATCAAGGAGAGAAATAAACTTGTGAAAACCAGAGTTAGCGGTTCGAGAGGTTATGGTTACCGATTCGCTTATCTGCCGTGGGGGTGGGAGATAGTTCTGGCCAGTTCACCTGTAATGCCGGGTTCTGTTGAGGCTGCCAACAACATAATGATATCGGGTATAAGCTTTGCCGCCGTCCTCTTCATTATCGGGATAATGGCTGTGGTGAACAGGAACCTGAAGGTGCCTCTCGACAAACTTATCAGGAAACTGAGGGAAGGTCAACCCCTTACGCATACGGGAGTGAGGGAGTTTGACTTTCTTGTGGATGCAATAAACGGGGCATTTAACTCGGAGAAGGAACAGCGCTTAAAGACGGAGATACTTCACAGCGCTGCCGTTGCGCTTAATGAGTCCATGTCCCTTGATGATACACTCAGGACAATACTTGACGCAGCAAGGGGATTGATTTATGCCGACTATGCTGCGATTGCCCTGTTTAATGAGAAGGGGGAATTTACAAAGATCATCTCCAATGGTATTGATACAGAGGAGATACGGCAGAGGGTTGGGATGTATCCCCGGGGGAAGGGGATTTTAAGGATGATGCAACTGAGTCTTACTCCGGTCAGAATAGATGATGTAACGAAACATGAGGCCTTTTCAGGGCGTCTGCCTGATGGCCATCCTTCAATAAGAAATTTTCTTGGTTATCCAATATTTTCAAGCAAGGGGATACCGCTTGGCTCTATTTATTTTGCAAACAAGACTACCGGGTCCTTTACCGAAGAGGACGAAAGGTTTCTTATGGCAATTGCCTCTGATGCTGCTGTAGCCATTCAGCGCGTATCTGCAACGGAGGAGTTAAGGAGATTTAAAAAAATTATAGACTCTGCCTTTGATATTGTCACCTTTACTGATGAAGATGGACATATTATTTATGTGAACAGGGCATTTGAGGAACTGACGGGTTACACGAAGTCCGGGATGTCGGGGAAGGGGTTGTTTGCCCTGAATGAAGGGATATATAATGAAAATTTTTATTCGAATATATTCAGCAGTATAAGGTCCGGGAATCCCTGGAGGGGTGAACTGATTAACAGAAAGAAAAACGGTGAAGAATTTATTGTCTCTTCCGTTATTTTTCCCATCCACTCCGACAGCGGCAGAACTATTAACTTTGTCTCCATTCAGCGGGATATAACAGAAGAAAAGAAGCTGTATACGCAATTGCTCAGGGCTCAGAAAATGGAGGCAATAGGGACACTTGCCGGGGGTATTGCCCATGACTTTAACAACATACTTACTGCTGTTCTTGGTTATGCGGAGGTTATCAAGCACAAGATCAGCAAGGATGACCCGATATATAAGGGGATTGACATTATTGAAAAATCGGCACAGCAGGGGGCAGCCCTTGCCGGCAGGATACTGGGTATAACAAGGAAGGAAAAACTTGAGTTGAAAGTAGTGGACATTAATGCAATCATTAGAGAGACGTTTGACATATTAAACAGGAGCATACCCAAGGAGATTAACATTGAACTGAATCTCAGGGACGGAATACCCCCGATAAAAGCTGACCCTGTACAGATTCAGCAGGTGATCATGAATCTTGCAATAAATGCCAAGGATGCCATGCCTGATGGTGGAACATTAAGGATAGAAACGGACAGGGTTGGCAGAGAAAACGGGGCTGCAAACGGAATTGCTTCATATTCAGATGGCGGTTTTGTAAAGCTTGCGGTATCCGATACAGGGGCAGGTATGAATAATGATCTCCAGAGCAAGGTATTTGATCCTTTTTTTACAACCAAGGAGACAGGGAAGGGGACGGGCCTTGGCCTTTACATAATCCATTCAATAGTTACAAACCATGGTGGTTATATTAATCTTTATTCCGAGCCCGGCAGGGGAACGAGATTCAATATGTACTTTCCGGTCTGCAAAGGGGGTGCTAAAGATACCGAGAGTTTTTCGGAAGAGGAATTAACCGGCAGCGGAATGATACTCGTGATTGATGATGATCAAAATATCAGAGAACTTGCAAAGGATCTGCTGGAGTCCCTTGGTTATACGGTTATTACGGCAGCTAATGGTATGGAGGGAATTACCCTTTTCAGGGAAAGAAAGGAGGAAATAGCGATAGTCCTTCTTGATATGATTATGCCGGGGATGAGTGGTGCAGAGGTTTTCCAGAGACTGCAGTCCATAGACCCTGATGTAAAAGTCATTCTCTGTTCCGGCTATAGTCATGAGGGGCTGGCCGGTATTAAGGAGTTGCTTGATAGCGGGGTGAAAGGTTTTGTTCAGAAACCCTTTACCAGAAAGACCATAGCAAGGGCTTTGAAACAGATAGTTTCCTGAACACCGGTATGCGGGAGACCTGGAGTGATGGAGTGATGGAGTGATGGAG
>UOGI01000375.1_pt1 | contig 26439 bp, 29 predicted proteins | sample 1989621 | NCBI WGS metagenome assembly UOGI01 (sample SAMEA4712198, study PRJEB27164) | hydrothermal vent metagenome | biome: marine basaltic hydrothermal vent biome; feature: marine hydrothermal vent; material: mineral | place: Pacific Ocean | collected 2011-06-14/2011-07-23 | depth 1691 m
CCAGGTTAGTGTTCCAGGACTTTCCCCACCACGTTCTGGCCAGGGCTCTGCCTTCAATGATAACCGGCTTGATGTTCGGGTTTTTCCTGCGAAGTGCCTTTAGCTTTTTTTCTGCCTTTGCCCGTTTTTCGGCAACGGTGACATATGGGCCAAAGGATCTCCAGTAAGACATAATCATTCCTCCTGTTGTCAATAGTTAAAGGCTGAGTTTAAATAAATCCAGAATTTTTTCGTTGTCCATTTCCGTAATCCAGTTTTCGCTTGAGCTCCGAAGCACATTTTCGGACAAGGCAGTCTTTTCTTCCAGCATCATGTCTATCTTCTCTTCCACAGTCCCCTTTGTTATAAACTTGTGGACTATCACTTTCTTTGTCTGCCCGATACGAAAAACCCTGTCTGTTGCCTGGTTCTCAACTGCCGGATTCCACCATCTGTCAAAGTGAATAACATGATTGGCCTCTGTAAGGTTAAGCCCTACCCCTCCGGCCTTCACTGACAGGACAAAGAAAGGAACATATTCACTGCCCTGAAACCTCTCGATAATCTTCTTTCTCCGGCCGGCAGGGATGCTGCCGTGCAATATTAATCCTTCCCGGTTAAAGATGGTTTTCAGAAAATCATGAAGGGCAGTGGTGATCTCCTTAAATTGTGTAAAGATCAGTACCTTCTCCCTCTTTTCGAATATGGTCTCACAGATATCCCTTAACCGCTGGAATTTTCCGCTGTCCTGTTCGTTATAGTCCCTGTTGTCAAGATACTGACCCGGGTGGTTGCATATCTGTTTAAACTTCATGAGTGACGACAGTATTATGCCTTTACGCTGTATGCCGTCTGATTCCTCCAGGGCCCTGCCGATATCATCAACCAGCTTTTTATATAAAAGGACCTGTTTTCTGCTCAAATCCGAATAGGTCTTCATCTCAATCTTGTCCGGCAGATCAGAGATAATGGATTTATCGGTCTTCAGGCGTCTGAGGAGATAGGGGCTGATAACATCTTTCAAACGGCCGTATTTGTCGGGATGGTCGCTCAGCCCTTTTGTGTATTCTGCAAATTCGCGTATATTGCCCAGCAAACCGGGATTAATAAAATCATACAGGGACCAGAGGTCGGACAGCCTGTTCTCTATGGGGGTTCCGGTAAGAATAATGCGGTTAAAGGATTTCAGTTGCTTGACCGCCCTGCTCTGCTTTGTGCCGGGATTCTTTATGGCCTGGGCCTCGTCCAGGATGACATAATACCAGTCGGAAGATCTTAAGGAATCGTATTTCTGGATGAGTGCATAGGTTGTAATGACGAGGTCGTACTTATTACTGAATGTATCCTCCCTGAGTATCTTCCTGCTTTCGGGGTTAACACCGGGATGTGCAATAAAGAACTTTAAAGACGGGGCAAAGCGCTTTATTTCATTCTGCCAGTTTGATAACAGGGAGGCCGGAACAACAAGCAGGCTGCAGCCGGCCTTCTTTTTCTTTAACAAAGTTAAAAACGCAAGGACCTGAATTGTCTTGCCCAGCCCCATGTCATCAGCCAGACAGGCCCCGAACTTTAGAGAATGGAGGAAATGCAGCCAATTCACCCCCTTCTGCTGGTACTCCCGCAGAACGCCCTTAAACTCCTTGCCGGGACGGATGGATCTGATCATCCGGGGCTGCCTCAACTTTTCAATTACAGAGGCAAGCCACTCTCCGTTTGAAACCTCTACAAGGCTGTTTTCTAAAGGATCATCAAAGAGAGTGCTGGCCCCCATTTGCACACTCATGACATCCCTGAACGTCAAACCTTTGGATTCCGCCTGTCTGGCCTGCTCAAAGGCCTTGAGTGCCTGATTGAGTTTCCCGTGATCCACCTCAACCCATTTACCCTTGATGTAGGCCAACCCCTCGGATTCAGCGAGAATCCTGCGTGCTTCCTCCTCACTGATAACCTCATCCCCAAGAAGCAGTTGTGCGTTAAAATTCAGGACAGAATCCATGCCGAGATGAGAGGGAGGAGCCTTTCCAACAGTTATATTGACCCTGAGAGGGGTTCCGGTCCCTTTCCACCAGTTTGGAATCCGGCATAAAATTCCGCAGTTCTCATAAAAGGCAATCTCTTTGAGAAATTGATACGCCTCCTTTGACGTCCAGGACAGGGGATGAAAAATCTCTCCGGAATCCAGAAGCCCGGCAATGAGACTGCTCTCCCTGGCGGCTAAATGAACAGTGGCCAGAAGGTCCAGGAGTTTGCGGCTATATTGGCCATATTCCTCCTGGCCATACTCTTCCAACGCGTATCTGAGCGGGAGGTGTCTGGACTCACCCTTTTTATTAAGGCCCGTTGAGTACGTTGCAAGAAAGGCAAAGGGGAAGTCCTCACTTCTTTTGTTTTCCACAAGATGGAAATAGACCCGGCCGACAAGGTGGATATCCGGGCTGTAATTCCTGATGAAACTTTCAACTGTTCCCTTATGCTTCTTTATTTCCTGTTGAAATCCGGAGTTTAACCGTGACCATAATGCCTTGAGAAAATTCTCATCAAGGTATTCCCCGCCGGTCATGAACGGGGCCCTGCTCAGGGTTTTTATTATGTCGTTTTTTTCAAGGGGAACCACGACCTTGTCCCGGATGACTTCAAGGTCAGGGGTGTGGCTTAACTTTTGAGCAAATAGATGAGAGAAGTCTCTCAGAAACCCGAGAGAAGGAGACAGGTGCACCGTCTGGTCGCAAAACCCCAGAAAGAGCATACAGGAGGAAGGGTCCTCCTGAAACCGTTTAAAGATTTCCTTCTCTAATATGCGTGTACTTTTATTGTTTTTATCCCGTGGGTCAACCCATTCCAGCTGGATTGTGTCACTGGGCAGGATAACAGCAACGAGTTCCTGATCCATAGTGTAGCCATATTGTTAATTTGATTTTATTCTGTAGCTGGTGATGCGCCATTTTTTATACATGTTGCGCTTGCGATTATGCTGTTTATCTTACTACAGGTCCTTCTATAATTGTCAAATGATGATAAGAAATCATTTATAATAATATATAGAGAACGGATAGCTGATTCAGCCCGTCACCCCCCTCAGAAATACAGCCGTATCGACGTAAAATAGATATCTGGATACATGCCGAACTCTGATTTAATCTCCCTCTCCGCCAACCCCGAAATCTCGTTGATACGCGTCTCCGGGTTGCGGCCGGTGCTGATAAAGGCCCCCGCGTCAATATAGACGTCCTCGGCAAAGTTGAACTCAAACAGGGCTGAAAGGTATGCCGACAGGTCCACGGCATTCAGCAGGGCCTGGGCTGTGAAGTTAAGGAGCGGCGTAATCTCATAGGCAAGGCCCGGGGCAATGTAGTGCCTGCCTGCAAGGTAGACTGAGCCTTCGGTATAGGCAATCCCGGCAAAAGCCTCCGGATATTCTTCAGGCTTGCCCCTGCCTGCCCCGTTAAAGTGATATTCGATAAAACCATACAGGCCGTTGCCGACATTATAGTCAAGGCCTGTGGAAAGCCTGAAATAGTCTTCTTCAGGAGTGTAGTCAGCAGTTGCATTGGCAAAGGTATATGCTGCCTCCAGCCAGTATCCGGCACCACCTATTGAGCGGGCAACATCAAGGCCGAGGAGCAGGTTTTCCTTGAAGACAATCGTTATAAACGTCAGGTCAGTCTTGAGGAGATAGTTTCTTGAACGTAAAAAGAGGGCACTCTCTGCGGCCCTGAATTTATCACCAAAGACAATGCCGCCGTCCAACTCCCCCATCTCTCCAACCGGCATCTTCGCCCTTATTGCATCAACCCCTATCCGTTCCTCCTGGTTAAGCACTTCATAGGCATAAGGGGCGAGCACATCAGTAGGGTTTATGACACGGGCTGAACCAAAGGCAACAGGCTGGCGGCCGAGATAAAGGTCGGCAGCGGGCAGATTAAGCGTGATAAAGGCGCGGTCAAGGTTTTGTGTGACTGTGAATGAACTCTTCAAATCCTCTCTCCGCGGATAAAGTCTCTCCCCCAGGTCAAAGGCACGGTATGAGTAGGGCTCAGGCCTTGGCAGCGAAGCATACAGGAGGTCACCTTCCATCGGCTGAACGGCTGGGGTTATCTCATAGGCAAGCTCTGCCGAGAGCCGGTCACGGGGCTGATAAAGGAGGTCCAGCCTTAAAACATTAAAAGCCCCTCCGTCTAAAGCACTATCTGACTCCCCGGCACTACCCGTATCAGTCACAGTAAAAAACCCCTTCAGGTAGCCGCTTATCCTTATATCCTTTTCACCTCCGTATGCCGGGCCTGTCAATACGGAGAGGACAAGAAAGACAAGAAAACCAACAACCCGGTTCTTCAACTTCAATCACCCTCCCCGGCTTCCTGGCTGATCGCTCTCGATTTGTCCGTCCTTCAACATTATGAGTCTTCCTGACTTCTCCATGATCATGCGGTCATGGGTGGAGAAGATAAAGGTCATACCGCTCTTTTCATTCAAGCTGCTCATCATGTCAAGCAAGGCAGCGCCGGTTGCTGAATCAAGGTTGGCGGTCGGCTCGTCAGCAAGGATAATATCGGGCCTGGAAACCATAGCCCTTGCAACAGCTACACGCTGCTGCTGTCCGCCGGAGAGCTGTATGGGCAGCCGCTTGTCCATGCCCTCAAGACCGACCTCTCTTAAAATAGCCTTTACACGCTGACTCCTCTCCCGCTCCGGAACCCCCTGCAGGAGCATAACGTACTCGATATTTTCCTTTACAGTCAGCACCGGGATAAGGTTGTAGGACTGAAAAATAAAACCGATATGGTCACGTCTGAAGTCGGAAAGCTCGTTTCCGCTCATTTCATTTATTGGTTTGCCCGAGAGAATCACACGGCCTGATGAAGGGGTATCGAGCCCGCCGATGATATTTAAAAGGGTGGTCTTGCCGGAACCTGACGGACCTGCAATTGCGGTAAATTCCCCCCTCTTTATGCTCAGGCTTAATGATTTAAGCGCCCGTACCTCAACCTCGCCGCTCCGGTAATTCCTGGAGACGCTTTCCACCCTGATTACCTCATTTTCGTTATCTCTCATACCCCTCTCCTCAGAAACTCCTTTTCATTGCCTTTGCCGGCGTTAGCCTGGCAGCGTACCAGGCCGGATAAAGAGCGGCAACAAGCGTAAAGAAGAGCACATATAGTGGATTCAGTAAATACTGCCGGACATTCATTACAGGATAAATAAGCTCGTTTATAGTTGTACCGGCAAACTCTATGCCCCTGTAATCTATCCCGTAAACAGAGAAGATCCAGCTGAAGAAAAAGCCGATGGCACTGCCGATAATAATGCTGATTATTGCAAGACAGCCCCCTTCCAGAAGGATCATAAGTGCCATTCTGAGGGGTCTTGTGCCTATGGCGCGCAGCACCCCGAACTCAAACATCCGCTCATAAAGGGACATAAAGAGCGTGTTCATTATGGTAAGTCCGACTATGCCGAAGATTATAGCGGCGGTTATTGCCTTTGAAAGGGTGGACATCTCCAGGACGGCCTCCATCTGGGGCATGATGTCTTTCCAGCCAATGGCCTCGTTGCCGTACCGGGAATATCTCTTCCAGAAACCAAGAGAGCGGTTTCCGGCGTCTTCGAGATTATGAAAACGCAATGCTATCTCATGTACGCCCTGCCCCAGACCGAGTATCTCCTGTGATTTCTTAAGCCCTATAAAGGCCACTGCACTGTCCAGCTCCTGAATACCGAAGCGAAATATGCCGCTCACCCTCAACATCTCCTGCGATAAATCACCCGTCCCTGCCTGGGCCACTGTAACAACCACACGGTCGCCGACTCCTACTTCAAGCACCTCGGCAGTTTTTGAGCCGATGAGTATCTGCTGCGTATTACTGCCCCCAAGGTAAGTCCCCTCTTTTATGGCCTCATCTATTTTGGATATATCACGCTCCTGTGCCGGATCAATGCCATAGAGCATAATGGATGTGACATTCGCCGCTGACGCAAGCATGGCAAACGATTCTGTACGCAGGGAGAAAGCCTGAATCCTCTCTTCCTTCTTCAGGCCGTCAACAACCCACTGAAGGTTATTAATGGTCTTTTCAACCTCGAGTGTATCTCTGAACCCCTGGGCATGGATCTGTCCCTGACCGGCAAACGTATCAGTGGAGGTCCTGATCATGCTTTCATTTATGCCCGTCATAAAGGCATCACCGAAGATCATCACCGCCAGTCCAATGCCGATGGCAATACCTGAAAGGATTGTCCTTCTTGTGTTACGGAAAATATTCCGCCATGCAAGCTTTAAAAGGATCACGGCTTTCTCCACATATCAAATAGACCTCATAGCCTTGACAGGCTCTACCCTTGCAGCACGTATTGCCGGAAAAACACTCACAACAAGGGCCGTTAACACTGTCACGGCAGCAGGCAGGAGAATGGACTTGAGTGAAACCATGCCCACCATTTTTTCAAATACAATACCCCCGTATTCAATCGGAACGGGATAACTTATGCCGTATATGGAGAGGAGATAATTGCCAAGCACACCAAAAACCCCGCCAAGCATGACTCCGAAAACCGAGAGCACTCCTGTTTCAATCATGATAAGAAGAAAGACCTTTACGGGCCTTGTGCCGAGTGCCCGCAAGAGGCCGAACTCATGGGTGCGTTCCAGGATGGTCATGAGCACGGTATTAAGAACCCCGACGGCTACTATAATCATGATAATCAAAAGCGATATATACGTGCCCTTTACATCCGCCTGCATTGCCTGATAAAACTGCTTCTCCACCACCTGCCACGGCTCAACATCAAGTGAGGGGTCATTAAGTCTTCTTCTAATCAGGCTGGCAATCTCCCTTGATTTCCTCTGATCGGTAAGGACAATGGCTATTTCGTGTATACGATTATCAAGCACAAGGAACTCCTGGGCAGTCTTGATATGCATATAACAATTCATCCGCTCAGAGGTGTCCCTGGCAGACCCTGCAAAACCAACAATATTAAAGAGATCATTTGCGATTGAACCGTCGGCGCCCTGTGAGATGAGCACAAGTTCATCGCCTATATCTGCATTTAAAATCCTTGCAAGCCCGCTGCCGATGACAACCTCCCTGAGAGGTCTGCCGGAGATGAATCTCCCTCTACTTACCTTTTCCCTGAGCCGCGTTGTCCGGGCTTCCCTCTCAGGGTCTATGCCTATAATCCTGACGCCGGTGGTCTTTGTGCCTATAAAGGCAAGGGCCGGTGAGTAAAGACGCGGAGCCCATGCCTGCACCTCGGGAACAGCCTCAATCCTTGAGCCCAGGGCCTCATAGTTGCTGATGGTCTTGTAGAGAGAGCGCCTGTCAAGATATCCCTTCCTGTGAATCTGTATATGCCCTGTATGGTCTCTTGTGAACATATCAATGATGCTGGAGTACGTGCCGTCTGAAACACCGATAGAGAGGGAGAAGAGGAAGTAACCTCCAGCCATCATGATGATGGTCAGGAGTGAACGCCGCTTCTGCCTGAAGACGTTTCTGAAGGCTATCTTCAAAATAATCATCCTTCACCTCCTCTTCCTCTGGAGGTTCCGGAGGGTAAAGGTTTCCCTGTCCGTTTTTATATTAAAGCGTACGTCAAGATACCGGATAACGGTCTTGTGCCCTTTCTTGTTCAACGGTGTCATCTCAAGGACTGCGGGCAGTTTCCGGTCACCGAACATCCTGATATCCTTATACTCCATGATACGCATCTTTCTGCCCTTTTCATCAAAATAGACCAGTCTTACAGGGATATAGTCATCCTTGCGGACAGTTACTATTATCTTGCCCCAGACACTTGGTGTATCTCTCTTCGGTATCAGTTCGATATGGTAATGGTCTTTATCGGCGCCTTCAGGGTTGATCAGCCTTGCACTGTAATCCCTCAACAATGAGCTCTCCTTTACAAGGTCGTCGTTGGTAAAATCAGACCCCATCCAGGAACCCATCATCATTGAAGGCGGAACCTTCATAACCTTGTTGATCTTTGGAAAATAGTTCCACATTTCGGTCCCGATGCGAAGGGTTGCAATGCCTGCGTCCTTTTTGGGGGAGGTGATATAGAGGAAGGTCTTATCCATCCCTTCAGTCCATATCTTCATCCGGAGCGTGCGTCTCCAATCAGGAGTGATAATCGTCATCTCGATCTCTCCATAACTCGTATCACTGCGGTAGAGCCTGTCGACCCTGTCGATTATCTCCTGAACTTCAGGGCTCCTCTCCGCGGCTGCAGAGGAGTGGAGACTCACAAACACCCCTGCTGCCATTATTATTAAAACAATCAGGAGGCACATAACCCGGCTCTTCCGCAATATCGGAAACATGCCTGAATTTTAGCACATACTGTAATGAGAAGCAATTTCACCTTTAAAACTCCGGTTCTTGACAAAACGGGATAAATGCATGATAATTATCTTAAGACCTGTTGAAAAGAGATGGAAGTATCCTGTCAAGGATTTATATGGAGGGTGTTGGTATGAAAAAAACAGCTCTGTTGTTAATAATACTGGCCATGTTCATCACTTCGTGCGTGGCGATAGAGGGCAGACCCGGCCCACGTCCAATCCCCCCGGCACATGGATGCAAGACAACGCATATTTATTACTACTATCCATCCGCCTTTGTATATTTCGACGTCAACCGGAAGATTTACTTCTATCTTTCCGACGGCGCATGGATAGCCGCTCCTGTACTGCCACCCACAATCGTGATAAGACCTGACGAGTATGTCACTATAGAACTCAATGTTGACAGGCCTTATATCTACTTTGATAAACACAGGAAGGAGTTCCCGCCAGGCAAGAAGTACAGAAGGCATAAAGGCAGACACGGAATGCATTAAGACTGAAAGGCGGGCAACTATTCTACGTGGAGGACCTCTACCGCAGGAGACTTGCAAAGTCTACCCTGATATGTATCAAGCTCATTAAACCGCTCTCCGATATCCCTCAGTATCTCCTGCCTGCCCTTGCCCCACAGCGGCGCTATCAGCATATCGTCAGGCGCTGTTGCAAAGACCCTCTGAAGGACTATTGAGGGTGAAAGCCTCTCGATAAACCTGACTGCAAAGTCGAGATACTCATCATAATCAAAGAGATGAAAGGGGTCTTCCCTGTATAGCTTCTCCAGCCTGGTATCCTTGATCACCTGAAGCTGGTGTATCTTCAGAAACTCAACGGGCAGCCCGGATATTGCATCCGCCGTCTCAAGCATCTCCTCTTCGGTCTCCGTTGGAAAACCGACTATAAGATGGGCACCAATATGAATACCCTTTCCTCCGGTAAGTTCGATTGCCCTGAGAAATGCTGCATAATCATGACCCCGGTTGATAAAATCGAGTGTCCGGTCATAGATGGACTGAAGCCCGTATTCAACAAGGATAAAGTAATCCCTCGAGAGTTCCTCAAGAAGCCTGATCTTTGCCTCATCAACACAGTCCGGCCTCGTGCCTATGGCAAGCCCTATCACATCAGGGCTCTTCAGGGCTTCCCTGTACAGGCGCTCAAGCTCATCTACAGGCGCATGGGTGTTTGTGTATGGCTGAAAATAGACGATAAATTTCTCCGCCTTGTATCTCCTCCTGAGGAAAACTGCGCCATTGCTTATCTGCTCTTTGAGCGGGAGAACCGAGCGGCATGAGGACGGCCTGAAGCTGTCATTGTTGCAGTATATACACCCGCCATACCCGGCAGTACCATCCCTGTTGGGACACGTAAACCCTGCATCCACATTCACCTTGTAGACAGTCAGGCCAAAGAGGGATTTTATGTAATGACCGAATGAATTATATCTCTGCATATATTATATTAACAAAATCGCGTGCAGTACGGCAGACGTCCGGGGATTTCAGGATTCCGGAGGCAACAGCCACGGCTGAGGCACCGTGCCTCATGACATCCCCGAGGTTCTTCAGATTAATCCCTCCTATCGCCACAACGGGGATATCTATAGACGACACAACGTCCCTCAGGAGATCGAGTCCCCTGGGAGTGCCTGCATCTTTTGTAGAGGTTTGAAAAACGGGGCCAAAACCGATATAGTCTGCACCATTACGCCGGGCCACCTTCGCCTGATTCATATCGTGTGTGGATATTCCAATGATCTTTTTCCCCATAATCTTCCTTGCTGCCTTTAGTGGAAGGTCATCCTGACCGAGATGGACTCCGTCTGCATCTACTGCAAGGGCTATATCCGCATGGTCATTGACGGTTAATATGGCCTTATAGTCATTCGTCAATCTCCTGAGCCTCTCTGCCTGCAAAAATATATCCTTTCTGCAGAGGGCCTTCTCCCTGTATTGTATCCACCTGACACCGGCATCAAGGACTCTTCTTACCGTCTCCTCAACGCTCAGGGCAGAGAGACTGCTGTCTGTTATAAAACAGATACCTCCGTAAAGCATGTTTTTACCTGTTATTTCCTGATTGAAGGCAGGGGCACCGGAGATCATCTGCTTACCCGGACAGGAGGTTCTCAACAAATTTGGTGGTATAGTTGCCGCTAATAAACTCTTCAGATACAAGCACCTTCTGCTGGAATGGAATGGTTGTCTGGATACCCTCTACTATAAACTCTTTCAGGGCACGGCGCATTCGGTGTATCGCCTCTTCACGATCCCTCCCTGTAACAATAAGCTTTGCTATCAGAGAATCGTAATTGCTTGGCACTGTCCAGCCACTATAGGCTGCTGTATCCACCCTCACCCCGGGCCCGCCGGGCAGATACAGGAAAGTTATCTTGCCGGGTGAGGGTACAAATCTGTTCGGGTCTTCAGCATTTATACGGCATTCAATGGCATGACCGGTTATATTCACCATACTCTGCCTGAACTCCAACAAGTTTCCGGCAGCAAGTTTTATCTGCTCCTTTATTATATCAACCCCTGTAACAGCCTCTGTTACGGGGTGCTCCACCTGAATGCGGGTATTTATCTCCATAAAATAAACATTACCCTCAAGGTCGACAATAAACTCCAGTGTCCCGACGTTTCTGTACTTAAGGGCCTTTGCTGCCTTTACGGCATACTCCCCTATCTTCTTTCTGAACCTCTCCGTAATATTTGGTCCTGGGGATTCCTCGATCAACTTCTGGTGACGCCTCTGAATTGAACAGTCCCTTTCACCAAGATGCACTGTATTGCCCTTGTTATCAGCCATTACCTGAACCTCGATATGGCGCATCTCTGATATGTACTTCTCCAGGTAGAGGTCCCCACATCCAAAGGCCGCAAGGGACTCCCTCTGTGCAGCATTAAATGCATTCTCTATTCCGGGCTCTGCCTCAACAATTCGCATTCCCCTGCCCCCGCCTCCGGCAGATGCCTTAAGTATCACGGGATATCCGATCTTGTCGGCAAGTTTTCGGGCCACAGCGGCATTTTTTACCAGACCGTCGCTGCCGGGCACAACCGGCACACCCTTTTTCTTCAGTATATATCTTGCCCTTGCCTTGTCACCGCCAAGACGGATATTTTCAGGTTTAGGGCCGATAAAGGTAATGCCTGATTTGCCACAGGCCTCTGCAAACTGGGGATTCTCCGACAAAAATCCATATCCGGGATGGATGGCCTCAGAGTCTGTTATCTCTGATGCACTCAGTATGGCAGGAGTATGAAGGTAACTCTGCTGCGGATTTGCCGGGCCAATGCAGACGGCCTCGTCAGCAAGCTTCACATGCATGGACTCCTTATCAACATCAGAGTAAACTGCAACGGTCTTTATGCCAAGTTCACTGCAGGCACGGATAATACGTACTGCAATCTCTCCACGATTTGCTATAAGGATTTTTTTAAAGAGTTTCATGCCGGCTCTATCAGGAAGAGGGGCTCACCGTATTCTACAGAGCGGCCGTTTTCAACCAGTACCCTCACCACTGTCCCTTCCACCTCACTCTCAATCTCGTTCATCAGTTTCATTGCCTCGATAACACATAAAACCTGTCCCGCCTTAACCCTTGAGCCAACCTCAACAAAGGGCTCTGCATCAGGAGAAGGGGCAGTGTAGAAGGTACCGACAATCGGAGATGTGACAGTAACAAGATGGGATGTGTCCTCTGCTTCAGGCACTGATTCAGAGGCCGGCTCAGAAACCCGGGGCCTTTTCTCCACTATCTCTATTGAGGGCTGTAGCTTCTCACGCCTCAGTTTTACCTTTACTCCCTCCCTCTCAAGCTCGATCTCCGATATATCCGTATCCTTCAGGAGATCAATGAGTGCCTTTATCTCGTCCAGGTTCATCCCTTCACCCTCTCTATATATTCACCTGTGCGTGTATCAACCTTGATGATATCTCCCTCATTTATATGAAACGGGACTTTCACACTTGCACCTGTCTCAAGTATAGCAGGTTTGCTGCCTCCTGAGGCAGTATCTCCCTTAAACCCCGGCTCTGTCTGAGCCACCTTCAGCTCAACAAAATTGGGCAACTCAACTGCAATAGCTTCATCTTTATAGTAAAGGATATAGACATTCATACTCTCCTTGAGGTATTTCCTGGAATCACCAAGCTGCTCCTCTGTAACAGGAACCTGCTCATAGGTCCCGGTATCCATAAAATAACAGAGATTATCCTGTTTGTACAGATACTGCATCTCCTTCTCTTCAAGCTCGGGCTTTGGCACCTTGTCGCCGGAGGAGAAAGTCTCTTCAATTATCTTTCCCGTTCTGAGACCCTTCATCTTCGTCCTGACAAAGGCACTGCCCCTGCCCATCTTCACATGCTGAAAGTCCAGTATCTCATAAGGCTCTCCCCTGAATTCTATCTTTGTGCCCCGCTTGAAATCACTTGTAGAAATCATCAACTTCCTCCATTATTAAAATTTACGTAACAGTTCATTCGACTTTTACAAACAGACTCTATACAATCTCAGGCCTCTTCGGCAGACGGGTCAAAACCCTTGAGCCCTTCTCACCAATATAAACCATATCCTCTATTCTCACCCCTCCCACACCCGGCATATAAATACCTGGCTCAATGGTAAAGACCATGCCCTGACCGAGGATATCCCTGCTTGTCAATGATATACGAGGAGACTCATGTATATCAAGCCCGACACCATGCCCGGTACCATGGCCGAAAAAGTCTCCAAACCCCGCGCCTTTAATCAAATCCCTCGCCGCCCTGTCCACTTCCCTCGCCCTTACTCCTGCAGCGGCTGTCCTGATTGCAGAACGGTTGGCCTTCAACACTGTATTATACATCTTTAGCTTCCCCTCAATGTCGGAACCTTTTATCAGAAGGGTCCTCGTCATATCAGAAAAATATCCCCCTGCCTCTCCACCCCAGTCAATAACCACCAGGTCTCCTGCCTTAAGCCTTCTATCCGATACAGAGGCATGCGGGAGGGCGGCATTTTCTCCTGAGGCCACTATTATATCAAAAGGTATGCGCTGACAGCCCCTCCTCCTGAGTGATTCTTCAAGTCTGAGCGCAATAGCCCGCTCTGTCACACCCTTTTTTATTGCCGGCCTTATCTCAACAAAGGCCTCCTCAGCCCGTTTCACCGCCTTCTTAATCAGCCTGACTTCCTCCTTCTCCTTCTTCAGCCTGAGTGACTCAACCATCTCCTTCACGGCTCTGAGCGCAAAATCCCTTTTAAGGTCATGATAAAGGCTGTAGGGAGCGCTAAATTCAAAAGCAAGGGAAGATTTTCGGAGGGACTTGAGGGTCTTCTTTATCCGGCGCAGTAATGCCCCGGCAGGCACGATAATTTCGCATCCCCTGACCTCCCTGACCGCCTGCTCCCTGTATCTGAAGTCCGTAAAGAAGAATGCGTCTTTTTTTGTGATAAGCAGTAACGCTGAAGAACCCCGGAAGCCTGTAAGGTAACGAATATTTATAATGTTACTGACCAGAAAGGCCTTAAAACGTTTTTCCGAAACTCTTTCTCTTATTCTTTCTATCCTGTCCATATAAAAGGCACTTACAAATTAGCTGCGGATTTTTAAAAAGAATTTATGCTCTTAAATCAGGTTTTGGCTTTATTTCAGAAGCGAACAAGGTGAAGACCTGGAAGTGAGATACGGCTAAAACTAAAACTCCTTCTCTATCTGTGGCACTGTCATTCTCAGCACATACCTTGCCTTACCGTAATTACCATCGGGCTTCACAACAAGGGCAAGATAATAGTCCTCTGTAATCCTTCTCATTATAATTCCACAGACGTCGGCTATAAGCAGAAATTCCCTGGCCTGCCCAAGTTGCAAATCCCGGGATGCCGTCTCGATATCCTTCATCAAGGCTGAGGCCTCAGCAGAAAGGACACTGAAATCAAGCAGCTGCTCCACCACGTATTCCTCTACAGGAATACCGTCCGAGGCAAGTATCATTGCTGCTACAGCCCCGTCAACCCTCTCAGTTGTCTCTTTAAGAACTTCCGAAAAATTCATTCCCTCTGTTCCTGAGTCCCTCGCGGAAACCTTCAAGCCGCCCGACAAGAGCCCCTGTATCCTTTCCTATCATTTTCAGATAATATTTTAACTCTTCCACTCTCTGTCTTACTTTGCTGTTGTCAGGGTCTGTATCCAGAACACCCGAAAATATCTCAACAGCCTTCATATAGTGACCTGCATCTATGTATCCATCAGCCTCCATAAGGAGTGTATCAACATCTGATGAGGCAGGTTTTCCTGCGGAATCGGTTAAGCCATCCAGCATATCATCAAAACTAAAGGCTGAATCGTCTGCCAGACCCGCAAAAGGCTCCTCTGACTTGACCTCATCCGGCATGGCAAACATGTGTGAGTCATCCCCTGCCGGCTCCTGTACCTCTTCAACAACAATCTCACCGAACTGCCTGTATTCTCCAAAATCAGAAGCCCCTATCTTCCCGGCAACCTCAATATCTTCAGAAACATCCTCTGATCTTCCGGCATCAGGAACTTCAAATGTCTCCACAGGCTCCGGCTCTACATAAAAAGGTTGTTGTTCATCCGCTGCGCCCTCCACGACCTCTTCTGCCTCAACCGTTTCTGCAACCTCTTCAGCGGACATCTCTGCAGACCCTGATTCAAATGCCCCCACGACCTCCTGTTCCATAACCCCTTCCTCCGGTGATTTCCGGGCCGAACCAGTCAGTATTTCAAGGGTCTGCTTTGCCTCCTCATCACGGGGGTTTATCTCAAGTACCTTTTGAAGGCAAATAACCGCCTTTTCAGTATCTCCAATCGAGTTATAAATTTCAGCAAGTTTTTTCTGGGCAAACAGGTTGTCGGGAACTGCTGCAATGACCTTTTCAAACTCTCCTCTGGCCTTCTCTGTCTGCCACCTTTCGAGATATATCTTTCCGAGGGACACCCTCGCCGTCGTATAAGCCGGCTGTTTCTCTAATTCGTTGAGGAGCACTTCAATGGCTTCATCATACATACCTGCCTTACGGTATTCCTCAGCAAGGGGGACAAAGAGTTTGGAGCTGGGATCCTTTTCAAGCCTTGCCTTTAATTTCTCGATATCTTCCAGTGCCATAAAAAATATCCTGTACCCGTTAAACTTCAGGTATAATACTCATTATATTGCCTGATTACGGATGATGTCAACAACAATAATGCATTTCTTTACTTTGAATGTCTCAGGTAGTGGTCAAATATAATCTCTGCACAAGCCTCTTTGCTCATCAGGGGATAATCAGCAACACCGTCTTCGTCAATAATACTGATCTTGTTTGTATCAGAGTCAAAGCCAGCTCCTTCTAAGGTTACATCATTAAATACAATAAAGTCCATCCCCTTTTCCCTGAGTTTTTTCCTTGCTTTCGCAATATTCGGGCCGGTCTCGGCAGAAAAACCTACGATAAAAGGCCGCGTCCTCATACCAGATACAGCCTTCACTATATCCGGAGACGGTCTCAGCCTGAGTGTAAAGGTTTCCCCCTTCTCCTGCTTGACAGGCGAATAATCATCCGGCACGAAATCAGCCACTGCTGCAGCCATCACCAGGATATCAACATCCCCGATATTCTTTTTCACTGCCTCAAGCATCTCACCTGATGTCTCTACCCTTACCAATTTTGCACCCAGAGGTGGTTCAACAGAAGCTGGACCACTTACGAGTGTAACATCAGCCCCACGTCTCAGGGCCACCATGGCAAGGGCGTATCCCATCTTGCCTGATGAACGGTTTGATATGAAACGAACGGGGTCAATATATTCCCTTGTTGGACCTGCAACCACAAGCACCTTAAGTCCGGCAATATCTTTTTTAGTCAGACAACCCTTTACAGCCTCAAGGATACGTCCGACCTCTGCCATCCTGCCCACGCCGTATTCACCACAGGCAAGTTCACCCTCTTCGGGCTCTATCTCATGGAAACCCAAATCTCTGAGGGTTTTGATATTCCTTTGAACCACAGGGTGTTCATACATCCTCCAGTTCATTGCCGGAGCAAATATTACAGGCCCACGGAATGCAAGAAAGGAGAGTGCAACCATATCATCAGCTATTCCTGACGCAAGTTTTCCAATGATATTGGCCGTAGCAGGAGCGATTACAAAGAGGTCTGCACTTTCAGGCAGGTTTATATGAGCCATGGGCACTGAGAAGATATCCGTGTAAACCTTGTTACCCGAGAGACTCTCGAAAGTAAGCGGGGTAATAAACCGTTGTGAAGATTCTGTCATCACAACGGTAACTTCAGCTTCTTCCGACCTTAATCTTCTTACAAACTCTGCGGCCTTGTAAACAGCAATACCACCGGTAACCGCAAGGAGGACATGTCTATTCTTCAGGCTCGAAGGCTTCATTCGGTTTTCCGGATTCTTCCACTGTCTCTTTCTCGTGAATATAAATCTTCAGGTCTTTTTCAAGCTCCGAAAGGTCTTCTGTTTCAACCTCACGTTTCTTTTCTTCAATCAGCCTGTGGAAATCGATCTTCTTTGCCTCTTCCCTGGCCTTTAATGCCTCTTCACCTGTAATGAACTCCAGTGCACCCTTAACAGCCTCTTCAATGGCTATAGTAGTTACCTTTTTTGACTTTGTAGGCACCCTTGGTTTACTGCCACCAAAGATAATATCCTTTGCCCTCAGTGCCGCAATATTTACAAGCCTGAACCTACCGTCAATCTTGTTGCTGTCATATTCAACAGGCAGGGAAATAATATCCATTCCGATCACCTCTCTTCTGTATTAACAGATAATTCAATACTGGTTTAAAACTTGCTCCCAGCTGCTTCCAACCCAAAAGTCTCCTTAATCCACTCGTGGTCAACACGGCTGATATGTAACCTCTTTGACAAGACCACGGCCCCAAGCTCATTAAGAGCAATATCAAGGCTGTCATTAACTATAACATAATCGTACAACCTGTAGTCACCTATCTCTTCTCTCGCCTTTTTAAGCCTCCGGAGAATCACTTTCTCACTATCGGTCTTCCTTGATATCAACCTCTTCCTAAGTGCCTCCGGAGATGGGGGCAGGACAAATATAAAGGTCGCATCAATACCCTTCTGCCGTATCTGTGCAGCCCCCTGTGTGTCTATATCAAGGATGACATCAATGCCTCCCTCTATCATTTCAAAGAGCTTTACCCTTGATGTACCGTACAGATTTCCGTGGACCTCTGCCCATTCAAGAAACTCCCCGTCAGCAACCATACGCATAAACCGCTCTTCATCCACAAAAAAATAGTCCCTCCCATCTACCTCCCCTTCTCTTGCCTGCCTTGTGGTACAGGATATGGAATGGACTATCCGGGGCACAACCTCTGTGAGTCTCCTGCAAAGCGTCGTCTTTCCTGCTCCCGATGGGGCTGAGACTATGAATATTGAACCTTTCATTCCTCCGGATCTTTTTCAGCAGTCTGGGATTCCTTACCGAAAAATCTCTGCGTTATGGTTTCCGGCTGCAGGGCCGACAGTATCACATGGTCACTGTCCGTCACAATTATGGAGCGCGTCCTCCTGCCCTCTGTTGCATCAACAAGTTTTCCCCTTTTCTTTGCCTCATCCCTCAACCGCTTCATAGGTGCAGAACCTGGTGTCACTATAGCTATGACCCTCGATGAAGAAACCATATTGCCAAATCCTATATTAACAAGCACGGCCATTGAATCCCTTTTCATCTCTCCTCCAGTGTTCGTTATTACTGTAAATTCTGAACCTGCTCTTTTATCTTCTCAATCTCCGTCTTCATTTGTATAACAAGGTCCGAGACCCTGTACTCACTGCTCTTTGAACCGATGGTGTTAATCTCTCTCAAAAGCTCCTGAAGCAGGAAATCGAGTTTCCTGCCTATTGTACCACCTTCTGAAATGATTTTTCTTACCTGTGAGATATGGCTTTGAATCCTTGTAATCTCCTCTGATATATCAGCCTTCTCAGCCAGGAAGGCTGCCTCCTGCAACAGTCTTGTATCATCTATAGCTGTCTCCTTTACGAGCTCTGATATGCGCGCCCTTATCCGTTCATAGGTCTTTTCAAGCACGCCTTCAACTTCTGTCCTGACTGCCTCAAGCCGCTCCTCCAGTGCCTTAACCATTGTCAGGATATCCTCAACCAGGTGCTCACCCTCTCTTTGCCTCATCCCGGCAATCCTGTCAAGGGCTGACTCGAATACACAAATGAGGTCTTCAGGGTTGTATCCGGGCTCTTCCCTGAAAAGAATATCCCTGAACCAGAAGAGGTGGTCAAGGGACGGCCCTTCTTTCAGGCCCAGATCTTCCTGCAATCCTCTCAAAGCCTGAAACAGATTCGCGGCAAGCCCCCGGTTGATACCGAGCTTTACATCCGCCTTGTCTGTAAGGGCTATGGTGACATCAAACCTCCCCCTCGCAAACCGCTCTTTTATCATATTTCTGAGGGTTATTTCATAAGGATTAATAAAGACAGGTATTCTGAACCGGGGGTCCAGGTACCTGTGGTTCACTGACCGGACCTCCACTCTCACCCCATTTTCTTCAGCCTGTCCAAATCCTGTCATGCTCTGAATATTCATATCTTATTCACCACTTTCCCCCAAATTGCCGATAGAAAACCTGTCAACTTCTGGAAAGGGACACGGATACCGAGTTTGAACGGATTTAATTATCACATATGCCTCACCCGGATGGTGTGGTGTGATAATTTCCTCGGAGACAGACAGGATGTCTGTCGAGAATGAGTGAAAACTCTGTACCCGTGTCCCTTTCACGATCAGCTTACCCGAAAAACTGCATAACATCATCTTTATCTATCTCTCCCTGCTCTCCATCGGAAAGCCTTTTATAGCGTATAGTCCCCCTTGACAACTCATCCTCCCCGAGTATAAAGACATGGGTTGCCTTAAGCCTGTCAGCCTTTCTGAACCGGCTCTTCAGGGATGCCCCCGAGTAATCCAGCTCCACCCGGATTCCATTTGTCCTCATCCCGGAGGCAAGCTTATAAGCAGCCTTCTCAGCCTCATCTCCGATAGCCGCAAAATAGACTGCCGGGACCGGCTCCACAATGCCGTGACAATCCTTGATAAGAGCGGTAAGACGTTCCATACCTATGGCAAAGCCAATCCCCGGAACAGCCGGGCCGCCAAACTCCTCGATCAGCTTGTCGTATCTGCCACCTGCTGCCACGGCACTCTGGGCACCCAGGGATTCGGAGGTGACTTCAAATGTTGTTCTTGTATAGTAATCAAGACCACGAACCATTGCAGGATTAACACTAAAGGGGATTTTAAGCAACTCAAGGTATCCCAGAAGGGCATCAAAATGCTCCCTGCACCCAGAACAGAGATAATCCGTTATCCCGGGGGCCCTCTTCTTTATCTCCTCACACCCCTTCACCTTGCAGTCAAGCACCCTGAGGGGATTGATCTCATATCTCCTCCTGCAATCTGAACAAAGGGAATCTATCTGTCCGGTCAGAAAATCTACCAGGGCACTTCTGTAGAGGGGACGGCATTCGTCACAGCCAATGGAATTGACCTCAAACCTGAGGTTATCCACCCCTACCCTCTCAAGAAAACACCTCAGCATATCAAGCACCTCGGCATCCATTCGCGGGTCCTCTTCACCAAAGGCCTCAACACCTATCTGATGAAACTGTCTGAACCTCCCCTTCTGAGGTCTTTCATACCTGAACATGGGACCGATATAATAGTATTTCTGAGGAGACGGGAGACTATAAAGATGGTTCTCTACATAAGCCCTCACCACAGGAGCAGTGCCTTCAGGTCTAAGTGTTATACTCCTGCCGGCCCTGTCGTTAAAGGTATACATCTCCTTCTCCACGATATCCGTAGTCTCGCCGATGCTTCTTGTAAAAACCTCTGTAAACTCCATAACCGGAGTCCTTATCTCCCTGTAACCGAAAGGTGAAAAGACCTGACGTGCTGTGGCCTCAACTTCCTGCCAGAGATAGACATCCGGAGGCAGTATATCCTGAGCTCCCTTAATCGCCCTGTATTTCACTCTCTAATGACCCCGCAGCGCTGTCTTCCTCAGACTCTCTTAACTCATCAAACTCAAGCATCCGGACGTGGCTCTCTATCAATCTCTTAAGCTCTTCCTTGAAATGCCTCCGTATACCTTTCAGGTCCACAATATCCTCATGTATCTTTACAACCCTGTCCTGTGCCTCCTTTATAAGGGAATCCGCCTTGAGTTCAGCCTCCCTTAATATCAACTCGGCCTCTTTCCTCGCATTTGTCTTGTAATCCTCCACCATCTGCTGGGCAGTCATGAGTGTCTCCCGCAGGGTATTCTCCATATCCCTGAACTCCTGCAGCTGGGCCTCTGCCCTGTGGTGATGCTCCTTCAATGAGGCGTTCTCCCTCAAAAGGTCTTCCATCTCCTCACGGATCACCTCTAAAAAGGCATAAACCTCCTCAACATCAAATCCCCTGAACTTAACGGGAAACTGTTTCTGCTGAATATCAAGGGGTGTAATTCTCATAACATGCCTCCTTTCAGTCTATAACCAAGTTCAATAAGACTCCTTACAATGAAATATCTGGTAAAAACAATCCCGAGTATCACTATCAGGGGGGACATATCCATGCCGCCGTATACCCCGAGTTTTCGCCTTATGGGGCTTAAGACCGGTTCTGTTGCCCTGTAGAGAAATCTGACAACCGGGTTGTACGGATCGGGATTAACCCAGGTTATGAGGGCAGCAATAATAATCACCCACATATAGATACTCAGCAGAATATCAAGGATATTACCCACTGCTATAAACAGATTACCAAGGATAAACATTCTACTGCCTCCCGCTTAACTCTTCTGCCCGCCTTGCAGCAGCCTCAACGGCCTCTTTTACGGCAGCCTTCAGAGAGTTTCTTTCAAGTCTGTAAAGACCCTCGGCAGTAGTTCCGCCCGGAGAAGTCACCATCTGCTTTAATTCTGCAGGCGTCTGCCCCTGCTTCAGCATTTTTATTGTTCCTGATGCGGTCTGCAGGGTAAGGACAAGGGCGTCAGAGGCACTAATGCCCATTCTCACACCGGCCTCTGCCATTGATTCAACAAAATACGCAAAAAAGGCAGGGCCGCTCCCGCTAAGGGCCGTTACCGCAGCCATCTTGTCTTCACTCAACACCAGCACCTCTCCTACTGTGCTGAATATATCTAAAACCGTCTTTAAATCCTTCTTCTCTGTCCCTTCCAGGGGAGAGACTACGCTCATCCCCTCTCCCGCAAAGGCAGGGGCATTAGGCATCACCCTGATGAGTCTTTTAACCTTCAGCCTCCCGGAAAGATATGCGAGTTTTATTCCTGCGGCAATCGAGACAACGAGGTGTCTGTCCGTAATCCCATCTCTTATCTCAGCAGTAACTCCTCCGATATCCGAGGGTTTTACTGCAAGGATAATAACATCTGACACCGACAGCACTTCCCTGTTATCGGTAGTAGTCTTTACACGGTATTTCTTCTTCAGGTAATCCAGTCTCTCCTCACTTTTATCTGATACTACTATCCTGTCTCCGGATGCAGCAAGGAGTCCGTTTATTATCGCCTCCGCCATGTTACCGCCACCAATAAACCCTGTCACTGATATAACCTCCTTCCAAAAATCGCGGACCCGACCCTTACCATGGTCGCTCCTTCCTCCACAGCCACCTCAAAATCACCGGACATTCCCATGGAGAGTTCAGGAAGTTTAAACCCTCTCGTTTCAGCCCCATCCCTTATTTCCCTGAGTCTCCTGAACCAGGGCCTGACGTCCTCAGGTGTTTCAGGAAACGGCGGTATGGTCATCAATCCCTCAACCACAAGATTATCCAATTTCCCGCTCTCTTCAAGGATGGCAGTGAGCCCCTCCGGATTTATCCCGGACCTTGTTTCCCCGCCGGTAAGTTTTACCTGTAAAAGGACTCTCTGGACCTTCCCGGCCTCTGATGCATAACGGTCTATCCTTTTAGCTAAATCCACTGAATCCACTGACTGTATCATATCAAAGAGTTGAACTGCAAGCTTTGCCTTGTTGTTCTGGAGCTTTCCAATCATGTGCCACGAGACCGTATCAGGCAAGACTCCATTCAGGACTGCAATCTTCTCCTTTGCCTCCTGCACCCTGCTTTCGCCAAGAAGCCTAACCCCGGCATCCACCGCCTCTCTTACGGCCTCAGGAGAGACTGTCTTGGTGACTGCAACAAGCTTCACCTCCAGGGGGTCTCTTCCCGCCCTCATTGCAGCATGCGAGATTCTCTTGTATACACTACTGATAGATTCGACAATATGATCTGACATGATAAATAATTACTTCAGCCTTCCCCTCTTTTGTCTTACGGTCCTGGAATAAACTCCCCAAATAACAAAGAAGGTGCCTATGCCGGAGGCATTGGCAATTATATCGCCTATACTGAAATCCCTGTACGGCAGAAAGTACTGGACAACCTCTATTGCTATACCGTAAAGAAAGACTGCAATACCCAAAAAGACAAGAAAAGATAGTTTTTCCCTCTTAAAGGCACAATAACATAACGATACAGTTATGAAATAGGCAACAAAATGGGCGAATTTATCCGGTACCGCAACCACCTTGTCCGGAGAAGGTATAACAGATAAAACACCAACAATTCCAACCCAGAGAAAAAAGATTATCCTGTATACTGTTTTCCAGTTCACACATAAAGTATAAACATTTTTATCATCAACTTTTCAATCTTTCCCAAGATCGCCGACAGAAAACCTGTCAGCCTTTGGCATTCCGGCAAAGAACAATTTTACTTGGCAATAAGTACCCCAACATAATATAATATCATCATGAAGAAAGCACTGTCAGGTTTATTACTTGTACTGATTTTTTTTCTTGCCTTTTATCTCAACAGCCTGTTTGGAAGAGAAACCCCGACGGACTTCCCGGGACATCCTGTATCACTGCCTTTCCCTGAAATTACAGAAATAACGGGAATTATAAAAAAAGGGGAAACGCTCTCTGAAATCTTTAAAAGGCATGAGCTTGACATGCAAACGCTCTACAAACTTACCCGGGCATCAAGGAAAGTCTATAATCTCATAAGGGTAAAACCTAACCGCTCCTATGTGATAAGCACTCTAAGGCCGGACGGGTCTGAGAGAAAAGAGATAAAGAACTTCAGATATTCAATAGACGACTCTCATTACCTGAAGGTAATAAAAGGCCCCAAAGGCTTCACGGCAGAAAAAGTCAGGGTTACCTATGACAAGCATCAATCAGTTATTACAGGGACCATTAAAGACAACCTCATCAATTCCATCGGTAACGACAGGGAACACGTGAGAATTGCCTTTGACATGGCCGAGATATTTGAATCCAGCATTGATTTTGTTACTGAATTGAGACAGGGCGACAGTTACAGGCTGCTTGTAGAAGAGCTGTGGCTCAACGGCGTCTTCAAGGGATACGGCAAAATACTTGCCGCAGAATTTACAAACAATGGAAAAACGTATGATGCCTACGGGTTTAAGGTAAACGGAAGGACCGGCTACTATGACAGTAAAGGGAGTTCTCTCAAAAAAGCCCTCATGAGGGCTCCTCTCAGGTTCAGATACATAAGTTCCGGTTTTACCTACAGGAGGAAGCATCCTATCCTGAAAACCTACAGGGCCCACCGTGGAATTGACTATGCAGCGCCCCGGGGAACACCGGTATCAGCCGCAGGTAACGGTACCGTCAGGTTTGCCGGCTGGAATGGTGGATACGGCAAGCTTGTAATAATAAAGCATCCCAATGGGTATGAGACATATTACGGACACCTCTCAAGGATAAAGAAGGGAACAAGAAAGGGCAAAAAGGTCAGCCAGGGCGACATCATAGCCTATGTCGGCAGTACGGGGCTTTCAACAGGCCCGCATCTGCATTACAGCATAAAGCGTTATGGTAAATTCCTGAACCCGTTGAAGATCAAGCTGCCGAGAAATCGTACCGTTCCCGCCAAACTCATGACGAATTTTCAGAACCGGGTGAAGAGTCTCAGGGCCGAGTTACAACAAGGGGGCGACAAGGAAAGGATTGCACAACGCTGATCAGGACTACGTGATTTTATCAAAAACCGTTTTAAACTCCTTATGTGTCCTTAAGAAGAGATCGAGCAATGCCGGATCGAAATGATCCGGCATTGTCCGTCCGTCCCCCTCAGTAATAATCTCGTAAGCATCTTCGTGACTGAGTCCCCTCTTGTACGGTCTTGTGGACCTTAAAGCATCATACTGGTCAACGAGCATCACGATTCTGCCCTCAACAGGAATTTCTTCTCCTTTGAGTCCCTTGGGATAACCGGTTCCATCCCATCTCTCATGGTGGGTTAGTGCAATCGAGGCGCCCATCTGTATGACCGGATAGGATGAACCTTTTAAAATCTCATACCCTATTTTGGAATGAACCCTTGCAACATCAAACTCCTCCGCTGTAAGCCTGCCGGGTTTAAGGAGTATTCCGTCCGGTATGCCTATCTTTCCAACATCATGCATGGGACTTGCGTATGTTATATTTTCAATAAAATCCGGGGGCATTTTGAGTTCCTCTGCAATAAGGTTTGAATAAAGGCTTATCCTCCGGATATGACTTGCAGTATCTTCATCCCTGTATTCAGCCGCCACAGTGAGTCTCTCTATTATCTCCTTGCTCGCAGCCTTTATCTGCTGGAGGGCTTCACGGAGTTCAGCTGTCCTTTCAACTACCGTATTCTCCAGCCTTCGATTGTACTCCTTTTGAAGCCTCAAACCTTCACAATAATTCAGAGCCTTTTTTACTGCATGGAGCAGATACTCCAGATTAAAGGGTTTGATAATAAAATCATGGGCACCGTGTTTTAAAGCCTCTATAGAAAGATCAAGATCAGGATAGGCTGTCAGCAGTATAACCGGAAGATCAGGGACCTTGGCATGAATCTCTCTCAGGAGTGTCAGGCCATCCATCTCCGGCATGATGATATCTGATAGAACAAGGTCGAAAGACCTCTCGGAGAGCAGTTTAAGCGCCTCATGAGGACTGCCCGTATCGCTGACTCTGTAGCCGACATCAGTGAGCAACATGACAAGCACATCCCTCACTGCCGGGTCATCATCAACTACAAGGATTGAATATTCATTATTCTTTTTCACTGCTGTCCAGTACCTCTCTCACCTTTCTCACGAGTGTAACAGGTCTGAAGGGTTTTGTAAGAAAATTGATATCCTCTTCAATGATAAAGTTTTGTATGGTGTTTATCGTGTACCCACTTATAAAAATCACTTCTCCCCTGAAACCAAGCCCCTTTGCCTTTTCGTACACTTCCTTTCCGCCTTCTTTCGGCATAACAACATCAAGTATCATAAGGTCAAATTCGCCGGATTTCTCATTCAGGAGGGTCATTGCCTCCTCACCGTTCCTTGCAACAAACACGGTGTATCCATACTCCTCCAGCGCCTCCTTGATCGTCTCCCTCACGTTATTCTCATCCTCAGCCAGGAGTATGGTCTCTGAACCACCACTTATGGGAGACTCTGATGGATGGCTTATACATACCGGCTCTGACTCTGTTACAGGAAGGTATACCTTAAAAGTTGTACCCCTGCCCTTCTCTGAGTAAACATGGATAAAACCATTATGTTGTTTGATGATACCGTAAACAGTCGAAAGGCCTAACCCGGTACCTTTGCCTACTCCCTTTGTGGTAAAAAAGGGCTCAAAGATATGCTCTTTTACATCCGGGGCCATTCCATCACCCGTGTCACTGATGGAAAGACATACAAACCCGCCACCCTTGTTGACCCATGAATGTCTTTCAATATAAGCCTCATCAAAGGCGACCTCAAAGGTCTCTATGATGAGTTTTCCACCCTCTGACATGGCATCCCTGGCATTAGTGGCAAGGTTTATTATCACCTGCTCTATCTGCCCCTGATCTACCATTACAGCCTTCGTATCCCTGAGGTCTAGAACAAACTCTATATTTTCAGGGATAACCCGCCTTAAAATCTTCTCGAAATCCCTTATTATCTTCCCGAAATATACCGGCTGTGGCTGAAGCAACTGTCTGCGGCTGAAGGCAAGCAGGCCATGCGTCAGGTTTGCTGCCCTGTCGGATGCCTTCAGTATCTGATC
>UOGI01000153.1_pt1 | contig 23209 bp, 23 predicted proteins | sample 1989621 | NCBI WGS metagenome assembly UOGI01 (sample SAMEA4712198, study PRJEB27164) | hydrothermal vent metagenome | biome: marine basaltic hydrothermal vent biome; feature: marine hydrothermal vent; material: mineral | place: Pacific Ocean | collected 2011-06-14/2011-07-23 | depth 1691 m
CATTTATTCAGTCCCTGCAGATAACGGTTAATCAGGAGCTGGAGAGATATGTCTACTGGGCTGAAGTGGACGGCAGGAGGGTGAGGCTGGTTGCAACCCCTGTTGAGACCGGCAGCATCCTGAGAGAACACCTCTTTGATGTAATCAGCCCTGTTATCATCACCTCGGCAACCCTGTCGGTAAAGGGGTCTTTTTCCTATATCTCCGGAAGGCTCGGACTTGAGGGGACCGAGACATTATCCCTGTCATCCCCGTTTAACTACAAAAAGAATGTCCTTCTCTACATCCCTGAAAATATTGCAGACCCCAGGGCTGATGACTATATCCCGGGGATTACCGGGGAGATAGAAAAGATACTGACTGTTACAGGGGGAAGGACACTCGTGCTCTTTACGAGTTACGGCATGATTGAGCAGGTACTGAAAAGGATTAAGCTGAAAGGGCTAAGGGTGCTGAGGCAGGGGGACACGGACAGCTACAGCCTGATCGAGGCATTCAAGGCCCTGGATAACACCGTGCTTTTCGGGACATACACGTTCTGGCAGGGTATAGATATACCGGGCAATGACCTTCAGTGCGTGGTAATCACAAAGCTCCCCTTTGCAGTGCCCACAGACCCTGTTGTAGAGGCACGGATGGAGGTAATCTCTGCAAGGGGCGAAGACCCCTTCCATAAATACCAGGTGCCCCAGGCTATTATCACCTTTAAGCAGGGCTTTGGCAGGCTTGTCCGGACAGCCACGGACAAGGGGATTGTGGCGGTGCTGGATACCCGGATAAAAAGAAAGGCATACGGCAGGGCTTTCCTTGATTCCATCCCTGATGTAGAGATAACAGCGGATATTGAGGCGCTGAGGGACAAACTGAGTCATCAATGGTAATTATGCTCAGCACGTCAGGTGAAGCGCTGCAACCACATGACTCCCCCTGTAATCATTGAATATCGTTACTGCGCGGGTAGTCTTCTCAGCGATTACCTTTATCCCCATGCTGCCAAGCTCATCCATCAGCTCCTGCGGGACCTTCATCAGACCGGAAAAACCCTTTCCAACAATCAAGACCTCCGGTCTCTCCCTGATTACCTCGACAAGGTCTTCCATCTGCAGGAGATGACCCTGCCTGCGCCACCACGGCGAAACAACCCTTTCAGGAAAGATGATCACGTCGGATGTGCAGGTCTTTCCATCAATCACGATTCTGCCAAAAGTGTAAGAGTCGATATGCATATATCAATTTTACCACTTTCTCTTTTTCTGTCAAGGGGGTTATAAAGTTTTTGCGGTTTTAATGCTGAAAATGTTAAAGTTTTATGATAAAGTCCGATATCAGGGATGTATATTTTATTAACCGAAAAACATACTGCACTTTGTGCAGTGCTCATTTCAGTTGCCTGACCTGGTTAAAAGATTCCTGTCTTGAAGGTGCCTGCTATAAATAAATACATACACGATATCAAGGAAGAGTGCGGGGTTTTTGGTGTATACGGCCATCCCGAGGCAGCCAACCTTGCATATCTTGGCCTCTATGCCCTTCAGCACAGGGGACAGGAAGGTGCAGGTATCTGTTCCTCTGACGGAAAACAGCTCCATATCGAAAAATCCATGGGGCTTATTGCAGACATTTTTACTGAAAAGAGATTAAAAAGGCTTCCGGGATATATTGCTATCGGCCATAACCGCTACTCAACAGCAGGAAGCAGTTCTTTAAAAAATGTTCAGCCCCTGGTTGCCAATTTCTCTCTCGGCACTATATCAATCGCTCACAATGGAAACCTTATCAATGCCGCTGAACTCAGGGGAAGGCTTGAGGAAGAGGGCGCGATATTTCAGTCTTCCTCAGATAGTGAGGTAGTTGTTCACCTGACTGCCCATAGCCGGGGTGAGTCTTTTAAACAGAGGCTCATACAGGCCCTTCAGGAGGTCTCCGGTGCCTTTAGCCTGATCGTAATGAGAGAAAACGAGCTGATAGCCATCCGGGATCCTTACGGGGTCAGGCCCCTGTCACTCGGGAAGTTTGATGGCGCCTATGTTGTTGCATCGGAAACATGCGCCCTTGATCTCATCGGCGCTGAATACATAAGGGATATCGAGCCCGGAGAGATGCTTGTTATCAACGAACATGGCCTTGACTCAATAAAGGCCCTTCACAGTCCCCGCAGGGCTCATTGCATCTTTGAATTCATATATTTTGCAAGACCGGACAGTTGCATCTTTGACGGCGTAAATGTAAACAGCATAAGAAAAAACCTTGGCAGGCGACTGGCAATGGAATCCCATATAGATGCCGACCTCGTAATTCCTGTTCCGGACAGCGGCATGCCCGCCGCCATCGGGTATGCCGAGGAATCGGGAATACCGTTTGACCTCGGGCTTATCCGTAACCACTATGTGGGACGGACCTTTATTGAGCCGAAAAAGACCATAAGGCACTTCGGGGTGAAGATCAAACTGAACCCTGTGAGGGAGATACTGAAAGGCAAGAGGGTGATAGTGGTGGACGATTCCATTGTCAGGGGTACGACAAGTAAAAAAATCGTCAAGATGCTGAGAGAGGTGGGAGGGGCCAGGGAGGTCCATATGAGAATAAGCTCTCCGGCCACTGTAGGGCCATGTTTTTACGGTATCGACACCCCCACAAGGAATGAATTGATTGCAGCTTCACATATGGTTGAGGAGATAAAAAAATATATAACTTCCGACACCCTGTCCTATCTTTCGATTGAGGGACTCAGAAGCGTGATATCCAGCCCTGATGATTTCTGTTATGCCTGCTTTACCAATGAGTATCCGATCAGCTTTCCCGGAGAGCACCTTCAGCAGCTTGACCTCTTTGTAGGGGTATAGTTTAACCTGACTGCCGTACCACCCTATTGATTGCCTCAATAGGGTTATTAAAAAAATAAAATGCCGGAATCTTGACATTTTCCTGCAAGATTAGTAATATAACAGCACTTTTCGACACTGAAAGAAAACAAACAGACTATTGAAACGTGGTCTCAAAAGGAGGCAAAGGTGGAAGGCGGTTTTCTGATAAATATTCCCGGGATCCCCTCATATGTAACATATGCCTGGCTTGCAATGGCCATACTTATCCTTACGGCAATACTTGTCAGGACCTCTATAAAACTTGTACCGTCGGGGTTTCAAAACTTTATTGAAATGGTAATTGATGCCATCTACAACCTTTGTGAGGAGACCATCGGGGAGCACTGGACAGCGACCTTCTTTCCTTTGATTGGAACCCTTGGCCTGTACATCCTGGTCTGTAATTACATGGGCCTGATCCCGGGATTCGACTCCCCGACAGCCAATATAAACACTACGGCTGCCTGCGCTATTCCGGTTTTTTTTGCCACACATTACTATGGAGTAAAGGTTCACGGGTTTAAATATATCAACCATTTCCTCGGACCGATACGTTCTATCTTTACACTGCCCCTGATGATAATGATGTTCTTTATTGAAGTTATCGGACATCTGGTAAGACCCGTAACCCTGTCTGTCAGGCTGTTCGGCAATATGATGGCAAAACACATCCTGCTTGCGGTTCTTGCCATATTAACTCCCATTGCAATACCTGTATTCATTCTCGTCCTGGGTACGATTGTCGGACTTGTACAGGCATTTGTCTTTGTGTTGCTGAGTATTATGTATCTTGCCGGTGCCGTTGAAGAGGCACATTAATATTAGTCTTTAATGAAAGGAGGTAGGACCGATGAAAAGACAAACTGCTGTGATTTTTCTTGCTCTCGCCATAGTCTGTTTACTTGCACCGTTCGCTTTTGCTGAAGAGGCTGCTGCTGCAACCGCTGTGGCTGGCTCTTCCAAGGCCCTTGCCGTGATGGGCGCTGCTATCGGTATAGGTCTCGCTGCCCTTGGAACCGGCATAGGACAGGGAATCGGTTTGAGTAAGGCATGTGAGGGTGTTGCAAGAAACCCCGGGGCATCAGGAAAGATTATGATAATACTCATCGTAGGTCTTGCCATGATTGAGTCATTGGCAATTTATGCCCTGCTGGTATCACTGGGTATTCTCATGAACCTGAACACCTTCTTCTAATTGTCTTGAGTTTCTCAACAGGTTTATAATCATCAAACAGAAAGGCGGGATATTTATCCTGCCTTTCTGTTTTTCAGCGATTATTGCCAATCCCCGGGTCTTGCAAAGTACAGACAAATACAAGGAGTTTTGTAAAAAATCGGATTACCGTATGTCGGAAGACAGGAGTGATTTAACTATGGGGTTAGAGATAAAAGATATAGTAGTCGGACCGCTTGAGGTAAATTGTTATATAGTCTATGACAGGGAAAACAGGGAAGCGATTGTTGTTGACCCCGGAGATGAACCCGACAGGATTCTGGATATAATAACAGCCGACAACCTGAAGGTAAGGTATATCATCTGTACACACACACATTTTGATCATGTCGGCGCTATACCTGAACTCAAGGAAAAGACCGCAGCACAGATAGTTATTCATGAAAAAGAGGCTGATATCTACGAGGCAGCACGGGATATGGGCGCTTTTTGGGGATATGACGTAGACCCCTTACCTCCTCCGGATATCTTTGTATCAGAAGGTGATGAGATCAAGACGGAGAATCTTGTATTCAGGATATTACATACACCGGGGCATAGTCCCGGAGGGATATGCCTCTATGGCAATGGAATCGTTATAACCGGCGATACACTCTTTGCCGGTTCTGTAGGAAGAACAGATTTCCCCGGTGGAGACATGAACCTGCTCAAAGAGTCTTTTAAACGTCTCATGACCCTGCCGGAAGATACCGTGGTTTTGCCCGGTCATGGTTCACGCTCTACAATAGGCAGAGAAAAGAGAGAGAATTTTTTTATTAACGAAGTCTAAAAATAATCCCCTCTCGTAATGGCGGTTTCGCTTTTTGTAACAATGGCAGCTGCACTTTTCTGTCTCGTACTTATCACCTGAATCTTGCCTATAGGCCTGTTCGGCTTTTCACCCGTGATGAGTGTGAAAACACTTCCCGGGACAACTCCATCAATTGAACCACGATCAATATACACAATATCGTAATTGCCACTGAGAAGTCTCATGTCTCTGGAAGCAACAACTGTTCCGTTCACAGCCGGAGACTTTCCCTTAACAAGAGGAAAAGACTCAATGGGATAGTAATTATCAATAGGGTCTCCCTTCTGAATTTCTATAAAGGACTTGATCACTTTTGCCTTGGTGTATCCGCCCTCCTGACCTGTGACCTCAATAATCCCGGTTACTTCGATCAGCTTACCGAGGACTTTGCCTGTTGAAGGGTGCTTTATCACTCCCAGGGAGCGTACGGCATAAAACTTCTTTCCCTTCTCCGGTACGGCATTATTATATAGTTTTATATATGCAGAATCATCCTTTCCGATAATGGTCCGTCCATCCGGAGTTGAAACAATCTTTCCCACCCCCGGGGTTTTCTTACCAATATAGCCGATTGCAGCGAGCATGTCCGCCTCAACCACAAAAGGTTTTCGTGGCAGAATCGTAATGGCATTCTCCTCAGGCACAGGTCTTTTCTTCCTGACTTCTTTTTCTTCGGGAAGCTTGATATTGATCTGTTTCTGTAACATGTATCGCGGGAGCCTCAGCCGCTGTCCGGGATAGATAAGGTCGGGGTTTTTTACATCTGGATTCTCCTTCCAGACATTTGGCCACTGGAACGGGTCAGAGAGTTTACCTCCTGTAATGTCCCAGAGGGTGTCACCCTTTTTAACCGTGTACTCCACATAGTTGGTCTCTTCGGCCATAATGCGTAAAGGCATGAGCAGTGAAAGTGATATAATCAGTAAAATAAAAATTGCTTTCATAACAAATCTCCTTTCACAAAATTAGTTCTTATATAACAATAACCAACTTTATCAAAAGTGTCAACAGTTTTTTATGTCGGGCCTGATTAAGAACTTCTGTTGTCAGTATTACCCGGCAGCTGATATAATCCCTATTATACATGCCTGTTATAAGAAAATGCCACTTGACAGGCTTGTCAACTTCCGGTTGTTTATATATTTATTATGGTAAAATATATTTATTTAACTTGAAAAGGTATTTATCGAAAAGAGGGGCTGACAATGTCTAACAACAAACGTGTAATTATAGTTGACGATGAACCGGATATCATTGACCTTGTAGTATATAATCTTAAGAAAGAGGGGTTCGTCACAGACAGCGCCCGTAGTGGAACAGCGGCGTTAAAGAAGATCCGGGAGGGGAAATTCGACATTGTCATCCTTGACCTGATGCTTCCGGAGATGGACGGCCTGGAGTTGTGCAGGATTCTAAAGAAAGACCCCGCCCTGTCGGATATGCCCATTATAATGTTGACTGCAAAGGGAGAAGAGATTGACAGGATTCTAGGGCTTGAGCTTGGGGCCGATGACTATATTACAAAACCCTTCAGTCCGCGAGAGATGGTGGCCCGGGTAAATGCAGTCCTTAGACGTTCAGGATTAAAAAGAGACGGCAGAGACGGCAAGGGCATACTGGAAATCGGTAACCTGGAGATCGACAGAGAGAAATACACTGTGAAAAAAAACGGCCTGCTCCTCTCCCTCAGCATCAGGGAATTCAAGCTGCTTCTCTATCTTGCAGAGAGGCCCGGGAGGGTCTTCAGCCGGGATTCACTGCTCGATGCAGTATGGGGCGACGATGCCTATGTAGAGCCAAGGACTGTTGATGTGCATATAAGGAGGCTGAGAGAACGGGTGGAAGACGACCCGTCAACTCCGGCATATATCCTCACAAGAAGAGGGGTTGGGTACTATTTTGCTGAAGAGGTGTAGTCATATATAACATATTGCATGAAATTATGCTTCCCCTGTCGCTGTTACTTATCCTTTATCTCCTGATAAAAGACCTCTACCTGAACAGAAAGATAAAGGAAGTCACCGATTTTATCCGGGAACTATCGGAAGGAAATCTCAGGAAGCGGCTCTTTCCCAGGAAGGGTGAAAAGTTTTCCGGGATTGTATTGGGTCTGAACAGGATAGCAGAGAGTTTTGAAGAGAAGATACACGAAGCAAACGAACAGAAAAACAGGTTGGAGTCCACGCTGAAGAATCTCCCTGACGGCATTGTCCTTCTTGATAACAACGGTGTGGTCAGGTTTGTTAATCCTGCCCTTGAGGCCCTGTTTAACGTTAAGTCATCAAAACTCAGGGGCAGGGGGTTGAACGAGGTAATAAGGGTGCCTGAACTGACCGAGTTGATCGAGATAATCAGGATGGACAGATCATTGAAGAAAGAGGCTTTCATTGAACCCATTGATAAACACCTCCTGATAAAGGCCATACCCTTTTTCGGCAATAGTATCACGGAGGATAAGGCGAATTTTCCAGCCGGAAGGGAATATACAGGGGCAATGATCGTCTTCAGGGATATTACCGAAGGAAAAAGAACGGACGAGACAAGGAGGGATTTTGTTGCAAATGTCTCACATGAACTCAAGACCCCCATAACTGCCATACGGGGGTTTACAGAGACCCTGCTCGACGGTGCGATAGAAGACAGGAATGATGCAGTCAGGTTTCTTAATACCATAAAATCTCACTCTGAAAGAATGGACCGTTTAATAGGAGACCTTATTAAACTCTCGCGAATTGAATTTGGTGCAATGCCTCTTGAGACGAGGCCCCTCCAGCTTGAGCCCCTTATTGACGATGTCTTTAAAGGTTTTGAAACACTTTGCCGCGAAAAGGGGATTTCCCTTGAAAAGGATATGCAGAAGGGGTGCACAGGGATTGAGGCCGACCCCCACCGGCTGATACAGATACTTACAAACCTTATAGACAATGCTGTAAAGTTTACAGAGTCCGGCCGTGTGACTGTAAAGGCTGAGAGGCAGTCCCCGGGATACACGATATCGGTTGAGGACACAGGCGTAGGGATTCCAAAGAGATACCTGTTAAGGCTTGGTGAAAGGTTTTTCAGGGTTGACCCCTCACGTTCAAGAGAGCTTGGAGGGACAGGGCTTGGACTGGCAATTGTAAAACACCTTGTAAAGGCTCACGGCTGGGAGATGAAGATAGAGAGCGAGGAGGGTAAGGGAACGGCTGTCAGGATACTGTTGCCGGAATCCGAACCTGCAGAGGAAAAGCTGAGCAACTGCTCAGCATGAAGAAGGGCCTCAGGTCCCGCCTGAAAAGCCTGAGCTTAGCCCGGGCAGGCCATCCCCGGAGACAGAACATGAAAAAGAGGTGACAAGTTTTTTTATTTCACTTGAACCGCAGTGGGGGCATATGGTATCCTTTTCTGTAGTTCCAATCCTCTGTATGAGTGTAAAAGTCTCTTTACATTTTAAGCATGTATATTCATAGACGGGCATTTGAAAAAAACCTCCTTGGTTTATAAGTTTAGATACTTTATATCCTATAAAAACAGAGGAACCTTTGTCAATATCCAAAGAAGAGATATTACTGATAAGTTCGGACCCATCAACAACCGATATTGTAAAAACGACGTTCAGGCAGTCAGATATCGATGTAAAGGTGAAAAAGGATATTGCCTCCGGGGTCAGGGTATCAAGGGATTCCCAGATCGTCCTGATTGATAGCCTGCTATCTGATGGTGATTGCCTTGATTGCCTTCGGAGTCTCAATGACCTGAACACAGACCTCCTCTCCATAGTCATGATTGAACAGGACAAAAGGAGGGCAGGAATCGATGCCATGATGGACAGCGCCTTTTGCTATACCATAAAGCCTGTAGATTGTGATGAACTCAGGTCTGTAGTGGACAGGGCATTTGAACTTAAAAGACTCAGGAAGGAAAGCAGAAGGCTCTATAACTGCACGGTTGAGGAGTTTTTGAGGTACAAACTCAAGGACTACCTGTCCCAGATCCAGAAGGTGGGGGGTATCGCCCTTTATGACACGGTGATCTCTGAGGTTGAAAGGGCATTGTTGACACTCGCCATGGAAAAGACAGGGGGAAACCAGCTCCAGGCATCAAAACTCCTTGGACTCAACAGAAATACGGTAAGAAACAAGATAAATAAATATAAAATCAAGAAGTTCTGAGCATCCGAGACTGAAGAGTTACGAAATTCCTTTCAAGGGTTTCTCTCCATTTCTGTTTAAATTCGGTAAATTCCCCCCTTATAATGGAATCCCTCATCAGCCTGAAGAATCTTATGTAAAAACTCAGGTTGTGTATGGTGTTCAACCTCATGGAAAGTATCTCCCTTGACAGATACAGGTGCCTGAGATATGCGCGCGAGAAATTCCGGCATGTATAACAGGAACACTCCGGGTCAAGTGGGGAAGGGTCCTCCTTAAACCCGGCCCTCTTGATGCTGATCCTTCCCGTTGAGGTAAAGAGCGTTCCATTCCTTGCATTCCTTGTGGGCATCACACAATCAAAGATATCATAGCCGGCCTCTACGGCCTCAAGTACGTCAAGGAGGTCGCCAATACCCATAAGATACCTCGGCTTCACAGCAGGCATTACAGGGCCGGTAGCATGGATAATCTCATACATTAATTCCTTTGGCTCTCCAACACTCAGGCCCCCTGCAGCATAACCGTCAAATCCAATCCCGACTATCTCTTCAAGGCTTTTTAAGCGGAGGTCTCTGTATATGCTGCCCTGAAAAATGCCGAAAAGGGCCTGGGAAGAACCCTCGGGATGAGCAGCCCTGCACCTCTTTGCCCACTCCGTGGTCAGTCTCAGGGAGTTCAGGGCATAATCATACGTGCTGGGGTAGGGGGTGCATTCATCAAAGGCCATGATTATATCAGCTCCAAGCGCCTGCTGTATCTCCATCGCCTTTTCAGGGCCTATGAAATGCAGGGAGCCGTCAAGGTGTGAACGGAACTCAACTCCGTCCGGAGTGATATTCCTCAACCTGGAAAGGCTGTATACCTGAAAGCCCCCGCTGTCTGTAAGTACGGGTCCCGGCCAGCTTATGAACTTCTGCACCCCGCCGAGTCTTCTTATGGTCTCGTGTCCCGGCCTCAGGTAAAGGTGGTAGGTGTTACAAAGCATCACCTCTGCACCTGCATTTCCGAGCTCCTCCGGGGAGACGGACTTTACAGTGCCCAGGGTGCCGACAGGCATGAACTGGGGCGTGAGGACAAGCCCCCTTTCCGTCTCGATTATCCCTGCCCGTGAATTGCCGTCGGATGCAATGACACTGAATTTCATATCACTCTTTAGTTATAAATAACGTCTGTGTCGGATAAGCAAACTCGATTCCGCGTTTTTCGAACTCTTCCTTGAGCTGAAGATTAATCCCCTGCTGGATATCCATATACTTGTTGTAGTCACTGCTGAGGACATAATAGACTACCTCGAAGATGAGACTGAAGTCTCCGTAGGAAAAAAAGTGAGCACGGTCAAAGGCGGTAAGGTCAATACTTTTTATAGTTCCGGAAATAATTAAGGGTATCTCCTTTAACTGTTGCAGGTTGGTTTGATAGATAACTCCCAACCTGAAAACCACACGGCGCTTATTCATCCTTTTGTAGTTACGCACGCGGGAATTGGTAAGGTCTGTATTGGAAAAGATTACCTGTTCTCCGCTGAGACTCCTGATCCGGGTAGTTTTAATGCCGACATGCTCGATAGTTCCCAGGTAATCATCAACAATAATAAAGTCACCTATCTTGAACGGCTGGTCGAACAGAATGGCAAAGTAACTGAAAAGGTCTCCTAAAACCGTCTGGGCTGCCAGCGCAACCGCCACACCACCAATCCCCAGGCCTGCAATTACAGTGGAAATCTTAAAGCCCAGGTTATCCAGCAGGAAAGTGATGGCAATTCCCCAGATAATTACGTTTATTACCGGGAGTAATCCCTTTATACTGTATTTCCTGGGTGTATCCCCTTCCTTCTTGAGCCATACGCTCTCTATCGTATAATTTACTATTGCCACCAGGAACCGGACACTGAAGATGGTGAAAATGACGGCTATAACGACATCAAAGGCCTTGGTGAATGCGGAACTCAGGGTCAGGGTGTGTATGGAGAGATAGATCACTCCGAGATAGAAGACCGGGACCATTTTGCTATCGATAATCCGGACAAGGAAATCATCCAGGGTGGTGGCAGTCTTGTCAGCCCAGACCTTAAGACGTTTTATGATGATGTGCTTTAAGATCATGACGGCAAGAACGCCGATAACAAGAATCGAAAGACTGATGAGGTAATCTGATATGGTGTTGCTGAAAAATGTCTGCTGCATGATATCTTCGAGCATACTAACCCCTCCTGACATTCAGACTGTAAGGTTTATAAAACCCGGGGCATCTATATACCATTAAGACCCCGCAATAATATTTGAAATAAATAATAACACTTAATCCCCCTTTTTAAGAAGTGCAGAGTCAGCCCTCCACCAAGCCATTGATAACACATCGTGTTGTATTATTACGACCAATGCCTTTAATGTATGATATAATGCTTAATAAATATTGCTCTGTCCCGGTCAGGCTTCGGGAGATACTATCATCTTTTTGGGGAGGAACTCATGATCTCACTTAATTTTGCAAATGTAATGGAAGAGGTTATAGGGGAAAAGGGTCTGTCTGAAAGAGAAGTTGAGGCCTTAAGAATCAAGGGACAGGAAGCCCTTGGGCAGCTGGTGCAGAGAAAGTGGCCGGAACTGGCCTTCCTTGATCTCCCTGACGGAGATACGGAAAAGATAAAGGAAGTGGCGCTCAGGATAAAGGACGAATCGGAGTTTTTTCTTTTACTCGGGATAGGGGGCTCGGCCCTGGGACCAAAGGCCATCCTTGAGGCCCTGAGTCCATTCCACAACTTCAGAAAAAACCCTAAGGTCTTTATCTATGACAATGTCGACCCCAGAACCCTTTCAGGTATCCTCTCCATAACAGACCTCAAAAAGACAACTGTAAACGTAATTACAAAATCCGGCAGCACTGCCGAGACCGCATCCTCCTTTATGATCCTCTGGGAAGAGATGGAAAAGGTCCTCGGCAAAAAGGCATCCGGAAGGTTTGTCGCTACTACCGACCCTGAAAAAGGCAACCTGCGGGAAATAGTAAAGCGCTACGGGCTGGAATCACTCCCCATTCCACCGGGTGTCGGAGGCAGGTATTCAGTATTGAGTGCAGTTGGACTCCTGCTTGCCGAGGTTATCGGAGTAGATTCAAGGGCGCTCCTGAAGGGGGCAAGGGATATGAGGGAGAAGTGTCTGGATAAGGACATCTGGAAAAATCCAGCCCTCCTCCTGTCGTTTATCCTTTACCTCATGAAGACCGAAGCGGGAAGGAATATAGATGTTATCATCCCCTATGCCGATGGACTGAAGCCCTTTTCAGAGTGGTTCTGTCAGTTATGGGCAGAGAGTCTCGGCAAGCTTGGTATGGGGCTAACTCCCTATCCCTCTGTCGGAACCACAGATCAGCATTCACAGCTGCAGCTCTGGGTGGAAGGCCCTGAAGACAAGGTGGTTATTTTCGTCAGGATAGAAGATTATGGGGTGGATATAAAGACCCCGCACATATTTGAGGATATGGATGGTCTCAATTACCTTTGTGGACACTCCCTTTCCGAACTCATAAAGGCTGAAGAGGAGTCTTCAGAGCTTGCACTGGCAAAGGCTGGAAGGCCAAACCTGACCATAAACATGCCTGCCATTGATGCCTATCACCTGGGGCAGCTCTTTATCTTCTTTGAGATTGTCACATCCCTCACAGGATTCCTCCTTGGGGTTAACCCCTTTAATCAGCCGGGGGTTGAAGAGGGAAAAAACCTGGCCTACGGCATGATGGGCAAAAAAGGATTTGAGGAGAGGCGTAAAGAGGTTGAGTCCGCAAGGGAAAAAAAGGTCTGCTGGAGGGTCTGAGTAAAAACAAAGAGTTGATTTAGCGGCTGATCAGGTTCTGTTGCGGAAGCCTTAATTGTCACCCTGAATTTATTTCAGGGTCTTGCAGTATAAATTTATGAGCAAGAGAAACATCGGATATTTACTGTTAACCGGGATTGTCCTGTGGTTGATTACATTTTCAAGGACAACCCCCTCATATGCTGCCGGCACAGGCTGCGACTATTTTTACGTCAGGAAGGTTATTGACGGAGATACGTTTGTCATTGAAAACGGTGAGCGGGTAAGGCTTATCGGGATCGACACCCCTGAGACAGTTGACCCGCGGGTTGATGTAGCCTGGTTTGGTAAAGAGGCATCCGAAAAACTGAAAGCCCTTATCGAAGGTAAGAAAGTATGCCTTAAGCGAGACCGGGACAGGACAATTGAGAGGGGCAAATACAATCGCCTTCTCCGTTATGCCTGGGTAAATAATACTTTTATCAACAGGGAACTCCTGTTGCAGGGCTATGCCTTTGCATACACCAGATACCCCTTTCAGTATCTTAAAGTGTTCCGGAGGTATGAGAGGGAGGCAAGGGAGAAGGGAATAGGGTTATGGGATGAAAAAAAACACTTTGCCTGGGAACGGGAGTATAAGAAAAACCTTGAACTATCAAAAACCTGCGGACAGGTGGGGACAATCTGTCCCTGGACTGCAAAAAAGCAGACCGGTCAAATAAAAACAGTCCGGCTTTTTGTAAGAAAGGCCCATGATATCGGTGACAGGGTTTTTCTGAACAGTGAGAGGGACTTCGGACATGAGAGCAACTTCACTGTCATGATAATGAAATCTCCGGACTCCGCAGCCATTGATTTTGAAAATGTCTTTCAGGGCAAGGTCGTTGATGTAAGAGGAAAAATAAGGCTGTATAACGGCAGGGCTGAAATCATAGTTCACGACCTGTCCCGGATATCCATAGTGCAGCCCTGATTACTGTGTATAAATTACGGTCATCTGTCATTCCCGCAGGAGAAGCGGGTCTTTGAGCCCTGCCTCCAAAAACCCTTTCTCCCTGAATTTGCAGCTGTCACATCTCCGGCACGGCCTGCCGTCAGGGGCAGGGTCATAGCAGCTCCAGGTGAGGGCATAATCAACCCCGAGCTCCATACCCCTCCTGATTATCTCCCCTTTTGTCAGATACAACAGCGGGGCCGGAATACGGAATTTTATTTTACCCTCAACAGAGGCCTTTGTTGCAAGGTTAGCCATTCCCTCAAAGGCCTGGAGATATTCAGGTCTGCAATCAGGATACCCGCTGTAATCCACGGCATTGGCACCAATAAAAATATCCCCTGCCTCAAGCACCTCTGCCCAGCCAAGGGCAAAGGAGAGGAAGATGGTGTTCCGGGCCGGGACATAAGTCACAGGGATTGACGATTGACGATTGATGATTGACGATTGATTGATCTCTGATTTCTGACCTGCGGCCTCAGCCTTGTGCTTCGGCACCTCGCCCTCACCGGTCAGGGCTGAGCCCCCTATCTCCCGGAGGTCAAAACGGATTACAAGATGCCTTTTTACACCCAGGGCATCTGCCACCCTTTTGGCAGACTCGAGTTCCCTGCGGTGTCTCTGGCTGTAATCAAAAGTGAGGGTATAACACTCATAGCCCTCGGACTTTGCAATCGCAAGGGTTGTGGAGGAGTCTACCCCCCCGCTTAAAAGTATAACGGCCTTTTTCATAAAGAATTTTTATCCGCAGATTACACAGATTTCTCAGATTAAACTCGAACTGCTCAAAACTTAACAAATGCATTGAAAGAAGGAGCCTTTATTAAAAGATGTCACCCTGAATTTATTTCAGGGTCTCGTTTTTAGAACTCTGAAGCAATATTTATCTTATTTTAAATCTGAGAAATCTGTGTAATCTGCGGATGACTGAGCTTTTGTTGCGCTTCATCTCAAAATATATCATCACCGGTATCCGGTTTTCCATCCGGCCCCGCACTGAAGAGTCTGTAACCATTGCCGGTAAGCAGATAGACATACCGATTCCCCCAGGGATCCGTTGCATTCTCAACCGGCAGGTTTTTCGGATAGTACCCGCTCTTTATCCTGTATGTTTCAACAGACAACCTGATGAACTCCAATTTATTGGAGGCCTCAAGTCTGTCAACTAATGGAAGGTTCCTGACAGTAGCAGGTGCAAAGGAGACGGCAAAACCAATGATTACAAGCAACGGAATAAGGTAAGTCATAACGACTGACAGGTTTCTCTTTTTTACAGGTTCTTCTGCAACCTCCTCAGCCTCTTCAATGGGGGAAATCAGACCTTTTTCCAGTAATGAAACAAGGGTCCTGGAGATAGCGAAATCATCCTTGCCCGAGAGTTCAATTATAGTGCTTACATCGTTTTCTCCGTCTACGAGATTCAGGGCCTCCTCTTCCTCCTCCGAGAGTTCAGTTTCCACTGCTTTGTCCACCTTCTCAAAAACAGTATCAAGAGTGAGCGTTCCCTCGATGATTGACCACTCATCTACAATCCTCAACCCCTCCATGAGCAGATGCTGTGTGTCAAGGGAAATGCCAAGGTTTTTATCGATCGGCACACCCTGTGGAGTAAACTCATAAGTCCCTTTTTTCCATGTAAACATCTGTACGATCTGGTCTGTAATCTGGTGAGTGATTATGTCTACAAGAACTTCTCTTTCTACAAGGTTCTCCTGAATGAGGAGACTTCCAAGTCTTGTTCCGCTCTGAACCTGTCTCTGGAGTAAATCCTTCAGCTCTTCTTCCTTGAGGATGCCTTTTTTAATCAGTATATTACCAATACGATTCTCCTCGGGTCTCCTGGCTGATCTTGCGGCAACAATATTGCCTTCGTGGAAGTATATCTTTATGGTGTCTATCGGACCTTCAATCTCAAGAATCCCTGTTTTTTTCTGGAAATAGATTAGCTGCAGGATATCCGCAAGACCAAACTCCTTTATTGAACCTGTTAAAGCCATCCCTTTTTCAGCCTCCCGAGTGTATAAAGGTTACCTGACAGATAAGATAATAACAGAATCAGGGAGAGGACAACAGTAAGCCAGCTATGATTGTATGGATATATATTAAACCTGAAGAATTCAGATAAAATCAGCGCTGAAGCAGAGAAGAGAAAGATAAAGGAAAAAAAGATTCCGCTGAAGACCCTGCCAACATAAAGCAGCGTTATTCCCGGGATTGTAAAGGAGAGGATATTAAGTATCCTGCGCCTCTTTTTAAGATAAATATGAGTCTTCACAATGGTATCAACCCTTTCAGCCGGGTTTGATTCAAAGGATATCATCGACCGGAAACAGTCAGTACACATCCCTCCCCTGGGTATACGTCTTTCACAGGCAGCACAGTAGAGTTTTCCGCATTTTCGACACCTCATTGCCATTGCAGTCGAATCTCCGGACATGAAGAGCATAACTATTAATAAAAGCGAAAAGGCCATCAATACCAAAGGCCCATCAAGAGAAAAGATATTCACGTCTTTCAATCCCTGCCCCACTGCAAACAAAAGCAGTTCTTTTGTAGATAGTCCCTCGTCCATAAGGGCAAGCCTTTTAGTGTCGTTGTGTAATTCCCTGAATTGTGCAATCCTGTCAAAGTCCATATTCGAGGCCTGCTGGAAATATTTGTCTCCGGCAGTGAACTTCAGCTTTTCCCTTGCCAACATGCTCAGATTGTAATAGGCCGAGGGGAGGGGGTTAATACTTATGGAAGTCTTATACATATCCATCGCCTTATTCAGCCGCTTCATTGCCGCATAGCAATTTCCAAGATTAATGTAAAACCTGGGGTCCTTTTTTAATGAGATCAGCTTTCTGTATTCCTCGGCAGCAGCCCTGATCCTTCCCTCTTTCTGGAGCGCAAGGGCATAAGAAAACTTTAACGGTATTTCCTGCCTGGCCTTGAGGGTCTCAATTGCATAGGCATTACTCCTGCCTTCATTAACTGCAACAGCAGCCTTTATCTCCGGAGAAGAACTTGCAGAAAGGTAACTGTTCAGATATGCAGTCGGCAGGGGGGCTAACATGAGCGCAAGAAGCATGAGGTAACCTGCATATCTCGCCCTTTCTTTCAGGTGCAGGAAGGACAGAAAGCATAGAGAGGCAAGAAAATAGTATGGCCCCAACAGGGAAGGGATCAGTACAAGGAGATAACCTGCCGTCCTGGTATTTTCCTGTATTTCATGTGCCATGAGCGGAATATCAAGGGGCAACCTTGTTAAGGCAATAATAAAGGGGATAAGCACAAGGGCGGTTAAGAGCGCTCCTGATAATATGCCCGTAAGGTTGAAAAACCACCAGAAACTCCTGGGGTAAGCGGCTATGCCCTTAAAGAGATGGTTCAGGGAGTGAAAAAATTCCTGTGGGTGTAATGAGAGGGTTTTATCGAAAAGCTCAAAATATGCTGCAGGGTCATTCGGAGACACCCTGATTGCCTCTTTAATGAGTTTAACGGATTCAGTGCCGGACTTTCCCCTGGCTTCCTCCAATAGAAGATATGAGTAAGTCTCAGGTGTTGTCAGGGCCTCCTTTGTTTTAAGTTCCGCCCCAACTGTCCGAGCAAAAAAGAGCTGGGTTAAAAAAAGTAAAAGGCTCAGAAAAAGAACAGCCGTTTTCTTCAAGCACATACCCCCGGGAAGATTTTGACTTACCGCAAGCAGAAAATTTTTAACATTATTTCATAATAATAATATTATTATATCACTAATTATTTTTTTTTTGTCCAACCCCGGGCTCTTTGCCTTGCAGGAGCCTCCTGATATTCTCCCTATGCTTTATGTAAATGAGTATGGCAAAGAGCAATGAAAGAGATAAACCGGTGAGTCCCTTTTTAAAAATAATCATATTCAGGGGCAAAAGTGTGAAGGCGGTAAGTGCACCAAGGGAGGAGTATCGGAATATAAATATCACGGCAAGCCATATCAATACAGTTAACAGACCAACATACGGTGCATATACGAGGAGCGCCCCTATCGAAGTTGCAACGCCCTTTCCACCGCGAAACCTGAAAAACACCGGATAATCATGCCCTGTTACGGCAACCAGCCCCGCAAGCGCAGTGTATGGATCGCCATATCCCGAGACCTTCATCAGGGCAACTGCAAAGGCCCCCTTCATGAGATCCCCTGTCAGGGTAAAAAGCGCCTCCTTTTTCCCGACTGTCCTCAGGACATTGGTAGCCCCTATATTGCCGCTGCCGACCCGTCTGAGGTCAATCCCCCGGCTTTTCGCTATGATAAGGCCAAAGGGAATGGTTCCGGCAATATATGAGACTATCAGCAGTACAACGATCATTTAACCACCTTCCAGAAGGAAACAGTATATTGAAATCCTGAAAAGACTGCAAGCACAAGGGCAATCCAGATAAGGACAACACCGGCAGCGTAGAGGTTTATACCGAACAGGCTGTCTTTCAACACCAGACACAGGATGGCAATAATCTGGGCTGTTGTCTTCAGCTTTCCACCCATTTCAGCCGGTATGACGATATTTTTTGACAGTGCAACCACCCTGAGCCCGGTCACCAGGAACTCCCTGACGATAATCACTATGGCCACAAAGGCCGAAAGGCTTCCAAGGTCAACTAGAAGTATCAGTGCCGAGATTACAAGGAACTTGTCTGCTATGGGGTCCATGATAATTCCGAATTTGGTAATCTGCCCGGTCTTCCTTGCAATGTAGCCGTCAAGGAAATCCGTCAGGGACGCCAGAGCGAATATCAACGCCCCCCAGACCGGATAGTTGGGTGCAAGTATAAGAAAGAAAGGTATGGAGATTATTCGGCTGAATGTCAGTATGGTCGGGATGTTAAGTCTTAATGTAGTCATTGATTATCCCTTCCCAAAACCCCTTTGCCTTAAGAATAAGGTCGGTAATCTCTCTCACCGCCCCCCTGCCCCCTTTGTTTCCGGTCACTATCATTGAAAAAGCCCTTACATCCCCGGATGCATCAGCCACGGTTACAGGTAATCCCACCCTCCTGAGCAGGGGGATATCTACCACATCATCGCCGATATATGCGATCTCTTCGTCCTGTACGGAGAAAGTCTCCTTTATCTGTTCATAGGCGACTACCTTGTTAAAACACTTCTGGTAGACTTCCTTAACACCCAGTTCATGTGCCCTCCGCTCAACCACTTTTGAACGGCGGCCTGTAATAATCGCCACATCCACCCCCTTGCGTATGAGCAGCCTTATCCCGTGTCCGTCCCGGACATGAAAGGACTTGAGCTCATTACCCTCGTTGTCGAGGATTATACCCCCGTCAGTGAGGACACCGTCCACATCAAGGATGAGGAGTTTTATCTTCCTTGCCGCCTCTAAAACAAGATCAGATGTATCAGGTTGAGCACCGGGATTATCCCCGGATGTTGAATCAATCGGCCCCATCTATCAAGTCTCCTTTTCTCATAAAAGTTTCAGCCTGCCGAAATGAATGCAGGGTTTTGCAGAGATATCTTAAAATGGGTTCCTCTGCGTTCTCTGCGCACTCTGCGCTAAACTCTTCTTCACACAATTCCCTTCTTCAGGATATCATGGAGGTGGATTACACCTGCCGGCCTGCTCTCCTCGTCCGGCACTATCAGGGCCGTTATGGAGTGCTGCTGCATCAGTGAAAGAGCCTTTGCAGCAAGTGTATCCCTGGAAATCATTCTTGGATTACGGGTCATTACCTCAGCAGCCCTCATACCGAAAAGCCCTGCCCCCCATCTATGCAGTCCGCGCCTGAGGTCACCGTCCGTTATTACACCTGCCACCCCTCCTTCCTCATTGCAGACAATAGTCATACCGAGCCGTTTGGAGGACATTACAAGTGTGGTATCCGTCATGGGTGTATCCAGGCCAACCGCAGGGATATCTTCTCCTGTATGCATAAGGTCTTCAACCTTTATAAGCAATTTTTTACCGAGTGAGCCGTTGGGATGAAACATGGCAAAGTCCTCTTCCCTGAAACCCCGCCTCATAATAAGCGCCACAGCAAGGGCATCACCCATTGCAAGCGCTGCAGTAGTTGATGCCGTGGGAACAATATCCATTGGGCAGGCCTCTTCCCTGACGGATGTATCGAGCACGAACTCGGACGCCACGGCAAGGGTGGAGCCCGGCTTTGTCAGGGATATGAGTGTGACTCCAAAGCGCTTCAGATATGGAATGAGCCTTATTATCTCTTCAGTCTCGCCACTGTTTGACAGGGCGATTATAATATCCGCGTCAGTCACCATCCCGAGGTCTCCGTGACATGCCTCGGCAGGATGGAGAAAGACGGCAGGGGTCCCGGTAGATGAGAGGGTTGCAGCTATTTTCTTGCTGATTATGCCGGACTTGCCCATACCTGTCACAACAGTCCTTCCGCTGCTGCTGCAGATGGCCTCCACGGCCTCCTCAAAATTGCTGTCCAGCCTTTCTATCATGGCAGAGATAGCCAGGGCCTCAACGCTTAATACCTTTTTTGCCTCTTCAAGGATGTTCATAAATCCTTTGTCACCCGGAATATCTCCTTTAATCTTCCCAAAAGACCCTCCACCTCTTTAAGTGGTATCATGTTAGGCCCGTCGCAGGAGGCCCTGTCAGGGTCCGGGTGCACCTCCATAAAGAGCCCGTCAACACCGGCTGCAACCGCAGCCCTTGCGAGCGGCTCGGCAAACTCCCGCTGCCCGCCCGAGCATGTACCCTGCCCTCCGGGAAGCTGCAGACTGTGAGTAACATCGAATATTACAGGATAACCGAAAGACCTCATTACAGGAAAAGCCCTGAAGTCAACGACCAGGTTATTATATCCAAAAGAGGTTCCCCTCTCGGTTATCATCAGGTTGGTATTGCCGGTAGAGGTAAATTTATCTATAACATTTTTGACATCCCAGGGGGAAAGGAACTGTCCCTTCTTGATATTCACACCCTTTCCGGTCCCGGAGGCAGCCATGATGAGGTCTGTCTGACGGCACAGAAGGGCGGGTATCTGAATGATGTCCACGATCTCGGCAGCACCTACTGCCTCTGAAGGGGAATGCACATCCGTAAGCACCGGCACGGAAAGCTTGTCCCGTACAGCTTCAAGTATCCTCAGCCCCCTGTCAATGCCGGGGCCGCGAAAGGATTTTACGGACGTCCTGTTTGCCTTGTCATAAGAGCTCTTGAATATGAACGGCAGTTGCAGCCCCCGGCAGATATCCCTGAGCCTTTGGGCAGTCTCAAGGACTATATCCTCCGTCTCTATTACGCACGGGCCTGCAATGACAAGGAGGCCATCCCCTGTCCAACCCTTATTATCCGGCTTCATCGTCATCATCATGCTTTGAAGAGACACGTATATCCGTCAGGGATTCATCTCCCGGATACGGAAACAGGGACCTTTTCTCCCTGAGGGATGCCTCTACGAACGACTTGAAGAGGGGATGAGGCTCTGTAGGACGGGACTTGAACTCGGGATGGAACTGACACCCGAGAAACCATGGGTGGTCCTCAAGCTCAACGATCTCTACAAGTTCTCCGTCCGGACTCGCACCACTTACCCTCAGTCCATGCCTGGCAAATACACCCCGGTAGGCGTTATTGAACTCGTATCTGTGCCTGTGCCTTTCGGATATCTCCTTAACCCTGTAGGCATTGTGAGCATGTGAGCCCTCTGTAAGCACGCATGGATAGGCCCCAAGGCGCATGGTGCCGCCCTTCTGACTCTCGACAGACCTCTCCTCGATCTTTCCCTTTCTGAAGTCATACCATTTCTCCATAAGATAGATCACCGGGTCCGGGGTGTTTATATCAAACTCGGAGCTGTTCGCCTTTTCAAGACCGCAGACATTCCTTGCAAACTCTATCACTGCACACTGCATCCCCAGGCATATCCCCAGATAGGGTATCTTCTTTTCCCTTGCATACCTTATTGCTGAAATCTTGCCTTCAATTCCCCTGTAACCGAATCCGCCGGGCACCAGGACACCGTCAACCTCCGGGAGAAACCTTTCAGGTCCATGAACCTCTACCTCCTCGGAATCCACCCACTGGAAGATAATCCTTGCATCATTGGCAATACCGCCGTGTATAAGCGCCTCCAGGAGGCTTTTATAGGAGTCCTTCAGCCCTATATATTTGCCAACAATGGCTATGGTCACCTCGTTTCTGGGCTCTTTTATCCTCCTGACCACCTCCTGCCATCTGCTCAGGTCCGGCTTCTTTGTCTCAAAACCAAACTTGTTTGCTATAAGGGTGTCAAGGTCTTCCTCATGAAGTGCAAGGGGCACTTCATAGATGGTCTCCACATCAATCGCACCTATTACGGCATCCACATCAACATTACAATAGAGGGCAATCTTCTTCTTGATCCCCGGGGGCAGGGGCCTGTCACAGCGGCACAGGAGCGCATCAGGCTGAATACCGATCTCCCTTAATTCCCTCACGCTGTGCTGCGTAGGTTTTGTCTTCAGCTCCCCGGCACTCGGTATATAGGGGATGAGGGTCAGATGAACATAGAGCACATTCTCCCTGTCCACGTCATACCGCATCTGCCTGATTGCCTCCAGAAAGGGTAGGCTCTCTATGTCGCCGATAGTGCCGCCGATCTCCACAATAACAACGTCGTAATCATCACTGACAGCCTTAATGGTGTTCTTGATCTCATCCGTTATATGAGGTATTACCTGTACTGTATCACCAAGATAATCACCCCTTCTCTCCTTGGTTATCACATTGTGGTAAATCCGCCCGGTGGTGGCATTGTTGGCCTGCTTGGTCCTTATGTGTGTAAATCTCTCATAGTGTCCGAGGTCGAGGTCTGTCTCTGCACCGTCATCCGTAACAAACACCTCCCCATGCTGAAAGGGACTGAGTGTGCCGGGGTCTACATTTATATAGGGGTCAAGTTTCTGAAGTGTAACCCGTAATCCCCTTGCCTCCAATAAGGCCCCTATGGCAGCGGCTGCAATCCCCTTACCAAGAGAGGATACAACCCCGCCTGTTACAAAGATATACTTTGCCATTTCACCACCCTTTTCCCCGGATTATTAAAATATTCAGCCACGAATAAACACGAATCCACTCCAATAAACTTCTTTACTATTTCCCGCTCTCTCCCAACCATCTCTCAACCTTCTCCATATCCTCCCTTGTATCCACCCCGATGGTCTCGTGCCCGGTAATACCAACCTTTATCCTGTACCCATTCTCCAAAGCCCTCAACTGCTCAAGTTTTTCAGCCTTTTCAAGGGCGGATTGCGAGAGTTCCGTCAATCTCAAAAGCACATCCCTGCGGTAACTGTAGATACCGATATGCTTATACAATTGAAGATTGAAGATTGAAGATTGAAGATTTGAAATCTTCTTTTTGTTCAATCGAAAATCATCAATCGAAAATCGACAATCCAGAAACTCTTCCCTGTAAA
>UOGI01000292.1_pt1 | contig 21741 bp, 23 predicted proteins | sample 1989621 | NCBI WGS metagenome assembly UOGI01 (sample SAMEA4712198, study PRJEB27164) | hydrothermal vent metagenome | biome: marine basaltic hydrothermal vent biome; feature: marine hydrothermal vent; material: mineral | place: Pacific Ocean | collected 2011-06-14/2011-07-23 | depth 1691 m
GAGAGGCCCTTGACTGTACTGAGGCCAACCCTCAGACCTGTAAAAGAGCCGGGCCCGATGGCAATTGTATAAAAATCTATTTCATTGAATCCGGTACTGCAATGGTTGAGCAGGAAGTCAGTGCTCTTCATGATCTGCTCGGAATGAGTCCGCCCTGTTCCAAGACGTACCTCTCCCTTGAGACCCGAGTCACTGTCAAAGAGAGAAATCCCCCCCACCGGGGTGGATGTATCAATAGCAAGTGTCAGCATAACAGGATTAAATTAAAATTATTGAGGATAATTTTTCAAGGAGTTTATTCGGTGCTATCTGATTTTCAGCTTTGTGAGGATAATTCCCGGATATTTATTCAGGGGATTACTCCTTGAAAGAGTAGGGAAGATGGGTCTCTTTCTCATCCCGAGAACTTGCAATCCAGAGGCAAGTTCCCGGTTTTTGGGGTCAAAAGACAGGCCCTTCCGGAATGCTTCAATAGCATCTTTTTTCGAGTTTGACATGACATAGGTCCTGCCAAGATTTAAATAGAAGAGTGAATAAGGAAAGTCGGTATCGGGGGTTTCGGAGTCCGTCAGTCTTTTTATCGCTTTCTTGCAGATTTCCAGACCCTTATCGTAGTCTTTATCAACAGTTGAAGTCAGATATCCGTGGTAAGAAATCAAAAGGAGGTCTTCAGGAAATTCCGTAAGGGCCTTTCCGGTTGCATCCATTGCACGGGAAAGCTCTCCTTTCTTAATCAAACGTTTAATTTCCCTGAAATATGCTATCCGTGTCTTATTGGCTGGTTCCTCTTCCTTTACTTTTTTTATTGCCCTGCCGTGCTGACTATCAATAAGCTTTGACAGTTCACTCTTTTCCTTTACAGATGTGGTAATCTTTAAGGTCTCTATGTGGACTCCTTCCAGATATATGGTGGTTTTTATGGTAACAGGTTCACTTCCATGTAAATCTGTAATAATATAGAATGGTTTGCCTTGATGTTCTATCTTGGTGGAGAAGTCAGAGAATTTCCTGGAAATGATATTTACAACATCCTCTTTTCCCATATTTAATTTTACAATCATACAGTATCTTTGTCAAGGCTGTTTACAGGTTTAGCACTCTTTACGGCCAATGCATTCTATAGCAAAAAGCGGTCTTTTTATAGTAAGATTGTTTTATGAGATATTTTCTTATCCCCCTGATCCTGCTTTTTTCTTTGCTTTCAGCAGTGCAGGGCGCTTTTGCTGGAGCATCCATATTATTTGAAGACAAGGCCGTTGATTTTGGAGATGTGAACCAGGGCGATCTTCTTGAGCATGCCTTTGTCTTTACTAATGACGGGACGGATATACTTGTAATAGAGAAAGTAACAGCATCGTGAGGGTGTACTGCAACGGTGGTCAGTTCAGACCGCCTCGCTCCTGGTGAAAAAGGAGAGATAAGGGTAACTCTCAGGACTGATAGAAAAAAGGGTTTTGTATCCAGGACCGTACAGGTCAGGACGAATGACCCCCTGAAGCCACTTGTAATACTGAGTCTGAAGGCAAAGGTGATCGACTCTTTTCACGGAAAGAACCTTGAGACAAAGGAAATGTTCCGTTCTCCCTGCAGGAAGTGCCATGTTGACAGAGGAAGAGGGCAACTGGGTGCAAACCTTTTCAGGGCGGACTGTATAATGTGTCATATGAGAGGCAAGAGTGCTTCATCACTTGCCTTACTCAGGAAATTACCTGAGAAGAGGCTTTTGTCAGCTATTGAAAAAGGGGTTCCTGATACGATGATGCCCGGATTTTCCTGGAAGGTTGGAGGTCCACTGACCGAGTCTCAGATAAGGTCTCTTGTAACATATATAAAAGGAAGGTAAGTAGCCTCCGCTGATTTGTTACCCCTGAACTGAAAATCCGGGCAGGCTCTGAACCATGTGCTGAACTTGTTTCAGTATTGTTTCAGGCATGGCAAGGAGAACAGACTGCGTTTAATAACATCTTGCCCTTGATTTGTCACCCTGAACTTGATTCAGGGTCTCGTAACATATTGATTCCTGGAGATTCTGAAATAAATTCAGAATGACATATATTTTTTTTCTGTTTGTGCGACAAAATTTTAACCAGCTGAAAACGCTGCATTTATTTGCCGGTTTATTAAGGAAGGAAGTTTTACTTATTTAAAAAATCAGGGCTCTATAACCTTCTCTTCTTCTTCCTGTTCGGTTTTGCATTCTATACACATTGTTGTTACAGGTCGAACTTCGAGCCTTCTTATGCCGATCTCGCAGCCGCAGATGTCACAGACGCCATAGGTGCCATTGTCTATCCTTTCGAGAGCAAGTTCAATCTTCTTTAATAACCTCTGTTCACGTCCACGGAGGCGGAGCATGAAGTTTCTGTCAATCTCTGCAGTGGCCTGATCCCCCATGTCGGGAAATGCATTCTCATCAGGGAGTGTGTTCAGTGCAGAACCTGCTTCCTGCAGAAGCTGTTCCTTCTGTTGAACCAATGTCTTTTTTATCTCAAGAATCCTTCTTTGTCTTTCAGAGACTTCCTTTTCTGTTGATGCTTTTTTACATTTCTTTTTCTTTGCAGGTGTGGTGGTTCCGGATTTGTTTTGTTTCTTTTTCTCAGGCATTATTGTACTCCTTGCATTTCTCAATATTAAGCCAATGCTGTTAAAACAAAGGGTAACAAATACTCTCAATATTAGTCAAGTGTGCTATAATACCATTCAGCTAATCCGGAGTAGGAACCTGACTGGTTGCTGACCGGCTATACAGTAGTTTGTCCAAACCAATGAAGCAATCTCATAATTCGTTGTCTAATATCTTTAATCTCATGGTTTTTATTGGAGTTAGGGATATATCTGTAAGTTGGAAGGGCTGTGGAGAAGTGATGGGGAAGAATATATCTATCGATAGCCTCAATGTAAGGATAAATAAATTAATCATACCTGCCGCCGGACACGCAGCATCAATTGTGTGTGTTTTCTGTTGCCTCTTCTTTGTATTGGCTTTTCCTTTTGATACCTATGCTGAAGATTCTCCCTTGGCTCCACTTATAGAGAGGACGGTCTCGCTTGTTAAACCGATGTCAGGGGATGTTGTCTCTGTAAATGACGGGGTGGTCAGGATTGGCCTGGGAACCAGGGATGGTTTATCTATGGGGATGCGTTTAAAGGTTCTCAGAAGAGGAGAGGTTTTTTATCATCCTGTGACGCAGGAGCCTATCGGGAGGGCTGAAAAACTTGTGGGAACAATAGAGGTTCTTCAGGTGGAAGGAGCAGTTGCCTCTTGCAGGATAATAGAGGGAGAGGTGAAGAGTGGTGATATTGCAAGAATATCGGCTTCAAAAAAGAGGTTGCTGTTTTATCAGGAAGAGTCTGTTGATTATTATCTTGGTGACGCATACTACAATGGATTGAAGGCAACCGGCAGATTCGAGATCGTTGATGCTCCGGTTGGACAGTTGGATACCGAAAGGCTCCGCAAGGTTGCTGCCTCAGAAAAGACAGACCTTGTGCTCATCCTGAGTTCCGGGGAAACAGGGGGGAAGATCAATCTGAAGCAGACCCTGCTATGGCCGGATGGGGCTATTCTCTCGGAAGATTCCCTGTATGTGCCCGCAGCTTTTTTTGCTGATTTGAGATTTGGATCAGAGCTTCTTGATGATGTGCAGAATGCCCCCCTTTTAAGTTATGACCTTCCCAACGGGGCAGATATCATAAGTGCCGGAGACATTGACGGCAACGGAAGGATTGATCTGGTGGTGAGCACAGGTGACGGAATATATGTTTATAACTATGACGTTGAAATGGAGGTTCTCTATCGATTAAAAATGAATCCATCCGGAACGGTTATCCGGATGGAGATGTTTGACATTGATGCAGACGGTAGAGACGAGATATTCCTGAGTGTCCTGTCTTCCGATCATGAAAAGGTTACCTCCTATATATATAAACTGAACGGTCAAAAACTTGAAACCCTTTGGAAAACAGATGGGTTTATCAGGGTAATGGATGGAAAAATCCTATACCAGAAATACTCAAACTCCGAAGGTTATTCAGGTCCCGTAATCCTGATAAATCATCAGGATGGTTTCAGGATGCAGGGTAAGTACCTGGGGTTGAAAGGTTTTAATATTTACAATTTTGTTACACTCAAGGATAAAGAAGGAAGGACTGTCTATCTGTCAATGGATGATAACAATTATCTTAATCTTATAGATAGCAATGGTGTTGCCGTTTGGCGTAGTGTTGAGAGTATGGGAGGTTTTGTAAGGGAATACACAACAGGGCCTCCTTTGACGGATGCCGACGGGGTTATCTGGCATGTAAATGACAGGATGGTGACGAGGAATAATGAGGCTGTAGTGATAAAACGAAATCCACTTATAGAAAGAGCACTGGGGTATAAGAGCTCCCGGTTGTGTAGCTACAGGTATACCGGTACTACTGTGGATGAATCGACACTTGTTGACAGGATAAGTGGTAAATTACTTGACTTCTCAATTTTTGATAACAAGGTGGCGGTCTTGAGCAAACCTCTGCTGGGGATAAAGGCCGGGAATATATTAAGAGGAAAAAACCCGATGGTGACAATTCTTCAGATATATTCAATAAAGGAGAGGTAGATTGTGCTGACAAATATTCCACGACATGTAGGCGTGATAATGGATGGCAACGGAAGGTGGGCAAAGTTGAGAGGTCTGCCCAGAGTGGAGGGTCATAGAAAGGGGGCTGAGCGGACAAAGGAGTTAATCAAGGCGGCTCAGGAAGTTGGGATAGACGTGCTCACCCTTTATGCATTCTCTCTGGAGAACTGGCAGAGACCTGATGATGAGGTAACTACACTTATGGAGTTGCTGCAACTGTATCTGACCAGGGAGTTGAAGGATTTAATAATGGAGGGTATCAGATTCAGAGTTATTGGTGACAGGGAAAAACTGCCCGCCGTGATACAGGGAATCATTACAGAGATAGAGGAAAGAACATCAGCAAATGAAGGGTTGACACTTGTTATTGCACTGAGCTATGGCGGAAGGGATGAAATCCTAAGGGCCGTAAAAAAGGCTATTACCGGGGGGGTAAGGCCTGAGGAGATAAGTGAAGAAAGATTTGAGACGTTACTTGACACCTCGGGGTTGCCGGCAGTTGATTTAATCATAAGAACCAGCGGAGAAAAAAGGCTCAGCAATTTTCTCCTGTGGCAGGGGGCTTACGCTGAATTTTATTTTACAGAGACACTCTGGCCTGACTTTACCAGGGAGGAGTTTCTTTGTGCGATACAGGATTATCAGCACAGAGAAAGGAGGTTCGGGGGAATTATGTCCCCTTCAGAATCATAAATGAAGAAAAAGAGAGAAATCGTTGCCTTGGCGCTGCTGCCTTTAATCTATCTTTATATAATGAAACTCCCGTCTGTTTTTTTTCTTGGTCTTCTGTTCTTTATCTCAGCAGGTGCACAGATGGAGTTTTATTCAATGTACAGAGTAAAGAAATCGCTCAGCTTTTTGGGGATATTTGCCGGGTTACTCTTCCTTTATTCTGTTTATACCGGGTGGGGTGAGTTTCGATTCCTGTTGATAATTTTTTTCCTGCTTTTAGTGCTCCTCAGACTCTTTGACCGGAAAGCGGGGCCGGAACATGCACTTTCTGATATTGCACCCGTGGTAGTGGGTTTTTTTTATATTCCCTTGATTCTCAGTCTGCAGATTGCCCTGAGGGATGTAGGCCCTGAATGGATTATATTCATTGGCGCAACAGTATGGGCGTCGGATAGTTTTGCTTATTATATTGGTAAAAATTTTGGCAGGAAAAAACTCTATCCATCTGTAAGTCCCAAAAAGACCATTGCAGGTGCTGTCGGCTCAATGACCGGAGGGGCGTTGGCAGGAATCCTGATAAAGATACTCCTGATAGACAGCATAACTCTTTACCAGGTATTGGCCGTGGGTTTTTTGATAGGGTGTATTGCAGTCCTTGGAGACCTTACGGAGTCGATGTTCAAACGCGATTCAGGTGTGAAGGATTCAAGCTCCTTAATCCCGGGACATGGTGGTGTGCTTGACAAGATAGACGGGATGCTGTTTGTAACCCCCGTGGTTTATGTAGTTGTTAAGTATGTAGTTTCATAAGAAAATATATGAAATGGAGTGTTGGAGCATTGGATTAATGGAGTGATGCCTGGCCCAATACTCCATCAATCCATTACTCCTTATGTCTTTTTATTCCTGAGAGGCAGTAGATGAAAAATATAACAATTCTCGGTTCAACTGGTTCAATCGGTACTGCAACCCTTGAGGTTATAAGGAGATATCCGGACAAGTTCAGGGTGGTCGGCCTTACGGCAGGACGCAATATTGAACTTTTTCAAAGACAGATCGAAGAGTTCAGGCCTCTTGTTGTGGCAGTGGCAGATGATGCCGAGGCAGGAAGGTTAAGGGAGATTACGGGATTTAACGAGATATTGTCCGGTCCTGAAGGGATACAGGATGTTGCTGCTTATTCGGGGGCGGATTTTGTGCTTTCAGCCATCTCGGGTTCTGCGGGACTGTTGCCCACATTATCAGCCATTAGGGAGGGCAAGACCATTGGTCTTGCCAACAAGGAGACCCTTGTAATGGCCGGGCCACTTGTCAATGAGGCCATAGCAAAATACGGGGCCAGACTTATTCCGGTTGACAGTGAACATAGTGCCATCTTTCAATGCATGCACGGATATAACAGTTCGGATATCAGGAGGCTGATTCTGACGGCCTCCGGTGGCCCCTTCCATGGAAAAAAGGCTGATGACCTCAAGGATATAAGACCCGAAGAAGCCCTTAATCATCCCACCTGGCAGATGGGAAAGAAGATCAGTATTGACTCTGCAACATTAATGAATAAGGGGCTTGAGGTAATAGAGGCCCATTATCTATTTGGTTTTGAATCACATGACATTGATGTAATTATACATCCACAGAGCATTGTGCACTCCCTTGTTGAGTTCCTGGATGGAGCGCTTATTGCTCACATGTCCCATCCTGATATGAAGGGACCGATCGCTTATGCCCTTTCCTACCCGGAGAGGCTTGAGGGGGTCTTGGCTCCCTGCCATCTCTATGAATTGGGAACCCTTACATTTGAGAGACCTGATATTGAGAGATTCCCCTGCCTCAGATATGCTTACGAGGCGTTGAATGCAGGAGGTACAGCCACAGCGGTTCTTAATGCAGTAAATGAAATGGCGGTGGATGCGTTCGTAGAGGGCCGTATGACTTTCCATCAGATACCTGTTATAATAGAAAAAGTGCTTAATGCCCATCAGCCCGTAGCCCTTATGGATATAGAGACTGTTATGATGGCTGATGGCTGGGCAAGAAGAAAGTTCAGAGAATTAGCCGGTCTCTGCTGATAAACTCGAAAATTGGTCGCTTTTTCTGTCATTCCCCGAAAGCGTTCGGGATTGCAGCAATGAGAAATGACCGTAATGTATAAACAGTCTCTATTTGTTTCCGTATGACAATTAGCGTATAAAAGGAGGTTTAATATTCTATCAGCAATAATACTCTTGGGAATTCTTATTTTTGTGCATGAACTCGGCCATTTTCTGGTGGCCAAGGTTTCAGGTGTAAAGGTCCTGAAGTTTTCACTTGGTTTTGGACCAAAAGTGATAGGCAGGCAGATAGGTGAAACAGAGTACATGCTCTCTGCCTTTCCGCTTGGGGGCTATGTAAAGATGCTGGGCGAGGAGACAGGCGAGGAACTGGACGAGGCTGAAAAAGAGAGGGCTTTTAATCAACAGAGTGTTACCAAAAGGATACTGATTGTTCTTGCCGGGCCGTTGTTTAATATATTCCTGACCTATATAATCTTCACCTCTGTGCTCTCAATGGGACTACCTGTTAATGTCCCTGTATTAAGCAATATTCTGCCTGTTATAGATGAGGTGCAGGAGGGTTATCCGGCTTCTGAGGCAGGCCTGAAAGCCGGGGATGTAATAGTAAAGATAGATAACAAAAGGATTGATACATGGTTTGACATAGTGAATATTGTTGTCAAAAACCCGGGCAAGAAACTTGATTTTGTTGTAAAAAGGGATGGGAAGCTCTTAAAGCTCAGGATTATTCCTCAATCTGTTGATGAGGTTGATCCTTCAGGGACCAAGGTAGTTATAGGAAGGATCGGAGTTAAAAAACTCGGAGGAGGTTTTTTTGAGTCCATTCAGAGCGACTCGGTCCTTGATGCCCCTGTCAAAGGCGTGGTAGCCACTTACAAGATGGGATTTTTTGTTGTAGACTCCATCAAGATGCTGATAACGAGACAGGTGTCTTTAAAGAACATAAGCGGTCCGGTGACTATTTTACAGGAGTCGGGAAAGGCAGCCTCAGCAGGCCTCCTGACATATTTCATGTTTATGGCATTGTTGAGTGTAAACCTTGGTGTCCTTAACCTCCTGCCGGTTCCTATCCTTGATGGAGGTCACATCTTTATGTTTTTGATAGAGGGGATCAAGGGAAAACCCCTCAGCGAAAAGACAATTGCTATTACTCAAAGGATAGGTCTTGCACTTATCCTGCTACTTATGGCCTTTGCACTGTATAACGATTTTATAAGAATCTTTTCGGGGAATAGTACGTCGTGACGGAAGACCTGATAGAGGTTAAAGTATATTATGAGGATACGGATTGCGGAGGGGTAGTCTATTATGCCAATTACTTCAGATACTTTGAACGTGCAAGGACTGAATACCTGGAGCAAAAAGGGGTCTCGCTAAAGGGGTTGATGGAGAGAGGGGTTTATTTTGTTGTTGTTGATGCCTCTGCACATTACCGTCAGTCAGGGAGATACGGCGATATTCTAATGATTGAGACAGATATAACAGACAGGGGTGCAGCCAGTATTACATTCTCACATCAGGTAATGAGAAAGCAGACAGGAGAGCTGCTTGTCTCCGGGCTTGTAAAACTTGCCTCTGTGTCAGAGCAGATGAAACCGGTAAAACTTCCTGAATCCGTCCTTCAGGTTTTAGGGTGAAGAAATTTAACAACCCTGAGATTGCCGGAACTTTGAGATGAGGCCGGCCTTACTGAAGAAACAGATATCTGCCGGCGGGGTTGTATTCAAAAGAGACAGCGATGGAATAAAGGTTGTTCTCGTTTCAGTGAAGGACGGTTCGGTATGGACACTTCCAAAAGGAGTGGTTGAAAAGGGGGAACAGCCGGAGGTGGCTGCCCTGAGAGAGGTGCAGGAAGAGACCGGTCTGACGGGACGCATAGTGGATAGCCTTGATACGATTTCATACTGGTATTTCCTTAAGGATGAGAATACGAAGTACCATAAAACAGTCTATTATTATCTTATTGAGTATATGGGCGGGAGCACGGATAACCATGACCGGGAGGTTGATGTGGCTTCATGGTATCCTCTTGATGATGCATTAAAAATGGTAAAATATAAAGGCGACAGGGAGATACTTGAAAGGGCAAGAGAGAGGCTTTTACTTATAGATGAAAAATAAAAAGATTCTCCAGGGAGAGGAAGTCGGGAAAGAGATGGAGAGGCTGAGGTCGGAGGGCAAGAAGATTGTCTTTACAAACGGCTGTTTTGACATAATCCATGCAGGCCATATTCAGTATCTTGGGGAGGCCAAAGCCCTGGGCGATGTACTTGTAGTCGGAGTGAACTCCGATGCTTCCGTCGGGAGATTAAAAACCAAAAGGCCCATAGTCCCTCAGGACCAGCGAGTCGAGGTCCTCGCAGCCCTTGAGATGGTGAGTTACGTTACCATATTTGCCGAGGATACGCCATATGAGGTTATAAAACTAATTATGCCTGATGTGCTTGTTAAGGGAGGGGACTGGGAGATAAAGGATATTGTCGGTGCAGACCTCGTTGGGGAGGTCTATAGCCTTCCCTACAGACCGGGTATCTCCTCAACAGGCATAATTGAGCGGATTATTGAGAGGTTTTGTCATTCCTCATGAAGTCGCGTCTGTTTGCTTCCTTCAAGGATATTGTTAAAGCTTTGCCGCAAAAGGCTGAAGCACAGTCTGCCCCCGTTTTTAACGTTTTCAATCTCAGGGACTCATCCAAAGCCCTTTTTGTTGCCCTCATGACGCTTCAGAACAGGAACTGTAATCATATCCTGATTACCGGCACAGAGGATGAGGCAGAAGCACTGAGAAATGACGTGCTTTTCTATCAAAACATCCTTGATGGTTCTGACACATCTGATAACCCCGTTTTAATGCCTGAGCAGGGCGGTATTGAGTCCACGGGTATACGGCTTAAGAATATCCTGGAACTCAAAAAGGGAAGAGTGTTTATCGGTTCAATGGATGCATTCCTTTCACCTACGTGGAGGCCGGAGGATTTATCCCTTTCCATATTAAAGCTTGGAAAGGGAATGACAATCAGCAGGGAAGGGCTTGCCGAGAGTCTTCAATCAATTGGCTACAGGCAGGTGCCTCTTGTTTCAGAAAAAGGTGAGTTTAGCGAGAGGGGCTGGGTTTTTGATCTTTATCCATCAAACATGGACAGACCGCTCAGGCTGGAATTTTTCGGTGATGAACTGGATGATATAAAGACCTTTGAGATCGATACCCAGCGCTCCGACAGCCAACTTAACGAGGCCGAAGTCCTGCCTGCAATTGAAAAAGAAGATAGTCCGCTTATTTCCTCCTTTGAGGGGAAGACGTTTTGTTATTTAAGGGGTCAGGTCTCAACATTTGACACTTTTCCGGATTTGTGTCAAATGTTGAGACCTGACCCCTCTTTTATAACCCTCCATTCACTGCCTATGGAGGGTGAGACAGAAGCATCGACAAGTTCTCTTGCCGGCCTTGGCCTCCTTCATAGTGAGAGAACCGATATCTACGGGCTTGCGGGGGTGTTGAAGAGGTTGGAAGAGAAGGTTGTTTTTGTGCTCTCCTCTGAATCTCAGGCAAAGAGGTTAGGTGAGGTTCTGAGTGAGGGGGGGCTGATAGCTCCACCGGTTTCCATGGATGACATCAGTGGCTACAGTGGAAAATATTCAATTACTGTCGGGGTGCTTTCCGGGGGGCTTCATATTCCAGGGCTGATAATCCTTACAGAGAAAGAGATATTTGGAAGGAGACCACTCTTAAAACCCTACAAGGCCTCCAGGGTCAAGAAGCTGCTTGAGACAATAGAGGACCTTAAGACCGGTGATTATGTTGTTCACCGTGAGTACGGTATGGGAAGGTTTGCTGGCCTTGAACCTCTTCATGCCTCTGCATACAAGGGGGAGGCCATGGTTATAGAATATGCAGATAGTGCAAGGCTCTATCTGCCCTTGCAGAATATCGGCCTTATTCAGAAGTACAGGGCCGCCGAAGGGGTTATTCCCAATCTTGACAGACTTGGGGGGAGCCGCTGGAAGAAGAAAAAGGCGAGGGCGAGGAAAAAGGTCCGTGAGCTTGCCGGTAAACTCATATCCATTTACGCACAGAGAGAGGTAGTCGATGGCTACTCCTTCAGCACTGATACGGAACTCCACAGGGAGTTTGATGCCTTTTTCCCCTTTGAGGAGACAGCGGATCAGATCAGGGCATGGGAAGAGATAAAGAGAGATATGGAATCCCCACGGCCCATGGACAGGTTGCTGTGTGGTGATGTGGGTTACGGTAAGACAGAGATGGCAATGCGAGCAGCCTTTAAGGCAGTTTATGATGGAAAGCAGGTTGCTGTACTTGTCCCGACCACCATCCTCTGTGAGCAGCATTTCAGGAATTTTCAGGCGAGGTTCTCGGCATTCCCGTTAAGGATAGATTTCCTGAGCCGTTTTAAATCTGCCGCAGAGACAAAAAAGACTCTTTCAGCCCTGAGCCGGGGGGATATTGATATTATTATCGGCACACATGGGCTCTTGAGCAGGAAGGTCCGGTTCTATGACCCCGGTCTCCTGATAATAGATGAGGAACACCGTTTTGGTGTAACCCATAAGGAGAGGATAAAGGAACTGAAAAAAGGTGTTGATTGTCTCTCAATGAGTGCAACCCCGATTCCAAGGACCCTTGAGATGTCACTTTCGGGTATCAGGGAGATGAGCATGATTGAGACACCCCCTGAGGAGAGACTTGCGATTAAGAGTATGATTACCACATTCAATGAATCCGTGATAAAAAAGGCGCTACAGAGAGAGCTTGACAGGGGTGGTCAGGTCTTTTTTGTACATAACAGGGTGAAAGACATTCATGGGATGGGAGACTATCTTCTAAGACTTGTCCCTCAGGCAAGGCTTGCCATTGCTCATGGACAGATGGCCGGTCGGGAGCTGGAGGATGTGATGCTCAGGTTTATGGATGGAGCCATAGACCTATTACTGGCAACAGCCATAATCGGCTCAGGTATTGATATACCATCGGCAAATACGATAATTATCAACAGGGCGGATCGGATGGGTCTTGCGGACCTCTACCAGTTGAAGGGCAGGGTTGGAAGGGGTAATCAGAGGGCCTATGCCTACTTCCTTCTACCCCCGCCTGATATGCTCACTGAAGATGCAAGGAGGAGGATTGAGGCAATAGAGGAACTGAGTTATCTGGGAGCGGGGCTCAGACTTGCCATGAAGGACCTTGAAATAAGGGGCGCCGGGAATCTCCTCGGAGCTGACCAGTCCGGACATATCCATGCCGTGGGATTTGAGATGTATATGGAGATGCTTCAGCAGGAGGTGGCAGCCCTTAAAGGCATGCCTGTGGAGGAGGAGTTTGAGCCCTCGATAGACCTTGGCCTGAGTGCCTACATTCCCGAGGAATACATTCAGGATATGAGTATAAGACTCAGTATATACCGAAGACTCAGCATCTGTCATTCAGATGAGGAAGTCAATACACTTGCTGAAGAGATGACGGACCGGTTTGGAGTACTTCCTGAACCTGCAGTTGCCCTGCTTGATCTGATAAAACTTAAGGTCCTGGCAAGGGGGTTGAGGATTGTTTCTGTGAGTTCAACGAATGGGACTGCAAAGGTCAGATTCTCTCCTGAAACACCTGTTAAGGTTGAAGATTTACTGAACTGCGAGAATGCCTGCAGGGGAAGGTTACACCTTCATGAGGAAGGTTTTTCGATAAAAGGACCCTGGGATTCAAAGGCGGAGTTGGTGAGGAGTTTGAAGGAAATTTTTTCAGTGCTGGGATAGGATGTAATGTCCGGTAATCAGGGTTCCGTCCATTCCTTTTCAGAAAAATCATTGTATATTTTGTTCAATTACTGCTATAATGTAAATTAATGTTTCAATTAGCTCAACCGATGTTGCAGTTGAAACTACCGGTTAAAACCTTTCGGTTGTAAGGGTTTAACAATCCATCGTAATTTAGTCTCAACTCTTATTTTTCTGCTGGGGGATTTTTTGACCAAGAGAAGACATGACAGGATAGCTCTAAAACTTGCTGTTGAATATTCAATAACCGTGAAAAAACAATCTGCTGTAAAGAACATACAACTTACGGGTATTGTAAGAGATGTATCCGCAGGGGGGGTTGGGCTTACAACAGATTATCCTTTAATTCAGGGGAATATGATCAGGATAAAAAGTTCAGCTCCCGAGGTTCCGAAATATGGCGTAGTAAGATGGGTTAACAGGGAGGGAGAGTCATACAGGGTAGGATTACGGAGTTGCAGTCATTGCGGAGAATATTAAAGGAGTTCCAGGCCTATAGTCTCCTGCCTGTTTCCATGTCAAATACGTGAATCTTTTCATCGGGCATTGTTATATAAACCATGTCACCTGCCGAGATATTTTCATCAATCGATGCTTTTCCTTTCAGCCTTGTTTCTTTCCACTTCAAATCAATCCAGACGATTGAACTCTCAAGTTCAACAAGTTCAACAAGTGCCTCTGTATCTGCTTTCTCTTCAGAAGAAACAGTTATATCCTCAGGCCTTATGCCGAGCAAAAGGGTATCAGCCTCAGGGGTCGTGCTGACTTCAGGTTCGAACACCCTGCTGTTACAGCCCGCCCTCAGCGGTTTTTTTGAGAGCACATCAGCCTCAAAAAAATTCATTGACGGGCTTCCTATAAATCCGGCAACAAAGGTATTGGCCGGTCTTGTATATATCTCTAATGGTGTTGCGCACTGCTGAATCTCTCCCATGTTCAGGACAGCGATCCGTTCGGAAAGACCCATGGCCTCTGCCTGGTCGTGAGTAACATATACTATCGTTGTCTTAAGTTCCCGGTGGAGTCTCTTGAGTTCCGCCCTCATCTCAATCCTCAGCCTTGCATCAAGGTTTGACAGGGGTTCATCCATTAAAAAGACCTTTGGCTTTCTTATAATCGCCCTTCCCAGGGCCACCCTCTGCCTCTGCCCGCCAGAAAGTTCCTTCGGCTTTCTGTGCAGCAAATCTTCAAGCCCGAGGATAGCGGCCACCTTTTTTACCTCTTCCCGGATAGTATTTTTATCTGTCTTTTTCATCCTGAGCGGAAATGCAATGTTTTCGTATACCGTCATGTGCGGATAGAGGGCATAACTCTGAAAGACCATTGCCACATCCCGCTCTTTGGGGGAAAGGTCATTTACGAGGATGTTGTCAAAATATATATTGCCGGAGGTTACCGGTTCAAGTCCGGTAATCATATTGAGTATCGTTGATTTTCCACACCCGCTTGGTCCTAAAAAAGTGAAAAACTCTCCATCGGCAATGGTGAGGTACATATCACTGATTACTACGGTATCCTTAAATGCCTTATTTACATTCTCCAGTTTTATTTCAGCCATGGTAACTTATTCATAATCCGGATTCAGCGATAACAACAGCGTTTGACAATGTAGAGGAGAGACATGATAAACCCTGAACGGTTTTATTTTGTCGTAAAATGAAACCGGATGTTTCATAGACAAAATACCTCGGAGTCCCGACCGGATGTCGGGACGAGAATGAGTGAAGGTTTTATCATGTCTCTCCTTAAGACCTTTTATCCCGGAATCCGGGTTTAAGATTCCTCGGTTAGAGCCTTTTCCGCCGCTTCCCGATCCGCTTCCTTTACCAGAATCATGACTTCCCCCATCCCTCCTACATTTACAGGGTAGGGGCTGACCTTTGCAGACCTCAGGACAACAGATATCCCGCCGCTTTCAAGCAGGTCCCTGATCATCTCTGCTTCAAGCGGATCGTATGTAATGCGTAATGTGACCCATTTTTCATTCATGCTTATAGAATAACCTATGCAGGCTGATTTGTAAATGCCGAAACCGGTGATGAAGGGTTGTTGGAAGCAATATGGTAGAGTCTTCACTCATTCTCGATGGACATCGTGTCCATCTCCGAGGCAATTATCACATCTCACCATCCGGGTGAGACAAGAGTGATAATTAAAACCGTTCAGATTCTATCATATCACTTCCTTTCCATGATCGGAGTTCTTTATTGCCGGATTCAAGTAAAAGAGATTTGACAAAAAACGGGTAGGGGCGAGGTTTCCTCGCCTTCCTTGCTTGCAGAAGAGCGTATAAAGTGGTATCATTATTTTATGAAAGAGGCGATGTTTTATGAAAAGCTGGATGAGGGGAAGGTTAAATGTAATCTCTGCTGCCATTACTGTGTAATAAAGCCCGGGAAACGCGGTCGCTGTGCGGTCAGGGAAAACATGGATGGTACCCTTTTCAGCCTGGTCTATGGAAAGATAATCGCCGGGCATACAGACCCGATAGAGAAGAAACCGCTCTTTCACTTCCATCCGGGTTCAAGGTCATATTCCATAGCTACCGTAGGGTGTAATTTCAGATGCCTCCATTGTCAGAACTATGAGATAGCACAATATCCGAAGCTCCACCCTGACATGGCAGGTGAAGATATGACGCCTGATGATGTGGTGAATGAGGCTGAGAGGATGGGCTGCAGGAGCATATCATACACTTACACGGAGCCGACCATATTTATGGAGTTTGCCTATGATTGTGCGCGTCTTGCACATGAGCGGGGTATAAAGAACGTTTTTGTAAGTAATGGTTATACCAGCCCGGAGGCCGCACGAAAGTTCGCCCCTTATCTTGATGCAAATAATATCGATCTCAAGGGAGATGACAATTTCTATAAAAAGGTGGTGGGTGCAAGGCTGCAGCCTGTCCTGGATACCATAAAACTCATGAAACATCTGGGAATCTGGCTTGAGGTTACAACCCTTATTATCCCCACATACAATGATTCCGAAGAGTTTCTGAGATGGGTGGCGGATTTTATAAAATCTGTAGACCCTGCTATCCCCTGGCACGTAACCCGGTTTTATCCGACGTACAAACTGCTCGACCCGCCGGGGACTCCGCCGGCGATATTGAAAAGGGCACGCGAGATTGGGCTTGAGGCAGGGCTCAAATATGTCTACGAGGGGAACGTACCGGGGGAGGGAGGGGAAAACACCTGTTGCCCCTCCTGTGGCAAACTCCTTATAGAGCGGTTTGGTTTCTCTCTTACACAGATAAACCTGAAGAATGGACGGTGTCCCGGTTGTAACTCCGTAATCGATGGAGTCGGGATGCCGTAAATTCGAACATCTCCTTACATGAGGGATGGCAGGCGTCAGTAACACCCGGTTTCAGGCGGTATGCACTGTCGCACTCTCTCACGGCTCAGAACCTGAGGATAGCTCCTGTATTTCCCCTCTCTTTGAGGGAAGCTGTTTCATATGCCAGGACTTCGATCGTTGCTCCCTGCTCAACAGCCCTCTGTACAACGGATTCAACCATATACTCGATAGGCTCCATTTCACTGCCGCAGTACGGGCATTTGGGAATATTCCGGACCGAAAGCAGACCGCAGTTCACACACTTGAATCCTGACGCCTCGTAGTCCTTTACGAATACGAGCTTATGAATCTTGCCTTCCATTGCCGCACCTATGACGTCTTCAATGCCGAGCACTGCCTGGTTTCCCTTCATGGCACGTGTTATCAGCTCATCTACAATCTTTTTCTCCTTCTCAGCCTCATAGACTGAGAGGAGGGGTTCTGCACGTTTCAGGACCTCGTCGGGCTTTAAAAACATCTCAGCCGCAAACTGCCCCTTGATCCTGGTCCTTACGCTTTCCGGTAACATATCCTTAAACATGTTCACAGCCTCTTCGGAACCTCCGATAAAAATCAGGTCGATCTGTTCTGCTGATAAAAATGATTCAAGTTTTTTAATAACTGCTTTAAGGTGCAGCCCCACATGGTAATCTATGTGACGCTGATAGTGGGGCTCGCCAAGTGCAAACCAGCCGCCTTTTTTATGTTTTCCCGGCACATCGGAGGTTTTAATCTCTCCATATTCCACTATCTCGCCAAGGTGGACAACAAATATTCTTGCCTCATCCTTTTCAACAAGCACAATGAGGTGCCTCGGGTTGTTGTCGATAATATCAAGCAGTGGTTTAATATAAGGTGTATTGTCAACAATGAGGGTGTTTTTAACCGGGACTGAAAGATTATATTCCCTCCGGAAACCGGTCTCCTCAGAGCTCACCAGCGCTAACCCCTTCCTGAACCCCCTCTTGTTGGAAGTCACATAAGCGCTGATTTTTTCAAGGTCTGCCTTTATCTTCCCGTATACCCCCTTTTCGGTATTTTCAGAGACCTCCCTGATCATATTCTTGAGGTGCAGGACATATTCACCCTTCGGGTTTGTGATGGGATTTACATTCAGATACAGACTGACATAATAGTTTTCGTTACCCTGAATTTCCGACAGATACTTTAATTCTTCACGATTCAGCATTTACACCTCCTTCAAGATTTCTGAATATTTCAAATACAGATATAAACATTGCCATAACCAGTGGACCCAGCACAAGTCCTATCAGCCCGAAGACCTTAAGTCCTCCGATTACACTAAAGAAGATGACCAGTGTCGGCATTCTTGTCCTGCCGCTTATTATTATCGGTTTTAGTATATTATCTATGCTGCTTATTATAAAGGTGCCTACAAATAAAAGAATAACGGCCTTTACAAACGCCTTTTTTATAAGGAAATAAATTACTACAGGCCCCCATATGGAAAATGTCCCGACCCCGGGTATAAAGGACATAAACCCGATAGCGGTTCCCAGGAGTATTGGGGAATTCATGCCCAGGAGCAGGAAGGTAATGCCGCCGACAGTCCCCTGGGCTACGGCCACGGCAACTCCACCATATATGGTTGATATGACCATATCTTTCATCTGTAATTCAAGCCTGTCTCTTTGTGGCTCGGAAAAAGGCATATAATCATGAAATTTTTTTATAAAGTCCGGGGCATCTCTTAACATGAAGAACATTGCAAAAAGCATCAGGAAGAAATTCATAAAGACGGAAGCAATATTGGCGACCCCTTTTGTGACATTCCCCAGGATGTCTTTGCCCATCCTGGAGATATTGTCCGAGACAATGGCTGCAAGGTCGATATTTTCTATGTTAAGGGTTGATTTTATTCTTTCCTGTACCCAGAGCGCCTGTGGACCGTTTATCCAGTTCTGTACCTTACCGAGCCCTTCTGTATTTATGTAATTTGCAAAGTTGCTTAACTCGTTGGCAAGGGCTATTGTCAGATAAGAGAATGGCCCCAGAATGATAATAACAGTGATTGAAATGGTTATGACGGAGGCAAGCACCTTCCACTTTACAAATCTGCACAGGTATGCATAAACAGGATAAAATACGATGCTCAATACAATGGCCCAGGCAAGAGACGATAGAAAGGGCTTCAGTATCAGGTAACAAAGGTAACCAAGGAAAGAGGTTAAGGTTACAAGTGTAAAGCCATAGAACCTATTTGATCCCATGGTTGACTCCCTTAACTGCCTTTAACTCAGTATCCGGCGTGTCTTCTTTATCAGGCAGCAGCTCGGCAGGTGACTGGATGGTTTCGATCATGAGGGGCAGCATTAAGGTGACGATAACCCTGATTTTGCTGACAAAGCCGTTTTTTGTTGTATTGTTCATGCCTTCCCTGTAACTCTCAAGTGCTCTATCTCGTATGCCGGGAAGTAATTTCAGGGTTAATGATGCTGTTTCGAAGAATTCATCTACCGGTATCCTTATCTTCTCAAGGGGCATAAAAAACCTCTTCAGGACCCCGAGGACTTCTTCAACCGGTGTTTTTAATGTCAGGAGTTTAGCGCCTGCAATAAGACCTGAAACCCTTGCAGCCCTTACCAATGCAATCCTTAAAGACTCTGCCGTTATGTCTAAAGGCCCTATTTGCATTAAAACCCGGCCTGGGTAGAAGAAAAGATTGCCCAGAAAAGTGGTGACTAAAAAGATGGTTATCGGTATAATTCCACCTCTCATGCCGGGAAAAAGGAGGATGACGAAACTCAGTGAGAGCAGGCATAAGGCCGTTGCAGTGTTCTCCACAAGAAAGAGAGAGATGGAGAAAGCGATATAAAGTACTATCTTTGATGAAGCGCTCAAAGTGGATTACCCCCCGGGAATGTTTGCTTTCTGTCTTTGCGGGTTCTACAATGAAATATCAGTTACAATTGTGGCAGATTACCTTGTTTCATTGCAAGTTTTGGTGCATCAGGGAGAGAGAGGATGTATTTGTAAATTCCTGATGCTATTGCCTCGACAGCGGTCTTTTTGAACTTCCGGCTTCCAAGCAGACGCTCTTCGCGGGGATTACTTATGAATGCAACCTCAACAAGCACAGACGGCATCTCTGCATCTACAAGCACGTAAAAGAGCGCCTGTTTAACCCCTAAGCTTTCAATGCCGCGATAACCCCTGGTGAGTCTTCTATACAGGGAGTCCTGAATAAAATGGGCCAGCCTCAGTGATTTATCCCGTTTGGTTTCTCTTTCAAGGGACGCAAGGATTGTTCCCAGTTCGCTCCTGGCCCTTTTCATCTTCTCCAGAGAGATGGCATTTTCCCTTGCAGCAACCCTCATAGCCTCGGTGTCGTTGGTCCAGTTCAGGAAATAGGTCTCAATACCCCCGGTCCGCCTTTTAAGGCTGGCATTGGTATGAATGGAGACAAAGAGGTCTGCATTTTTTTTGTTAGCCACAGCAGTCCGCTTGCCAAGTCCCATATAGATGTCCCGGTTTCTTGTAAGGTAGACCTCGAGGTTATAACGCTCCTGAAGTATCTTCTTGAGCTTGCGGGCTATGTCGAGTGTTACGTCTTTTTCCTTTAAACCCCCGGGACCTGTTGCTCCAGGGTCGTAACCCCCGTGTCCGGCGTCGATCACCACTATCTTTCTTTCCCTGTAAAAGGGGTTTTTCTCCTGTCCGATATCAACAACCAGCCTTGGTGGAGATTCAAGGGTGAAGGTCCTGTAATTGTTCAGTTTTTTAAGCTCAAGCACTACCCTGACCGTATCTTTGCTGTATCGGGCAATGCGGATTTTTTTCAGAATTCCCCTCTGCAGGTTTTTAAGCGGTATTGTTTTAGGAGAGAGACTTACATCTTTAAGATCAAAATATATCCTGTCGGGATTTTTGAGCCGGTGAGCTGAATAAGCGGGAAGGTGGTTGAATTCAAGAACAATGCGGGTGTTTGTGCCGTTGACATTGAACCTTATATCCTTGACCTCTGCAACATCACCCGCAATTGCAGGAGTGTGGAAGTAGATAATACAGGTCAACAGAAAGAAAATGCCTGCAAATATCCCTGTCCTGAAAGGCTGCTTAGACATTTTTAGCATCCATTTAAACATTCAGAGGGCTTTTACCTCTGTGACTTCAGGAACCTCTTGTTTCAGTGTCTTTTCCACCCAGTTTTTCATGGTCAAACCAGCCATTATGCAACTGCTGCACTGTCCCTTGAGCCTTACATATACGATTGTATCCTTTATCTCTACAACCTCAATGTCGCCGCCTTCTTTATTGAGGCCTTCCCTTATCCTCTCGATTGCCTTCTCAACCCTTTCAGCATCCATTCTGACCCTCAATGACATTATAGACAATTTATTTTTATATTTCAACCCCTTTTTGAATCTTTTCTGTTTTGATGGTTTAGGATATTCTTATAACCTGTTGAAATGAAAGGTTTCCTTCTGGAAAGATAGGGGATTGGTGTTGTTTGCGGGATATATAAAAATCCTGGTGATTTATTAACCTTCATGTTTTTTGATAGAATACATCTATTGTGGGTCAGGGGATTAATGAAAATATAAGATACAAGGGAAGAGTCTTCCATGTACAGACAGAGGAGAGGGGAAAAGAGATAGCTGTTCTTGTCTGTACCCTTTTTTACAGGGGGATGATACTGTGCGAGGAACGGTTGGAGTACCAGGATATAATAAATTCAGACCGTTTTCATGAGCAGGTTAATCAGCTCGGTAAGAATATTCACAAGCAAATGATCGAGAATCTCGGGAGGGGGCTTTATGATGAGAAGATAGATGCCCTTCCAATGTCTGAAGGGGCATCTGAAGAGGCAACATCACTTACTGTTACTGCTGATGAGGATGCCCTTGAATATCTTTTCAGAAGTTATCTGCTGCCGTCCCTGAGCATGGATCTGAAAGTAGATTTACCGGAGCACGAGGTGCTTGCCATCAGTGAGAAGATACCTTTTCTTAAAGGGTCTTCAAAAAAGGAACGCTATCTTTCACTCTGTGCCGAGATTTATTCAAGGGTCAGGGACAGGTGCGATAAAGAGGCATTTAAGAGCCTTGTAAAGAAATGGTCGACCGGGATCAGGTTTCATGCAGATGTATCCCGTGACAGATTCCCATGAGAGAGGCGGCAGAGAAGCCCCTGATGCCGTCAGGTTCGCATAAGTTCAGAAAGATACTGGTAGTGAAACCGAGCTCTCTCGGTGACATTATACTTGCCCTGCCTTTACTTAGTGCCGTTAAAACCGTCTTGCC